>Ga0164243_10012742_pt1 | contig 11877 bp, 8 predicted proteins | sample OricompcompostOP_FD_108781 | JGI IMG/M metagenome (GOLD analysis project Ga0164243, IMG submission 108781) | Organic Plus compost microbial communities from Emeryville, California, USA - Original compost - Organic plus compost (OP) | ecosystem: Engineered > Solid waste > Mixed feedstock >...
CGGCCAGCGGTTCGGCCAGCGCGGACTCCGAGCCGTCGGCCGCGCGCACCGCCTCGCCGACCTCGCGGGTGACCGGCCGGTCCGAGACCCCGAACGCGGTCAGGTGCGCCGACACCGCCCCCGACTCGGCGAGGTGCACGCGAGCGGCGACCCCGGCGAGCGCGAAATCCCCGTGCCTGCGGGCGATTTCGGCGAACCCGAAGCCCTCGCCGGGCCCGGCCACCGGGAACGAGGCGCCCGCCAGCACCTCCGCGGGCTCCAGGGCGGTGGTCATGGCCCCGGCGAAGAACTCCCGGGCCGGCACCGCGCGTTCCCCGCCCGGGCCGGCGATCCGCAGCTCGGCGCCGAGGCAGCAGGCCACGGCCGGGAGTTCGGCGGCCGGATCGGCGTGCGCGAGGCTGCCGCAGACGGTGCCGCGGCTGCGCAGCTCCCGGTGCCCGACCCAGGGCAGGGCGAGCCGCAGCAGCGGGACCTCCGCGGCCTCGGCGGCGCGCTCGACGCGCCGCTGCCGGACGGTCGCGCCGATCTCCAGCCGGTCGCCGCGGCGGCGCAGCTCGCCGAGCCCGGCGACCGCGTTGATGTCCACCAGCGTCGCCGGCCGCGCCAGCCGCATCGCCAGCACCGGCACCAGGGACTGCCCGCCGGCGAGGACTTTGCCGCCGCCGTCGGCCGCGGCGAGCTCGGCGACCGCGTCGGACAGCGCGGCCGGGCGGGCGTAGGCGAAGGGGGCGGCCTTCATCGGCTCACCGGCCCCGGAATTCGGGCTTGCGCTTCTCGGTGAACGCCGCGACCCCCTCGGCGAAGTCCGCACTGGACCGCAGCATCGCGTAGGCCTTGCGCTCCAGCTCGATCCCGGTCTGCAGCGGGGCGTCCACGCCGCGGTCCAGGACCTCCTTGGCGGTGCGGGCGGCCAGCGGGGAGAACCCGAGCAGCCGGGTCACCAGCCGCTCCACCTTCTCGTCGAGCTCGGCGCGGTCGGCGGCCAGCTCGGCCACCAGGCCCCACTCCGCGGCGTCGGCCGCGCGGATCCGGGAGGCGGTCAGCACGTGGTACTTCGCCCGGGACAGCCCGATCAGCCGCGCCAGCCGCTGGGTGCCGCCGGACCCGGGGATCATGCCGAGGTTCATCTCCGGCAGCGCGAACCGGCTGCGCTCGGTCGCCACCCGGATGTCCGAGGACAGCGCGAGTTCGAACCCGACGCCGAAGCAGTACCCGTCCACCGCGCTGAGCACGATCTTCGGGCTGCGGGACGGGGCGGTGACCTGCTGGCCGAGGTCGGTGAAGTCGATCGGCTCGACCTCCATGAACCCGGCGATGTCGCCGCCGGAGGAGAAGTGCTCCCCGGCGCCCCGGATGACCACGACCCGCACGTCCGGGTCGTGGTCGATCTCGGTGAAGCGCTCGGCCATCACCTGCCGGGTCTCCCAGGTGATGATGTTGTACGGGCCGTGGTCCAGCGTCAGGTACGCGACCCGGCCGTCGTGGCCGCGGGTCAGCCTGATCTCGCCTCCGGTGAGGGCCATGTCGTCAGTTCTCCCCTTCGTCCTCGGGTTCTCCCGCCGCCCGGTCGAGCAGCCGGTGCAGCACGTCGCCGTGGATCGGCAGCGCGGTGATGTCGACGCCGCGCGGCGCGAGCGCGTCGGCCACGGCGTTGGCGATGGCCACCGGCAGGCTCATGCAGCTGCCTTCGCCGCAGCCCTTCGCGCCGAGCCGGGTCAGCGGCGAGGGCGTTTCGAGGTGGTCGCTGCGCAGCTCGTGGCCCATCTCGGCCGCGGTGGGGCACAGGTAGTCCAGGAACGTCGCCGAGGTGGGCTGGCCGTTGTCGGCGTAGCGCAGCTCCTCGTACAGCGCGCCGCCGATCGCGTGCGCGAGCGCGCCGTGCACCTGCCCTTCCAGCAGCGCCGGGTTCAGTACGGTGCCCGCGTCGTGCACAGTGGACACCAGCTCCAGCGCGACCTCCAGGGTGTCCGGGTCGATGCGGCAGGCGACGACCTCGGCGACGAAGCCGTAGCAGAGGCTGGAGTTGATCCGGTCGTCCGGGCCGGCGGCCTTGGCCTCCGGCGGGGTGAAGGCCGCCTCCTCGTACAACCGGGCCGGCACGCCCTCCGGCAGCGAGCCCGGGTCCCAGTGCACCACCCCGGCGGCGTGCCGGAACCGCACCGAGCGCGCGTGGTCGTCGCGGTGCCGGATCAGCCCCTCGGCCAGTTCCAGCTCCTCCGGGTCGGCTCCGAGCATCGCGCCGCCGACGGTGCGCAGCGTGCCCGCGAGCCGGTCGCAGGCCTCCACCAGTGCGCTGGTCAGCAGCGGGGCGAACCGGGAGGAGTAGCTGCCGGAGCTGATCGTCCACGGCGTCGTGGCGGTGTCCATCTCGACCACCGGCCGCACCTGCTCGGCCGGGATCCCGAGCCGGTCGGCCACCACCTGCTGCGCCACCGTCGCGTGCCCCTGGCCCTGCGGCACGGTGCCCAGCAGCACCGAGACCACCCCGTTGACGTCGACGCTGAGCCGCACGTGCTCGGTGGAGCCGGACTTGCCGCGCCCCGGCGGCCGCTGCTCGGCCGGGGTCGCCAGGCCCACGTAGCCGATGTTGGTCGCCGACGGGTCGACGATGGTGGCCAGGCCGATCCCGAACAGCTCGCCGCGTTCGCGGGCGGCGTCCCGGCGCTGCCGCAGCGCGGGGTAGTCGGCGTTGTCCAGCGCCAGCTCCAGCGCCCGCGGGTAGTCCCCGGAGTCGTAGACCCCGCCGCTGGCGGTGCGGTACGGGAAGGAGCCGGCCGGGATCAGGTTGCGCCGCCGCACTTCCGCGGCGTCCAGCCCGCAGGTCGCCGCGACCGCGTCCACCAGCCGCTCCAGCCCGAAATACAGCTGCTGGCCGCCGAACCCGCGGTTGAGCCCGGTGGGGGTCTTGTTGGTCACCACCGCCCGGGAACGGATCTGCACCGCCTCGACGTCGTAGGCGCCGGTGATGTTGCCGAAGCAGCGGTACAGCGTGCTCGGTTCCGGCGGCCGCAGGTAGGCGCCGACGTTGTCGACCAGGTCCACCCGCAGCGCCCGCAGCCGCCCGCCGGGGCCGACCGCGGCTTCGAACCGCATCGACCGGTCCGAGCCCGCCGAGCTGGCCAGCAGGTGCTCGCTGCGGTCCTCGGTCCAGCGCACCGGCCGCCCGGCGTGCTTGCTGGCCAGCGCCAGCAGCACCACGTACGGGTAGATCCCGGCCTTGATGCCGAAGCTGCCGCCGTTGTCGGCGGGCACCCGCAGCCGCACCCGCGAGACCGGCACGCCCAGCGCCCCGGCGATGACCGGGACCATGGAGAACGGCCCGTGGAAGTTCGCCCACGCGCTGATCGCCGGTCCGTCCACTTCGGACTGCCAGTCCGCCACGACCGAGTAGCACTCCATCGGCGTGGAGGAGTAGCGCGGGAAGCGGTACTGCCCGCGCACCACGTGCTCGGCCGCGGCGAACAGCTCGTCGACCGGTCCGAAGTGGAACGTCCGGTCGGTGGCGGTGTTGCCCTCGGCGCCGTCGTGCAGCCGCGGGGCGTCCGGGCGCAGCGCCTCCTCGGCGTCGACCACCGGCGGCAGCGGCTCGTAGTCCACGTCGACGAGTTCGGCGGCGTCCTCGGCGACGTAGCGGTCCGCGGCGACCACGACCGCCACCGGCTCGCCGACGAACCGCGCCCGGTCGGTGGCGGTCGGGTAGTACGGCATCGGCGTCTTCAGCGACAGCGGGAACGGGTTCAGCGCCGCCAGCACCTCCTCGGGCCCGATCACCGCGGCCACCCCGGGGTGCGCGCGGGCGCGGGAGAGGTCGACCCGGCGCAGGCGCGCGTGCGGGTGCGGGCTGCGCACGATCGCCGCGGTCAGCGTGCCCGGCAGCGGGTCGAGGTCGTCGAGGAACCGGCCCCGCCCGGTCAGCAGCGCGGGGTCCTCCAGCCGCGCGGTGGTGCGCCCCATCGCGCTCACCTCCGGTTCCCGGTCGGCGCGGCTTCGGCCAGCGGGGTGTAGCGGCCGCCGGTGAGCTCGCGGCGCAGGATCTTGCCGACCGCGGACTTGGGCACCTCGGCGACCGCGATGATCCGCTTGGGCCGCTTCAGCGGCGGCAGCCCGGAGTCGTCCTGCACGTAGGCGCTGACCGCCGCGGCCGCCTGCTGCGGCGCCACCCCGGGTGCGGGCACGAAGAACGCGGTGACCGCCTGCCCCCAGCGGTCGTCCGGCATTCCGACGACCACGACGTCGGCGACCTGCGGGCAGCGGATCAGCGCGTCCTCGATCTCGTCCGGGTAGAGGTTCTCCCCACCCGAATTGATCATGTCGTCGACCCGGCCGGAGACCCACAGGTCACCGTCGTCGTCGGCCACCGCCAGATCGCCCGGGAAGTACCAGCCGCCGCGGATCGACCGGGCGTCGGCGTCCGGCCGGTACCAGTAGCCGGCGAAGGCCTCGGGGGAGTCCATCGAGATCGCGATCTGCCCCTGTTCGCCCGGGGGCACGAGTTCGTCGGGCGGGGCCTGCGGGTCCGGGTCGACGAGCCGGACCCGGGTGAACACCCCGGGCCGGCCGGCGCAGCCGGGTTTGGCGGCCACGTCCGGGCCGATGGTGAAGGTGTAGATCTCGGTGCTGCCGAAGTGGTTGACGAACACCTCGGGTTCCAGCGCCGCGGCCAGCCGCTCGGCCAGCGCAGGGGTCATCGCCGCGCCGGCGTAGGCGAGCTTGCGCACCCCGGTGCAGCCGAGGCGGCCGGTGCCGAGCAGGCTCCAGTACACCGTCGGGACCAGGTACAGCGCGGAGATCCGCTCGCGGGTGATCAGCTCCAGGGACTCCTCCGGGTCGAACCGCGGCTGCGGCACCCAGGTCCCCGCGCAGACCACTGTGGACAGCAGGCTGCGCAGGCCCATGGTGTGGAACATCGGCATCACGCCGAGCGTGCGCTCGAACGGGTCCGAACGGGTCTGGTGCAGGTGCGCGACGGTGGCGTGAAACTCCGCGGCGTGCGTGCGCGGCACGCCCTTGGGCTTCCCGGTGGTGCCGGAGGTGTAGAGCATGACGCTGATGTCGGAGTCGCGGACCCGCTCACCGGGCGCGCCCGCCGGCTGCGCGGCCGCTTCCGCCCGCAGGTCCACCGCACCGTCCGGCAGGTCCGCGCCGAGGTGGGCGTGCGGGACGGGTTCGGTCAGTTCGAGCGCGGCCCGCGCGGTCCCGGCGGTGGCCGCGTCGGTGACCAGCAGCACCGGGGCCGCGTCGGCGAGGCAGTAGGCCAGCTCGGGCGGGGCGAGCCGGAACGACAGCGGCACCGAGACCGCGCCGAGCTTCTGCGCGGCCAGGTGCAGCGAGGCCAGCGGTTCCCCGCCGGCGAGCAGGAACACCACCCGGTCCCCGCGCCGGACGCCGAGCGCGGCCAGCGCGCGGGCCAGCCGGTTGGTGCGGGCGTCCCACTCGGCGTAGGTCAGCGGTTCGTCGCCGCCGACGGCGCGTCCGCGGGGGTAGCGCTCGGCGGTCCAGGTCAGCACGGTTCCGAGGTCCACGGCCATTCCTCTCGCAGCGCCGTCGGTGCGAAGTGGTTGCGGCGGGAACATCCGGTTCGAATCGTCTGAATCAGATGGTTTGGAACGTACGGTAGGGTTCGGGGCGTGTCAACGGTGCGGCTTTCCACGACCTCGTACGTCGTGCTGGGCATGATCGCGATGCGCGGGCCCTCGACCTCGTACGACCTGAAACGGGCCATCGGGCATTCGGTGGGCTACTTCTGGCACTTCCCGCACGCCCAGCTGTACTCCGAGCCGAAGCGGCTGGAACGGCTCGGCCTGCTCGACGCCGAGGAAGAGGGCGAGGGCCGCAGGCGGCGCACCTACACGATCACCGAGGACGGGCTGGCGGCGCTGCGCGGCTGGCTGGCCGAACCCACCGACCAGCACTTCGAGCTGCGCGACGTCGCCGAGATCAAGCTGTTCTTCAACGAGCTCGCCGAACCCGCCGACGTCAAGCGGCTGGCGGCCGACCAGATCGAGCAGCACCGGGAGCGGATCGCCGAGTACGAGCGGATGCAGCAGCGCTTCGGCACCGAGCCCGCGATCTCCCGGCGGATGGTCACCCTCGGGCTCGGGCTGGAGATGGAGCACGCGGCACTGCGGTTCTGGACCTCGCTGGCCGAGCGCGCCGAAGCCGGGGAGTTCGACCGCTGAGCCGCGAGCACGGTGCGGGCCACGCGGTCCGGGCGACGCCGAGACGCCGTTTGAAGTGCGCGGTGGTGTGCGGCCGCCCGGAACCCGGCGCCGGCGACGACCTCGCCCGGCCCTCGAGTGTCCGCGCTCCTCGCGGCCTGATCGGCTCCGCGCCCGGTCAGGGCGCCTCCGGGCCGAACGCCAGCGTCGGTACGTCGACGACGTGCGCCCCGCCGTCCACGACCACCGTCGAGCCGTGCACATACGTCGCGTCGGGACCGAGCAGGAAGGCCACCACCCCGGCGATCTCAGCCGCCTCGGCGGGACGGCCCAGCGGAACGTCCTTGGTCGCGGTGGCGTAGGCGGAATCGATGTCGGCCAGCCCCGCCTCGCGGACCAGAACGCCCATCTCCTCATCGGCCATCGGGGTGCGCACCCAGCCAGGGCACACCGCGTTGGCCCGCACGCCACGGCGGCCGTAGTCCCGTGCGATCGAGCGCATCAGGTTCAGCAGCGCGTGCTTGCCGACGGTGTACCCGGCGGTCTCCGGCGCAGCGCGCAGGCCGGCCAGCGAAGACACGATCACCACGCTGCCGCCTGAGGCCGCCAGCAGCGGCAGCGACTCGCGCACCGTCACGAACGCCGTGGTCAGGTTGGCGTGCACGCTGGCCTGCCACGCCTCGTCGCTGGTCTCCTGCACCGTGTCGTAACCGTGGCCGCCTGCGTTCGCCACGACGCCGTCGAGCGCGCCGTGCCGCGCACGCACGGTCTCGACGAGCTGCCGCATGGCAGTGCTGTCGGCTGCGTCCGCGGGCAGTGCGCTGATCCGCGGGTGCGCGGCCGCGATCGCCTCCAGCGGGGCACGGCGTCGGCCTGAGACGACAACCTCGCTGCCCTCGTCGGCGAGGCGGTTCGCGACGGCGGCACCGATCCCGGTGCCGCCTCCGGTCACCAGATATGTGCTCACTGCGGTGTCCTCTCCGCCGTGTCCGGTCCCATCCTGTCGAGATCGTGCTCGAGCGAGTCCCAGAGGTGCTTGTTCGCCGAGCGGAACACCGCGGCCACCACGACCGCGAGCACCGCAGCGATCGGCAGCAGCCAGGGCAGCAGCGTGATCGCGGTGCTGTCGCTGCCCGCCAGCTGCGGGAAGTTCGCGAACGCCAGCACCGTCACGGCCCACAACCCCAGGCAGCCGAGCAGCGGCAGCAGGAAGGTCGTGGCCCATCGCCCATCGCGCACCCGGCGGAAGTGCACGACGATCGCGGTCGCGGCGATCGCCTGCAGCACGATGATGCCGAGGGTGCCGATGCCGGTGAACGAGGCCACCAGCGTGGTCATCGGATCGGAACCCGCGACCGCGTACGCCAAGGCGATCGCGGTCGCCAGCACGAGCTGAACCGTCGAAGCGACGGCGGGTGCGCCGTTCCCGCGGCGGGTGCGTGCGAGAGACCTCGGCAGCACCTCAACGCGTCCGAGCGCGTACAGGTACCGGGCGGCGGAGTTGTGCAGGGCGAGCAGCGCGGCGAACAGGCTCACCACGAGGAGGAGCCGCATGACGTCGGTGGCCGCAGCGCCGAGGTACTCCGCGGACACCGAGAACACCAGATCGCCGGCGGCCAGGTGCTCCCGCGCCGCCGCACCGGCGTGCCGCACCCCGAGCGCGGAGACGATCGCCCACGTCGTCACGGCCGCGAAGACACCGATGAACGCGATCGCCAGGTAGGTCGCGCGGGGGATCGTGCGTTTCGGGTCGCGTGCCTCCTCGCCGAACAACCCGGTCGCCTCGAAGCCGACGAAGGCGTTCGCGGCGAACAGCAACCCGAGGCCGACCGAACCGGTCAGGAACACCTCCGGCCGGAACACCGCGAGCGAGAACCCGGTGCGCAGCAGCACGGCGGCGTCGAGCACGAGCAGGATCGAAACCTCGCAGACGAGCGCGATCCCCAGCACTTTCGCCGAGAAGTCGATCCCGGACCGGGTCAGCAGCCACACCAGGGCCGCCGAAGCCAGGCTCCACAGCCACCACGGAACGTGCCAGCCGAACACGCTGGAGACGACCTCGGAGGTGAAGAACCCGCTGGTGCCGACCGCCCCCGCCACGAAGCAGTTGTACCCGACGAGCGCGATGAAGGCCGCGACGAGCCCTGCGGTGCGGCCGAGCCCGCGCACCACGTACGAGTAGAACCCGCCGGCGTTCACCAGCTCCTTCGCCATCTGCGCGTACCCGACGGCGAACAGCAGCAGCACCGCGGTGGCGGCGAGGAACATGACGGGCGTGCCCCCGCCGGTACCGACTGCGATGCCGATCCCGCCGATGACGACGATCCCGGTGAGCGGTGCCACCGCGGCGAGCACGAGGAACGCGATGCCGCTCACCCCGAGGTGCCCCCGGAGTCCGATTTCGTTGCCGGACAAGGCACTCACCCCTCGGAAGCCGGGTGCGCGGTGCGGTTGACGATCTCGGCTCGCGCCCCCGCGGGGAAGTTCACCAGCGAGCAGGTGTCGAAGCCGTCGTTGCCGAAGATCTTGCCGTCGGTGCGCAGCCCGTCGAGGTCGACGAGGATCAGCCCGAGGGTCGGCACGATCTTCTCGCGCCACACGAACAGGGTCAGCTGCTCGCGGATGGCGATGTGGTGGCAGCGGTCGGTGTCGGCGAGCCCCTGCTCGACTCCGGAGAGGCAGTGCCAGGTGTAGCGCTCCGCAGAGAGGTAGATGTGCTCGTACACCTCGTTCGGCGAGTAGGTGTACCGGTTGCGCAGTCCGACCAGCTCGTCGGTAGGACCGTGCCGGGCCGTCGAGGATCCGCGGAAGGCGCCGTGCGCGATCAGGGCGGTGACACCGGTCGGATCCGCACCGCGCCGCACCCGGTTGTACGCCGACTCGGCCCGAGCCTCGGGCCCGGGCAGCGCGCCTTCCACGAGCGTGACGAGGCCGGCGTCGGTGTCGAGCACGAACGTCGTGGAGACCTCCCCGGCGACACCGTCCACAAGGTACAGACCGTCGCGGATCGAGGTGACTCGCACCGGAACGTCGCGGTGCGCGCCCCACGAGGCGACGTTGTCGCCGATGGCGAGCTCGCGCAGCCCGTCGAGGTCGAGCGCGAAACGCGCCCCGGAGAGGTCGTCGGTCGGTTCGAGCGCGTTCGAGTCGGGCGCGAAACCTTCGCCGAGCGCGCCGACCGGAATGAATGCCTCGCCCATGTCTCCTCCATGTCGAGCGGGTTCCGAAAACCTGGGGACTGCCGGGGAAAGGCACGGAGGACGCGCGCGGCGGTTGTCCTTCAGCGCGTGCCCACCGGGGATTCGTCGTCGCGGCTGCGAGTGCGGTCGCCTGTCGTGGGTGGACCGGGCCTCGCGAGGGGATCTTTCAGGACCGGGAATCGGCGCCTTCCGGGGCCATGCCGGCGATCGCGCTTCAGCGGCGGTAGCGGGGCCTGCCGCCGAACCAGGTCTGCTCGACCGTCGTGCCGGCCAGCTCGTCATGGGCAACCGCGAAGGGATCCCGGTCCAGCACGACGAAATCGGCCGAAAGCCCCGGCGTCAACGCGCCGGCCTCGTCCTGGAGGCCCATCGCGCGGGCCGCGCCGGTGGTGTAGGCCGCGATCGCCTCGGGCACCGAGATCGCCTGCTCGGGCCACAGCGCGCCCGGGGCCAGGCCGGCCGGGTCCTGCCGGGTGACCAGCCCGGCGATCCCCGGCCACGGGTTCGGCGAGCCCGCCACCGGCCAGTCCGAGCCGCCCGCCACCAGCGCGCCGGCGTCGAGGAGGTCCCGCACCGGTTGGATGCGGGCGGCCCGGTCCGCGGGCAGCACCTCGCGCAGCGCGTCGACGATGACGCCGGGGAACCACAGCGCGGGCGACATGTCGTTGACCACGCCCAGCGGCGCGAACCGGCCGATGTCGTCGGGATGCAGGAACTGCCCGTGCGCGATCTGCACCGGCGGCACCTGTTCTCCGGACCGGTGGGCGGCCTCGACGACGTCGAGCACCATCCGGGCCGACGCGTCCCCGGTGCAGTGGATCTTCAGCCCGATCCCGGCGGCCGCGGCCCGGCGCAGCCAGCCGGCGAGTTCGTCGGCCGACATGGTGGTGTGGCCGGTGTGGTGGCAACCGTGCACGTCGTCCGGCAGGTACGGCTCGAGGAACGCGCCGGTGCGGGTGGTCGGGACGCCGTCGAGGAAGATCTTGCCGAAGTCCGGCCGGTGGTGGCGAGTGCGGTACTGCTCGGCGACCGCGAGCAGCTCTTCCCCCACGACATCGGCGCTCATGATCGAGTTGTTGAGCAGCAGCGAGGACACGACCCAGGCGTGCAGGCGCCCCTGCTCGTCGAGCCGCCGCAGCCCGGCGAGCTGGTCGAGCGAGGCAGCCGCGTCCTGGAAAGCGGTCACCCCGACCTGGTGCAGCAGCTCGATGCCGCGCTCGCTGCTGCGGGCGTGGTGCTCGTCGTCGTGCTCGGTGGCCGCGGCGCGGGCCTGCTCCACCAGCGCGCCCGCGCTCTCGTAGAGCAGCCCGGTGGGGCGGCCGTTGCCGTCGCGCACGATGCGCCCGCCGGCGGGGTCGCCGTCGTGAGCGAGCACTTCGGCTCGGCGCATCGCCTCGGTGTTGGCCCACCGGTTGTGGTGGCTGTCGTCGGTGAGCACCACCGGCCGCCCGTCGGCGGCCTCGTCGAGGCGCGCCAGGGCGCCGGGATCCGAGAGCTGGTCGAGCAGGGTCGAGCCCCAGGAGCCACCGGCGACCCATTCCTCGTCGGGTCGGCTGCGCACCCGCTCGCGGACCGCGTCGAGGATCCGCTCCAGCGACGCCGTCGCGGGGAACTGCAGGCTGTGCAGGTCGGCCTCGCCGGCGGCGGCGTGGTGGTTGTGCACGTCGTGCAGTCCCGGCAGCACCGCAGCCCCGTCCATGTCCACGACCTCGGTGTCCGGGCCGGAGTCGCCGGCGACCTCGACGTCGGCGCCGACCGCGGTGATCCGCCCGTCGCGGATCCCCAACGCCGTCACCCGCGGCCGCAGCGGGTCCATCGTGTGCACCACCGCATTGCGGACCAAGACGTCGAGCGTGCTCAAGATCGTGACTCCTCACTGCCGTCTGACCTTCATCGGTGTGGCTCACGGCCGGGTCCCTGGCCCGGACGCGCGGATCTCGGATTTCTGCGGCGGTTCCGGCTCACAGCGCCAGACGTGGCGGGGGAGTCGAAGACGACCAGCACCACGTACGCGGGCGGCACGCCAGGCAGGTTGCTTGATCCGGGGAACGACCGGCAGCCCGCAGGTCTCGATCTCGCCCCGTTTTCTCAATCATGGCAACGCTTCCCGGAGTCCTCGCCGGAGCGGGACCGGCAGTGCGGGCCGGCGTTCGGAGGGACGTCCAGGGCGGGATTGCGGTCGAAGAAGCCGACCGGCTTGAGCTTGAAACCGGTGGAGTCCACGGGCATGATCGGCCAGTCCTCGGGCCGCGGGAAGTGCGTGAGCCCGAAGGTGTGCCAGACGACGAGGTCCTGGTCGTCGATGTCGCGGTCGTCGGCCACGTAGGCCGGCAGGCCCGCACCACCCGGGTGCTGGTTGACGAAATCCCCCGCGGCGTAGCGCTGATCCGGGTCGTAGCGGGTGACCCACAGGTGCTTGGTGGCGAAGGTGGCGCGGCGCTGGATCGGCGAGCCGTCGTCGGCGAGCAGTTCGGGATCGCCCTCGGGGAGCAGCGCGTAGGCCACCGGATCGCCGAGTC
>Ga0164243_10012743_pt1 | contig 11876 bp, 8 predicted proteins | sample OricompcompostOP_FD_108781 | JGI IMG/M metagenome (GOLD analysis project Ga0164243, IMG submission 108781) | Organic Plus compost microbial communities from Emeryville, California, USA - Original compost - Organic plus compost (OP) | ecosystem: Engineered > Solid waste > Mixed feedstock >...
CGCCGCCCGCGGTCAGCCCCGCCACCCGATCCTCCACCGCGTCCCGGGCGGTGAGGAACAGGACGGGCACGTCGGCACCGCCGGCCCGCATCCGGCGCATCACCTCCAGCCCGTTGACGTCGGGAAGCATGACGTCGAGCACCACCGCGTCCGGCTCGAACTGCCGTGCCACCCGCACCGCGTCGCTTCCCGTACCGGCGCCGCGCACCTCCCACCCCTCGTACCGCAAGGCCATCGACACCAGGTCGGCCAGCGTCGGCTCGTCGTCGACGACAAGCACCCGCACGGCCGACCCGTCGGGACGGCGGAGGTCCGCGGGCCTGCCGCTGGCCTGGGTCACCATGCCGCCATGGTGCCGGCGACCGCTGAGCGAACGGTAGCCGCCGGCTGTGTACCCGCTGTGAAACCAGCCTTTCGCGCCGCCGGAAGGTGGTGCTCGCGGCCGTCGCGGCGGTGGCTGGTCCCGTGGTCAGCTGCGCTCGGGCACCACCGCCGTGATCAGGGCGACGACCGGATCGCGGAGGCCGGAGAACGAGCCCCCGGGCTCGCCACTGGGCCCGACGACGTCGAGCATCAGCTCGTTGATGCCGCCGACGAGCGCGAGGGCGAGCGCGGGCGTGAGCGGTGCGATCCGGGGGTTGGCGGCGCGGGCGGAGTCCACGACGTCGACCAGCGTCTGGGCGAACTCGCGCTGCATCCGCTGCCGCAGCCGGTACGCGCGCACGCCGGCCGCCTGCATCTCCACCACGACCGCACGGTTGAGGGGCAGCATCGCGTCGAGGGTCGAGAGGTACGCGTCGGCCAACGCCCGTACCCGCTCCGGCCACGGCTGGCCCGGGTCGCCAGCCTCGCGGAGGACCGTCATGATCCGCGCGCACGCGTCGCTGTAGAGCGCCATCAGGCACTCTTCCTTGTCCGCGAAGTGCTCGTAGAACGTGCGCTTGGAGACCCGGGCGTTCGCCACGATGTCAGCGATCGTGGTGCCGGCATAACCTTTCTCGGCGACCGCCTTGGCGAGGCCCAGTTCCAGGCTCGCGCGGATGTCCGCCGCACTACGGGTCCCGGTCATCCACGGCGCCTTCCGCCACAAACTACTGGGTGGTAACTTTCGTGGTACCTGCTGGTACCGCGCGACGGAGGTGAGCCGGTGGCAGCGGATGCCGAGCGACACACGCGGATCGCGGTGATCGGCGCCGGCTTCGGCGGCATCGCGACGGGCCTGCGCCTGCTCCGTGCCGGCCACGACGACTTCGTGATCTTCGACCGCGGCGCCGAGGTCGGCGGGACATGGCGCGACAACACATACCCCGGCTGCGCCTGCGACGTGCCCTCACACATGTACTCATTGTCGTTCATGCCGAACCCCACCTGGACGCGCAGCTTCTCCGGCCAGGCCGAGATCTGGACGTACCTGCGACGCTGCGCGCGACCGCTGCGTCACCATCTCCGGCTGGGGCACGAGGTCGAGGCGGCGGTGTGGGACGCCGCCACCCGACGCTGGCGGATCACCACGTCCCGCGGCGAACACTCCGCCGACTTCCTCGTCGCGGCCGGCGGGCCCCTCTCCGAGCCGCAGGTCCCCGCGCTGCCGGGCCTGGACGCGTTCGGCGGCGTGACGTTCCACTCCGCGCGGTGGAACCACGACTACGACACGCGCGGCCGCCGCGTCGCCGTGGTCGGCACCGGCGCGTCCGCGGTGCAGTTCATCCCGCACGTCGCGCGCGACGCGGCCCACCTGGCCGTGTTCCAGCGCACGGCGCCGTGGGTGATGCCCCGCCGAGACCGCGCCTTCGCGGCCTGGGAACGCCGGTTGTTCGCCCGCGTGCCGGCCGCGCGCGTCCTGGCGCGAGCCGGCGTCTACTGGGGACGCGAACTCGCGGCGACCGGTTTCCTGCATCCCGTGGTGATGCGCGTGGCCGAACGGGTGGCCCGCCGGCATCTGGCGGCGTCGATCGCCGACCCGAAGCTGCGTCGCGCGCTGACCCCGTCGTACCGGATGGGCTGCAAGCGGGTCCTGCTCTCCGACGACTACTACCCGGCGCTGACCCGCCCGAACGTCTCGCTCGTGACGCACCCGATCGCGTCGGTCGCCCGAGACGCGGTGGTCACCGCCGACGGGACCCGCCACCCGGTCGACGCGATCATCTTCGGTACGGGTTTCCACGTCACGGAGTCCCCGCTGGCGAGGCGTATCCGCGGCGCGGACGGCCGTACCCTGGCCGAGGCGTGGGCCGGCAGCATGCGGGCCTACCTGGGCTCCGGCGTGACGGGCTTCCCCAACCTCTTCCTGCTTCTCGGCCCGAACACCGGCCTGGGTCACACGTCGGTGGTATTCATGATCGAGTGCCAGCTCGACCATCTCCTCGACCTCCTCTCCCATATCGACGCCGCTGGCGGTGGAGCCTGGGAGCCCACCCCTGCCGCGCAGGAGTCCTTCGTGGACCACGTCGACCGGCGCATGGCCGGCACGGTCTGGCAGACCGGCGGCTGCCGGAGCTGGTATCAGGACCGCACCGGCCGCGTGTCCACGTTGTGGCCCGGGTACACGTGGGGCTTCTGGCTGCGGACACGTCGCTTCTCCGCGGCGGCGTACCGCCGTGCCGGGCCCGGAACGGTGCCGTCGTGACCGCCCGCGGCGCGCGTGCGTACCGTGGCGCCGGCACGGCGCCGCGGGCCGGCCATCGGGCCGATTCCATGGCGTACGAACCGGGGGTTACCGGGTGAACGGCAAGGTCATCATGATCACTGGCGCCGCGCGCGGGATCGGCGAGCACACCGCGCGGCAGGCGGTCGCCCGCGGCGCGCGCGTGTCGTTGGTCGGTCTCGAGCCGGAGCGCCTCGCCGCCGTCGCCTCGTCGCTCGGTGACGCCGCACGCTGGTTCGAGGCGGACGTCACCGACCAGGCCGCCCTGGAGTCCGCCACCCGCGGCACCGTCGACGCGTTCGGCGGCCTGGACGCGGTGGTCGCCAACGCGGGCATCGCGAACCGCGGCACGATCGCGGTGGGCGACCTCGATGCCCTGGTGCGCACGATCGAGGTCGACCTGATCGGAACGGTCAGGACCGTCGCCGCGACGGTACCGGCGGTGTCCGCACGCCACGGTTACTACCTCCTCGTCTCGTCGGCCGCGGCGTTCGCGGCGCTGCCCGGCATGGCCGCCTACTGCGCGGCCAAGGCCGGCGTCGAACAGTTCGGCAACGCCATCCGCATCGAGCTCGCCCATCGCGGCGTCTCCGTCGGCACCGCCCACATGAGCTGGGTGGACACCGACCTCGTCCGCGACGCGAAGGAAGACCTCCCCTCGTTCCGGGCCGCCCTCGACCGCCTGCCCGGTCCGCTCGGACGCAGCGTGCCGGTCGAGCGCTGTGCGGCCGCCTTCGTCGACGCGGTGGAGCGCCGCCGCCGGCGCGTGTACGTGCCACGTTCGATCGCCGCCGCCTCCGCCTTCCGCTCGGTGGTCAACGGCCGGCTCGGCGGCTGGATCGCCCAGCGCGCCGCCGCCCGGTCGGTACCCGAGATGGAGGAGCAGCTGCGTGCCCTCGGCCGCGGTTACGGCGCCAACACCGCACCGCAGCAGCGCCGATGAACCCCGCCGACCTCGTCCACGATCGCCGCGGTTCCGGCCCGCCGCTGGTACTCCTGCACGGCATCGGGCACCACTGGCGGGCCTGGGAGCCCGTCCTGGACCGCCTCGCCGAACACCACGACGTGATCGCCGTGGACCTTCCGGGCTTCGGCCGCTCCCCGTTGCCGGAGTCCGGCCTGGCCGGCATGCCGGCGCTGGTGGAGTCCCTCGCGTCCTTCTTCACCTCCCTCGGTATCGCCCAACCACGTCTCGCCGACCACGATCCCGATCTCTCGGTCGTCCACCGCGACGGGTCGGTAGCCGGCACCGTGCCCGTGGCGTCACGCCAGCCTGGCCCCGTGGCCAACCCGACGCCCCCGTCGCCCACCGCGCTGTCCGCCTTGCCGGCGAACCTCACTCCGCCGGCCGACCGCCTGCCTGGCGAAGGAACGTTCCCGAACCGACCCGCGACCCGGCACCACCCGTCGGCGCCGTCCGGGACGTCACCGGACAGGCCGTCGGCCGAGCAGACCTCCGAAGCCGGCACTCCGCAGGACACCGGCCGGCTGCGGACAGGCGGCGTCGACGGCGGGCCACACCCGCCGGCCACACCCGCCGGCGCGGCCGCCGCGACGGGACTTCCGCACGTCGCCGGCAACAGCCTGGGCGGCGCGATCGCCCTGGAACTCGCGGCCGCCGGCTACGTCGCGTCGGCGACCGCCCTCTCCCCCGCCGGCTTCGCCACGGCCCGCCAACTGCGGTACGCGGTCGGCGTCCTGACAGCGCACCGCATGGCGTCCCGGCTGCCGACTCCTCTCGTCCGCACCCTCTTCCGGTCCTCCCGTCTCCGTTCCGTCGCCTTCGGCATGCTGATCTCCCGCCCGGATCGGCTGACCGTCGAACGCGCCGTCGCCGACGCGGCTGCCCTGCGGGGCGGGCGAGCGTTCCGCGCGGTCGTCCGCGCCAGCCGCGGGTACACGTTCACCGGCGCGCCAGCGGTGCCCGTCACCATCGCCTGGGGCACTCGCGACCTGATCCTGCCGCACCGGCAGGCGGCGGCTGCCCGGCGCGGGCTACCCGACGCGCGGCACGTGGACCTCCCCGGCTGTGGCCACGTGCCGATGAGCGACGACCCCGACCTGGTCGCCGATGTCATCCTCCGCACGACCGGCGCCAGGCCGTGATGCCCAGGTCGCTGGCAACGCCGGGGATCCGCCGGCCCCACCGCACGGCGGGGACTTCGATGGCACCGGCATTGTCCGGTGAGTTGTCAGCGTCCACGCCGCACCTCCCGGCTTCGCTCGCTCCGGCACGTCGATTGCGGGCCATGCCGCCGTCCGCCCGGATCGGTCGACCCGCCGCCGGGTCACGGCGACCCGCGACACGTGCCCTCCCGCAGGCGGCCAACCCCGAGAACGCCGACATCGTCCGCGACGGATGACCCTGCGGTGGACATCTCGTGGCGGTGCGCACGGCGGGCCGCCCATACTCCGTACCGCATCAAGCAACGCCTCCCCCTCGTGAAGACGCGACGGCCGGTCCTGATCGGACCGGCTCCTGCCGCGTCGTGCCGGTAACCGTAGCCGTCGCGCCAGGGCCGCCTCGGGTTATCCACAGGCAGCAGTTATCCACAGGCAGAAATCGCCGGATCACCGTCGGTGGCAGGCTGTGCTCCCGTGAGCGACAACACGAACCGCAGGTCGCCGCTGGACCACCGTGAGCCGGCGAGGCGACTACCTGGTCAGGCGGGGAGCGCCAGCCACGTGCCTGCCGGATTGTCAGGCGCGGAGGCGGACGCGTCCGGCGTACCGGCGTGCCAACGCGACCCCGCCGGTCACCAGCCCCACGACGACCGCGAGCGACGTCAGGAGGGTCAGGCCGGGATCCCGCCCGGCGGTCGTGTCGGCGGGCCGCACCGGTGGCGGCGAGCCGACGAGCAGATCGGCGCGTCCCGCCTCACCGTTGTCACACTCCACGGCCAGGTCGTAGCGGTCCGGCCGGGTGTCGGCGGGCACTTGGTACGTCACGCGAAAGGCTCCCGGGCCGCCGGCCGGGTAGGGAGACATCGGCAGCTCCGGCGGGCCGCCGGCGGGCACCATGTTCACGCTCGCCGCCGTGGCACCGGCGCCGCACCAGACGTCGATCACCGTCGTACGACCCGCGACTGCCTTGGGCACGAAGACCGTGGCGTCCGCCCGCGCCGGTTCCGCGGCCCACGGCATGGTCGCCGCCAGGACCCCGCCAACCGCCAGCACGCGGGCGATACGACCCGACGCCGTCGTGGCCTTGGCCACGCCCATGGGCCGCGAGCACCGTGCCGGGGTGCCACGCGCGCGAGAGCCCCGACCGCCCATCCTCCACCCCCGGGCCGACGTCACCAGTGGAAGCCTGTCGCGTCCGGGCAGCGCCACGCCGAGGCCCGGACGGTGCCCGGCCGCGGCGTGCCCGCCCCGCGCGGCACTCCCAGTCCACAGGAGACCAGACGGTCCCGGTGAAGGCGGCAGTTCGACCATCATCGTCCGCTTACGGTGGGTCGGCGGTACGATCCGACCGGCCGGAGTTCCGCCCCGGTCCATTGGACGGACTTGCCCGTTCGCCTGTTTCGCACCGGTAGCCATGATCGCCACCGACAGGTCGGCCACCCGCCGCACGGCAGCCTTCCGTCGACCGGCCGCGTCGGGTTCAGCTCGAACCCTGCTGTTCGAGGCGGATGACGCGTGGGGCCACCCGGTGACGGGCCCCGAGGGCATCGCGGGTGTCGTGGACGTCGGTATCGGCGCTGTCTGGCAGTCGGAGACCGGGCTGCGGCGCATCCGGACGCCGCCTGGAACCACGCGGTCGCGCCGGATACAAGACCGGTGTCCGGCCGTCACCCGGCGCGGCCCCAGCCGACGTCTGGGCCTCGCCTCGCTCCGGCCCCCACGTCGAGACAGGGCCCGGACGTAGCGACAGCCGAGGCCGACGGCGTGCGTCCGGACCGCCACCTGTCGCGGCGCGGGCGTCGGTGGCAACAGGAGGTCCCAACGTTCCCCGGCGAGCGGTCGGGGGTCTGCGTGAGGTGCGGACATGGACGCGCCTTCCATGCCTCGCGGGCTGCCGAGACGGCCGGCACCACGCCGAGGTGGCCCTCCGTCCGGCTCAAGGCTCCGGCCCTGCGGTCCCGCCAGCGACGGCGGGGCTGAAGGTGGGGTACCGAGCGAAGCGGCGATGGCCTGCGCGTGCGAGGCCCAGCGGACGAGATCTGTACCCGTCGTGATCGATATGGCGGCGCGGGGAAGGCGGCAAACCGCAGTTCAGACCGTCTGGGACGATCTTTCCTCGGCAGCCAGGACCGCCACGAATATCTATACGATAAACCGAACCGAACGGGCTTTCATGGCGAACCTCCTTTATCGACGATTGTGGACAATGCCGACGAACTTGAGTCGCGCACCGCGGCCAACAGGTGAGAGCCGGCGCCGCTGAGCTGGTACGCCAAGTCGAGGTGCCACTCCTTCTGATGGCGATACACCACTCGTCTGTTCGGAGGAGGCAGCGGCATGCGACCCGGTTGAGGATGGACGCCTCCGAATTGCCTGCCTTGTCCGCGAGTGCTCCGGCCAAACGGACAAGCCGGTCTCGGATCCCTCCGGCCCGGGCTCTCCCCGGCCCTCCCCGCATGACTGAGTGCCCACACCGGAAATGTGGTACAGGCCACAAAAGTGGCGGGTCACAATGCATCCGGCGGTGTCTAGCCTCTTCGGGTGCTGCGCAAGGAAATAGGAAAACATCGACATGACGGGAATCGTCCGACTAGCCGTTCGGTGGAGGTGCCCCTGGACGGTCAGCCAGCCGGACGCCACAGGAAGGAGATTCAGCAGAGGGAGCTCGCCCGGGTCCGGGAGCGGCTCAGGCCCCTGTTCGCCAACCCCGCCGCGCGCATCGGGGTTGTGGCGGGCCTGACCTGCTGCCTCGGGCTCGCCGTGACAGCCGAGACGCGGGACGCCGGCGAACCGGCTCGGGCCGTGACGTCCGTCGCCGCCGCGGAGCAGGCCGCGGCCAGGGCCGCCGCCGAGCGGTCGCTCACCCAGACGCAACAGCAGCCCGCGTCACGGGCGAGCGAGCGGATACCGCTGGCGCCTGTCCAGAGCCCGACCCCGACCCCGACCCCCCAGACCACGACGGCGGCCCCCAAGCCGACAACCCCCAAGAAGACGGCACGCGCGACAACCCCCCGTGCGACCGCCACCAAGAAGACGACAACCCCCACCACCACCACCAAGGCATCGGCCAAGCCGAAGGCCACCGTCGTGGCCCCGGTCGCGGGGCTGAGCCAGGCCCAGATGAACAACGCGGCCACGATCGTCAAGACCGGCGTGAGCATGGGCATCCCGAAGCGGGGCCTGATCGTCGGGATCGCGACCGCGATGCAGGAGAGCAGCCTCCTCAACCTGGCCAACACCGGGTTGCCGGAGTCGCTCAACTACCCGAACGAGGGCACCGGATACGACCACGATTCGGTGGGCCTGTTCCAACAGCGCACGAGCACCGGTTGGGGCACCGTGCAGGAGCTGATGACGCCGTCGATCTCGGCGCGGAAGTTCTTCGCGGCGCTGCAGCAGGTGTACGGCTGGGAGAACATGTCCATCGCGGCCGCGGCCCAGGCCGTGCAGGTGTCCGCGTTCCCGGACGCGTACGCCAAGCACGAGCAGGCCGCCACGGCCGTCGTCGAGGCCCTGCTCTGACCGACGCCCACATCCGCGGCGGTCCGGTGGATCCACATCGGACCGCCGCGGGCGGACGTCCACCGGACCGGACCGCCAGAAACGGAACGCCGCACGCACCGAATGCCAGGCGAACCGACCGCGCGGCGATCGCGCCACGCGAACGGACCCCCGGACGAACGCGCCACGGGAACGGACCCCCGGGCGAACGCGCCACGGGAACAAAGCCCCGCCCCGTGCGGCCTAGCGGCCGGGCCCCAACGAATGGCCGCGGCCGCAGAACCCGACCGCGCGGCGGCCAGGGAAACAGCGACCGCTGCCGCCCCCGGCATCGGGGCTGACCGCCGGTCTCGCACGGGCGGCCCGGGCCGCTGGGTCGCGGCCCGGGCGTTCGTCCCGGTCGGATCGCCTCGTCAGCGGATCGCGGCCGTTCGGTGGCCGCGGAGGCGGGGCCATTTGCCCTTGCCCTTGCCGCCTTCGGTGTTCGTGCCGTCGTCAGCGTTGTCGGGCCCAGGCTTTCCGTTCCCGGCGTCGCTGTTCTGGTCACGCGACGCCGCGTCGTCGGCGGTGCCGTCCTTGCCGCGATCCGTGCCGGGCTTGGCCTTGCTCGTCGGTACGCCGGACCGGAGGCCCGGCCGCTCGGCGGCGGCGCCGGACGCGTGCGCCTGGGCCGATTCGCCCGCCTGGGCCGCCTCGTGGAGGCCGTTGTCTCCAACGTCCGCCTTGGCCGAGAGGCCCGCGGGCTGGGGGCCCGCCGCTCGTGGGTCGCTTGCGGCGGCAGGGGTCCGCGCGCCGGCGGCCGTGCCGTTCGCTCCGCGGCCGGTGCCCTGTCGCGCGCCGTTCGACGTCGTCGCGGCATTGTCCACCGCCTCGGCGCCAGGCCGGGTCGGGCGATCTGTTGTGGCCTCGGCCGCCTTGCCGGCGGCACCGGGACCGGCGGCGGGGGTGGCGCTGTCGGCTCCGCCGGTCGAGGCCGGCGTGCGGCCCGCTGCCTTGCCGGTTCGTGTCGCGTCCGGCGTCTTGCCCGCGGACGGCGTGGCCGCTCCGTTGGGCTTACCCGACGCCGCGCCGGCATCGGAAGCCGCCGATGACGCGCCGTTACGCCCTGCGGTGGGGCCGGCACCGTTGCCGGCAACCGCGCCGGCGGGGGCCGAGCCATTGCCCGCCGTGGAACGGCTGGCACCGTTGCCGGCCGTTACGGAGCCGGCACTGCCGCCAACGGCCGCGCCACTCCGGGAACTCGCATTACCGGTGACCGCCGCGGCGCCGCCACGTGCGGCCGCGGCAGCCCCGTTACGCGCTCCGCCTCGGGCAGCCGCACCGCCAGCGCCGTTACCCGGTGCCGCGCCTCCGGCACCGTTCGGCGCCGATGCCGTGGCACCGCCGTCGCCCGCAGCCCGGCCGCGGCTGTCATTTGCCGCAGCCGCACGTGCCGCAGCCGGCGACGTGGTCCCGCCGACGCCGTTGGCCGGCCCGGCGCCGCCCGCGCCGTTGGCCGGCGCGGCGCCGCCCGCGCCGTTACCCGCCGCGCCGCCCGCGCCGTTACCCGCCGCGCCGCCCGCGCCGTTACCCGCCGCGCCGCCCGCGCCGTTACCCGCCGCGGCGCTCGCGCCGTTACCCGCCGCGGCGCCCGCGCCGTTACCCGCCGGACCCCTGCCGGCAGCACCACTCGCCCCGGTGCCGCCGCCCGGGCCCGCGGTCGCACCCTTGCCGGACGGCGCGCTGCCGGCCGGCTCCGCCTTGCCTCGCGCCTTGTTGAGGAGGCCGCCCACGTTGAACAGGCCGCCCTTGCCGGCGGGCTTCTCCTTGCCGCCGGGGTCGCCGGTCCGGCCGTTGGGGGCCGGCGCGCGGCCGGGGGCCGTACCACTGACCGGCGCCGCCGTGTGGACCGGCGCCATCTCGCCGTTGACCGGGGTCGGGTTGGGGCGGCCGGCAGAGCCGTTCCGGGGCGTGGAGCCGTTGCGCTGGTCGCCTTCGTGCCGCCGGGTCGCGTCGTTGGCGGCGCTGTCGCGGGCGGTGGTGGCGTGGTGGCGCGTACCCTCGTTGCGCTGGCCGTTGCCGGCCGCCGCGGGTGCCGGTTCAAAGTGGATCTTCGAGAGGATCTTGTCGGCCTCCGCCTCGCGCTTGCGACGCGCCGCGAGGGCCGTCTCGAAGTCGCGGCGGGCCTTGACGGCATCGTTGTACGCCTCGGTGCGGATGCGCTGCGCGTCTTCCCGCGCCTTCGCCAGCACCTCGCGCGCCTCGGCGACGATGTCCGCGGCCTCCTCCTCGGCGAGCGCGATCATCTGCTGGATGCGGAGGGTGTTGCGGTAGACCGCGGGGCGGTTGCGCAGCATCTCGTGCAGGCGCTCCGCCTCGGCGCGTACCATGCCGAGCTCGATCCGCATGCTGGCGGCGCTCTCAGCCTGCGCGGTGGCGCGTGCGAGCTGCTCGCCCAGATCCATGAGGCAACTCTCGACCTCGTCACGATCGTAACCGGATTCGACGATGGAGAAGTCCATTAGCTCGCCCCCAGGTAGCCAGTCGTTTCCCCTCTCGGCCATCCTCCCGAGGGCATCACCCGTTTCGCGGCGTTTTGCGAAATCGTATCCACATTGGCACGTCCCCGGCCCGAGCGGGCACGAGCGGAAGATCGGCCTGGTCAGGCCCCTTCGCCGAGCAGCGTGTCGAGCCCGCTGATCGCCAGGACGCGGGCGACCACGCCGGTGGCTCCGGTCAGTCGCAGCGCGCCGCCGGCGGCGGTGCAGAGATGGTGGCCGCGGATGAACGCCGACATCCCGGTCGAGTCACAGAAGGTCACTTCGGCAAGATCAAGAACGATTCCGGTACGGCCGTCGCCGAGCACCTCGTCGATCGCCGCGTCCAGCGTCGGGGCCGTGCTCAGGTCGAGCTCGCCCGCCAGGTGCAGCACCGCCACCTCGGCCCGGTCCTCCCGGTCCACCGTCAGCGTCACCGGCGCGTCATCAATCGTTGCCACGGAGCAAGGGTAAGGCCGCGCCTCCCGGCGGCGCCGACCCGGTACCCGACCGTTACCCGACGCCGGCTCGCCATGGGCGGCCGGCGTCCCGGCCACCGACCGCCTCTCCGCGTGGACGGCACGAGACGTGGCACAGCGGCCCGGACCCGTTGCGCTCGCCCGGACAGCGACGGCAGGTTGATGAGCGTCACATGATGCCGCCACTACGACCTCGTCCGGGAGACAGCCTGGACTCGCCCCGGACGCCACGCAAAGACAGGCTAGGTTCGCGTGGCCTTGGCCCTGCCACTCGATGCGCGTGCCGGAGCCTTGCGCGTCGACGGTGACTTTCTGGCGCCAGCCGACCCGCGTGTCGACGAGTTTCGCGGCGCCGCGGTCTTCGCCGCGCGGGTCGACTTCCGGCCGGCCACCGACTTCCCCGCACCCGACGACCCACCAGCCGCCACCGACTTCGCCGCACGCGTCGACCCACCAGCAGCCACCGACTTCGCCGCACGCGTCGACCCACCAGCCGCCACCGACTTCGCCGCACGCGTCGACCTACCGGCCGCCACCGACTTCGCCGTACCCGCCGGCTTGCGGCCGGCCATCGGCTTCGCGGTGGTCGTCGTACCACGGGATCCCGCCGAC
>Ga0164243_10012744_pt1 | contig 11876 bp, 10 predicted proteins | sample OricompcompostOP_FD_108781 | JGI IMG/M metagenome (GOLD analysis project Ga0164243, IMG submission 108781) | Organic Plus compost microbial communities from Emeryville, California, USA - Original compost - Organic plus compost (OP) | ecosystem: Engineered > Solid waste > Mixed feedstock >...
GAGGAAGGCGTCGTTGACGATGTAGCGGACCGACTCGTACGCGCGCGTCGGCGACGGGTCGTAGTACATCGCCAGGAAGATGCCCGTGACGGCCTGCGACAGGAAGGCGAACATCGTCGCCGAGCCGAGCGTGTAGAACCAGTTGGTCCCCTTGGGGACCTTGCGGAACATCATCCAGCGCAGACCGCCCGAGAGCGAGGTGCGCTCGTCGAGCCAGTCGACGACGTGGATGCCGCCCTCGGTCGCCGTCTCGACCGGGCCGGTGGGCCCGTTGGCGGGACGCTTCGCCTTCGGCTGCAGCGCCGCGGGACGCGAGGGGGTGGGAAGTCTGAATCTGGGCATGGACTACTTCTCCGGCGTCGAGAAGCGGGCCGGGTACAGGTACTGGCCGATGCCGTCGACCGGCTGACCGGGGTCGCGCGGCGAGAACCGCTTCAGCTGCGAGTTGACGCTGTAGCGCGCGCCGACGAGGACGCGGCTGTCCTCGATTCTCGTGTAGAAGCGGTCGAGCGGGCGGACCGGCGGGCCGCCGGCGCGGAGGCCGCGGAAGTCGTAGACGCCGCCGTGGCAGGGGCACAGGAAGCGGCCGGCGGCGGGCGTGAAGCGGACGGGGCAGCCGAGGTGGTTGCAGCGCGTCGAGATCGCGATGACGCGGTTGTACTGATCCTCGGGCTCGGTGTCGATCTCCGGGTTGCGGAGACGGACGTAGGCCGTCGTCTCGCCCGCGGTGCCGATTCCGTTGACGATCGTGAAGACCTTCGGGACGTACTCCTCCTCGTTGAAGTCGGAGAGCGGCCCGATGTCCTGCCACTGCATCTTCGTGCGCTCGAAGACCGGCCCGAGCGCGAAGCCGAGGGCCGGGAGCGCGAAGGCGGCGACGGCGACGCCGCCGAGACCCTGCGCGGTCACGTTCATGAACCGGCGGCGGGTGACGGTCTCCCCTTCGAACGCGCCGGGAATGCCACGATCGACGGTGTAGGGGGAGGATTTCTTGTGCTTGTCGCTCACGATGAAAGTCCGTTGGGGCGAGCCGGATGGATCGCGGCGGGAACCATAGCGAGTACGACCCCCCGTGCGTCGCACGGGTGTCGTCCGCCCCAGCAGCTATGGGCGATCTCGGCTGCTGGCAGCGTCCCGCAACGCGGCCGCCGCGTCCACTTCCCCGGCGCGCGCGCGCTCCTTCGCGCGCGCGTGCGCGGGACCCGCCCCGTCGCCGATCGCGGCGGCGGCCGCCTCCCAGGCGGCGTCGGCGAGCGCCGCCGCGCCAGGGCCGCCGTCGGCGTGCGCCTGCGCGCAGAGCGAGATCAGGTCGGCCAGCTCTGCGACGGCGTCGAGGTCGCCGAGCGCGGCGAGGCGCGCGAGGCCCAGCGCGTAGAGGCGGTCGCCGCCGAGCAGGCCGAGGTCGCGCTCGGCCGGTCGCACGACGTCGCCGTCGCCGTAGTGGAGCAGGTAGCCCTCGCGCACCGCGGCGATCGTCAGGGCGTAGTCGTCGGGCGCGCGGCGGCCGCGGCGGCCTCCGGCGGCGCGGGCGGCGAGCGCGTCGGTGGCGGGCGGGGACGGCGCGCCCTCCGCGGCGCGGGCCTCCGCCGGCGCCAGCGCCTCCGCCAGCAGGCCGCCCTCGGCCCGCAGCTCGGCCGCGAGCAGCTCGCGCGCGCTCATCCCTCGACGCCCCTCGAAGAGCGAGCCCCCTGGGCGAGATCTTCGGACGGGATCCGAGGGCTCTGCCCGAGCGATCCCGCGATCGCCTCGAACGCCTCGGCGGCGGCGGCCAGCGTGCGCTCGATCGCGGCGTCGTCGTGCGCCAGCGACGGGAACCACGCCTCGAACTGCGACGGCGGCGGGTAGACGCCGCGCGCCAGCAGCGCGCGGCACCAGGCGGCGTAGGCGTCGCGGTCGCTGGCGGCGGCGCCGGCGTAGTCGCCGGGCGCCCCGTCGCGGAAGAAGACCGTCAGCAGGCCCGGGACCTGCTCGACGTGGACCGCCCGCCCGGCGGCGGCAGCGGCGTCGCGCAGGCCGTCGGCGAGCCGCGTCGTCGTCTCCTCCAGGCGCGCGTAGGCGGCGTCGTCGAGCAGCCGCAGCGTCGCGAGCCCCGCGGCGACCGCGAGCGGGTTCCCCGACAGCGTCCCGGCCTGGTAGACGTCGCCGGCCGGAGCGATCCGCTCCATCAGCGCCCGCGGGCCGGCGTAGGCGGCGGCCGGCAGCCCGCCGCCGAGCACCTTGCCCATGATCGTCAGGTCGGGCCGGATCTGCTCGCGCGCCTGCGCGCCGCCGCGGGCGACGCGGAAGCCGGTGATCACCTCGTCGAGGATCAGCAGCGCGCCGACCGCGTCGGCCTGCTCGCGCAGCAGCGCGAGGAAGCCGGGGCGCGGCGGCACGAGGCCCATGTTGGCCGGGTACGGCTCGGCGACGATCGCCGCCAGCCGCTCGCCGTGCCTGGCGACGGCCTCGCGCAGCGCCTCGGGGTCGTTCCACGGCACGATCACCGTCTCGGCGGCCGCCGCGGCCGGGACGCCCGGGCTGGCGGGGATCCCCTGCGTCGCCAGGCCCGAGCCGGCCTCCGCCAGCAGCCCGTCGACGTGGCCGTGGTAGGCGCCGGCGAACTTGAGGATCGTCTCGCGGCCGGTGACGGCGCGCGCCAGCCGCAGCGCGCTCATCGACGCCTCGGTGCCCGACGAGGTCATCCGCACCATCTCGACCGACGGGAAGCGGGCGGCGACCTCCTCCGCCAGCTCGACCTCGCCGGCGGTCGGCGCGCCGAAGGAGGTGCCGCGCGCGGCCGCCTCGGCGACGGCGGCGACGACCTCGGGATGGGCGTGGCCGTGGATCAGCGGCCCCCAGGAGCAGACGTAGTCGACGTAGCGGTTGCCGTCGGCGTCGACGATCTCGGCACCGGCGCCGGAGGCGACGAAGAGCGGATCGCGGCCGATCGCGCGCATCGCGCGGACGGGCGAGTTGACGCCGCCCGGCAGGACGCGCAGCGCCTCGGCGTAGAGCGCGGCCGAGCGCGTGTCGTTCAGCGGCGGGGAGGACATGCGCGGCAGCGTGTCACACGCCGGCGTGCTCGCGCTCCCACGCCTTGAACTCGTCGGTGAAGTAGAGCAGCCGGATCTTCTTGAACTCGGTCGAGGAGTAGAGCGTCGCGCGCTGACCGGGCCCGTCGATCCCGTGCGTCTCGGCGATCGAGTCGAGGATCGCGTCGCACTCCTCCTTCGAGCGGCCGTGGGCCATCGTGAAGACCGAGTAGGGCCAGTCCTCGTACGTCGGGCGCTGGTAGCAGTGGGAGATCCCGCGCACCGCCGCCATCTGGCGCCCGACCTCGAGGATCTGGTCCTCGGGCACCTTCCAGACGCCCATGCCGTTGGCGGAGAAGCCGGCGCGGCGGTGGTAGAGGATCGCCGCGACGCGGCGCAGCAGGCCGCGCTCCTGCATCCCGGCGAGGTGGTCGAGGAAGCGGGTCTGCGTCACGCCGAGCTCGGCCGCGGCGGCCGCGTACGGCTCCTCGACGACGGCCATGTCGCCCTGCAGCGCGCGGATCACGGCGATGTCGAAGTCGTCGTAGGGCTGGCGCTCGAGCTCGACCGGGTCGGCCGCGACGGCCTGGGCGGCGAGCGCTCTCGTGTCGCCCTCCATCTCCAGGTCCATGCGGATCTTGAACAGCTTCAGCGTCGGCAGCTGGCGGACCGAGGTCGCGCCGGCCTCCTGCGCGAGCGCGTCGAGCGTCCCCTCGAGGCCGAGCTTGGAGTCGGGCTCGGTCGCGATCGTGAACCACATGTTGAACTCGTGGTTGCGCAGGTAGTTGTGCGAAACGCCGGGATGGGCGTTGATCACCTTCGCCGCGCGGTGCGGGTTGTCGGGGTCGACCTTCGCCGCCACCAGCATCGACTCGTAGCCGAGCGCGCGCGTGTCGAAGATCGGCGTCACCTGGCGGATGATGCGCTGGTCGAGCAGGTGCTGGACGCGTCTCAGCACGGTCGCCTCGTCGACCTCGGCCAGCTCGGCGACGCGCTTGTACGGGCGCGGCTCGAGCGGGAACCTGCCCTGCATCAGGTTGAGCAGCCGTCTGTCGAGCTCGTCGAGCGGGATCGCCGCGCCGTATCTGCGGCTGCGCAGCTTGGGGGTCGCCTGTCCGGACTGGGTCATCTCGTCTCCTGGAGCCAGCGGGCGGCGTCCTTCGCGTGATAGGTGATGACGACGTCCGCGCCGGCCCGCCGGATCGCGGTCAGCGTCTCCAGCACGACGGCGCGCTCGTCGATGTGGCCTGCGGCCGCGGCGGCCTTGACCATCGCGTACTCGCCGCTGACGTTGTACGCCACCAGCGGCAGGTTGAAACGCTCCTTGACGCGGCGGATCACGTCGAGGTACGGCAGCGCCGGCTTGACCATCAGCATGTCGGCGCCCTCCTCGACGTCGAGCGCGACCTCGCGCAGCGCCTCGTCGCCGTTGGCCGGATCCATCTGGTAGCTGCGGCGGTCGCCGAAGGCCGGCGTCGAGTCGGCCGCCTCGCGGAAGGGGCCGTAGTAGGCGGAGGCGAACTTGGCCGAGTAGGCGAGGATCGGCAGATCGGAGAAGCCGGCGTCGTCGAGCGCGGCGCGCAGCACGCCGACGCGGCCGTCCATCATGTCGCTCGGGGCGATCACGTCGGCGCCGGCGCGGGCGTGCGAGACGGCGGTCCGCGCGAGCAGCTCGAGCGAGGCGTCGTTGTCGACGTGGCCGTCGGGCAGGACGACGCCGCAGTGGCCGTGGATGGTGTACTCGCAGAGGCAGAGGTCGGGGATCACGAGCAGGTCGGGATGGGCCTCCTTGATCGCGCGGATCGCGAGCTGGACGACGCCCTCGTCGTCCCAGGCGCCCGAGCCCTCCTCGTCCTTGTGGTCGGGGATCCCGAACAGCATCACGGCCGGGATCCCGAGCGCGGCGGCCTCGCCGGCCTCGGCGACGACGTGGTCGATCGAGAGGCGGTCGACGCCCGGCATCGCGCCGATCGGGGCGCGCACGTCGCTGCCGTGGGTCACGAACAGGGGCAGGATGAAGTCGCCTGCATCGAGCTGCGTCTCGCGCACGAGGCCTCGCAGCGCGCCGGTGCGGCGGAGGCGGCGAAGGCGAGTGAGGGGAAAGGCCATCGCCGGCTCAGGATAACCGGGTCCCGGCGCGCTCCCGCGCCGAACGTCAGCGCGACGTCAGGCGAAGCGGCGCAGCGCGACGCGCGCGATCGCGGTGTAGGCGACGGCGAGCGCCGCCAGGTGCAGCAACGGCCCGGCGAAGCTGCCGGGCGCGTCGTTGACGGCGATGTCGAGGGCGGTCAGCGTCGCCTTGAAGGGGAAGACGGCGCAGACGGCCCGTATCGCGTCGTAGGCCCAGCCGGAGACGGCGCTGCTCGGCACGAGCGCGAGGAAGGCGACCGGGAGCGCGAGCGTGAAGGCGAGCAGCGAGGCCGAGCGGACCTCGCGCGCGAGCGTCCCGATCGCGACGCCGAGCGCGGCGAAGGCGACCGCGCCGAGCGCCAGCGCCGGCAGCCACCAGGGGAGGCGCGCGGCGTCGAGGTCGACCCAGAAGAGGCCGAGCGCGGCCAGCAGCAGCAGCGTCACGACGACGCCGCAGACGGCCGCCAGGCCGGTCTTGGCCAGCAGCAGACCGAGCCGCGAGACGAGCCCGCGCACGAGCCGCGAGAAGGCGTGCTCCTCGCGCTCCAGCGCGAGGAGGCCGGAGGCCAGCAGGACGGTCAGGAACATCAGCGAGACGGTCAGCGCGACGGCGATCGCGTAGCGGTCCAGCGGCGTGCGTCTGCCGCCGAGCAGCGTCTGTCTGACGGCGATCGGCTCGCCGACCGATCTCAGCACCTGCGTCGAGAGGCCGAGGTTCTCGATCGCCAGCCGCGCGAAGCGGTCGACCTGCGCCAGCGCCGTGTACGACGGCGACCCTCTCGGCAGCGTCGCCATCACGCCCTCGATCAGCCGCTGCGAGGTCTTCAGCCCGAGGATCGAGACGTCGTTGCCGAGGATCGAGATCGAGCCGCCGTCGCGCAGCATCTCGATGTATCTGACGGTCGTCTGCTCGTACTTGCGCGCGAGCGCGCGGTTGGCGTCCGCGATGCGCGCTCTGATCAGCGACTCGACCGCCTGCTGCTTGACCGGGTCCTCGCTGTTGTAGGCGATCTCGATCGTCGGCTGGTCGCGGCCGGTCGCCAGCCGCCGCGCGATGTCGGGCGGCAGCAGCACCGCCGCCAGCGCCTCGCCGTCCCTGACCATCCGCAGCGCCTGCTCGCGCGAGTCGGCCTCGACGACGTCGACCGATCTCGACAGCTCGGGCAGGAACTCGTCGGCGTTGACGGAGGAGCCGGCGACGTCGAAGGTGCGCTCCTGCTTGGGCACGCCGTTGTAGAGCGCGAGCGTCGGCTCGCCCGGCGAGCGCGACAGCGCGCTGCCGATCAGCAGCGCGAGCACGACCGGGTAGATCACCAGCAGCGCCACCAGCAGCGGCGAGCGTCGCAGGATCTGCAGGTCCTTCAGCAGCAGCCAGCGCATGCGGCGGTCCTAGTGCCCGTGCTCGTGGAGGAAGCGCACGAACGCCGACTCGAAGTCGCGCGGGCCGGCGGCGTCGGCGCCGCCGACGGTCGCGGCGAGCGCGGCCGGCGAGCCGTCGAACAGCAGCTCGCCGTCGGCCAGCACCAGCACGCGGTCGGCGTAGCGCTCGGCCTCCTGCACGTTGTGGGTCGAGTAGACGACGGTCGTGCCGCCGGCCGCCAGCGCCGAGATGAACTCCCACAGCCGCTCCCGCTGGCGCGGGTCGAGCGAGGAGGAGGGCTCGTCGAGCAGCAGCACCGGCGGCGCGGCGAGCAGCCCGACCGCGATGTTGACGCGCTGCTGGTTGCCGCCCGAGAGGCGGCCGACCTCGTCGCCCGCGCGCTCCTCCAATCCCGTCTGGACGAGCATCGCGGCGACCGTCGCATCCGGGTCGGGGACCTTCTCCAGGCGCGCGAACAGGCGCAGGTTCTCGGCGACCGACAGCTTCCCGTAGACGGCCGGCTGCTGCGGGACCCAGCCGATCTCGCGCGGATCGCGCGAGACGCCGCCGGCGTCCGGCGGCTGGATCCCCGCGAGGATCGACAGCATCGTCGTCTTGCCGGCGCCGTTGGGGCCGATCAGCGCGACCAGCTCGCCGGCCGCGGCCGAGAAGCCGACCTCGCGCAGCGCGACGCGGTCGCCGTAGCGCTTGACGAGGCCCTCGACCCGCAGTGCGGGCTCGGCCTTGCGAGCTCCACTCCGGGAGGCGGCGGCGTCAGCGGCGGGGGAGCTCGCGGTCGCGTCGTGAGCGGCGTCGGCCATTGCGCGAAGGCTAACCGGGCGCCGCGGGGGCGCGGCGCACCATCTGCGATGCTCGCGCCATGAACATCCTCTTCGTCGGCGACGTCGTCGGCAGCGCCGGCCGCCGGCTGCTGCTGCGGCTGCTGCCCGAGCTGCGCGAGGCGCACGACGCGACCTTCGTCGTCGTCAACGGCGAGAACGTCGCCGGCGGCGTCGGCATCACCCCGAAGATCGCCGACGAGCTGTTCGCCAACGGCGTCGACGTGATCACGCTCGGCAACCACACCTACCGGCAGCGCGCGATCTACCCCTACCTCGACCGGCACGACGCGATCCTGCGCCCGGCCAACTTCCTCAAGAGCCAGCCCGGCCACGGCCACTGCGTCGTCGAGCGCGCCGGCGTGCGGCTCGGCGTCGTCAACCTCTCCGGCAACCTCTTCCTGAGAGCCGGCCGGCCGGCCTTCGCCGAGGCCGACGCGGCGCTCCACGCGCTGCGCGGCAGAGTCGACCACGTGCTCGTCGACATGCACGCCGAGGCGACGAGCGAGAAGGTCGCGATGGGCTGGCATCTCGACGGCCGCGTGACCGCCGTCGTCGGCACCCACACCCACGTCCCGACCGCCGACGCGCGCGTGCTCCCGGGCGGGACCGCCTACGTCACCGACGTCGGCATGACCGGCGCCCGCGGCGGCGTGATCGGCGTCAAGAAGGAGCAGGCGATCGAGTCGCTGGTGACGCAGATGCCGGTCCGCTTCGAGCCCTCGGAGGAGGATCCGTGGCTGATGGCCGTCGTCGTGCGGGCGAGCTCACCGCTGCGCGCCGACGGGATCGAGCAGCTGCTCGTGCCCGCTCCCCCCGGCTTCCGCTGAGCGGCCGGCGGCGGGCGCGGCGCGCGCCGCCGGATCGTCGTAGCGGCCCAGCAGCGCGACGAGCACGAGCGGCAGGAACCAGACGACGTAGAGGTAGAACCAGTAGGTGAGGCTGAGCTGGAGGGCGATCAGCACGGCCGCGCCGAGCGCGGCCGTCTGCGCGAGCGTCCGTCGCCGCCAGATCACCAGCAGCGACAGCGCGAACAGCACCGCCGCCAGCTGCACCGCCGTCTGGACGGTGTCGAGCCCGCCCCACAGGCCCCATATCGAGAACGGCGAGCCGCGATCGCGCTGGAACGCGAAGGTGTGGTCGAAGAAGGTCGACCAGTTGCCCTCGAGCGTGACCGGCAACAGTGCCAGCGCCGCGACGACGGCGAACGCGAGCGCGTAGGCGAGGAAGGCGCGCGGGCCGCGGCGCGGGGCGGCGCCGCCCTTCGGCACGGCGTCGCTCGGCGTCACCGCGAGCAGCGGCGCCAGCGCCAGCGGCGCGAACTTCGTCAGCCCCGCGAGCGCGACCATCGCCCCGCGCGCCGCGGGCCGCGCGGCGGCCAGCAGCGCGCAGACGACGAGCAGCGCGACGAGGCTGTCGTTGCCGTTCGTGTTCGAGACGTAGAGCGTGAAGGGGAAGGCCGCCCACAGGTAGGCGAGCACGATCCCCAGCGACGGGCCGCGGATGCGGCGGCCGAGGAAGAACAGCGCGACGATCGTCAGCAGGTCGAAGACGACGGCGGCGGCGTGCGCGGCCGGCAGGTCGTCCCAGTGGCCGCTCCAGCCGAAGATCCGCTCGAACGGCACGTAGGCGAGGTAGTTGACCGGGCCGTAGGTGTCGCCGTGGGCGTTGTCGGCCGGCCAGCCGCCGTAGAGCGGCTCGCCCTCGACCAGCTTGTGCGCGCCGATCACGCCCGAGTAGCCGACGTCGATCACGTTCGAGTTGGTGACGTTGAGGCCGACGCGGAAGCCGATCAGGAAGACGAGCGCGACCGCCAGCCAGGAGACCGGCAGCAGCAGGCGCAGCGGCTCCGGCCGCCCTCTGCGGCGCGCGACGACCAGCATCCGCACGAGCAGGTAGAGCAGCGGCGGGTACAGCAGCGGCGTCGAGAGGCCGATCCGCGCGTGGTTGAAGAAGGCGAGCGAGACCGAGAACGACAGCAGCACGAGCAGGTCGACGAGCAGCCACGACGGCCGCCGGCGCCACGGCACGAACGGCGCGACGAACAGCACGCACAGCGGCAGCCAGACGTACCAGGCGTTGACGCGCCGGCCGAACGCGCCCTCGTAGCCGCGCGCCATCGTCCACGGCACCTGGTAGCCGGTCCACGCCTCGCGGACCGCGCCGGTCAGGTCGTCGAGCGTCACCTGGCCGATCTCGCTGCGGTCTCTGGAGAAGTAGCTGACCTGCCACTGGGCGGTGCCCTTCGTGTAGGCGCTCGGATAGGCGCCCGGGTGCTCAGCCACCACTTTCCTGATCTTCGGCACCCCGTCGGCGATCGCGATCACCTGTCTGGCGGTGAGGCGGAAGCCCGGCGGGGGGATCGACGGGCTCGGCGGCGATCTCAGCTCGTTCGGGTCGGCGCTCGTCGCGGCGGTGGTCGCCGGAGCGGTGCTGCCGGCCGAGCCGGCAGCGGTGCCGGTGGCCTGCGCCGCGCCGAGCGGCGTGCTGCTGACCAGCGGCGGCGGCACGTCGACGGTCTCGCTCGTCGCCGGCGCGCTCTGCGCACCGGCGCCGGCCGGCGGCAGCGCCGCGAACAGGGCGAAGAGCGCGATCAGCGCGGCCGCGGCGAGCCGCGCCGCGGCGGGTCTCATCTGCGGAAGCTCCAGAGCTTCTGGCCGAGGAAGTTCAACGGCGTCGCGGCGACGATCGCGATCGCCTGCGCGAGCACCTTCGGCAGCCCGACGGCCTCGACCAGCAGCACCAGCACGACGTAGCTGAAGGCGAACGCCGAGACGCTGACGACGAAGAAGCGGGCCGCTTGGAAGCCGGCGTGGCCGCCGCGCCCGTCGAAGGTCCAGTGGCGGTTCCACCAGAAGTTGTTCGTCACCGAGACCAGGAAGGCGAGCACCGACGCGACGCGATAGCCGATCCCGAGCGGGTGGACGGCGATCGTGAAGACGGCCAGGTTGACGACGTAGCCGCTGGCGCCGACCAGCCCGAAGCGCACGAACTGGAGCCAGTTCGCCGGGTGGCGCAGCCCGTGGCGGACACGGCGGTGGAGCGGCAGGGCGACGGTGGCGGCCTCGTCGGACATGAGGGCACAGGGTACCCCGCCGCGCCGGGGGTTTCCGTGAGAACGCTCAGGCGCCAGCGGGCGCGGACAGCCCGAAGTGGTCGGTGACCATCGGCAGCACGTCGCGCAGCGTCCACTGCTCGCGCGCCGTTCGCGACGCCGGACCGGTGCCGCACCACAGCAGCGCGCCCTCCGAGTCGCTGCGATGGAGCGAGCCGTGGCTGCCGCCGCCGGGATGCCAGGCGCCGCCCCAGTCGACGAACTCGTAGCCAGGGCCGGCGGAGAGCAGCACGTCGCCGGCGGTCGGGCAGGTCAGCGCCGACCAGACGCGGCCGAGCGCGTCGGGGTAGTCGGGCGACAGCAGCCGCCCGTCCTCGACGCGGCCGCCGATCGCGGCCAGCTCGCCGTCGACGCTCCATCTGCGGCCGCACAGGTCGACGAGGTCGCCGCCGGGCGAGAAGTGCAGCTCGCCGCGCTCGCTCGCGATCACGCCCTCGCGCGGGGCGGCGCGGCGCATCGCGAGGTCGACGCCGGGGACCGCGAGCGCGACCTTCGCCGCTCTCGCCGCCAGCGCGGCGCGGTTCTCCTCGCGCAGGACGTAGACCATGGCCGAGCGCTGCGCCGGGCTGATCGCGATCTCGCCGTCGGTCGCGCGGCCGCCGTTGGGCCTGGCGACCTCCCAGTCGGCGAAGGCGAGATCGAGCCGGATCCGCTCCTCCACCTGCGTGTGCGAGTGGTCGGCCATCACGATCATCGCGTGCTCGTCGAGGAAGCGGTCGAGCCCGCCGCCGGCGTGCACGAGCCGCTCCAGCTGGCGGTCGGCGGCGGCGATCGAGGTGACCTGCGCGTGCGGCCCGTTGCGGTGCGAGAAGGTGTCGTTGTCGGGCAGCGAGAAGAGCATGAAGTCGTAGAGGTCGTGCTCCTCGACGTAGGCGCCGACGCAGCCGGTGTGGGCGTCGCGCGCGCCCGGCATCCCGAACTGGCCGCGGCAGCCGGTGCGGCGGCTGGCGAACAGGTCGGCGTAGAAGAGCTCGCGCGGGCCCTTGACCGGCTCTCTGAAGACGGTCGCGTTGGCGATCCGCGCCAGCGGCGTGTCGGTCGTCACGTGGTGCTCGTGGCGGCCGCGGTACATCAGGTACGTCGTCCCGCAGGTGCGCACGCCCGCGTCGTCGAGCAGCTCGAAGACGGTCGGCGTCTCGCGCGCCAGGTGGACGGCGTTCATGTTGTAGACGGTGTCGGTCAGCGAGCGCAGCACGCCGAACTTGCGCGAGGCCGAGAAGCTCGAGCCGTACTCGACGTAGCGCCGCTCCTCGCGCGAGAACCAGTTCATGCTCGGGATCCGGTGCCGGTCGGGGCCGGTCCCGGTCGCGATCGCGGCGGCGCAGACGGGCGTCACCGACGGGAAGGCGGCGACGCAGTCGTCGACGTAGGCGCCGTGGTCGCGGATCGCCTTCAGCGTCGGCGCGGTCCCGCTGGCGATC
>Ga0164243_10012745_pt1 | contig 11874 bp, 10 predicted proteins | sample OricompcompostOP_FD_108781 | JGI IMG/M metagenome (GOLD analysis project Ga0164243, IMG submission 108781) | Organic Plus compost microbial communities from Emeryville, California, USA - Original compost - Organic plus compost (OP) | ecosystem: Engineered > Solid waste > Mixed feedstock >...
AATCGCGGCGGAAATGCTCGCGGCGAGCTCGTTCGGCCTCGGCTTCATGATCTTCGACGCCGCCGAGTACCTGAGCATGGAGATCATCTATGGCGGCATCGCGCTGATCGCGATCCTCGGCTTGCTGCTTGAACGCGTCGTCATCGGCAGGCTGGAGTCTGTAACGATCAAACGGTGGGGAGTGCAAATTGAGCGCTGATCTGGCCACACGACCGTTCACCCCTCATGTCGCGGCCTCGGCGCCGCCGAAGATCGTCGCCGAGCGCGTGCGCAAGACGTTCGGCGACCCGAAATCGGGCGCCGAGGTGGTCGCGATCGAGGACGCGACCCTGACGGTCCGCGACCGCGAGTTCGTCAGCATCATCGGCCCCTCGGGATGCGGCAAATCGACGTTCCTCTACCTCGTCGCCGGATTCGAGCGGATCAGCGGGGGCAGCCTTCGCCTGGGCGACAAGCCGATCACTGGCCCCGGGCCGGACCGGGGGATCGTGTTCCAGGAATTCATCCTGTTCCCGTGGCGCACGGTGCTGCGCAACATCATGCTGGGCCTCGAGATCCGGAAAGTGCCGCGGGCGGAGGCGGAGGAAAGGGCGCGGAAATGGATCGCGTTGACGGGTCTGTCCGGCTTCGAATCGGCCTACCCGGCGACGCTGTCGGGCGGCATGAAGCAGCGGGTCGCGATCGCCCGGGCGCTCGCCTACGATCCCGAAGTGATCCTTCTCGACGAGCCGTTCGGTGCGCTCGACGTCCAGACGAAGAACTACATGATCCGGGATCTGCAGGACCTGTGGCAGCAGGCTAATAAAACGATCCTAATGGTGACGCACAGCGTGCAGGAAGCGATCCTGATGGCTGACCGGGTCGTGGTCTTCAGCGCGCGGCCGTCGCGCATCGTCTATGACGAGCGGATCGATGTCCCGCACCCGCGCGAGCGCCTGGATCGGCGTCTGATCGATCGTCAGCGTGAGATCGAAACCGTGCTCGCAAAGGAGGTCGACAAAACGATGCGGCGTGAGCGGCAGCCATTCTGAGCGCTTGGAAGGTCCGTTTCTGAGCGGACGTCCAAGCTGGGGATCTTTCCTCGTTTCCGAAAAGCGCTAGACCCGCACCCTGTTCCAAGCGGCTATAGACCACGACTGGTCTTGTCTGCGTCCCGCGACTGGTGGCGGCACTGATGGACGAGCGGCTTAGTGAACGATAGAGACCGTTATCGAGGCCTATGGAGGCTATGGCCGATTGCGTCCAGAGCGCTGAAATTCAAAACGGCGCGCCCAGGCCTCATAATCGCATCCGAGGACCCGCCCGGATTCATCGGGCGTATCGAGATCCAAAAGGCGGCGTGGGACAACGGGTTCCGGCCAGAGCGCAGGGTGGAGAGCGAAGGTCGGCTGCGTTATGCGTCGACCACCGCGCACGGGCAGGTCTGGATCGCTGGCGCAGGGCCGCGTGGCCCATGACTTTCATCTATCGATCATTTCGGGGTAGTCGCCGAGCTCGGCGTTCGATCTGTCTCGCCCACCCGCGGCCCCGGGGCGTCGACCTTCATCTTCGACACGCTGACGGCGCTGCATGTCGCGCTCGACCGGGTTACCGACGGGGCGGATGAGTCGGACTATCTCACCTGAAACGATCGAGCTTCCGAAGAGCGGTCACAAGGTCCAGAACGTTGCATTGACCCCGGACCTAAGGCGCGTGCGGGCGAAGTGTGATCACAAATATGATATTGACGGCGCCGTCGGACATCTGCAACGCTGCTTGGTGCGCGTCGCCCACGTCGTGGCGACGTGGACAACTCGGAGGCCCAAGCTTCCGACGAAAAGGCGAAGGCGGACCTCGATCCAACGAGGCGGCCCAGCGCGGAGGGAGGAAATGAAGCGATTGCTCGCGTGCGTTGCCGCTGCAACGCTGTCCGTCGCAACGGCGCAAACCGCAACCGCCGGCCCGGCGGTTCTCGACGTGGCCAGCACGTTTCCGAAAGGCATGCCGTATCTCGGCGAGGGCGGCGAGAACCTGGGGAAGCTGCTGAACGATGTGTCCGGCGGCAAGATCCGCCTCAAGGTGCATGGCGCGGGCGATCTGGTTCCCGCGCTCGAGGTCTTCAATGCGGTCAGTTCTGGTGCGGTTCCGGCCGGCTGGGATTGGGTCGGCTACTGGGCGGGCACCGTTCCGGTCGCCGCTCTGGCCGGCGCGCTTCCGTTCGGGCCGCCGCCCGAGATCTTCCTGGGCTGGATGTGGGATGCGGGCGGCCTCCAGATCCTGCAGCGGGCCTATGACAAGTACAATGTCAAAGTCCTGCCCTGCCATTTGACGGCGCCGGAAGCCGCCGGCTGGTTCCGCAAGGAGATCAACACCGTCGAGGACCTCAAGGGCCTGAAGTTCCGCATCTCCGGTCTCGGCGGCAAAGTCCTGAATCGCTTGGGCGCGAGCACGCAGCTCATCCCGGGCGGCGAGATCTATCTCGCGCTGGAGCGCGGCCGGATCGACGGAACCGAATTCTCCATTCCGCTCATCGACAAGACCCTCGGCTTCGCCAACGTCGCGAAGCATTACTACTTTCCGGGCTGGCATCAGCCGGCGAGCTGGAACTCGCTCATCATCAACATGGGGGTCTGGAACAGCTACAACGCCCAGGAGAAGGCTCAGTTCGAGGCGGCGTGCCGCGCCAACGTCATCTGGTCGATGATGGTCGCGCCGGGCAATCAGACGGAGGTCCTCAAGGAATTCGAAAAGCAGGGCGTCAAGATCCACCGTTTTCCGGAGCCCGTGCTCGCGAAGCTGCGCGAGACCGCAAAAGAGGTCATCGCGGAAGAGGCGGCAAAAGACCCGATCTTCAAGGAGGCGCTCGACTCCCTGAACGCCTATATCGCGAAAGTCCAACCCTGGTTCGAACTCCAGGCCCTCAACTGACGGCGTCGCATGACCCCGCCATCCTCCTCGGACGGGCGCATGACCCGAGTCGGGAACGCGCTGATGCGACTCAGCGCGGTTCCCGGTCATCTCGCGGCGTGGCTTGTCATCGCGATCACCGCTGCCATTGTCGTCGCCGTCGTCGCGAGCCTGCTTCGGCTCAGCACGCTGGCCAGCTGGGGCATCACGCTGCCGATCCTGGGAAGCGAGCTCACCTTGACCGGCCTGTCCGAGATGCAGTGGCATCTTTTCGCGATCATGGTGATGTTCGGGGGCGCGTCTGCGCTCTCCAAGGACCGCCATGTCCGGGTTGATCTTGTCTACGCCCATCTGTCCGAACGCGGCCGCAGCATGGTCAACATCCTGGGTGACCTGCTGTTCCTGCTGCCGTTCGCAGGGCTGGTCTTCTGGCTGTCCCTGCGCTTCGTCGAGCTCGCCTACCGGTCGGGCGAAGCCTCGGATTACGGCGGGCTCACCGATCGCTATCTGATCAAAGCCGTCGTGCCGGTCGGCTGCGCTCTCCTGTTCTTGGCGGGTCTGGGCCGAATCCTTGCCAACGTTGGGCGGCTTTTGTCGCGCCCGAACCCTGACCCTTCCTAAGGCGAGCACGCGCGATGGGTGCCTACACGCTTCCACTGCTCATGATCGTTGCCCTGATCCTGGGCATCTTCACCGGCTATCCGGTCGCTTTCATCCTCGCCGGCCTCGGCGTCGCCTTCACCTTCATCGGCGACATTCCGGTCCTCTTCCTCGGAACCGTGGTGTCCCGGATCTTCACGGGCAACCTCGCCAACTGGCTTCTGCTTGCGGTTCCGCTCTTCGTCTTCATGGGACTCATGCTGGAGAAGTCCGGCGTTGCCCAGAATCTTCTCCGGTCGCTCGAATTGCTGTTCGCCGGCCGCCGCGGCGGCCTTGCCATATCGGTGACCTTGCTCGGCATCATCATGGCCGCCAGCACCGGGATCATCGGCGCTTCGGTCGTCATGCTTGGTCTGATGGCGTTGCCGGTGATGATTCGGCAGGGCTACGACAAGAGCCTGGCCGCTGGAACGATCAGCGCGGCGGGGACGCTCGGCATTCTCATTCCGCCCAGCATCATGCTGGTTCTCGTCGGCGACATCCTTCAGCTTTCTGTCGGCGATCTCTTCATGGGCGCGATGATCCCGGGCCTATTGCTGGGCCTCCTCTATGTCATCTATGTGGTGGGCGTCGCGATCCTGTTTCCGGAGAAGGCGCCGGCGGCGCCGGCCGCGAACCGGGTGCACGGTTCCGCGCTGGTCGTTCAGCTGATCCGCGATCTCGTCGCGCCAGCGATCCTGATCGTCGGTGTGCTGGGCTCGATCATCGCCGGAATCGCCACGCCGACAGAGGCTGCCGCGATCGGCGCCGCCGGCGCGGTCGCGGTTGCCGCGGCCACGCGGCAGCTCACCTACAAGGCTCTACGCGAAAGCATCGTCGAGACCGGCCACACCACGGCCATGATCATGTTCGTCGCGATCGGCGCCACGGTCTTCAGCGTCATCTTCAAGCGGCTCGGCGGCGACGCCATGATCGAAGACGCGGTCGGCGCGCTTGGCGGCGGCGCGTATGCGACGCTGACCGCCGTGATGCTTCTGATCTTCATTCTCGGCTTTTTCCTCGAGTGGATCGAAATCAGTTACGTCGTGCTGCCGCTCTTCGGACCGATCATCGCCACCATGGATTTCGGCCTCGGGCTTTCATCCCAGGAAACGCTGATCTGGTTCGCAATCCTGGTCGCCGTCAATTTGCAGACATCGTTCCTGACGCCGCCCTTCGGCTATGCGCTCTTCTATCTCAAGGGGATCGCGCCGCCAGAGGTCACGATGGGCGATATTTATCGCAGCAGCATTCCGTACGTCACACTGCAACTCATTGGCCTGATGCTGGTCATTCTGTTTCCGAGCCTGGCGCTCTGGCTGCCGCGCCTTGCGACGTCGGGTCCGTGACGCAGGTCGATACGGAGACCCGTTCGCCATGAGCCTGTTCGATCTGCAGGGGCGGGTCGCGGTGGTGACCGGCGGTGGCGGCGGGATCGGCGCCGCCATCGCGGTCGGACTGGCCAATGCCGGCGCAAAAATCGTCGTGGCCGGGCTCGATGCCGCGCCGTGCGACGCGGTCGCGCGCCACATCGCGACGGATGGAGGATGCGCGGAGGCCCTTGGATTGGATGTGCGCAATCGTGCCTCCTGCGATCATCTGGTCGAGGAGACGCAGCGCCGATTGGGCCGGCTCGACGTTCTGGTCAACTGCGCCGGCGTAAACAAGCGGCTTCGCCCGGAGCTCTATAGCGAGGCCGAGTGGGATCAGATCCTCGACACCAATCTCAAAGGCACGTTCCATGTGTCCCAGGCCGCGTTTCCGGCGCTGCGGAGCCGCGGCGGCAAAATCATCAACATCGGCTCGGTGCTGTCGATTTTCGCCAACGCGGTCACGGCCCCTTATGCCGCCAGCAAGGGTGGGGTGGTCCAGCTGACGAAGGCGTTGGCCTGTGCCTGGGCGCAGCACGGCATCCAGGTCAACGCCATTTTGCCCGGTTGGATCGACACGCCGCTGTCGCGTCAGGCCCGGGCGGACATGCCGGAGCTCGAGGCGCGCGTGCTCGAGCGAACGCCCGTCCGCCGGTGGGGAAGTCCGGCGGATCTGGTCGGGACGGCGGTCTTCTTCGCCAGCAGCGCCTCCGACTTCGTCACCGGTACGGCCCTGCCGGTCGACGGTGGCTTCACGGCGCAAGGGTGAGGCGCGTGCGCGCGGCTGACAGTGAGGTCGGGGAGAATTAGGTATGCGGCTCAAACGTTTGAAGTGCGAAACGCCGATCCAGGTGCTCGAAGTCGAAGAGAACGACTGGCGCACTCTCGGCGCACATGACGCCAAGCGGATCCTCCTACTTCTCTTCGCGGCGCGGCGTTTCGAGGAGGCGATCCTCAGTCTGGCGCGGCGCGGCCTGGTCCATGGACCGGCGCACTCCTCCATCGGCCAGGAAGGCGGCGCCGCGGGCTGCATCGCGGCGCTGCCAATCACCACGAAGATCAATGGCAGCCATCGCGCCCACCACCAGGTCATCGCGAAGGCAATGAACGCGCTCTACGACGAGCAATTCGACCCGGCGCGCGCGAACCGGCTGCCCGAGGCGATGCGCCGCGAGGTGGTCGCCATGATGGCGGAGATCCTCGGCCTGCGCGACGGCTGGACGGGCGGGCGCGGCGGTTCGATGCATCTGCGCAACGACGCCCTGGGGATCATGGGCACGAACGCGATCGTGGCCGGCGGCCTGCCGCTCGCCTGCGGCATCGCCTTTGCCGAGAAGGTGCGGAAGGGCGGCGACATCATGGTCTCGTTCTTTGGGGACGGCACTATTCACCAGGGCACCGCGCACGAGGCCATGAATCTCGCGGCGCTTTATGATCTGCCGGTCATCTTCTTTCTGGAGAACAACCGCTATGCCGTGTCGATGACCATCGAGCAGTCGACCCGCGAGACGGAGCTGCTGACCCGGCCGATGGCCCACGGCATTCCGGCGGTCAAGGTCGACGGCATGAATCCGCTGGCCGTCTGGCAGGCGACGCGCTGGGCCCACGACCAGATCAGGACGCGGCGGGGACCGGCCTTCATCCAGGCGGATGTCTACCGCTATTACCACCAGAGCTCGCCTTATCCTGGCAGCAATTTCGGCTACCGCACCAAGGAAGAGGAAGAGGCCTGGCGGGCACGGGATCCGATCGACTTCATGACCCGGGAGCTGCGCGCGCGCGGCATCCTGGCCGCCGCCGAGATCGAAGCCATCGATCAGACGATCCGGGAGGCGGTCGACGCGGCCGTCGAGCACTGCGTCGAAGGGAAGGGATCGACCGCCCGCATTCGGCCGGAGCGCTGGCCGGATCCGACAACCGTCGATACCGGGATCACCGGGGATCTCGCGGAGTTCGCGGGTGTGCGTTTCGCCGAAATCGAGGACTTCGCCCCCGATGACCTCGAAGAGGCGACGCTCATCGAGGTCATGCCCCGGGTGGTCGGCGCGCGCATGACGGAAGACCCCGCCATCTACGTCTTCGGCGAGGACGTCGCCAACATGGGCGGGGGCACCGTCGGGGCCACGAAGGGGCTGCCACAACGCTTCCCCGACCGGATCATCAACACGCCCATCTGCGAGAATGGCTTCTGCGGGCTGGCGACGGGCGCGGCCATGGCGGGCCTCCGGCCGATCGTCGAGCTGATGTACAGCGACTTCTTCCTCGTCGCGGCGGATCAGCTCCTCAACCAGGCGGCCAAGATCCGCCATCTGTTCGGGGGCGACAAGCCGGTGCCGCTGGTGCTGCGCTGCCGGATCCCGGGCGCCGAGGGCTATGGCTCCCAGCACTCGATGGATCCCGCCGGCGTGTTCGCGCTTTACCCGGGCTGGCGCATCGTCGCGCCGTCGAACGCGTTCGACTATGTCGGCCTGATGAACGCGGCGCTGCGCTGCCAGGACCCCGTCCTGGTTCTCGAGCACCAGAGTCTTCACCGCCGGCGCGTGAAGGTGCCGAAGCGGCTCGACTACTACATCCCGATCGGCAAGGCCCGCCGCGTCGCGGCGGGAACGCAGTTGACCTTGCTGACGACCCTGACCATGGTCGACCTCTGCCAGGAGGTGGCCCGCGATCTCGGCGTGTCGGCCGATATCATCGACCTCCGGACGCTGTCGCTGCGCGACCTCGACTACGACCTGATCGGGGAATCGATCCGCAAGACCGGAAACGTGGCCGTCGTCGAGCAGACGACGCGCGGGACCAGCATCGGTTCGCACATCGCCGATGAGGTCCAGCGCCGGTTCTTCGATTACCTGGATCAGCCGGTCAAACGAATCGTCGGCCGCTGGGCGTCGCCGACCGTGTCCAAGATGCTTGAGCAGGCGGCCCTGGCGGGACGGAGCGACGTCGAGGCCGGCATCAGGGAGATGCTCGTCGACAGCGGCCAACGTGCGGCCTTGGCGGGGTGAGGACACGGCCGTGCGCATTCCGTTCCGCTTGGACGGCAAACGAATTCTGCTGACGGGGGCTGCGGGCGGCATCGGCGCGGACACGGCGCGGGCGTGCGCCGCGCTTGGGGCCTCGCTCGTTCTCACCGATCGCGAGGAACCGACCGCACTGGCGCGGGACCTGGAGGGCTTCAAGACGGATGTGACCTGTCGCCGATGCGATGTCACGGATCGGGCAGCGGTCGAGTGTATCGTGGCGGAAGCCGACCCGATCGACGCGCTCGTCGCGCTCGCCGGATACTGCCCGTGGGATGATTGGACGGAAGCGGGATGGGACGACGTCTTCCGCCGGACCATCGACATCAACCTTCTCGGCGTGCTGCATGCGGTCCGCGCCTGCCTGCCGCGCATGCAGGGCCGGGGCGCGGGACGGATCGTCCTTGTCAGCTCGGTCGCCGGGCGGATGGGCGGCCTGCGCGCCAGCCCGCACTATGTCGCCGCCAAGGGCGGGGTCAATGCCGTGGTCAAATGGCTGGCACGCAAAGCGGCGCCGCATGGCGTTCTCGTCAATGGCGTGGCGCCGGGCGCGACGGCAACGCCGATGACGAACGGGCAGTCATTCGATCCCGATGCCATCCCGCTCCGCCGCATGGCGCGGCCCGAGGAGATCGCTTGGCCGATCGCCTTTCTCTGCTCGGATGCCGCCAGCTACATCTGCGGCACCGTCTTGGACGTCAATGGCGGCGTCTTCATGAACTGAGGCGAGGATGCCAAAGTCATTCAGCGATCTGCTGTCATCCGGACGCGGGATTGTCGGCACGTGGTCGCAGATTCCGAGCCCGGATGTCGTCGAGATTCTCGGGGCGTCCGGGTTCGATTTTACCATCGTCGACACCGAGCATGGTCACTTCGATCTGGCGCAAGCCGGCGCTCTCATTCGGGCGGCGGAGGCCTGCGGCCTGACGCCGCTCCTGCGCATTGCGAAGGGCGATGCCGCGTTGATCGGCAAAGCGCTCGATATGGGCGTCGCGGGCGTGATCGTCCCAAGGCTTGCCGCGCCGCGCGACGTCGCCGACGCGCTGGCCGCGGGACGCTATCCGCCCGACGGGCACAGGGGCGCTTGTCCGTGCATTCGCGCCGGCGCGCAGCGCGTTCGGGCCTGGTCCGCCTATGCCGCTCGCGCAAATCGCGAGGCCCTGATCATACCGCTCCTCGAATCGCGGCACGCCTTGGAGCAGCTGGACGGTATTCTCGATGTCCCGGGCCTATCCGTTCTGATGATGGGGCCCTTCGACCTGTCGGTGGACCTCGGGCTCGGCGGCGAGCTGACCAATGCAGCGCTTCGTGCGAGCATCGAGAAAGCCGTGGAAGCGATTCGGAGCCGGCAGAAAGCGGTCATCATGCCCGTCTTTGCGCCGACGCCTGAACAGACGGCGAAGGAGATCGTCCATTGGAAATCGCGCGGCGTGAATCTCTTCACGGTCGGAACGGACAAGATGCTGCTCGCCGACCAGTGCGCTGCCTATCGTGCCGCGCTCGCCTGAAACTGCCGCGTCCGGCGTCGTCGGGCTTGTCTATTCGAAAATCCCCCCATGCCTCAAGATGAAGCGCGCCGAGCTCTGGATGTCGGCGATCAGCCCCTCCCGGGCCTCGTGCCGATCGGCGTTGCGAAGGCCGGCGAGGAGCCGGGCATGATGCGCGTGCGCATCGATCTCGGTGAGGCGACGCATCGTGCCTTTGAGATCGGAATTGAAGACCGGGCCGATCTGAAGCCAGAGGCCCTCGATTATCTCGACCAGGACCGGCATGTGCGCAGCGCGGTAAATGGCGAAGTGGAAGCTCTTGTTCGCGCGGATCACCAGGGCGACGTCGGGCCGCTTCCGATGGCTCGCGTCGACGAAGACCCGGTAGTGGTGTTCGATTTCGGCCAATTCGCTCGGCGTCCGTTCGACGGCGGCGGTCTCGGCCGCCAGACCTTCCAAGGCGCAGCGGATCGATGTGATCTCCGCGAACCGGGCGCGGCCGGGCTTGGACACGCGAAGAGTCCGGTTGGGCAGCATCTCCAGCGCCCGCTCCGCGACGAGGCGCCGCACGGCTTCCCGGATTGGCATGGGGCTCGTTCCGATCACGGCGGCGAGACCGCGCAGCGTCAAACGCTCGCCCGGCGCGGCCTGTCCGGTCATGAGCAGGTCCTTGAGCTCGGCGTAAACCTGATCGGCCAGGGTCCGCCGTGTGATGGGCGCCATCTTTGCGTGGAGGGACATCGTCCGTCGAAACCGTGTTGGCGAGGCGCCGCAGCCGGATTGGCGTACGGTCGGACCCGCAGAAGCTTTGATCACAAATATTATATTCGAGTCGACGAAGGATCGGCGCCCATTTTGGGCGCGGCATGGATGTCGCGTGTGGCCAGGCGTGTCGCATTCTATAAAGGGGGGAACTGATGCCGGTCCGGGTTCTGATGCCGGCGCTGTCGCCGACCATGACCGAAGGCAAGCTGGCGGCCTGGAAGAAGAAGGAAGGCGACCAGGTCAAGTCCGGCGACGTGATTGCCGAGATCGAGACCGACAAGGCGACGATGGAGGTCGAGGCGGTCGACGAGGGTACGCTGGGCAAGATCCTCGTGCCCGCCGGAACCGAGGGCGTGAAGGTCAACGACGTCATCGCGCTGATCCTCGAGGAGGGCGAGGATGCCAGCGCGCTGGCCAAGGCCAATGGCGGCGCGAAGACCGAAGCACCGGCGCCGGTCGCCATGCAGCCAAAAGCGCCCGAGCCGCGCGCGCCACAAGTCACAGCGGTGGAGACGGCACCGGGCGGCGGGTCACGGCCGACTGGCGCCGAATTTTCCGGCTCGGCAGCCGGCGCGCACCGGCTTGCGCCTGGGGCGTCCGCACCGTCTCTGCCGTCCGCACAGGCGCATGAGGGGGAGCGGATCTTCGCGACGCCGCTGGCGCGGCGCATGGCGGCGCAGGCGGGGCTCGATCTGGCGCGGATCACGGGCTCGGGCCCGCAGGGCCGGATCATCAAGCTCGATGTCGAGGCGGCCCTCCAGGGCCGCGGCGCCGCCCCGGTGACGACGCGCGCCCCCGCGGCCCCGCGGCCGGCCCCGCCGCCCGCCCCGCTCCCGGCGCCGTCGGCCGAGCCGGTCGCGCTGGGCACGCCGTACCAGCTCGTGCCGCACAGCTCGATGCGCCAGACGATCGCGCGGCGCCTGACCGCGGCCAAGCAGCAGATCCCGCATTTCTATGCGACGATCGACTGCGAGATCGACGCGCTGCTGACGGCGCGCGCCGCCATCAATGCGAAAGCGCCGGCGACGGGCGCGGGCGCCTACAAGCTCTCGGTCAACGACTTCGTGATCAAGGCGGCCGCGGTGGCGCTCCGGCGCGTGCCGGCGGCGAACGCCGCCTGGAGCGACGAGGGCGTCGTGCTGTTCGAGCGCGTGGACATGGCCGTTGCCGTCGCCCTGCCGAACGGGCTGATCACGCCGATCATTCGTCACGCCGACGGCAAGGGCCTCGCCCAGATCTCGACCGAGATGAAGGCGCTGGCCGCGCGGGCCCGCGAGGGCAAGCTGAAGCCCGAGGAGTACCAGGGCGGCACCTTCTCGATCTCCAATCTCGGCATGTACGGGATCAAGGACTTCGCGGCCGTGATCAATCCGCCCCAGGGCGGCATCCTCGCGATCGGCGCGGGCGAGCCGCGGCCGGTGGTGAAGAACGGCGCGCTCGCGGTGGCCACGGTGATGAGCTGCACCCTTTCGGCCGATCACCGCGTGGTGGACGGCGCCGTGGGCGCGGCGTTCCTGCAGGCGTTCAAGGCCATCATCGAGAACCCGATCATGATGCTGCTATAGGGAAGACACTGCGGGCCCGCACGAAATGGCGGAGAGTTGACGTGCCCCTCTGAAAGGGGCCGAGGACATGACGGAGTATGCGCCGACGCCGTGAAGGTTATGAGCGGCATACCGAAGGAGTCGTCTATGGTCGAGACATCCC
>Ga0164243_10012746_pt1 | contig 11874 bp, 17 predicted proteins | sample OricompcompostOP_FD_108781 | JGI IMG/M metagenome (GOLD analysis project Ga0164243, IMG submission 108781) | Organic Plus compost microbial communities from Emeryville, California, USA - Original compost - Organic plus compost (OP) | ecosystem: Engineered > Solid waste > Mixed feedstock >...
ACCCGGAGCTCGCGTCCGTCGTCATCCGGAACCCCAAGCTCACCGACGCACAGCTGCGTCAGGCGATCGCGGTGACCAGCGTCCACGACTACGACGATGACGACTCGTTCTGGCCCGCCGTGGTCGCCGCGGGCGCCGCCGGACACCCGAACGCGTCCCCGGAGACCGTGGAAAAACTCACCAAGCACCCGGACGCGCACGTGCGGAAGACCGCGACCGCCCGACAGATCGGCGACCGGATGCGGCGGAACCGTGCCCGCGCGGAGCAGGAGATGCGGGACGCCGGCGGCAGCGAAGCCGACATTCAGGCCGCCGGGGACACAGCCGCGATGATCGCCCTCGACGGGCGGGAATGGGGTGAGGGATGAGCACTGTGACCATCGACACGACCGGGAACCTGCACCGTGGGGCGGGTTCCCGGGACGGAGGACAGTTCGCCGGGAAGGTGAACGCCGCACCGAAGGGCGAACTGATCGAGGAGACCGAGGCGGAGCCGGACTGGGGGTGGGGCGCCCCGGTCACCTACCGGATCCCGACCGCGAACCTGTCCATCCTGCAGGACCGGCTCGACAAGGCGAACAAGCGTCTCGCGCGCGCCGGCATCGAGGAACGGTTCACCTTCACCGCTGAGCCACGCACCGTCCACGACGAGAAGACCGGACTCGAGTACGCCACCAACAGCGTCACCCTGAACACGCCCCGGATCTCGGCCGGGCCGTGGAAGTTCGACGGGGTGCACGAGATGGCAGCGAACGGCGCCGTCATCAGCCACTACACGGACGGTGCCGAACCTGCCCTCGGCACCGACGACCGACTCCTCTGCGAATACTGCGGGCACCGCCGGGCCCGATCGAAGGTGTACGTCGTCACGAACAGCGACACAGGGGAGACGAAGCAGGTCGGATCGAACTGTCTCGACCTGTTCCTGGGCGTGAAGCCTGAGGGTCTGTGGGCGCTCACCGACGACTTCGCGATGGATGACCTGGCCGTCGACGACGACGACCTCGCATCGTTCAAGCCCGTCGACCATCTCTCCGTCGTCGCCGCAGATGACCTGCTCGCCGTCACCATGGCGGTCGTCGCCGAGGACGGGGTGTTCCTGTCGAAGTCGAAGGCCGCGTATTACGAGAAGCCGACCGCGACGAAGGTGCAGGAACGGTTGGAGGAGTTGGGGGCGATGCGTGTCCAGATCACCGCGGAACAGCAGGCGGAGATCGACGGCCTCCTGGCGTGGACGGACTCGTTCACCGCGGACACATGGAACGACTACCAGCGGAATCTGCACATGGCGTTGAAGAAAGGCCCAGACGGGTACCGTCGGATCGCTCGGGAGCACCTGCCGTTGGTCGCGTCGGCGGTGTCGTCCTACCGTGCGCACGTCGCGTACGAGACGCGGAAGAGGATCGAGAAGGAAGCGCGGGACAAGCGTGACGGTATGAAGGTGCAGGAGTACCTTGCCGCGCCCGGTGAGAAACTGAGGGGCCGGGATGTGGAGGCGACCGTCATCGGCATGCGGGAGGGCGTCGACTATGGGTACGGTTCGCCGCTGCACGTCACACTCATGGACGATGACGGTCACGTCATCTACTGGAAGTCCTCTGGCCTGATCGGGGAGTCGTACGAGACCCCGAAGGGCCGCTCCTACCACTGGATGCCCCGGGAGGGGTCCCGTGTGAGGATCGCGTCCGGGACGGTGAAAGAGAACCGGGTGTCGGACTACAACGGCGACTGGGAGACCGTGATCACCCGCGCGAAGCTGGCACCGCTGCCGGACGCGATGGCGTCGTGGGACGACGAACTGGACGCACCGGACGACTGACCGGCCCAGCCGCACTTGTGTGGGTATGTCGAACTACGGGTGGGAGCGGGGGACGGTCATTCTCCCGCGGGCAGCGATCGTGCCGATGCGTCGAGCGATCATCGCGAAGAACAACCAGGTCGCCGACGACGGTCTCACGCTGGCGAAGAAAGCGTGGGCGGCGGCCACACCGAAGCAGAAACGCTCGAACACGGAGATGTTCGACCTGGTGATGAAGACCGGCGGCCGCAGCTCCTACACGTTCGGGCACGTCTACTACGACCACACGGATGCATCCATGCGCGCTGCGGAGATCCTCGACGTCCACGTGGGAGGGACCACACCTCGGGCGCCGCAGAAGAAGAACGCGCGCCGGCTCGGCGCGGCGGCCACCCAGTTCGAAGCCGGCGGCGAACTCTTCGTCACCTTCGACACGAACACCGGGCAGATGACCTGGGAGGTTCAGGACGGGAACCACTCCGTTGATCGTGCACACGAGTCGTGGCTGGCGAAGACCGTGCTCGGGGAACTCGACAAGGTGAAGTGGACGCGGGGGACCGGCGGGTACATCACCGGCAACGACGAGTACAACCAGGACAGCGACGACTACGGCGCCGGCGCGAACTACGTCACGAGCGCGTTCGGGCCGATCGGCCTGGCCGAGCACCCGGAGCGGACGAAACCGTTCACGAAGTCCGACGGCACACGGGTCACGTCGGAAGACCTGAGTGAGGCGTTCCAGAAGCGGTGGGCGCTCCCGCCAGGGCGCGGGCGTGCCGGCGGCGGTCAGGGGCGTGTCGGTCGGGGCGTGCCGACCGGTGGGCAGTTCACGGGGCGGCAGAACAGCGCCCCGCGCAGCCACCTGGGCTGAGCGGCGACCTACATGCGGCTACCGGGCGAGCCCTGTGAGGTGCCCGTACATGAGGAGCATGGCGACCGCTGCTGCGACGACGCCGACGATCCCGACGACCAGTCCCGCAGTGAGTCCGCGAGTGACCTTGTCGCGTTGGGCTTCGATGATTGCGTAGATGCTCGCCGCCAACCCGGGGACGGCGAGCAGGCCGAACCAGGTGGACGAGAGGAAGTAGCCGACCGCGCCGAGCACGAGACCAACGATCGCTGGCGCGAGTCCTGGCGTCCCTGTCGCAGTGGGGGCCGTCGCAGGACTTGCAGCCGACCGGAACGGCGGGGGCACGGAAGGGGGAGTGGTGGTGCGGCCGGCGTCAGCGCCGGTGCGCTGCCAGTTCTCGTAGTAGGCGCGCGCGAGGGTCTCGTCCGCAGCGATGCGCTCCGCCTCCGCTTGGGGGAGGTCGATGCCGATCGCGCGGCGCCCGTACTCCCTCGTGAGGACGGCTCGGAACTGGTCGAACGTCGTAGTCATGCCCATATTCTGGCGCACCGCGGAATGCGTCCCGGCTCCGGGCTCAGTGCACGGCGGCAGCCGTGGCGCCACAGATCCCGTCGACGAGTTGCTGCATGGTGGGCTGCTCATCGGGCAGGAGACACCCGAACCGCTTCACCGCCTGCCACACGGTCATCTCAGGGGTCACCCGCACCGACCGGGCAGACACCCACGCGGCGAACCCCGGGTCGGCAGCCAGCCGCGCGATCCGTACTCGACCCAGCGGGCTGACACCCGCACCGTCCTGGCCCGGCGCGGCGTCCAACGCGACCGCCAGCCGCTCCCACATCTCGGTGTCGTCGGACACCTCGAACAGTTCCTCCGGGACGGACATCAGAGCACCTCCGCGATCGTGGGGGACCGGAACCCCTGCAGTCGAATGGTTCGGTTCATGCCCCACACATGCGCGGTCCTTCACGATGTCGGACCGGTCAGGCATCCTGTCGGTGCACTTCGCGGAGACGGTGTCAGTGGAAACTCGCTGGCGTCAGGAGCAGACCGGAACGAAGCTGCACGAACGGAACGACACCCATACCGAACCCTTGAACTCGAGCTCCTGAACGCCTGAAAGCTGTGGGCGTAGCACCGAAACCGTGAACCCAACCCCTGACGGGGTTCTCTTGCAGACCGTGGTCAACGCTAGACAGAGCGGCGATTTTCGGAAGAGAACCAACGTCGAGGGGTATTCGTCGTTCCCGCACACGACCAGGATCCGACCGGAGACCCTGGTTTCGGGGGTTTCCGGCCCAACCGGCCCAGTGCCCGGCCCGGCTGCGGACCCGCGGAAAATCAGGGGCGGCCCGGCCCGGCCCAGCACCGTTGGGCCGGGTCTTGCTCTACTCCCGTCTGGGATCGGGGCGGGTTCACCCTGAAGAAGAAGAAGAGAAGGTAGTACCTCCTCTAGATAGATAGATATATATCGGGGGAATATATGTCTCCTCATACCTATATGTCCTGTGGCAGTGCCGGGCCGGCGGGCCGGGCACCCTTTTCAGGGGGTCGATCCCAGTCGGGAGTAAGGGATAACCCGGCCCGGTATCACCCCTGATTTGCCGGGCCAGGTGCCGGGCCGGCCCAACGCCGCGCATGTCGTAGGTATGACGTCGCACGCATCCGCCCACCCCCGGTCCCGAGCTGCTCACGCGCCCGGGACATCCTCGTGCCGCAGGGGTGGTGGATCGTGAGCACCCTCTACGACGAGCTCGGGATCGCCCCGACCGCCCCCGCCTCCGTGGTGAAGGCCGCGTTCCGGGCGCGCATGCGAGACCTGCACCCGGACGTTGGCGGGAGCGAGGCCGCTGCGAGCTCTCTCAACGAAGCGTTCGAGGTGCTCTCCGACCCGCGGCGCCGCGCCGAGTACGACGCGACCATCACCAGCCCACCGCCCACCCTCGCACAGCCCGCGGGTACGAGGGCGAACACGCACACCCCGGCGCCGGCCGCCACCTACCGGGCACCCGTGCACGCCCGCACGCGCCACGCGCTGCAGACCGCGCCAGCGATCGCCGCGGTGACCGTGTGGACCGCCATCGCGACCGCGCTCCTGCTCACCCAGGGGCTGACCGGCATCACACTCCTGCCCGTCGCTGTCATCGCGGTCGCGGCGGCCGCCGTCGCCGTCGTCGCGGTCCTCACCCGCAGCTGGCAGGTCGCCGTGATCGCCGCGACCGTCGGAGTGGCCGCAGCAACGAACCTGCCCCGCGTGCAGGGCTGGTCGGTCCTACTCGCTTTCGTCACCACGGCCACAGCGATCCTCCTGTCCGTCCTCCGCTGGCAGCAGCACCGCACCGACCGGCACACCCAGGCAGACACGTTCTGGGACACGCTCGCCAACACACCCGGCGCCGACGCTTGGTTCGTGGTCCAGACCCAGCCGGAGGGGCCTGTTACCCGGGCCCTGCTCGAGCACATCCACCGCGGCGACCGAGCCACCCGGCCGTTGTGGGGCGAGGTCCCCGTCGGGGTGTACATCGTCCTCGCCGCCGACCACGACGAGCCGCTCGCTGTCGCAACCGGCGACGCCCTCAGCCAGCACCGTCGCCCCCGCACGGCATCTCGACGCTCCGCACACGCCGCCTAACCGCGCATGTGACACCTGGGAGAGGACCCGCACACATCCCCGAGGAGGGCGGGCTGACCCGAACGGCTCGCCCTCTACACCTCCCCGTCCAGACATCGCGGCTAGCCGCACTCGTGTACGCATGACGATCGACCAACTCGGCAACCAACATGCTCCCGCAGGGAACCCCGGCGGCGGCCGGTTCACCGGCAAGACCAACGCCGCACCCAACGCCGCTCTCACTGACCTGACCGGCATCCTCCCGGTATGCCCGCGCCACGGCGGCGAGTGGGGCGGCGACCTCACTTGCGAGGGTTGCACCACCGACAGTGGCGATCTGCGCCCGGTACCGGAAGACAGCGGGCTGCCCGAGCCGGTGCAGCCGACCGTCGACGAGGTCCGCCACGCCACTGACCAGGTGCGTCTGCGTAGCGCGACGCGGGAGGTCAGCGACGATGTCGCCCGGATCATCGCCCTAGACGCTCTCGCGAACATCCCCTCCGACGTCGGCACCCACGAAGACTTCCCGATGCTGCACCGCGTCGCTGCCACACCGGGCTACCCGTGGAGCGAGCCCGGCCGGGAGACGGAAGTCGACGATCTTCACAGCGAGCTGACCCGCATCTACCGGCACTGGAACACCCCGTGGGGACGCAAGGACCGCGTCAACGCGCTCTACACGTTCAGCCTGCACGGCGGCGACAACACCTGACCTGGCACGACGGTGCGGGCGGATGCGTCGCGCCCACCGTCAGTCAACACTCGACGGCGCACAGATGCTGAAGGAGCACACATCATGACCGACTTGTCCACGTCGACGGAGACCTCGTTCGACCCGGCGGAGGAGATCGCGAAGGTCACTGTCTGGAGCAAGCCCGGCTGCGTACAGTGCAACGCCACGAAGCAGGACCTGGACCGGAAGGGCATCCGTTTCGAGGAGGAGTCCCTGGTGGAGAACCCCGACCAGCTCGCCCTTTTCGTGGCCGCCGGTCACAAGAGCGCCCCGATCGTCGTGTTCCAGGACATGGTGTGGACCGGGTTCCGTCCCGACATGCACGCGCAGGTTCAGAGCCGACTTCACCACTGACCTGTCTCACACGAAGCACCGCCGCGGCGTCCCCACTACCGTGGCGGTGCTTCGTGCCTACCCGCCGCACTCGTGTGGACGTGATCGACGACAGTTCCGGGAACACGCGACCGGCCACCGGCCACATCGGTGACAGGCAGGCGCTGCCATGGTCGCCGCACCCGGCACCGGTCGTCGCAGTACCCACGGTTCCCGCCGGACAGTTGCAGCCCGGTGACCGGATCGATCTCTCCGAGCTGTGGACCGTCGAGTACGACCCGGCCCTGCACGCGTTCGCATCAACCGAATGGGCGCAGGTCGAAGCGGTCGCCGTGCAGCCAGACGGGTCCACTCGCGTGTACCTATTCGACGCGCCCACAAACGCGATCATCCCCGCCGGCGTGACCGTCCCGGTGCTGCGGCAATGACCTGCCGCAGGGGTGGAGATCGAGGAGGATCCCGATGAGCATCACCGCCGACACGCGCAGACGGCCCGCCGGCCAACCCGAGGGCGGCCAGTTCGCGCCTCGCTCGAACAGCTCGCCGCTCGGTGCCCTCGGCCCCGTCCGGCCCCGCACGATCGCGCGGGCCAGCGCCGGGGATGTGCAGATCGTTTACGAGGTCGACGAGTCCGCTGACCGTCTCCGCATCGTGGTACTCATCCGTGACCCGGAACTGTCCGCCCGGGAGGGTGCGAACGCGTGGGTGGAAGAGGGCGCCGTTCTCACCAAGACACCCGCGGACTCAGACCTGAACCGGATCGGTGCGGTGATCGCATCGCAGGTGTCCCGTCTCGCGCGGGAGATCGACGACGCCGATGACGGACATGAGCCGGTGGACATGTTCCTCGCCGAGTTCGCGGATCGTCGCGACCCCTTCATCGCCCGCGGCACCCGCCGCCGGCACGGTGAGGAGCTCGAGGACGCGCCCTGGCCGGACCTAGACATCACAGGCTGAACTGCCCCTGCCTGGCGTCCCGCCGGGTGGCTACAGTGGTGCCGTGCGCGCACGATTCCTTGCCGCCGTCGCGGCAGCCGGGCTCGTCCTGTCCGGGTGCACCGCTGTCACCGAGACGGCCCCGACACCGACGGTGGAGCCGACCCCAGACCCGTCCCCGACGGAGTTCAAAGCACGCGGAACCCTGATCATGCCACTTGCCTGGCGCAAATCTGTTGCCTTGCAGGGACGCGCCGACGGTGCGTTGGAGGCCGGCGGCCCATGCCTGGGAGCCTTCCTCGACATCAAGGAAGGCGCGAGCCTACGGGTGACCGACATGATGGACACGCAGCTTGCGACCGGCACTCTGAGCGTCGGCGAAGCGAAGAAGCCACCGGCCGGACTGAGAGTTGACGGCATCTGGGAGTTCGAGTGGTCCGTGGATCACGTACCCATCGGGTACGACTGGTACGGCGTCCGGATGGGAGAACGGTGGCTGGGGGAGCCTGCCTACACTCGGCAGGCACTCTACCGGGGTGTGCGGATGTACGTCGGGTGGGAGAACGTTCCCGGCTGGCAGGACGTCCTCAACTGACCGGGGTTCACCGCGCATGTGCACGGTATGGACACGACTGCACGCACCCCGATCTTCACCGCCGCACCCCTGGACTCTCTGGGTGTCGACCCGCTCCCGTACGTGGACCCGGTCAGCGGGCAGCGGATGGCGCACGCGTGCTACAGCCCTCTGAACGTGTACGCGCCGCGCCCCGAGCGGACTCGGACGACGGTGTTGCCGGTCAGCTGCGCGATGATCGTCGTGCGCGAGGTGTGGCGTGAGCTGGTCGCCTCGGGGCTCGACTACCCCGAACTGGTCGCCCACCACCTGGCGGCGACGGACTCACGGGCCGTGTGGGGGTCGGAAGTGACCGACGAAGAGATCGCCCACGCCCGACGTGTGATGGGGAAGCTCGCGCGGGTCCTGTCCGGCGGGGCGCTGGTGTCGCTGTGACCCATCCGTTCCAGCCTCAACGACCCGCGGAGTACATCGAGATCAACGACCCCGTCTACGGGCGATACGCCCAGTCCTGGTACTGCACCGCCTGCGGGCGGGAGCTCGGTGCGGACCTCGCCGACCCGTCCGGTCGTGTGCCTGGCTGCCCAGCATGCGGGACCGCGGAGGACATCGACGTGTGCGAATGGCGTGACATCGTCGACGAGGACACCGGACGGCCCACAGAACCGGGGCCCCTCGCGCAGGCCACGTTCGGCCGTTGACCCTGCGCCGCACTCGTGTGGGCATGACCTCCGACATCACCGGCAACCTGCACCGCCCCGCGGGAACCCCCACGGGAGGGCAATTCGCGGGGCGCGTCCACACCCCACCGAAACCCCTCACACCCACCGCACCCAGCAGCAGCAGTGTTGACCGGTTCTGCTCCCACCACGGCGGCGAGTGGGGGACGGAACCGACCTGCACGAACTGCGCGGACGGGCACGGCCAACCGGTCCCGTACCCGTTCCCGCCGTTGCGGGACGGGTTGGGCCCCCACGAGGTGGAAATCGACCTGAACTGGGTACCAAACCCGGAAGGACCGTCGATCGCGAACCCCGCCGGTGGCGTGTGGCGGATGGCTCTCGCCCGGATCGTGTACGACGGCCATGGGATCTCCAACCCAGGCACGAACACCCCTCTGGCGACTGTGAACGTCCCCCGACCGCCCACGGGCACCATCCCCTCCGGCCTGTGGTGGACGCTCGACGTCGCACCCGACTGGGTTCGCCACCACGTCGTGGAACTGCTCGCCGAACCGACCGAGGAGGACCGGCGGGCGACCGCCGGCATCGGAGCGCTGGAACGCCAGGAACGGGAGCTCGGCGGCCGCCCGTTCCGCGCAGCGAACGACTGACCCGCCCTCGCCGCACTCATGTACGCATGAGCATCGACCAGATCGGCAACGTTCACCTCCCCGCCGGCGCACCCGGAGGCGGCCAGTTCGCTGGGCGCGTGAACGCGGCACCCACCGGGCCCCTCACAGAAACCACCGACACCTTCGTACGCGCATGGCCGAAGCCGTTGCCGCTCGAGACCGCGGAGTCGAACTGGATCCTCGCCGGGTTCGAGGAAGAGTACCCGGAGCAGACACCGACAGACATGCGCGCGTTCCTCAGCGACGTGCCCGTCGAATGGGTCGATGACGGAAGCGGGTACGAGAACCGCGTGTACGACGGGGATGTGCGCCGCGGCGCGGTCCGCACGGTATGCGCGCGCCTCGCCGCCGGGCAGGGCGGACTGCTCACCGAGGTGGCCGCGCTGAAGGCCGGTGACCGGGTGGACCTGTCCCGGCTGTGGACCACGGACGACTACCCGCCCTACTTCGCCGACTGGGCCGCTTCGAACTACGGGATCGTCGAGGACCGGGCATGGGAGACCGCCGACGGGGATGTGATCGTCCGGTTCTCCAACGAGGCCCACCCGCTGGTGCTTCCGATCGGTGCGGCGGTGCCCGTGCAGGCCATCACTTTCCACGGGCAGCAGTTCTCCGAACGTGAGCTCGTGGAAAAGCTCGTCGCCGCCGGGGTGTTGTCCCCAGCCGCGAAGGACATTGTCCCGCGGGACGCGCTCGACCAGTACATCACCGCGAACGCCCTCGAACCGGGCGACATCGACTACCCGGAGGTCCTCTTGTGAGCACGATCGACACGGTCGGCAACATCCACAAGGGCGCGGGGGTTCCCGGCGGCGGTCAGTTCACCGGGCGGGTGAACGCCGCCCCGACCGGACAGCTCACAGACACCACCGACTGCACCCGTGAGGGTCGTCATGTGAAGACCAGCCGGCACACCGCCGCGGACTGCCCCGTCACGGAGGGCGCCCCGCCGACCGCAGCCGAGATCCTGATGCGCACGTACCAGCAGCAGGTCGAGGACATCCGTCGGCGTCAGCGTGAGCTGAATGCGCCCGCGATCACAGCCATCACCGCGCACATCACCGAACGGTACCCGGGGGCGGAGCAACTGCACCTCTTCGTCGACATCGGCGACGACGGTGGAGACCGGATCACGGTCGGACAGCTCGTCGACAAGTCAGGCCCCGTCCACATCACCGTCGAGGACGAGAACATCATCGACGAGATCATCCTCACGGTCGCGGCCACCCGGGACGACCTGATAGAGCTCCCGCGGGTCACCCAGGGACCCGACCCCGAAACGTTCATCCTCCCGATCCACCGCGACGCCCAGCACCAGGGCAGTCGCGGCGGCGTGGAGGAAGCGTTCTTCCAGGCGGTGAACTCCGGCGTATACGACGTTGACCTTGCCGGCGCCGCGCTCCGTTCCGCCGCCGGACGCCTCATCCCGGACGCTGACGCAATCGTGTTCGAGAAGGTCTACGACGACACGATCCGGCTGACCGTGGACACCGTGCAGGGTGGAATATTCGACGGGGCACGCTACGACGACATCCCCGGGTTCGACGAGCTCGACGACATCATCATGTCCATGTCCGGGCGTGGCTCCACCGGTGAACAGACCACCGGCATCGAGCACGTCGACGGAGACCACTACATCCTCCGGCTGAAGGACTGAGATGGGTGTCACCGACCAGCACGGGAACACGCACCGTCCCGCAGGGACGCCTGCCGGTGGGCAGTTCATCGGCCGCGTGAACGCCGCTCCCGCCGGTGCACTGCAGACGCAGGTGAACGTGGCCGCCGCGGGGGTGCGGGCAGGGCAGAACATCGACCTGCAGTTCAACCGAGACGACTCCCCGTTCGCGTTCGCTTTTACCCGCAACCGCCGGTTCCGGGACGCGTGGAAGACGGCGGGACGCCCCCGCGCCGTTAGGGTCGTGCGCACCGGACGCGTGCCCGACGAACCATCCGACATCGCCCTCACGCTCGAGCTCGGCGAACAAGAGCACACGGTCACCGTGCACCGTGAACGAACCGTCAGCGTCCTCACCTGACCCACTGCGACTGCCGCCGCACTCGTGTGCGCATGAACGTCATCGACACCGCTGGGAACGTTCACCAGCCCGCGGGCGCACCAGGCGCCGGCCAATTCACCGGCCGCAGCCGGCGCGATGTCGAACGAAGAGATTCGGCAGCTGACCACCCGGCAGCGGCAACACCTCCTGAACCAGTCCCTGCACGCCGCGCAACGCCTCCAAGAGCTCATGGCCGAGGTCGGCGAGACGCTACCGAAGGACGCACCTCACCTTGAGGTGGTCGACATGGGCAACCTCACCGAGGAGCACATCGCCAAGGTGTGGGTGGCCGGTCGCAACCAGCAGGGCGCCCGCGGGGTCATCCGCACGAAGGCCGACTTCCACAACCACGCCGTCGACTCGATCGACCTGGACGAGGCCGACGTCACCGACGAGCACATCGACCGGGCGTGGGCGCATTACCTCGCCTCCGGCGCCGCGGACTCATATGAGGACACCGTGGCGTCGGCGGAGATTGGAGAGTTCATCCGTGGCGTCGAACGGGCCCTCCGCGACACCCGCTGAGAGGGCAGGGATGTCGCCCGGCGACAGCGGAACACGCTAACCTCTCCGCATGGTCGAACAGGCGGTGACGACGTTCTTCACCACGTTGCAGCAGCGTGTGGGG
>Ga0164243_10012747_pt1 | contig 11874 bp, 13 predicted proteins | sample OricompcompostOP_FD_108781 | JGI IMG/M metagenome (GOLD analysis project Ga0164243, IMG submission 108781) | Organic Plus compost microbial communities from Emeryville, California, USA - Original compost - Organic plus compost (OP) | ecosystem: Engineered > Solid waste > Mixed feedstock >...
GCAGCGGCGGTGGCACTCGGCGCGCTGGGTGCGTTGACGCCGCGCTGGTAGCCGCGTTCCGTTCCGGCGGCTGGTGCGGTGGCCGCTGCGTAGCGTCACGGCGGCCGTGGTGCTGGGCTCGCTCGGGTCACGCTCGTGGTGGCGTGTTTTGCGTGTCCGGGCCTGGCAGGTGGGGGTGGCGCTGGGGGTCTTGCTGGGTGTGTTGCGCTGCGTGGGTTGCCGCGTTTGGTTCCGGCGGGTGGTGCGTGGCGTTGCCGCGGCGGTGGTGCTGGGCGCGTTGGGTGCGTTGTGCTGCGTGGGTTGCCGCGTTGGGTGCGTTGTGCTGCGTGGGTTGCCGCGTTTGGTTCCGGTGGGGTGTGGTGGCTGCTGCGTACCTCCACGGCGTTGTGCCCGGCCCGTTGGGTGTGTTGCGCTGCGTGGGTTGCCGCGTTTGGGTTCCGGTGGCTGTTGCGTGGCGTTGCCGCGGCGGTGGCGCTGGGCTCGTTCGGCTCGCGCTCGTGGTGTGTGCCGGGTGTCCGGGCCCGATACATCACACTCGGCGCGCTGGATGTGTCGGCCGCGTTTGGCCAGGTCCGGCGGCTCGCCCCCAGCCCCGGACAGCGCCCTCGCCACTTCGGCTACCGGCCGTCTTCGAAACCTGGAAAAAAGTCGGTGACGGCTGTGGCGCGTGTGGCGTCCCACCCATTACCCTGACCTCCAGCCACCTGGGGGCGTCCCCGGGTGCCCGAAAGCCCCGCCGGACACCTCCCCCCTCGGTCCGGCGGCGCCGCGGAGGCGGTGGAGCGACCCCCAGGTTCCACCGCCCCGCGGCTTCTCTTCCTCCGCCGGGTCCCCGCGCCGCACCAGGCGTGTCGACGCGCGGTCGATCAGCGATAGGGTGCGCCGCATGAGCGATGCGGAGACCTTGTTCGAGCGGATCATCGCGGGCGAGATCCCGAGCGAGAAGGTGTACGAAACCGAAACCACCTTCGCGTTCCGGGACATCCAGCCCCAGGCGCGTGTGCACGTGCTCGTCGTGCCCAAGAAGCGCTACCGCAACGTCGCCGAGCTCGCCGCCGCCGACCCGCAGCTGCTCGCCGACGTGCTTACCAGCGCGGCCAAGGTCGCCGAGCTGGAGGGCATCGCCGAGTCCGGCTACCGCGTGGTCTTCAACACCGACAGCGACGCCGGTCAGACCGTGTTCCACGTGCACGCGCACGTTCTGGGCGGGGAACAGCTCGGGCTGTTCGGGCGCCCGCGCGGGTAACCACCTGCGCGCGGGGCGCCCGGCCCGCTAGCATCGATGGGGCACACAGGAAGTCGGCAGCGCAGACGCAGAAGGCAGGCCCGAGGACACTTGGCCGGAACCGCACAGGGTGGAGCCGCCCGATCGGACGTCCCCGACAACGCCGGGGACGCCACTCAAACCAACGGAACCGCAGGTAGCACGCGCAGTGCACAGTCACGGTTCCCCATCCCGGACGGCGCGGTGCTGACGCTGCTCGGGTCCCGCGACGAGAACCTGCGGGTCGCCGAGGAACTGCTGGCCGCCGACGTCCACGTCAGGGGCAACGAGGTCACCCTCACCGGTGAACCCGCCGACGTCGCGTTCGGCGAGCGCGTGTTCGCCGAACTGGTCGCGCTGGCCGGGCGGGGCCAGCAGGTGGGTCCGGACACGGTCCGCCGCACCGTCGGCATGCTCTCGGCAGGCGGCTCGGAGTCGCCCGCCGAGGTGCTCAGCATGGACATCCTGTCCCGGCGCGGGCGCACGATCCGGCCCAAGACCCTGAACCAGAAACGCTACGTCGACGCCATCGACAAGCACACGATCGTCTTCGGGGTCGGCCCGGCGGGCACCGGCAAGACGTACCTGGCGATGGCCAAGGCCGTGCAGGCTCTGCAGGCCAAGCAGATCACCCGGATCATCCTCACCCGGCCCGCGGTCGAGGCGGGGGAGCGACTGGGCTTCCTGCCGGGCACGCTGTCCGAGAAGATCGACCCGTACCTGCGGCCGTTGTACGACGCGTTGCACGACATGGTCGACCCGGACTCGATCCCGCGGCTCATCCAGGCGGGCACCATCGAGATCGCGCCGCTGGCCTACATGCGCGGGCGCACCCTCAACGACGCGTTCATCATCCTGGACGAGGCGCAGAACACCACACCCGAGCAGATGAAGATGTTCCTCACCCGGCTCGGCTTCGGTTCGAAGATCGTGGTGACCGGCGACATCACCCAGGTCGACCTGCCGAACGGGCAGAAGTCGGGCCTGCGGGTGGTGCGTGAGATCCTGGAAGGCGTGGAAGACTTGCATTTCGCCACGCTCACCAGCTCCGACGTGGTGCGCCACCGGCTGGTCGGGGACATCGTGGACGCCTACGAGAAGTGGCAGGCCGAACAGGACGCCGACGCCCAGCAGGGCAACGGCTGGCGGGGCCGTCGCTGAGCCATGACGATCGAGATCGCGAACGAGTCCGGTGTCGCGGTGGACGAGAGGTCGATCGTCTCGGCCGCCCGCTTCGCCCTGGACCGCATGGAGGTCAGCCCGCTCGCCGAGCTGTCGGTGGTGCTGGTGACCCTTGACGTCATGTCCGACCTGCACGAACGCTGGATGGACCTGCCCGGGCCCACCGACGTGATGGCCTTCCCGATGGACGAGCTGGACGCCGCGCGGCGTCCCGACGCCGGCGATCCGTCGCCCGCGCTGCTCGGCGACATCGTGCTGTGCCCGGCGTTCGCCCGCGACCAGGCCCGCAAGGCCGGTCACTCGCTGCTCGACGAGCTGCACCTGCTCACCGTCCACGGTGTGCTGCACCTGCTCGGCTACGACCACGCCGAGCCGGCCGAGGAACGCGAGATGTTCGGGTTGCAGAAGCGGATCCTCGCCGATTTCCAGGCCGCGCTGGCGGACGCCCAGCGCAGCGCGGCGCAGCGCACGGCCGACGACCGCCTGCTGGGTGCGGCGGGTCTGGACGCGCCGGCCGACTCCGAGGAGTGAGGTACGGCCGATGGCGAGTTCGGCCGCTCTGCTGGTGATCGCCGTGGCGCTGGTGCTGCTCGGCGGTGCCCTCGCCGCAGCCGATGCGGCCGTCAGCAGCGTCTCCAAGGCCCGCGCCGAGGGGCTGGTGCGGATGGGCCGCGCCGGGGCGCGCCAGCTGGTCATGGTGATCGACGAACGGCGCCGGCACATCAACCTGCTGGTGTTGCTGCGGCTCGGTTGCGAGCTGACCGCGACGGTGCTGGTCACCGTGGTGTTCCTGCGCTGGATCGACCCGGAGTGGCTCGCGCTCGTGGTCACCGCGCTGGTGATGGTGCTGGTCAGCTACGTGCTGATCGGCGTCGGGCCGCGCACGATCGGCCGCCAGCACCCCTACCGCGTCGGCATGGTCGTGGCCTGGCCCGTGCGGGTACTGGGCTCGGTGCTCGGTCCGCTGTCCCGCCTGCTGATCGTCCTCGGCAACGCGATCACCCCCGGCCAGGGTTTCCGCGAGGGCCCGTTCACCACGGAGATCGAGCTGCGCGAGCTGGTCGACCTGGCCGGCGAGCGCGGCGTGGTGGAGCCCGGCGAGCGCCAGATGATCCACTCGGTGTTCGAGCTCGGCGACACGGTCGCGCGCGAGGTGATGGTGCCGCGCACGGAGATCATCTGGATCGAGCAGACCAAGAGCGTGCGCCAGGCGCTCGCGTTGTCCCTGCGTACCGGGTTCACCCGGCTGCCGGTGATCGGCGAGACGGTCGACGAGATCGTCGGCGTGGTCAACATCAAGGACCTGGTGCGCGCGCAGCTCGAGGGCGGCGAGGGCAGGCCGGTGTCGGAGCTGATGTACCCGGCGAGCTTCGTGCCCGACTCCAAGCGCCTGGCCGACCTGCTGCGCGAGATGCAGGTCTCGCACAACCACCTGGCGGTCGCGGTCGACGAGTACGGCGGCACCGCGGGACTGCTCACCATCGAGGACATCCTGGAGGAGATCGTCGGCGAGATCACCGACGAGTCCGATCTGGCGGAGCGGCCGCCGGTGGAGCACCTGGACGACGGCACGGTCCGGGTGTCGGCGCGGCTGGGCGTCGGCGACCTGGGCGAGCTGTTCGGGGTGGAGCTCGACGACCACGACGTGGAGACCGTCGGCGGCCTGCTCGCGCAACGGCTCGGTCGGGTGCCGCTGCCCGGCGCCGAGGCGGAGATCGACGGCCTGCGGTTGCACGCCGAGGGCGGCAAGGACCGGCGCGGCCGGATGCGGATCACCACCGTCGTGGTGCAGGCCGAAACCGGTGAACTGGCCGGACGTAGGGTGCGTACCAGCACCGGTGACCACGACGAGGCCGACAGGAGTGTGGACCATGCCTGAGCTGGACCCCGAGGACGAGAAGATCGTCATCCTCGCCCGATCGGCGCGGGCGCGCACCCAGGCGGCGGAGGGTGCCGCGGTGCGCGACACCGACGGCCGCACCTACGCGGCCACCACCGTCGACCTGCCCTCCTTCAAGATCACCGCCCTGCAGGCCGCGATCGCCGCGGCCGTCTCGAGCGGGGCCGAGGGCCTGGAGGCGGCCGCGGTCGTCACGGCCGACCCGTTCGTGTCCGAGGCGTCGGTGAACGCGGTGCGCGATCTGACGAAGACGGCGAAGATCCTGCGCGCCGATCCGTCCGGATCCCTTCAGGAAGTGCTGTGACCCACCGCTCCGGTTTCGCCTGCTTCGTCGGCCGCCCCAACGCGGGCAAGTCCACGTTGACCAACGCGCTGGTCGGCACCAAGGTCGCGATCACCTCCAGCAAACCGCAGACCACGCGTCACGCGATCAGGGGAATCGTGCACCGTGACGACGCGCAGTTGGTGATCGTCGACACGCCCGGCGTGCACCGGCCGCGCACGCTGCTCGGCCAGCGGCTCAACGACGTCGTCTACGAAACGTGGTCCGAAGTGGACGTCGTCGGGTTCTGCGTGCCCGCCGACGAGAAGGTCGGTCCTGGCGACCGCTTCATCGCGGGCGAGCTGCGCAAGATCGCCAAGCGCACCCCGGTGCTCGGGATCGTCACCAAGACCGACCTCGCCAAGCCGGAGCAGATCGCCGAACAGCTGGTGGCGCTGCAGGAGGTCATGGACTTCGCGGAACTGATCCCGGTGTCCGCCGTGGACGGTTTCCAGGTCGGGCAGCTGGCGGACCTGCTGGTCGCGCGGCTGCCCGAGGGGCCGCAGCTCTACCCGGACGGCGACCTCACCGACGAGCCCGAGCAAACGCTCGTGGCGGAGTTGATCCGCGAGGCGGCGCTGGAGGGCGTGCGCGACGAGCTACCGCATTCCATCGCGGTCACCGTCGAGGAAATGCTGCCGCGCGAGGACAAGCGCAACCTGCTCGACATCTACGCGACCGTCTACGTGGAACGGTCCAGCCAGAAGGGCATCATCCTCGGCCACCAGGGTGAGCGCATGAAGACGGTGGGGGCACAGGCGCGCAGGCAGATCCAGAATCTGTTGGGCACCAAGGTTTACCTGAACCTGCACGTCAAAGTCGCGAAGGACTGGCAGCGCGATCCCAAGCAGCTGCGCCGCCTCGGGTTCTAGCCGTCCGCGCGCCTCTTCCGGATCACCGGTACGCTGCCGCGTCGACGTGTCCACTCGGAGGGGGAACTTCAGTGACCAATCCCTACGGCCAGCAGCAGCCCTACGGGCAGCAGTACCCGCAGCAGCCCTACGGCCAGCCCGGCCCGGGGCAGGGCACCTACCCGCAGGGGCAGACCTACGGTGCGCCGCAGGGGCACCCGGGGCAGCCCTACCGCCAGCCCGCGTACGGGCAGGCCCCGTACGGGGCGGTGCCCTACGGCGCGATGCCGCCGATGCCCGGCATGGCGCACGTCGTCGTGCCCGGCTCGCAGATCCAGTTCTCGCACACGCCGCCGCTCGTGCTGGCCACGATGGGCAGCCGGTTCCTCGCGCGGCTCGTCGACGGGCTCATCATCGGTGTACCGGTGGGCATCCTGTTCGCGATCCTGCAGTTCGCGGTGGTCGCCGGTGGCCCGGACACCTTGTGGGTGGCGCTGCTGATCATGCCGTTGGCGTCGGTGTCGATGCTCGTCTACGAGGGCACGATGCTGGCCACCCGCGGCGCCACGGTGGGCAAGAACGTGGCGGGCATCCGGCTGGTCACCCAGCAGTCGGCCGGGCAGCCCGGTGCGGGCATCGGCGGCGGGCCCGCGTTCACCCGGCTGGCCACGATGATGCTGCCGGGCCTGATCCCGTGCCTCGGTGGCGTGGTGACGCTGCTGGTGAACCTGTCGCCGTTCTTCGACGAGCAGGCCCGGCAGGGTTGGCACGACAAAGCCGCCAAGACCTACGCCATTTCGACCAAGCCGCTGTACTGAGCTGGTGTACTGGGGTGATGACGGTGCAGCGGTCGTGGCGGAGCGTGCGGGTCACCCCCGCCGTGGCTGTCGCGGCCGCAGCCACCGGCGTGGCGCTGGGCACCGGCGTGTTGCGGATCCCGTGCTGGTTCCACGCCCTGACCGGCCTGGACTGCCCCTTCTGCGGGGGCAGCAGGGCGCTGGGCGCGCTGCTGCACGGCGACGTCGGCGCCGCGCTGTCGTTCAACGCGTTCGCGCTGGTCGTGCTGGGGCCGCTCGCGGTGGGCGCGTGGGTGGCGGCGCTGCGCTGGGAGGCAGGCCGCGCGCGGCGGTGGTGGCCGGCCGGAACGCGCGGTGCGCTGCTGGTCGCCGGGGCGCTGGTGGTGTGGTGGGTGGTGCGCAACCTCCCGGTCGCGCCGTTCACCGGCTTGTCCGCGTACGCGTGAGACGATGGGGACGTGAGTCTTTATCGCGACACCGGCGTGGTGCTGCGGGTCCACAAGCTCGGTGAGGCCGACCGCATCATCACGTTCCTGACGCGGCGGTACGGCAAGGTGCGCGCCGTCGCCAAGGGGGTGCGCCGCACGACGTCGCGGTTCGGTGCGCGGCTGGAGCCGTTCGGGCACGTCGACGTGCAGTTCTACACCGGGCGCACGCTGGACGTGATCACCCAGGTCCAGACGGTCGACGCGTTCGCGCTGCCGCTGGTGGGTGACTACCAGCGCTACACCGCGGCGGCCGCGATCGCGGAGACGGCCGACCGGCTCACCGCCGAGGAGAACTCGCCTGCGATGCGGCTGTACCTGCTGGTGGTCGGCGCGTTGCGGGCGCTGGCCGACGGCCGGCGGGACTCCTCGCTGGTGCTCGACGCGTTCCTGCTGCGTGCGATGGCCTACGCCGGCTGGGCGCCCGCGATCAGCGAGTGCGCGCGATGCGGTCTGCCCGGCCCGCACTCCGCGTTCAACGTGCAGGCGGGCGGCCTGCTGTGCGGCGACTGCCGGGTGCCGGGTTCGGTGCACCCCGCGCCCGAGGTGCTGGTGCTGCTGGAGGCGCTCCTGCACGGGGACTGGGACATCGCGGAGGCCTCGGCGAACGGCACCCGTCGCGATGCGAGCGGGATCGTGGCCGCCCACCTGCAGTGGCACCTGGAGCGGCAGTTGAAGTCGTTGCCGCTCGTCGAGAGGCGTGCCAGGGAGCTGCAGGCGGGCAAGTAGGGTCGAGGCCGCAACCCGAGGCAGTGGGAGGAACTGGTGCGGCTCAAGGCACGTGCGTCGTCTTCGCCGGTGGAACTCCGGGCACCCGACCCGCACCCGTCCGGGGCGCGGCCGCCGGAGATCCCCGCCGAGCTGGTGCCCAACCACGTCGCTCTCGTGATGGACGGCAACGGGCGCTGGGCCAACCAGCGCGGTCTGCCGCGCATTGAGGGGCACAAGCGCGGTGAGGCCGTGATGATCGATGTGGCCAGCGGCGCGGTCGAGCTCGGTGTCCGGTGGCTCTCGGTGTACGCGTTCTCCACGGAGAACTGGAAGCGCAGCCCCGACGAGGTGCGGTTCCTGATGGGCTTCAACCGGGACACCATCCGGCGGCAGGTGGACTACCTGGGTTCGATCGGGGTGCGGATCCGGTGGGCGGGGCGCGCGCCGCGGCTGTGGCGCAGCGTGATCAAGGAGCTGAAGGCCGCCGAGGAGAAGACGAAGCACAACACGCTGCTCAACATGACGATGTGCGTCAACTACGGCGGCCGGGCGGAGATCGTCGACGCGACGCGCAAGGTGGCGCGGCTGGCGGCCGAGGGAAAGATCAACCCGGACAAGGTGGACGAGCGGATGCTCGCCAAACACATGTACCAGCCGGAGATGCCCGACGTGGACCTGTTCCTGCGGCCCTCCGGCGAGCTGCGGACGTCCAACTTCATGCTGTGGCAGTCGGCCTACGCGGAGTTCGTCTTCCAGGACACGCTCTTCCCGGATTTCGACCGCAGACAGCTGTGGGCGGCGTGCGAGGAGTTCGCCCGCCGGGACCGCCGGTTCGGAGCCGCCGTGGACGCGGCGAAGGGGGCATCGTGAACACGGAGGCCGCGGACACCGCGCAGTTGCTGAGCAGGGCCCGGGAGGCGCTCGAAACCTACCTGGAGGTCCACGTCGACGACGACGGGGCTCTGACCTTCTCGCACAACGGCGTGCCGTGCGTGGTGCAATCGACGCAGCTCGCCGAGGGGCTCACGGTGCTCAGCCTGACCTGCGTGGTGGGCTGGGACCTGCCCGACGACCCGGCCTTCGCGGCGAAGGCGGCGGAGCGCGCGGGGCAGGGCCTGTTCGGGACGCTCGGGGTGCAGCACGCGGAGCGCGGGCTGGACCTGACGCTGCGGTACGCGTTCCCGGCGCAGGGCCTGGAAACCGCGGCGCTGGGCACGTTGCTGATGCTGGTCGTGTCGACGGCCTCGCAGCTGCGCGCCGAGCTGACCTGAGGTTCGCGCCCCTTTCGCCTCGCGCGGTGTTCTGCGGGTTTTGTGGTGTCATTCGCCCGCGCCGCTGGGGCGGTGTGCTTGTGCCCCGTTGATCGCCCGCCGTTGGTGGTGTGGCACCGCTGGACCGGGCCGCTGTGCTCGCGTCTCCTCTCGCTCCTGCCCCGGTGCCACGCAGCCCGCGCCGGACTGACCCGCCGCGCTCGCACCCGCCGAACCCCCGCCGCTGTCCTGCCTACCAGCCGGCCCCGGCGCCCCGTCTCGGCCGCCCCGCCGCACCCACTCCTGCGGCGCAATCACCGCGCCACCACAGCCACCCGCTGGAGCCGCCACCCCTGCCGGAGCCGCCACCCCTCCGCTGGAGCGGCCACCTCCGCTGGCGCGGTCGCCCCCGCTGGAGCGGTCGCCCCCGCTGGAGCGGTCATCCCTCCGCTGGAGCAGTCGCCTCCGCTGGAGCGGTCATCCCTCCGCTGGAGCGGCCACCCCGGCTGGCGCAGTCGCCCCTCCGCCGGAGCCGCCACCCCCGTTAGAGCGGTCATCCCTCCGCTGGAGCCGTCACCCCTGCTGGAGCCGCCACCCCTGCCGGAGCCGAGCCATCCTGCTGGAGCCGCCACCCCTCCGCTGGAGCCGCCACCCCTCCGCTGGAGCCGCCACCCCTCCGCTGGAGCCGCCGCCTCCGCTGGCGCAGTCACCTCCGCTGGCGCAGTCGCCCCCGCTGGAGTCGCCACCCCTCCGTTGGGCCCGCGCCAGCCCTGTTGGAGCCGCCACCCCTGCCGGAGCCGCGCCATCCTGCTGGAGCAGTCACCCTCGCCGGAGCAGCCACCCCGCCCAGAGCGGCCACGCCAGCCACCGCCCCACCCCGGCCACCGCACCGCACCAGGCACCCAGCCACGCCAGGCACCCAGCCACGCCAGGCACCCCTCCACCGACGATCTCCGCATCTCGCGCCCCCACCGTCGGCCCCTTCGTGCCCTCCACTGCACCACTGGACCGTTCGTACCCCCGACCTGCGCCTTCTGTCGCAGCCGCCTGGCAATATCGGCCCGGTGAGCGACGTGCTGAACCGAAGCGAGTCCGTGGGCGGGCGGCGCCGGGGGCGGATCACCTCCGTCGAGGTGCTGTGCGCCCTGCTGGTCGTCGCCGTGCTGGGGCAGGCCTGGTTGCGTGACGTGCTCGACGTGCCCGCTTTGCGGACCGGCTCCACGGTGTTCGTCGCGGTGTGCGTGCAGGCCCTGCCGTTCCTGGTGCTCGGCGTGCTGGTCAGCGGGGCGATCGCGGCGTTCGTACCGTCCCGGGCGCTGCGCCGCCTCCTGCCGCGCAACCAGGCGGGCGCGGTGGGCGTCGCCGGGTTGGCGGGCGTCGCGCTGCCCGGGTGCGAATGCGCGTCGGTGCCGGTGGCGCGCAGGCTCATGGGTCAGGGGGTCGCCCCGGCGGCCGCCCTCACGTTCCTGCTCGCCGCGCCCGCGGTGAACCCGGTGGTGCTCGTCGCCACGGCGGTCGCGTTCCCCGGCGAGCCGGGGATGGTCCTCGCGCGCTTCGCCGGCTCCTTCGCCACCGCGGTGGTCATGGGACTGCTGTGGGCGCGCTGGGGCAAGCTCGACTGGATCGTCCGGCGCGCACTCGACCGGATGCCCACGGGCGGCAGCCGGTGGGCCGCGTTCACCGAAACCGCGCGCGCCGACCTCGTCGACTCCGCGGGTTTCCTGGTACTGGGCGCGCTCATCGCCGCCGCGATGAACGTCCTCGTGCCCGCCGCGTGGTTCTCCGCCCTCGGCGACCAGATCGTGCTCGGTGTGCTGGTCATGGCGGTGCTCGCGGTCGTGCTCGCCCTGTGCAGCGAGGCCGACGCGTTCGTGGCGGCCTCGCTCACCGCGCTGCCGCTGCTGCCGAAGCTGGTGTTCCTCGTCGTCGGCCCGGCCGTCGACGTCAAGCTGTTCGCCCTGCAGGCCGGCACGTTCGGGCGGGCGTTCGCGGTCCGGTTCGCGCCCGTCACGTTCGTCGTCGCCACCGGGTGCGCCGTGCTCGTCGGCCTCCTCGTCCTCGGAGGCGCGCGATGAGCGTCCGGCAACCGCGGCCCGGATTCGCCGTGGCGTCCGCGGCGCTCGGCGCGGTGGGCCTCGTGATGGCGGTGTCCATCTGGGTCACCTGGCTGTTCATCCGCCCCGACGGCGGTGCCGCGGTGCCGACACCGATGTCCGTCGTGCTCTCGCTCGTCCTCGGTGCACTGTGGATCGTCGTGCTGTGCACCGCGGCGCTCGCGATCCTGTTCGGACTCCTCGGCCGGACCGCGCCGGGCGGGCTCGCCCGCGCCGGGATGGTGTTCGGGGCGCTCGGCCTGCTGCTCGCGTTCGGCGGGGCCATCGCCTTCGTCGTCGCCGCCGCCGACTGGCTCACCGTCCGGCCGGTGTAGGGGAGGCAACGGTGCGTCGCGAAACCCAGAACATCCTGCTGGTCCTGCTCGGCGGAGCCCTGCTCAAAATCGGCGTCAACGGCGACTACCTGCGCTATGTCAAACCGGCGCAGCAGCCGTGGGTGATCGCCGGGGGAGCGGTCATGCTGCTGCTCGGCGCGGTCGCCATCGTGCGTGACGTGCTCGCCGCGCGCCGGCGCCGCACGGTCGAGCCTGCGCACGACCACCACCCCGCCCGCTCGGCGTGGCTGCTGGTGCTGCCCGTGCTCGCGGTCCTGCTCGTCGCCCCACCCGCGCTCGGCTCCGACTCGGTCGTGCGCGCCACGGCGTTGCGCGCCGGCCAGGACGCCGGGGCGTTCCCGCCGCTGCCCGCGGGTGAGGTCGTGCCGCTGACGATGACCGAGTTCGTGACCCGCGCCGGATGGGACTCGCGCGGTTCGCTCAACGGCCGCACCGTGCGGCTCACCGGCTTCGTCGTGCACGACGGTCCCGACGTGCTGCTGGCACGCGTGGTCATCCGGTGCTGCGCCGCCGACGCGTCGCCGATGACGGTCCGCCTCACCGGTTCCGATGCCGCGCGCCACCCCGACGACACGTGGCTGGAGGTCACCGGACAGGTCGTGCCCGGCACCGCGGTCGCGGCCAACGGCTACACCGCCGACCTCACGGTCGCCTCGATCCGGC
>Ga0164243_10012749_pt1 | contig 11873 bp, 7 predicted proteins | sample OricompcompostOP_FD_108781 | JGI IMG/M metagenome (GOLD analysis project Ga0164243, IMG submission 108781) | Organic Plus compost microbial communities from Emeryville, California, USA - Original compost - Organic plus compost (OP) | ecosystem: Engineered > Solid waste > Mixed feedstock >...
CCCTCCCCGGCCGCGCCGCTAAGACCGGCGCCATGAGGAGCCCTGTCCCGCCGATCGACACCGCCGTGGTCCGCGCCCAGATCGGCCGGGCGCACGGGCTGGAGCGCCTGCGCGGCCTGATCGGCGAAGCGGCGTCCGCGCTGGACGCCGACATGATCGCGGCGATCCTGGAGGAGGCCTCGCGCTTCTCGGCCGGCCGCCTCGGCCCCTTCAATGCGGCCGCCGACGAGGCGGGCTGCCGGATCCAGGACGGGCGGGTGCTCACCGCGCCCGGCCACAGGCAGGCCTGGGCGGAATTCCTGGAGGCCGGCTGGCTCGGCCTGGACCAGCCGCCCGGGCACGGCGGCCAGGGCCTGCCCCAGCTGCTGCTTGCCGCCTGCCAGGAGATCTTCGACCGCGGCTCGGTGGCCTTCGGCATGCTCGCCACCGCCCAGCGCGGGGCCGCGCGGCTGATCGAGGCCCATGCCGACGAGGCGACCAGGGCCGAGTGGCTGGACAGGCTGATCTCGGGGGAGTGGGCCGCCACCATCTGCATCTCCGAGCCGGACGCCGGCTCCGACGTCGGGCGCATCCGCACCCTCGCCCGCGCCGACGGCGAGGGCGGCTGGCGCATCACCGGCGAGAAGATCTGGATCTCCTACGGCGACCACGACCTCGCCCCCCGCATCGGCCATTGCCTCTTGGCCCGCACGCCGGACGCGCCTCCGGGCGCGGCGGGCCTCAGCCTGTTCCTGGTCCCCGACGGCTTCCCGGACACGGGCGAGCGCAACGGCGTCGTGGCCCGCCGCCTGGAGGAGAAGCTCGGCCTGCACGGCTCGCCCACCTGCGCCATGGGGTTCGAGGACGCACGCGGCGTGCTGATCGGGACGCCCGGGCGCGGCCTGGCGCAGCTCTTCACCATGATCGCGACCATGCGCCTGATGGTCTCGGTCCAGGGGCTCGCGGTCGCCGGCGCGGCGACCGACGTCGCCCTGGCCTACGCCGAGGAGCGCCGCCAGGGCGGGCGACCCGACGCGCCCGCCGTGCCGATCGTCGAGCACGCCGACGTGCGCAGGATGCTGGCGGCCATGGCCAGCCGCGCCGAGGTGCTGCGCGGCCTGATCTACACCGCCGCCGTCCACGCCGACCTCGGCCGGCTGGAGCAGACGCCCGAGGCGCGCGAGCGCTCCCAGGCGCTGGCCGCCTGGCTGCTGCCGATCTGCAAGACCTTCGCCGGAGAGAGCGCCTTCGAGCTCTCGAGCGAGGCGATCCAGGTGCTGGGCGGCGCCGGATACGTGAAGGACTGGCCCGTCGAGCAGCTGCTGCGCGACTGCCGGGTGTTCACCATCTTCGAGGGCGCGAGCGGGGTGCAGGCGCTCGACCTGCTGCACCGGCGGCTGCGGCGCGACGAGGGCCGGGGCCTGCAGGCCTTCCTCGCCGCCGCCGAATCGGACCTGGAGCGGCTGGGGCCCGCGGTTCCCGAAGCCCCTGCCCTGCGCGAGGCGCTGGATGTCCTCAGGGCCTGCGCCGGGCGGCTGCAGGCCGGTGCGGGGGATGCGGCGGCCTATCCCTTCCTGCGGCTCGCGGCCGTCGCGGCCATGGGCTGGAGCGCCCTGCGGCTGGCCGCATCGCCCCCGGCCGACCCGGCGGGCGCACGGCTGGCCGCCGCCGGACGCCACTGGCTTGCCGACCTGGCGGCCCGCGCCGCCTTCGAGCGGGCGCAGATCGAGCTTGCCGAAGCCAGGGCCGGAATGTTCGAGTCGCTGCGCCGGCCGGCCTGACGGCGGAACCGCTCCGCCGCCGGGGAATTCTCGTGACGGAGGTCCCCCTTGGCCAAGCTCGATAAGTACCGCTCGATGCGGGACTTCAACGTCACCTCGGAACCCTCTGGAGAGACGGAGGTTTCGCCCTCGCCGCGTCTGCGCTTCGTGATCCAGAAGCACGCCGCGACGCGCCTGCACTACGACCTGCGGCTGGAATACGACGGGGTGTTCAAGTCCTGGGCCGTGACCAAGGGGCCGTCGCTGGACCCGCACGACCGGCGCCTGGCGGTCGAGGTCGAGGACCATCCGCTCGACTACGGCGATTTCGAGGGGACCATCCCCAAGGGCGAATACGGCGGCGGCACGGTGATGCTGTGGGACCGCGGCTACTGGGCGCCGGAGGGCGACCTGCCGATCGAGCGCCAGCTCGCCAAGGGCCACCTGACGGCGGTGTTCGAGGGCCGGCGGATGAAGGGCGCCTGGCACCTGGTGCGCATGGACCATGACCGCGAGCGCTCCAAGCGGACCAACTGGCTGCTGATCAAGGCCCACGACGGTCTGGAGCGCCCCGGCGACGGCGACGCCCTGCTGCGCGAGAACGACACCTCCGTCGCCTCCTCCCGGCCGATGGACAGGATCGCCGCCGGCAAGGGCCGCGGCCCGAAGCCTTTCATGAAGGGGGGCCGCAAGGCCGCGCCGGCCGACGCGGTGTGGCGCTCGAACCGCGCCGAGGCGGCCCAGCCCGAGCCCGCCCCGCCCGCCAGGGTGAAGGCCGCGCCTCTGCGCCACGGTCCCAAGGCCGACATGCCCCGCTTCGTGGAGCCGGAGCTGGCCCGGCTGGTGGACCGTCCGCCCGCCGGACCCGGCTGGGGGCACGAGATCAAGTTCGACGGCTACCGCCTGCAGCTGCGCGTCGAGGGCGGCAAGGCGGCCCTGCGCACCCGCAAGGGCCTGGACTGGACCGCGCGCTTTCCCGAGATCGCCGCCGACGGCGCGAGGCTGCCGGACGGGGTCTACGACGGCGAGGCCGTGGCGCTGGACGAGGACGGCAAGCCGGACTTCGCGGGCCTGCAGGCGGCGCTGTCCAGCGGCCGGACGGGCGCCCTGGTGTTCTTCCTGTTCGACGCCCTGTTCGTCGCGGGCGAGGACCTGCGCGGGCTCAAGCTCGCCGACCGCAAGGCGAGGCTGAAGGCGGTCCTCGACGCCGCGCCGGCCTCCCCTCGCCTGCGCTTCGTGGAGCATTTCGACACCGCCGGCGACGCGGTGCTGAAGTCCGCCTGCACCATGGAGCTCGAGGGCATCATCTCCAAGCGGCTGGACTCCCCCTACCGCTCGGGCCGGGGGGCTGACTGGACCAAGGCCAAGTGCCGCGGCGGACAGGAGGTGGTGATCGCCGGCTGGACCACCACCGGAGGGACCGCGTTCCGCTCCCTGATCGCCGGGGTTTACCGGCAGGGCCGGCTGATCCACATCGGCCGGATCGGCACGGGCTTCTCGCGCGAGAAGGTCGCCCGGCTGCTGCCGCGGCTGGAAGTGCTGGAGACGGACGCCTCCCCGTTCCAGGGCAAGGACGCGCCGAAGACGGCGGCCGGCGTGCACTGGGTGAAGCCGCAGCTCGTCGCCGAGATCGAGTTCGCGGGCTGGACCGGCGACGGCCACATCCGCCAGGCCAGCTTCAAGGCCGTCCGCGAAGACAAGTCGGCCCGCGACGTGGTCGCCGAGCGGCCGGCCGCCGAGGGGCCGGCCGGCCCGCCGGACCTGGGCGCCCCGGTCGTGCGCGGGGTGAACATCTCCAATCCGGGCAAGGCGCTGTGGCCCGGAGCGGGCGCCGCGCCGCCGGTCTCCAAGCTGGAGCTCGCCCGCTATCTGGAGCGCGTCGCGCACTGGATGATGCCCCACATCGAAGGCCGGCCGTGCTCGATCATCCGCACGCCCGACGGCATCGAGGGCGACCAGCGGTTCTTCCAGCGGCACGGCGGGCGGGGGACCTCGGCCCTGATCACCCAGGTCACCGTCTGGGGCGACCGCAAGCCCTACCTTCAGCTCGACACCCCCGAGGCCCTGATCGCCGCCGCCCAGAGCGGGGCGACCGAATACCATCCGTGGAACTGCCTGCCGGGCGATCCGGAGACCCCCGGCCGGCTGGTGTTCGACCTGGACCCCGCGCCGGACGTGCCCTTCGAGGCGGTGATCGACGGGGCCAGGGAGGTGAGGGAGCGGCTGGAGACGCTGGGCCTCATCGCCTTCTGCAAGACCACCGGCGGCAAGGGCCTGCACGTGGTCACCCCGCTCAAGAAGGCGAAGCTCGACTGGCCGACCGCCAAGGCCTTCGCGCGCCGCCTGTGCGAGCAGATGGCCGCCGACAGTCCCGACCGCTACCTGGTCAACATGGCCAAGGCCAAGCGCGGGGGGCGAATCTTCCTCGACTATCTGCGCAACGACCGCATGTCGACCGCCGTGGCGCCGCTGTCGCCGAGGGCCCGGCCGGGCGCGCCGGTGTCCTTCCCCCTGACCTGGGCGGAGGTGAAGCCGGGCCTGGACCCGGCCGCCTTCAGCATCCGCACGGCGCCGGCTCTGCTTGCAAAGTCAAAGGCCTGGGTGGATTACTTCGAGTCGCGCAAGGCCCTCGCGCCCGCCATCCGGAAGCTGGAGAAGGCGGCCCCGTCCCGCCGGCCGGGCCGGCGCGCACCCTCGGAGCCCGAGCGCCCGCGGCCCCAGGCCTGATCTGGACTCGCTCTAGGCTCGCCGCCGCCCCGACGCGGCGCGCTTGGCCGCCGGCTTGGCCCGACCGGCCTTGGCGGCGCCCGCGCGGGAGGCGGCCGCGCGGCGCGGCGCGGGACCGCCCTGGCCGAGGCTGCGCCTCAGCGCCTCCATCAGGTCGCTGGAGGAGGTGTCCTGCGGCTCCTCGACCTTCACCGGCCCGCCCTTGCCCTTCTGCTTGGCGGCGATCAGGCGCTTGAGCGCCTCCTCGTAGCGGTCCTCGAAGGTGGACGGCTCGAACGGGCCCTGCAGCTGGTCGATGATCTTCTCGGCGATCTCGATCATCTGGCTGTCGGGCGCGACGTCGGGGATGGAGCCGAACACGTCGGCGGGGTTGCGGACCTCGTCGTGGGTGCGGAGCGAATAGGCGAGCATGCCCCTGCCCCGGGGTTCGATGGCCATCAGCCGCTCGCGCTGGTGCAGCACCACCCGGCCGAGCGCGATCCGCTCCTGCCGGGACATGGCCTCGCGGATCACCGCGAAGGCCTCCGCCGCGATCTTGCCGTCCGGGACCAGGAAGTAGGGATCGTTCCAGTACATCCGGTCGATGCCCTCGACGTCGACGAAACGCTCGATGTCGATGGTCCGGTTGGACTCCAGCTTCACGGCGTTGATCTCGTCCTGGGTGACGATGACGTAGCGGCCCTTCTCGACTTCGTAGCCCTTGACGATGTCGGACCGCTCCACCGGCCCCGTTTCAGGGTCCGTCGGGACCATGCGGATGCGGTTGTGGGTGGTGTTGTGCAACATGTGGAAGTGCACGTCGCCCTTGGCCGAGGTCGCGGTATAGAGGGCGACGGGGCAGGTCACGAGCGAGAGTCGCAGGTGTCCCTGCCAGGTGGGGCGCGGCGCCATGACGGTCTCCGGACAAGCTTGTCCGCCCCTGAACGCCGCGCCGGCCGCATTCGTTCACGCGAGGGTCCGATGAGCCAGCCCGAGGAGATCCTGGTCGACGCGCGCGGCCATCGCTGCCCGGCGCCCACCCTGCGCCTGCGCCGCGCGCTGGAGGCGGCCCGGCCAGGCCAGAGGGTGCGCCTGCTCGCCGACGATCCCCTGGCCAGGATCGACGTGCCGCACTTCCTCGCCGCCAAGGGCTACGCGCTGATCGAGAGTTCCGCCGACGGCGGGACGCTCAGCTTCCTGACCGAGAAGACGCCATCCTAGCGCGCTCGCGCAGCAGCTGCTGCTGCGCGGCCGAGCGGCGGCTGGCCAGGATCTCGATCTCGGTCGCGACCGCGCCGCCGTAGAAGACCGAGTTCACGTTCCACGACAGCCAGACCAGGAACACGACCACGCCCGTCACCGAGCCGTAGGTCGCGCCGAAGTGGGTGAACTGCTGCAGGTAGATCGCCCCGAACCAGGACGAGGCGATGTTCAGGGCCGAGGCGGTGGCCCCGCCCGCCAGGGCCGCGCGCCACGGCAGGGGCTTGGAGGCCATGACGTAGCGGTAGCTGAGCGTCCAGCCGATCACCAGCCCGAGGCCCGCCCAGGTCCATTCGGAGAACACCACCGGGTGCTCGCTCGGCGGCAGCTCCAGGGTGATGTAGGCGACCCGCACCGTCAGGAAGATCGAGGAGATCAGCAGCACCAGGGCGAAGCCGCCGATGGCCACCGCCAGGGCCAGGACGTTGAAGCCGATCAGGCCCCGCGGGCGCGGCTCGCCGTGGATCAGGTTCAGGCCCGCGATCAGCGCCTTCACCCCGCGATGCGCGGCGTAGAAGGCCAGGAAGGCGGCGAGGAAGCTCTGCACCGACACCACCCGGATCGGGGCGTGGGCCAGGCGCGACAGCTCCTGGGTGAACAGGGCCTGCGGACCGCCCGGCGGCAGCAGGTGGGCGAAGGCCTCGGCCTGGTGCTGGGCCTCGGCCGGGGTGAACAGCAGGCTGTAGAGGCCGATCAGCAGGGCGAGCGCGGGGAACACGGCCAGCATGCCGTAGAAGCAGACCCCGCCCACGTAGAGGGCGGCGTTGCGGTTCTGCGTCCGCCGCCAGGACCTGCCCGCCACGCGGACCACCGCCGCCAGCCAGTGGGTCGGGTCGTAGTCGAAGTCGGCCCAGCGCCAATCCATCGGCGCCCGGCATAGCTGCTTCGGGCCCGTTCGCGAAGCTTCGCCGTCGCGGCCGCCCTGCGACACTTCGTAGGCGAAGGAGCTTGCTCGCGCGCCGCAGGGCCTCTGCTATGGTTCGCGCCGTCGAATCTCTGTGTGCGAGTCGAAGGAAGCGCCCTTGCCGGTGGACGCCCGCGTTGTGATCGTCGCGAAGGACGACAGTGTCGCGGGCCCGCTCTCGCTCGGCCTGGACAGCCTCGGCTGGCGCACCATCACCGCGCGCGGCCCCGCCTCCGCCCTCGCCTCGATGTCGGACCTGGCGATGGAGGCGGCGGTCGTCGACGTCTCGGCCGGCGGCCCCGAGGCCCTGAGCCTGCCGGCCCGGCTGAAGGCGGCCTGCGCCCCGCGGCGGCTGCCGGTGGTCGCCATCGGCGAGCCCGATCCCAGGCTCGAGGCCGCGGGCTACGATCTCACCCTGGCGGCGCCCGTCTATCCGGTGCAGGTGGCCCTGCGGCTGGAATCGCTGGTGCGCGGCGCGGTGTCGGAAGAGGAGTTCGAGCTCCGACGCGAGACCTTCGCCCAACACGGCCGGCGCCTGGAGGCGCCCGAGGAGAGCAAGGCGCCCTGCCGCGTCCTGGCGGTCGGCGAGCCGGCCCCGCAGTTCCTCGCCCTCTCCCATACGCTCGGCGAGGCCGGCGCGGAGGTGGTCGGCGCCTTCACCGCCTACACCGCCTTCGACTACCTGCACGAGCGGCCGTTCGATGCGGTGGTGCTGTGGGGCGGCGAGGACCAGGCCGAGGCCCTCTCGATCTCGGCGGGCATGCGGCGCAACACCCGCCTCTACCACATCCCCGCCCTGCTCTATCTGAACGAGGGCTCGGACGTGACCCACGCCGAGGCGTTCGGCAAGGGCGTGTCCGACGTCGCCTCGCCCGAGACGCCTCCGGCCGAGACGGCCAAGCGCGTGGTGGAGCTGGCCCGCGCCTTCCGCCGCCAGAGCGCCATCCGCGAGGCGCTGGAGCGGGCCAGGACCTCCGGCCTGATGGACCCCGTCACGGGCCTGTTCACCCGCGAGCTGTTCGCCGCCCATCTGGGACGGCTGGCTCAGGCCGCGCGCGTGCGCCGCCGGCCGCTGTCCGTCTGCGTGCTCAAGGTGGCCGACCGGCCCGAGTTCGCGCCGATCCGCAAGGCCGGCTGGGTCGAGAAGGCCATCCCCCAGATCGGCTCGATGATCGCCCGGCTCGTGCGCGCCGAGGACACCGCCGCGCGCCTGGGGCCCGAGGTGTTCGGCCTGGCCCTGCCCGCCACGCCCGGCGCCAAGGCCCGCGCGGCCGGCGAGCGCATCGCCGCGGTGATCGCCTGCACCGCCTTCGACGCCGGCGAGGGCCGGCCGCCCTTCGTGGTGGAGTTCGACATCGGCGTGGCCGAGGTGGACGGGCAGGAAAACGCCGCCAAGGCGCTGGAACAGGCGGCCGCAAAGGCGCTACAACGCCAGGCAGGATGACCCAGGGCCAGCCCCGCTCCGAGCCCATGACCGTCGACTTCGTCGCCGACGTGGTCTGCCCCTGGTGCTACATCGGTTTCCGCAACCTGATGCGGACCCTGGAGCTGCGGCCCGAGCTGGCGCCGGTGTTCCGCTGGCGGCCCTACCAGCTCAATCCCGAGCTTCCGGAGGACGGCGTCGACCGCAAGGCCTTGATGGAGGCCAAGTTCGGCTCCGATCCGGACCGCACGGCGCGGATGCAGGCGGCGCTGGACGTCCAGGCCGCCGCCGCCGGGCTGGACCTCAAGTTCGACCAGCTGGAGAAGAGCCCCAACACCAACGCCGCCCACCGGCTGATCGTCTGGGCCGAGCTGGAGGGCAAGGGGCCCGAGGCCGCCGAGGCGGTGATGCACGCCTACTGGACCGAGCTGCGCGACATCGGCGACCCGCAGGTGCTGACCGACATCGCCGCGGGCCTCGGGCTGGACCGGGACGCGGTCGCGCGGCGCTACCGCGAGGGGTCCGGCAAGGACTTCGTGAACCAGGCCTGCGAGACGGCCGCCCGCGCCGGCATCCAGGGCGTGCCCTTCATGATCTTCGCCGACAAGATCGCCGTCTCCGGCGCGCACGCCCCGGACCAGCTGGTCCAGGCCCTGGACAAGGCCCGGGAGGCCGCCGCTTGACGCCGGCCGGCGCCGCCTACGGGCCGCTGATCGCGCTCCCGATCATCCTGCTCGTGGTGTTCCTGAGGCTGCGCCGGCTGTCGGCCGGCCGGCGCCTGCGGCTGGAGTGGCTGTGGGTCGCGCCGACGATGCTCCTGGCCGTGTCGGCGCTCGTGGTCGCCACCGCCCGCCCGGTGGGCGCCGACTGGATCTGGATGGGCCTGGCCCTCATCGTCGGCGGGGCGCTGGGCTGGATGCGCGGCCGCATGATGCACATCACCGTGGACCCGCAGACGCACGCCCTGAACATGAAGGCCTCGCCCGCGGCCCTGCTGTTCATCGTCGGCCTGCTCGTCCTGCGCATGGCGCTGAAGACGGTGGCCCTTCAGGAGGCGGGCGCCTGGCGCATCGACGCCACCCTGATCACCGACGTCTTCATCGCCTTCGCGCTCGGCCTGATCGCCCTGCAGCGGGTCGAGATGTGGCTGAGGGGCCAGCGGCTCCTGACCGAGGCCCGCGCCGCCTCCCCTCCGGCGTAGGCGCCGCCTACGCGGCCTTCGCCAGCTTCGCCAGCTCCGCCAACACCTTCTCGGCGGCGTTGAGGCGCGATTCCGGGCCCGGCCAGTCGCCCTTCACCACCACCTTCTGGTCCGGACGCAGCTTCCAGAAGCCGGCGTTCTTCTGGATGTAGCCGACCAGGCCGGCGGGATTGGCGAACCGGTCCTCGCGGAAGGTGATCACCGCGCCCTTGGGGCCCACGTCCACCTTGGCCACATTGGCCTGACGGCACAGGCCCTTGATCGCCACCACCTTGAGCAGCTGGCCGGCCTCGTCCGGCAGCGGGCCGAAGCGGTCGATCAGCTCCGCCGCCAGAGCCTCGCGGTCCTCCGGCTTCTCGGCCTCCGACAGACGCCGGTAGAGCGCCAGGCGCACGTTGAGGTCGGGCACGTAGTGCTCGGGGATGAGGACGGCCGCGCCGGTATTGATCTGGGGCGACCAGCCCTTGGCGTCGGCGATCTCGGAGGCGCCGCCGGCCTTCAGCTCGGCCACGGCGTCCTCCAGCATCTGCTGGTAGAGCTCCACCCCGACCTCGCGGATGTGGCCGGACTGCTCCTCTCCCAGCAGGTTGCCCCCGCCGCGGATGTCCAGGTCGTGCGAGGCCAGCTGGAATCCCGCCCCCAGGCTGTCCAGGCTCTGCATCACCTTCAGCCGCTTGTCGGCCGAGAGGGTCAGCGGCTTTTCCGCGGGCGTCGTCAGATAGGCGTAGGCGCGCGCCTTGGAGCGTCCGACCCGGCCGCGCAGCTGGTAGAGCTGGGCCAGGCCGAACATGTCCGCCCGGTGGATGATCAGGGTGTTGGCGGTGGGCACGTCCAGGCCCGATTCCACGATGGTGGTCGACAGCAGCACGTCGAACTCGCCGTCGTAGAAGGCGCTCATCACCGCCTCGAGCTGGGTCGGCGCCATCTGGCCGTGGCCGACGCCGATCTTCACCTCCGGCACCTGCTCGCGCAGGAAGCGCTCCAGCTCCGGCAGGTCCGAGATGCGCGGCGTGACGAAATAGGCCTGGCCGCCGCGGTACTTCTCGCGCAGCAGCGCCTCGCGGATCACCACCGGGTCGTAGGGGGTGACGTAGGTCCGCACCGCCAGCCGGTCCACCGGCGGCGTGGCGATGATCGACATCTCGCGGATGCCCGAGAGGGCCATCTGCAGGGTGCGCGGGATCGGGGTCGCCGACAGGGTGAGGACGTGCACGTCGGCCCGCAGCGCCTTGAGCTTCTCCTTGTGCTTGACCCCGAAGTGCTGCTCCTCGTCCACCACCACCATGCCCAGGTCCTTGAACTTGACCTGTTCGGACAGCAGGGCGTGGGTGCCCACCACGATCTCGATCTCGCCCTTGGCGAGGCCTTCGCGCGTCTCGGACGCCTCCCTGGCCGAGACCATGCGCGACAGCTGGCGCACCTTCACCGGCCAGCCGGCGAAGCGCTCGGAGAAGGTCTTGAAGTGCTGGCGGGCCAGCAGGGTCGTCGGGCAGATCACCGCCACCTGCTTGCCGCACATGGCCACCACGAAGGCGGCGCGCAGGGCCACCTCGGTCTTGCCGAAGCCGACGTCGCCGCAGATCAGCCGGTCCATCGGCCGCCCGGCCGACAGGTCGCCCAGCACATCGGCCACGGCGTTCAGCTGGTCCTCGGTCTCCTCGTAGGGGAAGCGGGCGCAGAACTCGTCGAACACCCCCTGCGGCGGATCGAGCTCGCCCGTGGTCTTGGTCATGCGGGCGGCGGCGATCTGGATCAGGCCCTCGGCCATCTCCCGCAGCCGCTCCTTCGCGCGGGCCTTGCGCGCCTGCCAGGCGGCCCCGCCGAGCCGGTCGAGCTGGACGTCCTCGGAGTCGGCGCCGTAGCGGGTCAGAAGGTCGATGTTCTCCACCGGCAGGTAGAGCTTGGACTCCCCGGCGTAGTGCAGCTCCAGGCAGTCGTGCGGGGCGCCCTGCACCTCCAGCGTGGTCAGGCCGGAGTAGCGGCCGATGCCGTGGTCGATGTGCACCACCAGGTCGCCGGGCGTCAGGGCCGTCGCCTCGGCCAGGAAGTTCTGCGCCCGCCGCCGGCGGCGCGGGCGGGCCAGCCGGTCGCCCAGGATGTCGGTCTCGGAGATGACCGCCAGGCTGTCGGTCTCGAAGCCGGCGTCGACCGACAGCACCACGCGCTGGGGCAGCTTGGGGTCGGCCGCCCTGGCCGCGTCCCAGTAGGGGGCGAAGCGCAGGTTCGCCAGGCCGTGGTCGGCCAGCATGGCGCCGAGCCGCTCGGAGGAGCCCTCCGACCAGGAGGCGAACAGCACCCGCTTGCCGCCCTGGGCCAGGGCCCGGGCGTGGGCGCCCACCTGCTCGAACAGGTGAACGCTGTCCTGGGCCCGCTCGGGGGTGAAGCTGCGGCCGATGCGGGCGCCGAGGTCGACGGCGCCCTCGCCATCCCGCTGGAAGGGGGTGAACCAGCGGTTGGGATGGCCGCCGACGCGCTCGTCCCACTCCTCCTGGCTGAGGTAGAGGGCCTCCGGCGGCAGGGCCTTGTAGGCCGTGCGGGTCCTGGCCGTCTCGGTGCGCGCCTCGTAGGCGTCGCGGATCAGCTCCAGCCGCTCGTGCAGCGACTCGCGCGCCAGGTGGTCGAAGGCGATCAGGGCGTCGG
>Ga0164243_10012750_pt1 | contig 11872 bp, 11 predicted proteins | sample OricompcompostOP_FD_108781 | JGI IMG/M metagenome (GOLD analysis project Ga0164243, IMG submission 108781) | Organic Plus compost microbial communities from Emeryville, California, USA - Original compost - Organic plus compost (OP) | ecosystem: Engineered > Solid waste > Mixed feedstock >...
ACCATCCGAACCGATTCCCGGATCAGGTCGACGCCTTCACCGGCACGAAACGCTGCAAGCAGCTCGGATGCGACAGACTGGGACAACGCCATCGGTGGGACACCCTTTCAGTGAGTACTTGGCGGTACACACCGAGAATCCCGCCGATGGCGCCCTCAACAGCGACGACTCACCGAACCCCCGAAACCCCACCACTTCAAGGGACTCACACCCTTTACATTCGGATCGCTGGCGGCGAATTCACCGATCTTGTTCTGAAGATGCCGGTCCCCGACTGGATCGGGCCGCGCATGGTGGCGACAAACGCATGGGCCTTGGAGCTGTCGGCTGGATTCGGCCTGTCGGCGCCGCGCTTGGTTGCCGCCGATCTTGACGGGCGTGCCTCGGGAACCGTGGCGACATTGGAGACCTGGCTGCCTGGCAGCAGTGCGCTACCACCGGCGGCGTCGGTGACCCGGCTACGGAGCGCGGGTGCAGGTCTCGCCAAGGTGCACGCCTTCTCAATCCCACCTCAAGAGCATTCTTCGATCCGGACGCGACCAGTCGCCGCCGATGACTTCGCAGCCGATCGGCGCGAAGGTCGGATGCCGAGCACGGCGCTGCTCCAACACGCCGACGAGATGACCAGGCGGCACGGGATTCCGATGGGAGACCTGGTGTTCGTCCATGGCGACGCCTGGCCCGGAAACATGCTGTTCGAGGGCGATACCTGTACGGCGTTGATCGACTGGAAGACAGCCGGGGTCGGTGATCCTGGCGTCGATCTCGGCGGATTTCGGTTGCAGATGGCAATGCAGTACGGGCCGGATGCGCCGGAAGAAGTGCTGCGCGGTTGGCATGATCAAGCCGGTCGTGAAGCAAGATCGGTTTCCTATTGGGATGCCATCGCCGCGCTGGACACACCTACCGAGTTGACCGGGTTTCCCGGGTTCAGCGCCGACGGAAGCCAGCTTGACACCGCGGCAGTCACACAACGCCGTGACGCATTCCTGCGTACGGCATTGGACGGACTGAGAAGCTGAAGCCAGACCGTGCCCGGTTGAGGATCCCCTGTGCGACACCGATTCCGCGTTCAGATCAATGCCCGATGAAGCCCCCGCCGGACCGCCTGTCCATGACCGTCCCGCTGGCGGCCCGGTCGACGTCGGTGTCCGGTCGACAAACCGATTGCCGGCCCCCAGAGCAGACCAAGGAGCCGCGCCACGATCTGTGCGACTAACAACAACGCCGAACCAAAGGAGTACATGACTACCGTCGACTCGGGCTAGCGTCGTCGACCATGATCAACTACGTCCTCGGCGCACCAGGGTCGGGCAAGAGCCTGATCATCCCGCGACTACGCGCGCTGCTGCCCGATCGGGTGGTGCTGGACTGGGATGCGTTCATGGGGCCGGCCGGCGACCTCGCTGGCGCTCCGATCCCTCAGACTCCGCAGACCTGGGAACCGTACGGGCGTCTCGTCCGAGCCATCGCAGATGTGGTTCTGCCTGCGGACATGGTGCTACTCGGGGTCTGCACTCCGGAGGAGCTGACCGATTGGCCGGATGGTCCGTGGATTCTGTTGGACTGCTCCGACGATGTGCGGCGGCAGCGACTGACTGCGCGCAATGAACCCGACGAAATCGAGGAAGTGCTGAGCGATGCTGCCCGCTACAGGGCACTCGCGCTACCTGTAGTTGACACAACTCAACTTTCGCCGGACGAGGTCGCGAAGGCCGTCGCCGACAAGGTCATTGCGACCCCTCAGCCGGGCTGATCCTGTTGCGGCCAATGCACCTACCCGGTGATGGATCCCTTGTGCACCATCGATTCCGCGCTCTGGTCGGTGCCCCATCAGCGTGCGCGGAGCGCTGCCCGGTGCCGGACCCTCTTGCGAGAAAGATTCTGATCTTGCCTCGGCCAATCAGATCGACAGTTCGAACAGGGCTGCCGATCCCCACCGCGGCGGCAGTTCTTTCGTTCCGACACGGGTGAATCCTTGATCCAGGTAGTAGTCGCACAGACGCAGGTTGGCGGGCAACACAGTCCATCCGGAGAACCTCGGCGCCCCGGCGGCGTCCGTGATCTGCTGCCCAGACGAGCAGCCGGCGACCCAGGCCGAGACCGGCGCACCCGCGGTCGACCATCAACCCGTGCACATAGACCGCTCTCCCATCGGACTCGCCCCAGATCTGCGGGTCCGCGTTGACAGTCCGGACCGCCGCGATCAGGTCTCCGGCGTCGGATCGGATGAGCCACCACTGACCGTCTTCGGCTTGTCGCCGAACCCGTTCCTCCGAGACGTCGCCGTGGTGCCATTGGCTGATTCCTCGATCCTGCATCCAGTCGACCAGTCGGCTCCTCAGCTGGACGATCTGCGCAGCGTCGTCCGGTGTGGCCGGCGAGGGAGTAGCGGGCGTTGGGCTGGTAGCTGGATCCGTCAGCATGGTTGGCCTCCGTCGTGAGGAGGCCCACCCAGGCGTTCGATGGACCTCGACGAGACTCCCTGATGGTTCAATCCATCTGCGCCGGTCGTGTCACCCACGATGCCAGGACGGCCCGAGCGTCGCAATCCGATCTTGCCCAGCTGCCCGGGCAAGGATCGTGTTCGGGACCGCCGGCGTCGCGCGAAGCAGCCATCTGCCGAATCTGGAGCTGGGGTGGGTCCGGTCAGATTGTTGCGGCGTAGCCGGAGAGTCGCTCGGCCAGCTCTCGTGGGCGCGAGAGCGCCACGTAATGACCACCGTCGATCTCGTCGGCATCAATGCCGAGGCGCGCGCGGGCATGACCGCGCGCCCACGACGACGTGAACATCCTGTCGTCACGGCACAGCAAGTACTTCGTCGGTGTGTCCGGCCAAGTCTCCAGCGGCCAGGGTTGCTGCAGCGCGATCGCGTCCTCGCCTCGTTCGCGGCGAGCCGCCTCGGCCACCAGCGCGGGCGGGACGTCGTGGTAGAAGACGTCCTCGTACCCGCTCTCCTCGTAGCCTGCCGCGGCCCACCATTCGAAGAAGAGCTCGCCCGGCGATGGAATCATCGCGGCCACGAGGACCATGAGCTGTGCGGGCACCCGTGCGCAGACGAGTGGCGCCGTGAAACCGCCGAGCGAGTGCCCCACGACCACGAGGTCGCCGCGGCTGCCGACTGCATGGACGACGGTGTCGACGTACTCCGACCATCCCGCCGACGGGTCCTCGCTGGGGAGGTCGACGGCGACCACCTCATGCCCGCGATCGCGGAGCCGCGGCACGACGAGATCCCAGTCCCAAGCAGTCCCACCGCCGCCGTGGATGAGTACGTACGTGGCCACGTCCTCACACTACCCGCGATGCCTCGTAAGCCGATCCGCTACTGACACAGAAGTTGATCAAGGTGCGGGTCTCGTCTGCGCTGCTTCGCAGGGGGAACCATCACCGGGCACCCGGGAGGATCAAGAGCGCCTCGGAGACAAGTGCGCCATGAGCGCGTGTCCGTAGGCGAGTACCCTCGAATTCGTGGCCTGGTGGCGTCGTCGCGCAGAGAGCAGAAGCCAGATGCGCGCGCTTAAGCAGCAATTGGAGGACGCCACGCCACCCGATTTCGTACGCGATTGGATTCGTGCCCAGCCACTTGAGGTTCAAGGCTGCTCAGCGATCTGCAGTTCTCCATGGGTGGACACCCTGTCGCCCTGATCGAGGCCAAGATCATTGGACAGGGATGGGATGTGCCTCGCAACGTCACGACGGCCCTCGCTGCTTCCGTAGCGGGCGCTCGTGAGTACTGCACCGACGCGGATGGCAAAGGCTACATGCTTGTCCGGTCGTCTTGCGGACCTGTCAGGCTCGACGTCTTCCGGACGTCGGGCACGGTCCAATCTGGGCGGCCTGAGTCTTCCGTGTAGGCGTGGCATGTGCGGTGGAGGATCCTTTGCTGACACATCGCTGATTCGTGATCTTGGTCGGCCGTCGGCGAGCCACGCACGGGGCAGTGCGACACGCGTCGGGTCTTGCCGGGTCATTCTTGCGCGCCCGGCCATGCCGGACAATGCCAAGCGTGTCCGTCCCACTCGATGAGGAACGGTTGGCCGTGCGGGAGTGGGTTGCCCCAGATCTGAGCGCCAATATTGCAGAGGCTGCCGGTGGCAACGCTGAGACTGGCGACGTGCCCGACCAAGGCGACGGTTTCGTCGCCGTGTGTCTTGCTGATGCTGTTGAGGGCGGTCGTCATACGGTCGAGGACCTGTTGGCCTGTTTCACCGTCAAAGACTCGGCGTTCGAGCTGCCCCTCGACGATCCATGCACGGAGCACATCTGCCACCTGCCTGCCGGTCGTGCTGGCCTTGGCTCCGTCGTGCGATCCGATGTGGACTTCCGTGAGCTCGGACGAGGTTGCGATCTGGCAGTTTCGCAATCGTCGAGCGAGGTGGCTGGCCGTCTGCCGTGCCCTTAGTGCGGTGCTGGAATAGATGGCGTTGATCGGTTCAGATGTAAGCAGTTGCGCCGCGGCGTCGGCCTGGCGGTGCCCGCGCGGGCTCAGCGGCGCCGTGGGTACGGATCCGGATACGCCGGCGATGACATTCTCGGACTCGGCATGACGCATGCACCAGATGCGGACCCGATCGCGCGTTGCCTCCCCGAGCAGGTCGGCATCGGAGTGTCCGGGGCTGGAGTGGCCGCCGATCATGACGGCCGTCGACAAGAATCGCTGAACACCCATCATGAATATCCGGTGGTGCAGCCGTTGGGCAACGTCAAAGACGCACAGCTGCCCGCTGATCGATCCTCCAGGCGCCGCGACCACTGCAACCAGTGAGCCCTTGACAAACATCGGAGATTCAACGGTCCACTCGAGCATCCACGCGGCTCCGCCCTCGGCCTCCGGAACCTGAGCCAGCGCTATCTGCCGGTCACGCCTTGTGTGGTGTGAATTTCACTGCTGCGGTCCTCGCCAGCTTGCCGCCGCCGTCGTACTCGACGTAAGCGAGGTACGTGGTGCCATTGGTCAGCTTCTTGATGTGCGCACCCTTCGCGTTGTAGTTGACGTCGCGGTAGGCAGCGAACGGCTCACGGGCGCCCATTTCCTTGAGGTAGACCGTGTAGCCCTTCCCGTTCGGCGACGCGATGGGGAAGTCGATACTAACCTGCCCGTTGCCGGACGACACCATGCCCACGGGAACGTTCGCGGCGCCGTCGGCGGCGGCGACCTGCGTCGAGCCGACGAGGTTGGCGCCCAGATCGGCGTCCCAGATGCCGTCGCCCTTGTTCGCGAACCGGATGCTGCGCTTGTTCGCGGTGGTCTCCTTCGGATCGTTGATCTTCAGGTAGACGTCGTAGTCGCCGACCGGCACGCTGCCGAACTCGCGCATGTCCACCGCGAACGTCAGGTCGCGGTACGCGGCGGTGTTGCTCGCCCTGCTGTCCAGGTCGGGCCGCCAGGTCCGGGCGTCGAGGTCGGTCAGGGCTGTGTAGGACTTGCCGTCCGCCCGGGACTTGAGGACCACGGACACGTTCTTCTTGTTGACGATGTTCCCGAAGCCCACGTTCTGGATGCTCCCGGCGAACTCCAGCGTGCCGTTCTGCCTCACCCACGTGTTGGTGCTGGCCTCACGCAGCACGAGCCGGTAGCCCAGCCTGTCGCGCCAGTACTCCGCGCCGGTGCGGCCGTCGTACACCGGGTCGAAGATCGCGTACTTCGTCGCGTAGGGCTCCTGGTAAGCGTTCGTCATCTCCTGCCCGACGCTCTCCTCGGTGTACTCGAAGTCACCCCACCGGTCGTGGACGGCGTCCTCGTAGTCCGCGTTCAGGTAGACGGTCTGCGCGTAGGACGCCTCCCAGGCGACGAACGGGTACGTGTTCCACAGGGTCTCATCGCCCTGCGCCTCGCCGCCGTAGAAGTTGTTCTGGTGCCGGATCCAGGTCATCAGCCGGCCGCGGTCGTAGGTGTCCGGGTCCCCGAGCGGGCTGCCCGGCCACCAGGCACCTTCGGAAAGCGACCCCCAGTCGTCGGGGTAGTTGGCTCCCTCGTCCTCGCCGTACGCGTAGCTGTCGTTGAAGAACCCGAAGCGTGCTTCCGGGGTGCCCGGCTTCGGAGCCGGGATCTGGTCGATGTCGGCGAAGGTGTAGTGGGTCCCGTAGGTGGCGTTGTACCAGGACAGGAACGCGCCACCCTGGACGGTGATCGAGCGGGAGGCAGGGACGGCGTCCAGCCAGGCGTCCAGGAGCCAGGCGTAGGCCTCGGGGCTGGTGCCGAAGGTCGTCGAGTGCATCTCTCCCCAAGGACCGAACCAGCCGCCGTCGACCGACATGATGACGTCTTCGAACTCGTGGAGGATCGGCTTCAGCTGGGCGATGTGCCCCAGGAGTGTGTCCTTGTCCGGCTCGATGTCCGCCACGGACCGGTCCATGTAGCCGTCCTGCGGGTGGTCGACGTCCACCCAGCTGAATCCGGGACCGTCGTAGTTGAACCGGACGATGACGACCCCGTCGCCGTTTCGTACCTGCTGGAGCTTGTCCCGGATGTAGGCGAGGGCGTCGGCCGTCAGAGGCTGCGACGTGCCCCGCGGCCACGTGGGCAGGACGTTCGCCTTCCAGTAGTCGAAGTGCGTCGCGTAGTCGTACGGTGCCTTGTCGCCGGGTCGCGACTCGATCGACACGTTCGCCGGCGCCCGGTAGCCCGCGTTGTAACGCACGCCGCGGGCCCTCAACGCGTTGCTCGAGAAGTTCCGGAGGTCGAAGTAGATGTGGCTGACGCGGGTGTTCACCACGGCGCCACCCACGGTCACCGGGGTATTGCCGACGTTGACGGTGCCGGAACCAGTGCCGGTGACGGGGACCACCATGCCGTCGTTGGCGCGGTAGAACCCCCGGTCCGGATTCGAGACGTCGACGGGGTTCTCCGCGTAGTTGAGGTCCTGCGCCACAAGCGGCGCCGAGGGTCCCTGGCCGGGTGCCGCACCGGCCGGGATCACCGCGACGGTGAGCAGCAGCGCTGCGCCCAGCATCAGGGCAGGTACTCGTCCGAACTTTCTCTGCGTCATCTGACTCCCTCGCTTCTCACGTCGGTTGGGCAGTGTCACGTTCCTCGGCGGCGGCCGCGGGTCCTAGACCGGCGCAGTCACGCTCGCGGTCGCTTGGGGGTGAGGCTGACCGTCTCGGTTCTCGACGTTTTTCCGTCGACGGTGTGCGTCACGTAGGCGAGGTATTCCGTCCCGTTGGCCAGCCCCTTGATGTGCGCGCCGTGGGAATTGAAGTTGACGTTCCGGTAGACGCCGAACGGTCCCGACGCTTTGGCCACCTTGAGGTACATGGAGTAGCCCTTTCCGCTGGCAGGGTCGATGGCGAAGTCGAGGTCTGCCTGGCCGTTGCCGGGAGTGACGCCGTCGACGGGAATGTACGGGGAGTCTTCGCCGGGAATGCCGCCGTGGGCGAGCCAGTAGCTCTCGAATTCGTTCCAGCCACCGCTGCGACCCTGTCGGCTGTAAACGCCGACGTTGTCCAGGTATGCGCCGTCGAATCCCTGGTTGATGATGCGGTCGATGGAAGAGGTGTTGTCGCCGGTCGCGACGTTTCGGTATGGGCTGCCTCCGTTAATGACGATGTCCCGCCACTCGGGATTCCACCACTGCACGACGGCCTCTTCGGCGTAGTTTCCGCCGTATCCGAGAGCGAGCCAGGGCGGTGCATCGTCGGGAGGGGCGTAGACGCCGTTGATGATCTTCCCGGACCTCATGCTGCGTTCGGTGTTGGGGTTGGTCGGGTCGATCCACGCCCAGTCGTCCTGGCAGTACCACCTGTTCTGTTCGGCCGATCCGACGCTGAGGTAGGCGATGACCTGGCGTCGGCCGCCATCGGGCTTGTGCTTGAGGCTCTCGATCTCGGCTCGGGTGAGTGGCGTCTGGTTCGCCGGCAGTGCACGGTGGTTGTAGAACGAGTCGATGTAGATGACGTCGTAGTCGGAGTTGCGCAGCGCGTTGAGCCACGTGTCGCGCCCGGCATCCTCGTCGAGGCCCGCGGCCCGCCACCACCAGTCCCACTCGTCGCCGTAGATCGTTATCGCTTCTTGGACGGCGGGATCGTCTCCGACAGGCTGGTAGGGCCCGCCCGCGGACGGAACGAGGAGGCCGTTCCCGTAGGAGTCTGTGATCCGTGTCCGGTCGCCGTCGCCTGCCGCGTAATCGGCCTCCTCCGAGTCCCAGGTGCCCCAGGCATCGTAGGGGCGGCTGTTGATGTTGTAGAGGTAGTTCTGAGCGTTGGTCAGGTCGTCGACGTTCCTCGTGCCGTCGATCCTGTCTGCCAGGCCGATCGCCGTCGGGTCCTCGACCCAGAAGTAGTCGCCGTTCTCCGCCCACCGCTTGCCGGGATATAGCTGCTGAGCCAGATCCCCGCCGATGCGGGGATACGGGATGATCCCCCAGTTCCGCGCCCGGGCGTAGTACGCCTCGAGCTCGGCCATGGAGTCGACGGTCGAGGTCTCGGTGACCATCAGGCCGTCCTGGGCCAGCTTTATGTAGGCCATCTGCTCCGTGGTCGGTGTCGTCCCGTCCCCGTCCATGACCAGGTCTTCCTTGCCCCAACCATCGACGAGGGAGACGAGCCCGTCAAGCTCGCCCTTGTTGACGTCGCCGTCGACGAAGGCGAGCTGGGCGGCGTCCTGAGGGATGATCTTGAAGTCGGGGTCGCGCATCTTCGCGTGCTGTGCGAGCTCCATGATGAACGCCTGCATCTTGTGGGTGCGCCCGAGGAGACCCGGTCCGCTCGCGTAGAGCTCATTGATCTCCTGCTTCAGCGCCTCCGTCGAGTCGGCGGGCTCGTGCGGCCGCACGGCAGACGCGGTCGCTGTGGACAAGGTGAGTGCCAACGTCGCTGCTGCTGCCAAGGCAATGGTTCGCCGGAACCTCATCACAGCTCCTCCCACAACCACAGGATGTGTGTCGCGTGCTGACATCATCCGATTGTTGGAGCGGTTCAGAAAAGGTTCCTCGTGGAAGTGATCATTCCGGGTGATCAATTGCGCTCTTGGTGTTGGGGGGCTGTGGCGCGCCGGTGGTGACAGGATCCGGTGAGTAGGGTGGCCCGTGCCCACTGTGCACGATGGCGCATCCGTCATCGTGTTGTTCGTACTGCACCAGTTGCGACCGTCTGGTCCGGGCCCGAGGGACTGTTGACGGCGTCATGCAGCATCTGCGCGGCCCGCTGGTCACCGAAGTTCCTGGCTGCGAACGTCATGTAGGCAACGTTGACACAGACGACTGCAGCAAGGTATCCGCGTTGCCAGGCCGGTGATGCAGTGTCTTCCCCGGTCTGAGCTCGCCAGGTCTCGCAGTATTTCTCGTGGCCGGGAGTGCCGGGCCCACCGAAGGTCGGTAGATCGAGCATGGGCATGGCGAACCGTGCACTCTCCCAGTCGACCAGATGGCCGGTTTGCGCGGATGCGATTATGTTGTTGCGGTGCACGTCGCCGTGGATCAGTGTGCGCCGCTGGCTTGCAAGCGTCTCGCGCAGATCGGGGTGATCTGCCCATGATTGAACCCGCTCGAGGATTGGCGCCAGGGCTGATCGGCCGTCCCGGACGATCTGCTCCAGGCGTGGAACCGCGCACAGCGCAGGAACCCACTCCGGTCCGACGCGGGGGATCTGTGCGACGAGGTCGGCCTCCAGGTAATGCGCGTGCATCGTGGCCAGGGTTTCGTCGACGTTTGGTGGGATTGCCACCTCAGATGCCGGAGGGTGTCCCGGGTAGTAGGGGATGACGATCCAATCGCCCCGGGAGTCAGTTCCGGATTTGATCAAGGGTGGAATCGCGGTGCCGCCGCCCCGGACCTGGTTCGGCTTCCAGAGCGGCGACCTCGGTGGCAGTGGTGCGTTTCAGGAGCACACTCTGTTCGCCGCCGTCGTCGGCGACGGTTAGCTTCTCCTTGATCACCCAGCTGTGACCGCCTTGTACCGGCTTGCGATGAACGATCTCGAAGTATGATTCCGGCTCCACCTCGGCAGTCTATGAAAACCTGACGAATCGTGCCGTGAGATACCGCAGCAGCGTAGACATTCCCTGCCCGGGAAGGGATCCGGATCCGCGCCCGGTGACGGTGCCTGCTCGTGATCTTGATATCCGCAGAGGAACATCATCGGGCACGGGAACCTTTTACCGGCCTGTCCGCGCGGCGGGTGTAGGGGACAGTGAGGCTTGCGCGGCAGGGTCGCCCGCTACCGTCGAGCCATGACGGTGGATATCAAGGATGAGTTGCACCGGAAGCTGAAGGTAGGCAGGGCCAACTTGCTGGCCAATCTCGATGATCTCGGTGAGTACGACTTGCGTCGCCCCATCACGCCGACTAGGACGAATCTGCTGGGACTGGTCAAGCACCTCGCTGGCCTGGAGTACGGCTATCTGGGCGATTGCGTCGGGCGTTCGCCTCGGGAGAGGTTGGCGTGGATGGACGATGGTTCGGTCGGCGAGGGTGCTGACATGTGGGCTAAGCCCACAGAGTCCAAAACCTACATCGTTGATCTGTATAGGCGGGCTTGCGCTCATGCCGATGCAACGGTCGATGAGCTGGAACTCGATACTCCGGCTGATGTCCCATGGTGGTCTGAACCGGCGACGACCCTGGGTGTGTTGCTGGTGAGGATGCTCGCTGAAACCGCGCAGCACGCGGGCCATGCAGACATAGTCCGCGAGTTGATTGATGGTCGGGTCGGCAACACAGAGGATCAGCTGGGTGACGATGCGGCATTTTGGAATCGCTTTACGTCGCAGATCCAGGAAGCTGCCGCCGAATTCAGACCATCTCGCGGGTGACTGGTACGAGCGTGTAACGCGCGTTGTGGCACACCGGGGTGTGCGGTGAGCGATCGGCTCGTGCGCGGGTCCCTGCGACGCTGGAGGTCAGGAGGTCGTCGAGGTCGATGGTGTCGTCGGCGTCCAGAGTGATGGCCCAGCCGGGCGAGATCTCGTCCATGAGTACGGCGATCGCTTCGCCGGTTGCGTAGGCCGCTGTTCGGATGGCGTCGGGCCGAGACGGTTCGGCGAGCGTGTCGAGGCATCGTGGCCGACCCGCTACTTTGCCTTCGACGTACTGGGCCAGACCTTCCCAGCGTTCAAGATCACGTTCGTAGCGGGCTGCGGTATCGGGGAGTTGTCGTGATCGCTGTCGCCGCAGGACCATTGCCGCGGCGGCCCATGGGGCGAGTTCTCGAGGATGGCGCGACGGAGTGCGGTCGCCTCGAGGTGGCGCAAGGTGAGTGCTTCGACGTCGTCGTCGGGACATTCCAGGGCGGCGGCTTCGTTGGCCGCCCAGTTTGGATGCTGTCGTCGGCAGTAGACGTGGAAGGTCTCATGGGCGATCAACGCAGCAGCGTCTGGGCGGTCTCCGTGCAGGATGGTTGCGGTGAGCTCGCCGCCGATCTCAGCAGCCGTGTTGGCGACGACGGATGGGTGTCGACCGACGAAACCCACGGCGCCGTCCTCGGCGTGCCGTTGAGGCACGCGACGGCGATGTCGATGTCTGCCGTGGGGCGCGGTTCCGCCCGCACGCAAACGGCGATGCCGCCCACCAGCGCCCAAGGCGAACTCAGGTCGCGAAGATCGGCAACGACGTGCGGGAGGGCCTTTTCGAGCACGGTCACGACGATCTACCTTTGCAGTCACCGTCGACGGGTGACCAGGATTTCTCGCGAGGCAAGAATGACCTGCCTGACCGGTCCGCGATCCCGGCCCAGGTCCTCGCGAGGGTGGCGCTGGAGAAGTTACCGGGAGGATCCGAAGCCCAGCCGCAAGCGATACGTAGGTCGGGAAGTCGCGCCTCAGTCCGGCGCGTAGGCCGAGCTTTGTCGGCGCATGATCTCCCGCATCGACGTGCCACGAGGCACGCCGTACATCGTCATCGGAAAGTCAAGCTCCTGCTGCACCGCCCAGAT
>Ga0164243_10012751_pt1 | contig 11872 bp, 11 predicted proteins | sample OricompcompostOP_FD_108781 | JGI IMG/M metagenome (GOLD analysis project Ga0164243, IMG submission 108781) | Organic Plus compost microbial communities from Emeryville, California, USA - Original compost - Organic plus compost (OP) | ecosystem: Engineered > Solid waste > Mixed feedstock >...
ATGATTTTTCCGTCCCCGACCGCCACCCGCGCCAGGTCGTTAAACGGCAAGACTTTGACGTCACCCACCTGCAAAACAATGTCTGAACTCGCCTGGGCGTGAACGCCCGACGGAAGCACGGCGCCGCTGAGCATAGCCAGAGATAAGGGAAGAACAGAAGATGATTTCATGGCGTATCCTGCGTGCGAGTGGGTTCAATGGCGCCTTCGGCATCGGGCAGCGACTTGATCCAGGCGCTGACAATCTCTTCGCTGTCGGGCAGTTCAATAAGGCCTCTGGACGGATCCGGGACCACAGCTGAGGTCACGCCGGCGAGTGTGGGCAAGGTCTGCTGCGGCTGATTGCCGTAGATCACGGCAGGACGCTGCCGCGACATTGCCAGGGGCCTGGCGATGCCCAGCAGGGTCGCCAGATCGCCCTGCACACCTTTGTTGCTTGCCTGTGCGTCCTGCGGATGGCGCAGCAATGCCGTCAGCATGCCGGCCTGCCGCGCAGCGACCAGTCTTGCGGCTTCTTCAGGCGACGTATCCAGCGTGACAGTCGAATAGCCCGTGCCGTCAGCATCGTCTGCCGGTTTATTCATCTGGCTTTCCCCGCCGGTCGCCAATACCAGCACGCCTTGCAACAACGGTGCGGTGATCTTTTTCCTGCGATATTCGAATGACACATACAGATCGATCAGATCGCCGGGCACCAGCATGCCCGAGACCGAGTTGATGGCATCCACCGGAATGGTAATGGCGCGCCGGCCTGCCCGCACTTTCTGCGAAAAAGCCTGGTGCGCGGTCGACGCCACGTGCGCGCGCAGCAGGATATCGCCTTTGCGAAGCGCCGTGGTGATTACCTTGCCTTCGATGCTGCCAACCTCTTCCGGACGCACGCTGCCGCTGGGCGCCCAGCGGACAGGCACTTGTGCGACCGCCAGGTGCAATGATTCCAGTCGCAGCCCTTCGGGTAAATCGTAATCGGCCACGATGCGGCTGACCGTTGTCACTTTGGCTTGTTCGTCCAGGGCCCGGATATGGTCCTGGATATAGCGGCGCGCAAACCAGGCTGCCGCCAGCCCGGTCGTGATGGCAGCAATCAGAAGCACCCCGTTACGACTGAGTTTGAATAAACGCATGTTTGATCTCCTGTCTTACCACAGCCCATCCGGCGCCGTCAGATAGAGGGCGGTATCGGCGTTCGCGCGGTCCAGAAAATACTGAAGCGTACGACCATGGCGGACCCAGCTTGAAAACCCGCTGCCCCCATGCTGTCTGACCCAGTTCGCTGCAACCAGCTCAGCCTCCAGGGCATTGGCAAGCTGCTTTTTCTCACGCTGTGGGTAGAGATAAATCTGATGACAGTTGCGTTGCCCATCGGCATAGCAGATATCCATTAGCAGACGCCCGCCCGCAGGCAACAGGGGTAAATAACGAGGCCGGGTCGGCGCCCATGCGTTTGGTTCCGTGCCCACTCGGGAGCCCGGCGCCGGCTTTACAGCGCTGAGCAAGACCTGGCTGTGACGGACATGGGCCAGATCAATGACCAATTGCAGGTGTGCTCCAGACTGCTCGCCGTTATAAAAAATCTGATTGCCGACACGGGTGAAGCGGGAAAAAGGCGCAGGCAGACCGTGCAACTGCCGCATGAAGGGCTTGATCTGATCCTTAATCTCCAACACAACAAACGCAGACGGCATACCGAACAGACTAAACCGGGTTGGTGCGCCAAGCGGACTCAGATGCAGTTGCCGGGTCACGTCAAGCAACAACTGCGCCAGATCACCGTCTACGGCCGCACTGGCCACAGCGTGAGCGCAAGGCACCCACGCAGTCAATACAAAGAGCGTTTTCATCCATATATGTTTCATGTCAGCTTTCATCCATTCATTTCAACAAAGTGATCTGTCAAGGCTTTTTCCCCACCCAGGGCATAAACCAGTCAAGAATGGGTCGCGCGCGATGCCAGGGAGAATCGACCGGCATGGCAGCCGCTGCAATGCGCTCGGCAGCCGCATATGAAGCCTGGGCGGCCTGGCGCCAGGCTGAGTCGGAACCGGCAGCCCGCTTATGCGCCTCGTGCGCATCTGTTGAATGGCCTGAGTCAGTCAGAATGGCGGTATGTCTGCGCAGTAACAAGGCGATGGTGTCGACGAATCCCACGACAGGGTCTGCACGTTCTGTGTCGGCCGACCGCGCTGCCCTGGCCGTGCCCGCCTGCGGGCTGATGTCGAGGGAAACTTGCGCAATACCCGTATCCTGCAATCCCCATTCCTGACGCAAGCGGCTGGCATGCCGCTCACTGGCACCGGGCTGGCCTTGCGGACCCAATTGCACCGATCTGCTTGTGGCCATGCGCACCTGCCCTGGCGGCACAAGTGCCCCCGCATGCCGGTTGCGCCAGCCCGCGTGGGGTCCGGCAAAAAAGCGTGGCGTCACACGGTCTTCAGAGAGGCTGCCAGCTCGTGCCAGGTCAAAGGCACCGAATCGCGTGGCATGCTGGCCGACAAGCGCCACATCCTGCAATCGGAGCAGCCATGTGCCCCCAACCCACAACGTAAGTAGGCAAAGAAGCACGATCAGACCTTCCACCAGCGCCTGTCCCTGTTGCTGTTTCATATCAAAATCCCTTTGTTGTGCGTGGCGCGATGAGACGCGCCTGCCAGAACGGATGCCATGTGCCCGGCTGCTCATGGATATAACGCCCACGATCACTGGCCGGTTCAAAAAAAGTATCGGCCGACGTCGCAACCGACAGGGCTGGCTGGTCAGAAAATGATTGACTCACATGGAGAGTGAACCCCAGCGATTGATCGCGATTGCCTTGTCGCAAGTCGTAATGGGGAACCAGACCGCCCCCATTCCACTGCTGTTTGCCCATCACCGCCCGGGTATTGGCCAGCGGATTGGCCGTGCCGGTCAAAATATCCCAGTCGGTCGCCTGTGTTACCCAGCGCCAGAAGTCAACATCGGAAAAATCATCGGGAGCGTCTGAGGTGTGCGGCATGTCTGCACCGGGCCGGGAGGTACGTCCGGGAATCCAGCCCCACCCCATGGGGTATTCACGGTAATAGCAACCAATGTACTGATTGCTTCGGAGCGCATGGTAGGACAGCGTGTCGCTTGACTGCCAGTTGCCGCCGGCGTCCAGTCGCGTGCGGCCACGCCGACGCAGTTCATGGCGCAGGGTCGGGCATTGATAACGCACCTCCCAGCTATTGCGCACGGTCTGGTCCCGCACATCCAAAAAATCGTATAGCGAGACAACATCTTCGAGAAAGCGGCGATAGTGGGCAGATGGCATATATCGCGTGGTGAATGAGCGCTCATGATGGTTTTCAACGGCCCAGTCCAGTGGTGCCGTCTGGTCTGCCGGATATTGCAGCGGAACAGGCGACGGACTGTTCCCGGCACGAGCCTGCGCCGCCTGTCTGCCCTGCCAAACCGCGCTGCGAGGAAAGTTGGCCTGAAGTACCTGGTTGATCGCCTGATCCCGGCTGCTGTCCATGTTGTCATGAATGGCGCGCGCGGCCGTCAGCAGCACCTGTCGAACTACCCGATCATGCTGCGCAAACAAGCGGGACAATTGCCCGCCAGAACGCGCCATGCCATTGAGTGCCGTCGCCCCGGCAGAGGCAGCATAGCCAGACAGGTGCCGCGCGCCGAACATCATGCCGATGACATGAGCAGGCGGATTGAATGTCGCAAATTGCCGCCCCTGCGCAGACGCAAACAGGCTCCAGGAGCCCAGCGTCACCAAATGCGCCATCGCAACCTGATGGGCCGTCTGGGTCAGATTGATATAGGCCTGCATATTCAGCGCCCGGGCCTGCACCAGCGCACCGGAATAGGCGGCCGCATCTGCCGCGTGCAATAATCGGGCCCGGCGCCCGACCACCTGGCCGACGCCAAACTGATAGATCATGGCAACGGCCAGCAGCACAACAAGCAGCAAGCCCAGTACCATGGCTTGTCCTTGCTGGGACTGCAGCGCTCGCAATTGCCGGAGACTCACGTTCAGCATTTCCATGACAATTGCAATCACTGTCCGGCGGCCGCTGATCCGGCCGCTTCGGCATTGCCGGTGAAGTTTTTAAGTGATTTCGCAGCGCTCTGTCCTGCCGCCTGTTCCGCCGCCGCACGCGCGGCCTGCGATTGACTGCCGCCGTCTTCCCCAGCCAGTTCTTTGGCGATGGCGGCGGTTTGCGAGCGCAGGGTCTGGCCGAAGAGTTGAAAGACGGCAATAGCAGAAATAGCCACCAGGGCAACAACGATGATGTATTCTGTCATGCCCTGCCCTTGCTGCTTTTTTAAACGATCACGCATGGTTTTCCTCCGGTTGATTGATGAGGAAGACAGTGTGCCGCGACCCGCCGGGCAGCACAATTGGCAGATTCCGACTGCGATGAATTCGCGGGCGAGCGCTTGCGAAAGCTCACGACCCTGACGGTTTATACGTTTTGCGCATAACAGAATTCAAGGCACGGCCATTGCGCCCGCCTCGGCAGGCGGCTAAGATGAGCCATGCAAAAAACAGCCTGTCAGCCACCCGTCCACAAGCAGAAAGCCATATGAGCAGCAAAAAGGATTCAAGCATGTTCGATTGTGCACCGGCCAGAAAACACACCGAAAAAATCACCTTCGATGTGCCTGCCGATGCCTGTGACAGTCATTGTCATATTTTCGGTCCGGCCAGCCAGTTCCCCTTCGATCCCAAGCGCGCCTACACGCCGCCTGATGCCGGCTATGACGACCTGAAAGTCAAGCAGGACAACCTGGAGTTGCGCCGTGCCGTGCTGGTCCAGGCCAATTGCCACGGCTATGATATGTCGGCAATCACAAATGCCATTTCCAGAAGCCAGGGACAATATCGCGGCGTTGCGCTGCTGCCGCCCGACGTGACCGCCACCCGGCTGCAACAATTGCACGAGGAAGGAATACGGGGCGTCCGCTACAATTTTGTATCGCACCTGGCCGGCGCCACCATCGACGAGCTGCAGATCATGGCGCAGAAAATTGCGGGGCTGGGCTGGCATCTTTGTATCCATGCCGACGAGACTTCATTGCTTCGTTTACTGCCGGATTTGCAAAAACTGACGCTCCCTTTTGTCATCGATCATATGGGACGAATTGATATCAGCAAGGGACTGCAATCCGATGCGTTCACTGCGCTGCTGCAGTTGCGCCATCACCCGCAAGCCTGGATCAAAATTTCCGGTGTGGATCGTTTATGTGGCGGAGCCGCACCCTACACCGGAGGGCAACCCTTTATGAAGGCCATTATCGAGGCCATGCCCGAGCGCACACTCTGGGGCACAGACTGGCCGCATCCCAATGTCACCGGGTCGGTGCCGGACGATGGCCAGTTGCTTAATATTTTCGGCGCAGTCTGCCCGGACCCGGCGCTGCGTCAGCGCATTCTTGTCGACAACCCGCAGGTGCTCTATCAGTTTGATAACCAGCCCACCCGTCACCCAGGATAAATAAACGATGTCCACCGTTATTGTCATCCGTATTCCCAACGAACACCTGGACCGGCAGCAATGTGAAACACTGCTGCGTCCTGTCATCGATGCCCGCCACAACCATCTTCATCTGTGTCACGGTGCTGAGACAAAAGAGACCTATATGTATTTGTCGGACTCTCTCGGTGAACCCCTGACCCCGAACACGCCGCAGGCCGGGTCTGCGGATAAATCCACAGACCGGCTCGCCGCGCACGTCTTGCGCTACTACCCCGACGCCCGCGCCGAACTGATGGAAGTCACACTGGATCTGGCTGGCCAGGCCCAGGGGCACACGCCCGCCTGGCATTATGTTGTGGAAACCGATGTGGATGCCGAGGCCGAGAACGACTTCAATCAGTGGTATACGCAAGAGCATATGCCTGGCCTGGCCGCCGTGCCGGGCACCATTCGCACCATGCGCCTGTTCAAGCGTGATGGCGCACCCCGGTACCACGCGCTGTATCTACTGCAAAACAGGGAGACCTTTGGCTCTGCACCATGGCTGGCTGTCCGCGCAACCGACTGGAGCAGCCGCGTGCGCCCGCACTTTCGCAATACCAAACGCACCATGTTCACGATTATCAATGAAGGAATACGATGACACGCCTCACAGCGCCGGATCCGGCTACCCTGAACGAACATCAGCAGCGCGTCCATGCCGCCATTGCGGCCGGTCCGCGCGGGCAGGTGCGCGGACCGCTTGCCATCTGGCTGAACCGACCTGGCCTGGCGGAACACGCACAGGCACTGGGACAATATTGTCGTTACGACTCCAGCCTGTCTACCCGCCTGTCTGAACTGGCGATCCTGACCATGGCGGTGTTCTGGCAGGCTGAATTCGAATGGTGGGCACACAAGCCCATTGCCTTGAAGGCAGGCGTGTCCGCACACGTAATCGATGCACTGATGACCGGCGACCAGCCCATTCCCTTTGAGCGTGAAGATGAACGGGTCGTCTATGAATTTGTAAATACGCTGGTCAACACGCGCAATGTGCCCCAGACGCTTTACGACACGGCAATCGCCGTGCTCGGCCAGGACAACGTGGTTGATCTGGTCGGACTCGCCGGATACTACACACTCATTTCCATGACGCTGAACGTATTTGAAGTCGGCTTGCCGCCTGATGCCCGCGCCGAACTGACCGTCAGCTATCGTAAGTCCTGAGCCTTTCAGGGTCGGGAATGGTCACGTCCCTGCCTTCGATCCGGATCAGTTGTTCCGCAGCTAATTCCCGCATGATGCGCGAAAAATGTTCCGGCGTGATATTCAGCAGCGATGCAATCAGCGATTTGTTGGTTGTGAAGCGGTATTGGTTGCCCTCTTCCTGCTCCACGTTCTTGAGAAAATAGTCGACCACGCGTTGCGTGGCTGACTTAAGGGTGTAGGCTTCGATATCCTTCAACAAAAGATACACCCGACTGCTGATATGACTGAGCATACGCATGGCAAAGGCCGGATCCCGTTGCAGGACCGCAAGCACACTATCCCTGGAAATGTGCAATAGAAAGACGTGGCTGGTAGCCTGTGTCGTGACAAGTGTATCTATTCTGTCCAGAAACAGCTTTTCTTCGCCAAAGCTGTCGCCCGGCCCCAATGCACGAATGACTTTTTCGCCCCCGTTTTGCGCAACGCACAGTAACTTGACGGTGCCGTTGACCACCACATGGAAACCTTCACGGGGTACGCCCTTTTCGATAATGTCCTGAACCAGTGCCCCTTTTTGAAAAAAGCGTTGTGTGACCGATCGGGTGATGATCTTCATACCTGTCGATGACAGGCCTTCAAAAAAAGGCAGACGCCCCAGAAACTCCTGAACAGATAAACTGCCTCCATCCATACGCTGAATCCTTATTTGACGAATTAGCGCTATTGTGGAAGCATTCTGAAAAAAACATCTTGATACAAATCAATTTAACTGCATGATTTCGATTAAATGTCGTTTAAACCTGCCAATCAATAGGGGGTAAACCGTGTTTTTCGAGATACAGATTGGCTTTGGAAAAATGGCCACAACCAAAGAATCCGCGGCTTGCAGACAGGGGTGAGGGGTGAACGCCAGTCAGGACCAGATGGCGTTTGCGGTCGATGAATTCCCCTTTCTTTTTGGCGTGGTTGCCCCACAACATAAACACAAGATGTTCCCGTTTATCGTTGAGCGCCCGGATGACCTGATCGGTAAAGGTTTCCCAGCCCCATGCAGCATGTGAATGGGCCTGGCCGGCCTGAACCGTCAGAACCGTGTTCAGTAGCAGAACCCCTTGTGTTGCCCATTTTTCCAGATAACCATGGTCGGGCATCGTAAACCCCGGAATATCGGTTCTGAGTTCTTTGTAGATGTTCAGCAGCGAAGGCGGAATTCGCACCGATGGCTTGACCGAAAACGCCAGCCCGTGCGCCTGATTCGGCCCGTGGTAGGGATCCTGCCCCAGAATGACCACCCTCACCTGTTCCAGCGGCGTGAGGCGAAACGCACTGAATGTGTCGGCTTCCGACGGGTAAATGATCTGCCCGCTTTCCCTGGCCTGCCGTACACGTTCGCGCAAAGCACCAAAATAGGGTTTCTCTTTTTCGGAGCCGATGGCGTCGGCCCAGCTTTGGACAGTCTCATTCATGGTATGGACCTGGCATGCAGGACGGGTCAGTTGCACAGAGCGCCCATTGTACCAATTATTGTGGCAAGCGCTCCAGAGGGCTGCCCGATGGCACCGGCAGCCGCATGACAGGCCGCTCCTGAGCAGGAAGGAGGCCGCCCGATCGAGGTTGCGGTTGCGGTTGCTGTTGTTGTTGTAACTGCAGCTGAGCCTGCTCCTGTTCAGGAATATCGGTCGATCCATCAAAGGAATGCCCACCATAGAAAGGTGGCGCAATCACCGAAGACGCGTCCAGCCATTGACTGCCATTCAGACGCAAGGCCGCATATTGCTGGATCCAGCGGTTGTCGCCGGCCTTTCGCGCATAAAGCATCACACCCTCTGCAGTTTCGGCCAGTGCGGGGACCGAGGCAAACGGTCCCTTGATCCGCTGTTCGACCGCATCGATTTGCGTCCAGATCGATTTGCCCGTGCGGCTCATGGTCGCCACGACTAACTGGCCCGCTGCGGTTTTCAGCAAGGCAGGCGTCCCCTGGAATTCGGGCCCCTCGTCCTCAATTGAGGTCCACTTCAGGGTGGGCTTCTGGCTCGTGCCGCCCAGCATACCGGTGGCCAAATACAAACGTCCGTCGGGCCGGTTGCGGTAATAGGCGAGCAAGGTATTGTGGTTCATGATCAAGGCGGTAAGCCCGCCCTGACCGTCTGGCCCGTTCACGGGCGTCCACGGACTCCAGTTCCCTTTTTCATCGCCCGCGCTGAGTTCGAACTCGCCCTTGAGCGTTTGCGCCAGCACATACTGTTGTGTCCCGTTGGCAAGGTACGCGAAGGTCTGGCTTGCTGTTTTCAATACAGGCAACCGCGTTTTGCGCCAGATAAGCATATGGGAAGAGCGCAAATGATAATAGTAGCCATCGGCACCCAATGCCACCGCCTCGATCTGTCTTTTTCCGGCTTGCACCTGGGGCTGGGTGGTGAGCAGCAGCGGCAGGCGATACCATGGCGTCCACGAAGCCGAGCCGTTGGGGATCAGGGACGTTGCGCGTCGGAAATAAAGTTGCCCCTGTCCGTCACGGGCAAAGACGGCCGGGCGGCCTGCGGGATCGGCAAACGGTTTCACCGACGTAAATACCAGCCCGCCCAGCACCGTCCAGCGTTGCTGGCTATCATTCCAGTACACCACAGCATCGCTGTATTCGCCGCGGGCAAACAAATTGAGGCCGGTCGCTGCAGTATAAAAAGGGGCCACCGGCGCATCGGACTGGCCGGCATAGTACATGCGTTCGGCCCAAAGCGCGGCAGGCCCCAGCGGCTCTTTGCAATTTAGCGGCACGCTGCAATAACGATAGTCATACTGCGCATATAGATTAAAAATACGCGATTTTTCGGAAAGCTGTCGCAGCGTCAGGGTCAGCGGGCGCTCCTGATTGGGATAATTGACGTAGGAAACCGCTTCGTAGTTCCCCGTCGTGATCGCCATGGCATCGCGCACCAGTCGCGCAGAGGCAATATGGTCCGGATGATCGTGCCCCACGCAGCGCCAGCACAGTTTGCTGTACGGCGTTTCCACGCTGTCGTCCATCAGCCGGATCTTACCTGGCTCAAAGCGCAGGATCAGCGCCGACAAGGTCTTGACCAGCGAATCTCGCGAGTAGGTTTCAAAATAGTCCCCCAAAGACTGGGCTTTTTGTTCCGGCTGAAGATCCAGGCGCGAGAGCGGCGTCAGGTCGCCCCACCCTTTGTCCAGCCAGGGATCCCGGATTCTCATGAAGACCAGCGAGACGCGCGGGTTTTTCCATAAGGAATACTGGGCGATTTGCACCTTGTTGACCAGCAGCGCTGATGGCACCCAGGTATTGGCTGCCCCTGCCATCAGCGCATAGGCCGCGCGCACCCCATTCTCGCGCTGCGACATATACCCCACGCCCTCACCCCGCTCTCCGGCGGTCAGATACACCACTTGGACACACCCGCCCGCGCGAATGGTATCGTGAATATCCGGGTTCATAAAAAGCAGATCGTCGTCTTCGTGTGCGACAAAGATCTGATCACGCCTGCCATGGCATTGGGTCTGTGTTTTGTTTTTGTCCGCCGGTGCGACCGCCGCCCCCGGTTTGATCGCGGGCGCCGGTGACGATGTCTGAGCGCGCTCTACGGCTGCCGGCGACTCTGCCTTGAGCTTTACGGCAGGTATCGCCACGGCGGCCGGGCTGCGCTTGTCTGCCGATGCTGCTCCGGATGCGTTCGCTTCAACAGCCCGTGCGGCTGGCATGGTAATCGACAGACTGATCAGTGCCGCCAGAACAATTCGGCACAGCCACCCAGCACGCAGGGACGATGGAAACGCAGTCATCATATGGACAGAATGATCATGAGAGATAAGCCGACGCCCTGATCTTGATCCCCCGCAATAGCGTGGTGCAGCCGGGCGACGCTGGCGAGCACCGATTGTAAGAGAAAACGCCGTGCTGTTTGTGTCGCTGCATTTCAATACTGCCCCTCGTCGCAAAAATAAGACAAATCGACGCGGTTGTGCGTTCGAATCAACACCTCTGCCTGCAGTAATTGTCGGATTTCAGGCTGTTTTAAGCCACTCGATGGCAATTGTGTTTAAAGTGGGAGTCCCGCGTTCTGCCATGACTCCCTTAAGGTGAGCCGTCAGATCAGCCTATTTCTTTCGACCTGCCCGGCCACCCGAGTCCGCTTTTGTCTTGTGATGGCAGCGCCTGATGACCCTTGATCTATGACCGCCCAGCAACACGATCGTGATAATGACACTCTTCAGACGGCCTGGAAACAGAATCTGTATGTGTGCCTGTTTGGTTCCTTCACCACCATTCTGGCCATGACGCTGATCCTGCCGATCCTGCCCGTCTACATCCGCAACCTGGGCGTGACGGACCCCGAAGAAATCGTCAGTTGGTCCGGCTGGGTATTCAGCATTACCTTTCTGGCTGCCGGTCTCATGGCCCCCGTCTGGGGTCGCTTCGCTGACCGGTACGGCAGAAAAATCATTCTGATCCGCGCCAGTCTTGGCATGGCGATTGGTATCGCCCTGATCGGCTGCGCGCAAACCGTGTGGCAATTGTTCTGGCTACGCCTGCTGGTGGGACTGCTGGGTGGTTACGCGTCCGGTGCCACCATTCTGGTCGCCACCCAGACGCCTCGTGAACACACCGGCTGGGCGGTCGGCATGCTGGCGTCGGGCACGCTCGCCGGCAATCTGCTGGGGCCGCTGGTGGGCGGCATCGTTCCTGCCTTCCTGGGAATCCGGCTGACGTTTTTTGCGGCCGGTGCCATTATTCTGATCGCGTTTTTCTGTACCACATTCATGATCACGGAAACCCACAGGCCGCGTACACCCACACCCGACAACACCACGCCCTACGCATTCTGGAAGGCGGGCCGGCAACGCAACCTGGTGCTGCTCATGCTGCTGTCGGGTACGCTGCTGATGTTTGCCAATATGTCGGTCGAGCCGATCATCACGCTTTATCTGGCTTCGCTGCAGACCCTGACCGATCAGATACCGCTGCTTGCGGGCATCGCCATGTCGGCCACGGCTTTTGGCAGCATGCTGTTTTCATCCAGGGCAGGACGCTGGGGCGACCAGCATGGTCATATAAAACTTCTGGTTATTTGTTTTATTTCAACTGCGATTTTGCTGTTGCTGCAGGGTCTGGCACGCGCAGACTGGCAATTTATTCTTCTGCGTTTTCTGATGGGCATGACCCTTTGTGGCATTATGCCCGCACTGACGGCACTGATCCGGCACAATGTACCGACCACC
>Ga0164243_10012752_pt1 | contig 11872 bp, 9 predicted proteins | sample OricompcompostOP_FD_108781 | JGI IMG/M metagenome (GOLD analysis project Ga0164243, IMG submission 108781) | Organic Plus compost microbial communities from Emeryville, California, USA - Original compost - Organic plus compost (OP) | ecosystem: Engineered > Solid waste > Mixed feedstock >...
CGTGATCCGGCGGCGACCGGGCTCCGCAGGCCGGAGGTGGCCGTGACTCGGCGGCGCCCGGGCCGCTGCACGCGGGAGGTGGCCGTGACTCGGCGGCGCCCGGGCCGCTGCGCGCGGGAGGTGGCCGTGACTCGGTGGCGCCCGGGCCGCTGCACGCGGGAGGTGGCCGTGACTCGGCGGCGCCCGGGCCGCTGCGCGCGGGAGGTGGCCGTGACTCGGTGGCGACCGGTCCCCCGCGCGCGGGAGGTGGCCGTGACCCGGCGGCCACCGGGCCGCCGCACGCGGGAGGTGGCCGTGACCTGGCGGCCACCGGGCTCCGCAGGCCGGAGGAGGCCGTGACTCGGCGGCGCCCGGGCCCCCGCGCGCGGGCGGCGGCCGTGACCCGGCGGCCACCGGACCCCGCGCGCCGAAGGCGACCGCGCCGGTGTGACGGGCGCGACTCCCGCCGGCGGTCATGGAACGGATGACGATGGGTACGCAGAGCGCGACGGGTACACGACACACCGTGCGGCTCATACCGCGGCTGGCACAGCACGGAGGTACGGATGCGCCGGACGGACCTCGAGGGCCACGGCCCCGTGCGCTTCGGGCCGCCCCTGCCCGACGACGGGCTGCCCGTCCTGCCCGAACTGGCCGGTGTGCTCGCCGCCGCCGCGGGCCGCACCGAGAGCGAGCCCGTCGGCGGCGGTGCCGCGCTCCTGGAGGCCGCGTGCGGCTACTGGGACCGGCGGGGTCTCCCGACCGCACACCAGCAGGCCGTCGCCGCCCCCGGCGCCCCCGCACTGATGCTGGCCCTGACCGCCGCGCTCGGCGGTGACGTCCTGGTGCCCCGGCCGTGCGCCGCCTGGTGGGCGCCGTACGCACGCCTGCTGGGCCGTCCCGTCTTCCACGTGCCGACCCCGGCCGAGTCCGGCGGCGTCCCCGACCCGTACGCCCTGCTGGAGACCGTCCGCCGGGTCCGAGCCGAGGGCGGGGACCCCCGGCTGCTGGTGCTGTCGCCCGCCGACGACCCGGCCGCCACCGTGGCCCCGCCCGAGGTGCTGCACGAGACCCTGGAGGCCGCCGCCGGCGAGGGGCTGCACCTGATCAGCGACGAGACCTGGCGCGACACCGTGCACGCCCCCCACGAGACCGTGCTGCTCAGCCCCGCCGAGATGCTCCCCGAGCGGGTCACCGTCGTCACCGATCTGGCCGGCGCCCACCTCCCCACGGGCTGGCCCGCCGCCGTCGCCCGGTTCCCCGCCGGCGCCGCCGGTGACGGCCTGCACGCGCGCGTGCTCGACGTGCTCACCGCCCTCGGCGCCCGCGTGGCCGGCCCGGTCGCGCTCGCCGCCGGGTACGCCCTGGCCGAGCCCGAGCCGGTCACCACCCGCGTCACCGCGACCGTACGGCTGCACGCCCGTCTCGCCGCCGCCGCGCACGCGGCCGCCGTGGACGCCGGTGCCGTCGCCCGCCCCCCGCAGGCCGGCCGGCACCTGTACGTCGACCTCGGACCGCTGCGCGCCGGGCTGTCCGGCCACGACGTGGGGGACGCGCAGGACCTGGAGGACTTCCTCGCCGGCCGGCTCGGCATGCCCGCGCCCGGCGGCCACCGCTTCGGCGACGACCTCGGCGAACTGCGGGTCCGGCTGTCCACCGGAGCACTCCTGGACGGCACCGACGAGGAGCGCGCGGAATGCCTCACGTCCCCCACGCCGTTGGAACTGCCGCATGTGCGACGCGCGTTGACCCACCTGAAGACGGTCTTCGACGAACTCCGTGACGACGCCGAGCGATGGGAGACCCCTCGATGACGCAGCAGTCCGACTCGGCCACGCCCACCCCCTCGCGCACGCCCCGGCGGGAATCCGCCGCCCCGGCTCCGCCCGCCGCCTCCCCTTTTCCGCGGCTGGCCGCGCCCCGCCCGCTCGCCGAGCGCCGGGTGTGGCCGCGCGCCTTCCACGACCGGCTCACCGCCCCGCTGCCCGGCCTGCGGGCCTTCGCCCGGTTCGCCCGCGAGGGCGCGATCCGGCCCGGCCGCGAGGGCCTCGCCGACGTGCCGCGGCTGCCCTTCGCCCCGGCCCCGCTGCCCCGCGTCGACGCCCGCACGGTCGCCGTCTCCTGGGCGGGGCACGCCAGTTGGGTCGTGCGGATCGGCGGCCTGACCGTCCTGACCGACCCGGTCTGGTCGCGCCGCATCCTCGGCACCCCGGCCCGCGTCACCCCCGTCGGCATCCCCTGGGACGCGCTGCCCCGCGTGGACGCGGTCGTCATCAGCCACAACCACTACGACCACCTGGACGCCCCCACCCTGCGCCGCCTCCCGCGCGACACCCCCGTGTTCGTACCGGCCGGGCTCGGCGCCTGGTTCCGGCGCCGCCGGTTCACCCGGGTCACCGAGCTGGACTGGTGGGAGGCGGCGGAACTGTCCGGCGTCCGGATCGACTTCGTGCCCGCCCACCACTGGTCCAAGCGGACCCTGCTCGACACCTGCCGCAGCCTGTGGGGCGGCTGGGTGCTCACCGCGCCCGACGGGCAGCGCGTGTACTTCGCGGGGGACACCGGCTACGGCCACTGGTTCGCCCGCATCGGCGAGCGCTACCCCGGCATCGACCTCGCCCTGCTCCCGATCGGCGCGTACGAGCCGCGCTGGTGGCTCAGCGACGTGCACTGCGACCCCGAGGAGGCGGTCCGGGCCGCCGAGGACCTGGGCGCCCGCAGGATGGCGCCGATGCACTGGGGCACGTTCGTGCTGTCGGCGGAGCCCGTCCTGGAGCCGCTCACGCGCGTGCGTGCCGCGTGGGAGCGGGCCGGCCGGGACCGGGCGGACCTGTGGGACCTGCCGGTCGGCGGCTCACGCGTGCTGGAGCGGCAGCCCGCCGGACGGCGTACGGCCGAGGCGCGCGGCGAGTCCCACGCGTGAGGGGGGGGCGGCCGGCGGCACCTCAGCCGGCCGACCGCAGCCGCTTCCAGACGCTGGGCGCGGCGCTGATCAGCACGGTCAGCGCGACCGCCGCGACCACGCCCTCCCACGGCTCGGGGAACAGCGAACCGCCGAGGATCCCGATGAGCTGGTACGTCACCGCCCAGGCCACGCACGCCGGGAGGTTGCCGCGCGCGAACCGCCGGATCGGCCACTCGGCGAGCAGGCACGCCAGCATCACCGGGAGCCGGCCCGCCGGCACCAGCCGGGACAGCACCAGCACCGCCACGTCGTGCTCGGCGAGCTTGCGCTGCGACTGCTCCAGCCGGTCCTCAGGAGCCCGTGAGCGGATCGCCTCCAGCCAGCGCGAGCCGTTCTTCGAACCCATGCCGCGCCGCCCCAGCCAGTACAGCGTCGCGTCCCCGAGGAACGCCGCCGTCGAGGCCGTCACGAACACCAGGGCCAGCGACACCGGCGACGCCTGGTGGAACGCCACCACCGCCGCCGAACTCACCAGCGCGCCCGTCGGCACGACCGGCACCAGCGCCCCGACCAGCACGAGCAGGAACAGGGAGGGATAGCCCAGCGCCTGCTGCGCCGAACCGGGTGCCACGGTCGTCGTGACGGCGCCCAGGAACGTCACCGGGACACCTCCGGGCGCACGCTCTCGCCGTGCGCCAGCCGGTGCACCGATACGCCGGGCGCGCGCTCCGCCGCGAGCCGCGCGAACTCCTCGCCCGGCGTGTGGAACTCATGGGGGCGCACGGCGTCCATGCCGATCGGCCAGTACGTGCCGTAGTGCACCGGCACCGCGCTGCGCGGCCCGAGCAGCGCCAGCGCCTCGGCCGCGCGCCCGGCGTCCAGATGCCCTTCCCCCAGGAACGGCCCCCAGCCGCCGACCGGCAGCAGCGCCACGTCGACCGGGCCGACCTCCTTCGCCATCGTCTCGAACAGCCCGGTGTCCCCGGCGAAGTACGTCCGCGCCTCGCCCTCGACGACATAGCCGAGCGCGGGCGAGCGGTGCGGGCCGACCGGCAGCCGCCGCCCGTCGTGCCGCGCGGACACCGCCCGTACGGCCAGGTCACCGACGCCTGTCACGTCCCCGGGCGCCATCTCGGTGAGCCGCAGATGCCGCAGCCGGCGCAGACCCGGCACCGCGCGGGGCGCGCCCCGGGGCACGAGCAGCCGGGTGCCGGGCGCCAGCCGGGCCAGCGACGGCAGATGGAGGTGGTCGGCGTGCAGATGGGAGACCAGCGCGACGTCCGCGCGCCAGGCGCCCGGCGGCGGCAGCGCGCCCCGGCGCCTGCGCAGATGCGCGAGCCGGCGTGCGAACAGAGGGTCGGTCAGGACGCGTATGTTCGCATCCTCGACCGTGCAGGTGGCGTGCCCCCACCACGTGATCTCCACCGGCACCTCTTTGCCTCCTTCGTGCGCCTCCCCGAAGCGTACGGGCTGGAGTAGGGTCGGCGGCGAAACCCGGAGGTGAGGGGGGACGCCCATGGGGTCGACCGCGGTGCGGGTCACGGCCATCGCCAGTCTGACGCCGCTCGAGGAACTGGACGCCGACCCGTTCCTGGTGGACTCCCGCAGCCAGCACGCCATGTGCGCCCACTGGGCCGCCCGGCACGGCTACGTCGTCGCGCGCGAGCTGCTCGTCCGCCGGCTGCGCACCGACCACAGCGTGCTCTGGGAGGGCGTGCGCCCCGGCCTCGACCTGTTCGTGGCGCCCAGCCGCCGCGTCCTGGAGAGCGCCCTGTCCTCCGTCGAGGAGTTCACCGCCGAGTGCGCCCGGCGCGGGGTACGGGTGGAGACGGTGGGCGGCGCGGAGCCGTCGTACGACGCCCAGATGAAGGCACGGGTGCACCGCAGACTGTCCATGCCGACCGCCGGCTACGACGGGCGCTGAGCCCGCGCACCGGCGCTGACCAGGGAACTCCCGGGGCCGTACGGCCGTTGTGTCAGGCTGGGGCCCAGGGCGGGCCGGACGTGAGGTGGACTGGACGTGCGTGGTGGGCGCTGGCGGCGGATCGCCAGTCAGATCGGGCGGAGCGTCGCCGTATGGGCGGTCTCCACCGTCACCATGCTCGTGCTCGCCGGCATCCTGCCCGACTTCCAGCTCCAGTCGCCCGACGGCGACAGCGCCACCGACATCGCGGTCACCGCGGCCCTCGGCGCCGGTGCCTTCGGTGTCCTCTCCGCCGTGTTCTGGCCCCTCCTCGTCCGCCTCCTGCTGCTCGTGCCCGCCCTCGTGCTCGGCCTCCTCGTCTTCGTCCTCAACGGCGTCCTGCTGAGCGTCGCCCTGCGCCTGGTGCCCTCCGGCGACAGCGAGGCCGCCCCCGAGACCGCCGTCATCGTCGCCGCCGTCATGTCCGCGGTGGCCTCCGCGACCGGTGCCGCCCTGGCCGTCCGGGACGACGACGCCTACCGGCGGCGCCTGTACCGGCTGGCCGACCGCCGCAGACGCACCCTGCCGCCCGGCCCGTCCAGCCCCGGCACCGTCTTCGTGCAGCTCGACGGCGTCGGCCACGACGTGCTGCGCGCCGCCGTCGACAAGGGCCTGATGCCCACCGTCGCCCGCTGGCTGGGCGGCGCGCACACCTCCCACCGGCTCACCCGCTGGCACACCGACTGGTCCAGCCAGACCGGCGCCAGCCAGCTCGGCATCCTGCACGGCAGCACCTACGACATCCCCGCCTTCCGCTGGTACGAGAAGGCCGGCCGCGAGGTCATGGTCTGCAACCGCCCGACCAGCGCCGCCGAACTGCAACGCCGCGCCGTCGACCGCACCGGCGACCCCGGCCTGCTCGCCGCCGACGGCGCCAGCCGCGGCAACCTGTTCAGCGGCGGCGCCGGCGAACAGGCCCTCGTGCTGTCCATCGCCACCCGGCGCCGCAGCCGCGAGAACCGCTCCCGCTCCGGCTACTTCGCCTACTTCTCCGACCCGGCCAACGCCGTGCGCACCGCCCTGTCGTTCGTCGCCGAGGTCGGCCGCGAGATCGGGCAGTCCACCCGCTCCCGCGCCCGCAAGGTCCGCCCGCGCGTCGGCCGCGGCGGCCTGTATCCGCTCATCCGCGCCTTCGCGACCGTCGTCGAACGGGACGTCGTCGTCGCCGCCGTGATGGGCGACATGCTCGCCGGCCGCACCGCCGTCTACGCCGACCTCGTGGCCTACGACGAGGTCGCCCACCACTCCGGACCGCACAGCGGCGACGCCGAGAAGGTCCTCGCCCGCCTCGACCGCTCCCTCGCCCTCATCGAGAACGTCGCCGAGCACGCCCCGCGCCCGTACCGGATCGTCGTCCTGTCCGACCACGGGCAGAGCCCCGGCGAGACCTTCCGCTCCCGCTACGGCCTCGGCCTCGGCGATCTGGTGCGGGCCGGCTGCGGGCTGCCCGTGCCGCGCCGGGCCCGGCGCACCCACAGCGGCGCCGAGGCCCGCGCCGCCGTGCGCGCCGCGCTCCGCAGACCCGTCGAGGAGGGCGCCGAGCAGCACCGCCCGCCGCGCCGCTCCGAACCGATCGTGCTGGCCTCCGGCAACCTCGGCCTGGTCTCCTTCCCGGACGTGCCGCACCGCATGACCAAGGAGGAGATCGACGCCCGCCACCCGGCGCTGCTGACCACCCTCGCCAACCATCCGGGCGTCGGCTTCCTGCTGGTGCGCAGCGAGCGGCACGGCGGCGTCGTGCTCGGCGCGTACGGCGCCGAGATCCCGCTGGACCGCCTGGACGAGGACCCCGGCCCGCTGGAGGTCTTCGGACCGCACGCCGCCGACGCGGTGCGCCGCACGCACTCCTTCCCGAACACCGCCGACATCATGGTCAACTCCGCCTACGACCCGGCCGACGGCGAGGTCCTCGCCTTCGAGGAGCAGATCGGCTCGCACGGCGGGCTCGGCGGCGCCCAGGGCGAGCCGTTCCTGCTGTCGCCGCTCGCCTTCACCCCGCCCGTCGAGGACGGCACGGACCTGGTCGGCGCCGAGTCCGTGCACCGGGTGCTGCGGCGCTGGCTGCGCGAGGCCGACGGGCCGCAGGTGCCGGTGGCGACCCGGCCGCAGGAACGGGCCGCCTGAAAAACCGGCTGCGTGCGGACGCGCCCGGCCACACACTGTTCGAGTCGCATACCTCGAACCCCCAGGAGTCCCTGCCTTGCAGGCAGCCGTCACCGTCACGCCCTCCCGCGTCCCCGACCTCCTCCTCGGCCTCGCCACCGTGCGGCCCGTCTTCCTCTGGGGCGCGCCCGGCATCGGAAAGTCCTCCCTGGTCAGGGAGTTCGCCGAGTCCCTCGGCCTGGAGTGCGTGAGCCTGCTCGGCACCCAGCTCGCGCCGGAGGACCTGATCGGCGTGCCGCAGATCCGGGACGGGCGCTCGGTGTTCTGCCCGCCCGAGGCGATCGCCCGCGACGAGCCGTACTGCCTGTTCCTGGACGAGCTGAACGCGGCCACCCCGGATGTGCAGAAGGCGTTCTACTCGCTGATCCTGGACCGCCGTATCGGCGACTACGAGCTGCCCGCCGGGTCCATCGTCATCGGCGCCGGCAACCGGGCCACCGACAACGCGCTCGCCCGGCCCATCGCGTCCGCCCTGGTCAACCGTCTCACGCATGTGCACCTGGAGGCGTCCGCGAAGGACTGGCTGGCCTGGGCCGCGGGCAACGGCATCCACCCCTGGATCCTCGACCACCTCACCGACCGCCCCGACCACCTGTGGTCGAAGCCGCCGAAGACCGAGGAGCCGTTCTCCACGCCCCGCTCCTGGCACATGCTCTCCGACGCCCTGCACTCCTTCGGCCGCGACCTCGACGAGGAGACCCTGAAGGTCCTCGCGCACGGCACCCTGACACCCACGCACGCCACCGCGTTCTGCGGCTACGTCAAGATCGTGCGCAGCCAGTACGGCATCGAGGCCATCATCAAGGGCGACGCCCGCTGGCCGCACCGGATGCAGGACCGCGACCTGCTCTACTACCTCGCCGAGTCGTTCCGCGGCCGGCTGATCAAGGAACTGCCCGCCGGCAAGGACCACATGTCGGCCGCCGGGCGTCAGACCGCCTACCGCGCCAAGGCGCTGCTGGTGCAGCTCGCGGAGATCTCCGTCGAGGTCGCCCAGAGCGTCATCGCCTCCGACGCCGACGGCAACCCCGTCCTGCCGTCCTGGTTCCTCGTGGAGGCCGCCCGGGACATGCCCCGGCTCGTGGAGGCCCGGCGATGAGCCGTCCCCAGGACAGGCAGAAGGAGAAGAAGAAGCGGGACCTCGCCGCCGAGGCGTTCGCCGAGGGCCTGCGCCTGGTGCGGGCCAACCCGGCGCTCGCCGCCGTCCAGTTCACCGTGTGCCGTCAGGAGAAGTGCGAGCCGGCACCCCGGGAGGGCCTCGTCCGCGTCGACTCGGACGGCGACCTGCACGCCCACCCGCACCGGCTCGCCGAACCCGCCGCCTGGGCCTGGGCGATCGCGCACGCCGTCCTGCACCTCGGCTTCGGGTACGTCCCGTCGAAGACGGGCCCGCCGGTGCAGCCCGACCGCGCCGACCGGGCGGCCCGCTGCGTCGTCGTCAACCGGTTCCTGCTCACCTTCCCCGTCGGCACCGCGCCCGAGCACCTTCCGGCGGCCTACCCCGACGGCGACGAGGAGCAGCTGGCCGCCCGCTGGCGCCGCGACGGCGTCCCGCCCGCCTTCGAACGCTGCGGCACGGCGGGCCCCGAACCCGACCTGGTCCTCCTGGAGTGGAAGGGCTGGCTCGGCTCGCCCCCCGACCACCGGCTCGCCTTCGCGACCGCCCTGGCCCGGACCGTGTCCACCGCGATGGACATGGCGGGCGGCCGCCGCGACTCCATGGCCGGCGGACCCCTGAAGAAGCGGCCCTGGCAGTGGGCCCTGGAGTGGTTCATCAGCTCCTACCCGCTGCTCGGCGGCCTCGCGGCCGGCATCAAGCTGGTCGCCGACGCCGAACTCGCCCGCGCGCACGGCATCTCCGTCGCCGCCGTCAACGCCGAGGCCGGCGAGATCTACCTCAACCCGCTGCGGACGTTCGAGGACGAGGAGTGGCGGTTCGTCCTCGCCCACGAGATGCTGCACGCCGCCCTGCGCCACGGCGAGCGCTGCGGCCCCCGCGACCCGTACCTGTTCAACGTCGCCTGCGACTACGTCGTCAACGGCTGGCTGCGCGACATGCAGGTCGGCCGGATGCCCGAAGGGCTGCTGTACGACGCCCGGTTCAGCGGCCTGTCCGCCGAGGAGGTGTACGACCGGATCGCCGGCGACCCGCGCCGGACGCGCCGGCTGGCCACCCTGCGCGGCAAGGGCGCGGGCGATGTGCTCGGCGCCCCGCTCGGCCCGCCCGGCGCGTACTGCGACCTCGACGAGTTCTACCGCCGGGGCCTCGCCCAGGGCCTCGACCTGCACCAGCGGCAGGAGCGCGGCTTCCTGCCCGGCGACCTGGTCCAGGAGATCCGCGCCCTCAGCCACCCGCCGCTGCCCTGGGACGCCCGGCTCGCCCGCTGGTTCGACGAGTTCGTGCCCCGCCCGGAGCCGCTGCGCAGCTACGCCCGCCCCGCCCGCCGGCAGGCGTCCACCCCGGACATCCCGCGCGCCGGACGCTGGTTCCCGCCCGAGGAGGTCGCCCGCTGCACCTTCGGCGTCGTCCTCGACACCTCCGGATCCATGAGCGCCGGGCTGCTCGGCAAGGCGCTGGGCGCGATCGCGTCGTACGCCGAGGCGCGGGACGTGCCCGCGGCCCGGGTCGTCTTCTGCGACGCCGGTCCGTACGACGCCGGCTACCTGGCGGTGACCGAGATCGCGGGCCGGGTCCGGGTGCGCGGCCGGGGCGGCACGGTCCTCCAGCCCGGCGTCGACCTCCTGGAGCGCGCCGACGACTTCCCGCCCGGCGCCCCCGTGCTCGTCATCACCGACGCCGACTGCGACGTGCTGCGGGTGCGGCGCGAGCACGCGTACCTGATCCCGCCGGGGCGGAGGCTGCCGTTCACCCCACGTGGGCCGGTCTTCCGGGTGAGTTGAGCCGGAGTGTGATCGGATGGGGGGCACGGGCCCTGCGAGAACGGGCCCACACGCGAAAGGAAGAACCGTGGCTACCACGCGCTCCGCACACACCGTCTGGGAAGGCAACCTGACCGAGGGCAGCGGTGTCGTCAACTTCGACTCCTCCGGTGCCATCGCGGCGCAGCCGGTCACGTGGGCCTCCCGCTCGCAGGACGCGAACGGCAAGACCAGCCCGGAGGAGCTGATCGCCGCCGCTCACTCCAGCTGCTTCTCCATGGCCCTCTCGCACGCCCTGAACGGTGCGGGCACCCCGCCCACCAAGCTCGTCACCTCGGCGGACGTCAGCTTCCAGCCGGGTGAGGGCATCACCGGCATCCACCTCACCGTCGAGGGCACCGTGCCCGGCATGGACAACGACGCCTTCGTCGCCGCCGCCGAGGACGCCAAGGCCAACTGCCCGGTCAGCCAGGCCCTGACCGGCACGACGATCACGCTGTCCGCGAAGCTCGCCTGACGCCGCGCTGAGCGCCCGCTCAGTGCTGTGCGGCGGCCTTCCGCCCGGGTCCTCGTCCCATTGACAAGGACCCGTTCGCGTCCTGTGCTGGAGTTCAGGGGCTCCCGGGCGGAAGGGGACAGCGATGGCACGCGCGGTCGGGATCGATCTCGGGACCACGAACTCGGTGGTCGCCGTCCTGGAGGGCGGCGAACCGACGGTCGTCGCCAACGCCGAGGGGGCCCGGACGACGCCCTCGGTCGTGGCCTTCGCCAAGAACGGCGACGTCCTCGTCGGCGAGGTGGCCAAACGGCAGGCGGTGACCAACGTCGACCGCACCGCCCGCTCCGTGAAGCGGCACATGGGCGACACCTCCTGGCGCTTCCCCGAGCACGGCGATGTCGACGGCACGCGGTACCGGGCGCAGGAGCTGTCCGCCCGCGTCCTGCAGAAACTGAAGCGGGACGCCGAGTCCTACCTCGGCGAGGACGTCACCGACGCGGTGATCACCGTGCCCGCCTACTTCGACGACTCCCAGCGGCAGGCCACCAAGGAGGCCGGGGAGATCGCCGGCCTGAACGTCCTCAGGATCATCAACGAGCCCACGGCCGCCGCCCTCGCGTACGGCCTCGACCGGGGCGAGGAGCAGACCGTCCTGGTCTTCGACCTCGGCGGCGGCACCTTCGACGTCTCCCTGCTGGAGATCGGCGACGGCGTCATCGAGGTCAAGGCCACCAACGGCGACACCCACCTCGGCGGCGACGACTGGGACCAGCGGATCGTCGAGTACCTGGTGAAGAAGTTCAAGGGCGAGAACGGCATCGACCTCGGCGGCGACAAGATGGCCGTCCAGCGGCTGCGCGAAGGCGCCGAGAAAGCCAAGATCGAACTGTCCAGCTCCACCGAGACGACGATCAACCTGCCGTACGTCACCGCGACCGCCGACGGCCCCCTGCACCTCGACGAGAAACTGACCCGCGCCCAGTTCCAGGAACTCACCGCGGACCTCCTCGACCGCTGCAAGACCCCCTTCCACCAGGCGGTCAAGGACGCCGGCATCAAGCTGTCCGCCGTCGACCACGTCATCCTCGTCGGCGGCTCCACCCGGATGCCGGCCGTGACCGACCTGGTCAGGGACCTCACCGGCAAGGACCCGCACAAGGGCGTCAACCCCGACGAGGTCGTCGCCGTAGGCGCGGCCCTCCAGGCCGGCGTCATCCGCGGCGACGTCAAGGACGTGCTGCTGCTCGACGTCACCCCGCTTTCCCTGGGCATCGAGACCAAGGGCGGCATCATGACGAAGCTCATCGAACGCAACACGACGATCCCGACCCGGCGTTCGGAGATCTTCACCACCGCCGCCGACAACCAGCCGTCCGTCGGCATCCAGGTCTACCAGGGCGAACGCGAGATCGCCGCCTACAACAAGAAGCTCGGCGTCTTCGACCTCACCGGGCTGCCCCCGGCCCCGCGCGGCGTCCCGCAG
>Ga0164243_10012753_pt1 | contig 11872 bp, 14 predicted proteins | sample OricompcompostOP_FD_108781 | JGI IMG/M metagenome (GOLD analysis project Ga0164243, IMG submission 108781) | Organic Plus compost microbial communities from Emeryville, California, USA - Original compost - Organic plus compost (OP) | ecosystem: Engineered > Solid waste > Mixed feedstock >...
CAGTAGAGGAGGATTTCATGGACCAGCTCATGCGAATATCGGACTGATTTATGTGACTCGTTCATACAAGGAGGTTTGAATAGTACTTAGCCCAGGATTTGAGAATTCTACTTGGCATGCGGCCTGGTGTGCTACACGCCATCTAGGTATCTGGTCCATGGGTTTTACAGTAGAAGTCCATTGGCTTCACGAACCAAACATTCTCAGTGTTCCACTCTGGCTCCCAAGAAGCAGTATCCGGTATAAAATTAAACTGGCGAAGGATGATCTTTGCCGCCGCGGTATCATCGATGCTGCATTCCTTGGTCGCGATACCATAGTTCTAATGGAGTTAAATGTTTGTTTGCGGGAAGGTTCCAAAAAGTATGTCTCTTTGAAGAGCCATAGCGCGTACTATCTCGCCGGAAATGGCCCAGGAATACGCCCAAGTCTTGAATCCAGGGGCGATAATTGTAGAATGGGAAGAATCAAGATTGTCACGATGTCGAAGGTTGGCCTAGAAAGGAACTGGGGCGCTTCCATCCCGGTCGCTCAGCAAATGAGTTCTCCAAGACGAATATGTGGTAGATGTTCTAATTCGCTCCTTCATTCATACCTATTCGCCTGCATTCCATCACCCTTGACTATTGGGAGGTTCATCGGTTGAGTGAGGCCGATGCATGGATCCGATCACAGGACGTTGTAACCTTACCTCGCCGCCTGGATGACCCTCACAGCAAGCCTCAGATCCAATGCCGAAAGCTCTGGATCTGCAATCCACACGTAGAAAGCAACAGTCAGTTTGCATCTTCCCAATTTCGTCCATCCTCCTCTTTCCCCACTCGCACATGTATAATGCTTCCCCATGGGGTAGCGTAGCCCAAAGCTTGACGCTACTTTCTCGTGGGGCCGACGCGAGCTAAGATCGGAACTCGCCTTCCCCATCGGGTAAGTGCGTTACTGTGGCAGCCTCCATGTCACATCGGCAACTTAAGCCATGGACAAGTATAAAGACATAGGGGAAGAGATGGCGGAAGAGGCAAGATATCCACTGGCTTGACCTTGATTACAGAGTTTTTCGCCTGTCGCCAACCTTGAAAAGATCATACAGCTTCACCAGAAAAAAAAAATTCTGCCATGGCGGAACACGCGGACGTCACAATCCGTGCCCACTGGAGGTCTTTCATCGCCTGTGGCGTCGCAGCATTGACTCCCTTCCAGTATGGTCTCGACTTCGGCCTCATTGGCGGCTTGCAGGCCATGCCGGGCTTCCTTCAGGTAATTTGCCTTCCCGTCGAGTCAGCGACTTGTCATGCTTATTGGAGTCTCCTAATTTCAGATTTACGGTCATCGGGCCCCAGAAACAGCGATTGGCTGGAATATCTCCACGACGCGACAACAGCTCATTTCCTCCTTGATGACCCTAGGAGCATTCACCATCACTGGCTTTGCCGGACTCATCGCAATCAAGTTCGGACGTAAGATGTGTCTCTGGGCCGCGTGCTTATTATGTATAATCGCCAACATTACCATGATGACGACTACGCATATCGGAGCTCTCTATGTCGGCCGCTTGCTCATCGGATTCGCAAACGGTAGCTTCGTTATCTTCTCTCAGCTTTATATCCAAGAGATAAGCCCAGCAAAATATCGTGCCCTGTTCTTTAATGCATTCCAGTTCTGTGTATCCTTGGTGAGAACTCCCAAAGCTGCATCCAAACCGTCTTTCGTCGTCATTGAATTTGGAATGCTTACGATCCCGGCTTCGTCGCTTAGGGCATGCTGATCGGTACTGTCGTCGATTGGGCAACTGCCAAGAGGCCAGATAGGTCTTCCTATCTAATCCCCCTTGCCGTCATATACGTTATACCTGCATTCCTCGCCGTCTGCCTGTTCTTTATCCCCGAATCACCACGGTGGCTCATCGAAAGAGGCCAATTCGACGAGGGGTGTAAGTCCCTGTACTGGCTTAGGCCCGTTAAGGAGGATGCCGAACACGAAGCCGCTGAAATCCAACGCGCCATTGAGCTTGAGCGAGAGTCGAAGAGTGATGCTCGCTTCTGGGACATGATTATGAACCCCATTGACCGACGACGGACTCTTCTTTCAATTGGCGCCGTGTCCTTGCAAAACGTCCCAGGATCCATGTTTATCATTCGCAAGTCTCGCCCTTTCACATTAGCATGAAGAATACCTCGACTAACCTATGCCCTGTGTAGCATATAAAGCATATTTTCTCACTATCGCCCGAGTAAAAGAACCATTCGCCATGACCAATGTTCTTAGTGCAATCGGTCTGGTAGGGTTGCTTGCTAGTGCATCCATCGTTGTTCGGTACGGCCGCCGTCGCATACTCCTGACTGGCAGCCTCTTCATCTGCGGATGCTTGCAGCTAATGATGGCCGTCACGTACGATAAGCACCCCGGGACTCCGGCTGCGGGTAAAGCTATTGTAGCTCTGTGCAGCGTCTTCATGTTTGTCTATGTGGTAAGTCGTAAAATTTATGATTCTGTAACGCTTACACGATATTTACCATCAACATTACTAGGGCGGGGTTGGCCCGTATTCTTACCTAGTTGGCGGCGAGCTTCCTTCCCAACGTCTACGGAGCTACACATTTGGCGTCTCTTCGGCTATAGGCTTCCTCCTCACTTGGATTATTACCTTTACTGCGCCGTACTTTATCAACCCCGATGCTCTGAATTGGGGCCCTAGATACGGATATATTTGGTTCCCCTCTTCTGTAATTGGAGCGCTGTGGACCTTCTTCTTCCTGCCCGAGCTCAAGGGCCGGACGTTGGAAGAGATTGACGAGATGGTAAGGCCTCCTAAGTTACTTCCTCCCTCACAGAAATTGGAAGACTGACCACGCCTCTCATTATCAGTTTAACGCAAAGCTGCCGGCTAGAAAGTTCAGGACTTACCAATGTTCGGTTCTGGTAGATAGCCGCGAAAAAAAGGTTTCGATTGATGAGCCAGTTGTTGAGGTTGAGGACTGTAGGCACAAGTAATAGGAGCTGAATGACATTAATCTGTCGCAAAAGTTATACCAAGCTCTATGAGGCGCTGAGACTATACAACCAGGCGGACAGTGGTGCCGACCCCTTGATCTATGTCCAAAGCTATCAATCAGAAAGAGAGGTCTCTACGCAATCACATCATAATTAGGCCAAGAAAGCATCCATTCGAGGCTGGCTGACGTTCCAGTTATTCTTCTTCGTAAAAACTTAACCTTTTGTTCGTGTGATTAGTTTGATGCACCTTCGTCTGATTTCCTGACTAGTCTTCTCCTGTAGGATTCTGCTAGTGCTGACGTGCAATGTCCTGGCTACGGGCTGCCCTGGAACAAGTAGTGTTCTGAGATACGCTGGACATAGAACGTATATGCACTAGCTATGTCATGTACCGTGATATCATATGCCATTTCAAATCCCAGTCCTTGATATGTATCAGTATGAAAGTCCAGACTGGTGGAGACGGCACAAATGAATCTGGACCTATAGACTGTCTCGCACCTTCAGGACAGGGCATGCGGGACACTCTGGGAGCTTGCAGCTGAGGATCGAGGCAGATTGGTTGCAGGGGCTTAGCAAAGAACCGGATTGATTGATATAAATCGCCAGTAGGACGAGAAAAGAGAACCGGGCATTATTTTTTGGTATTCTAAGAAGATTGATAGGCGAGGGAACGGACACAAGGTCTTAAAGCACCCAGCCCAGACGGCAAACCTACACTAGAGAAAATACAGTCAGCTTTCAATCTAAGTTCGATATTCGCAAACCAGGTGAAGCCCAAGCTGGTTTTTATATCGAAATTAAAAGAGGTCGGCAGAGTATATACAAAAAGCGAGTTGGCAGCTGTCGCGCGGTATACAAACCTCGCTGCGGATGAGATGTCTTCCTCTCTCGTGGATTATGAACGCACTCCAACTGATGTGAGGGTATTGGGCGAGCCCGCAACGGGAAGCGGGGTTACGATCTATGTCTTTTCGCCTATGAGGATCTCATACTCTTGAACGTGATCGAGGGAATGCATATACGGTGCCTTGCAGCCCGGACGGGTTGACATTGGTAACCAGCAATTCGAATGGGACGGTCTAGCTCCTAGAATTCGACACTTGCGACTGCTCTACCGAGTAAATGCTGTGGACTATGGGGTTCGTGGTATCTCGTTTAGCGGGATAATCTCCGATGCTTAGATGGTCAGAGAATCCAGTGCAACATGTGGGAGCCAGCCGTGTTATTGACTCTGATAAGCTAAGATGGCTCTGCAACAGAGACAGCCGAATACGACCGCATCACCAAAAACATCGAATTAAAGTCACAAGTATAAGCCTGCAAGATTCTGGTTAATTCTTCCTCGTCGGTAGATGGGACGACTCTATCTCTCAAAACAACACCGCTTCTGGCAAACAGCGAAAGTTACTCTATCACTAGGGCCATGAAATATCTATCACTTTAGGGATCGCAGAAGAATTTTATTGCAACCAGCGACACCTCACGCCATTTTGTCATTTACTTATATAAAATAAAATATACTAAAGATTATAATATTTAAATATTTCTTTATTTAAGTATACTAAAGAAATATATTTATATATAGATCTATATCTTTATAATACATATATTTACTATAATATAGAAGAACTAAGTATTAGCATTTTTTTTATTTCTATTTTTGACGGTGCCTATTTTAGTAGCCGATTTAAAGTCGAGTACAGTTTTCGAGAGTTACCCGGATTGCCCCGCACCTGCCGCCCCCATTACAGTAATTGTCATGAACCAATCTTAAGGGGCACGTGATATAAAGTATGAGTGACCGAACTTAAAGATTGAAACTGTACATTTCACCGTTTCCGTCTTCCTCAAAAGACACCGTCCTGTTAACGGAGAGTCCCGGGCCAACGGAACAACGGATCAATCCAGGAATTCGGTTCGCCTCCAAAGAGGGAGAACTGCTGATGTTTGTAGATGTGCGCTGATGTGTTGACCAAATCGATACCTCCGCATGCAGGTGATGCACCGTGGTCTGATAAATCATGTTCATGTTCCTCCCTTTGCCGATGACCTCGACTGAGGGAGAGAAAGGCTAAAAGATCAATTCGAAGTTATAAGCTACAGTTAATGCTTGATCACTGAGACCAGCAGGGAGACCTTGTTTATGTTTCTCTCAGTCTTGCGATGGAGACACTTTCCCAGTCCTAGTTGGATTCGAGGAAAGACACATCTTGATATTGTTCACTTGTCAAGTGGAAGAAGTTCAAATTGTTAGGAAAGGACCAAATTGCTTTTATATCTCAGACTTTTGGCTTGAATTAAGGTTTATCTCATGTGATTGAGGAGGCATCTCCGCGGCGTCCAATCTCAAAGACCCAAATTGACATCACATTTGCCCACATGTTATCACATCACGGCTTCACCCCTCTCAAGTTCAACATCATGAGGAACATCATCAGCACCCCGCTTTCAATCTCGAGAATGATATTCTGCCTCGTTCAACCCCCCCGAGTGGGAAGACAGGTGTTATCCCTAGGCCGTTCTCTCGTTTGGCATCAAGCACGACGCATGAGCACCGTGCCCAACGAACGCCTCAATTTATTGCTCAAGATATACGAGCCATTCTCTAAGCTAGACAAGGACAGCATCGAATACCGAGAGCTGTCAGAGTCTGGCAAAGTCTGGGAGGATTACTTCCAGCCGGGAGACAGTGAGAGATATGGATATCTCAAAGCACAAAAGGTAAGACATGTTGCCCAGCAGCCTTCGATTGTCTGGTGACGCTGTTAAATCACGGTATTTATTTACTTTCAAATTTCATAGGAGGGCAAGCCGTTACTGGATGCGATCGATTGCTTCCGGGATGCCATGAAAACTCCGGTTACGGGCCTTGCGAAAGACATGGTCCACAGCTTCGCGCTGCAATCCGTGCAGATCGAGAACAACCAAATGTCGGTCACCCAGGCTGGAAAACTGGACGAGTACCTACGCCAAAATGTCCTTTCACGTTACCCGTTGAGCGAGATGTCTGCGGCAGAAATTTCGAAGATCTCGCTTCCAGATGTCAAGTTTCTGTTCCCGAAGACACATGTGAATCAGATTAATGAGTTGCGCAACCACCTCGTGGCGTCGCACTGGATCGCGGAGACGTCCCCCGCCAAGGCTGGTACCGGTTTCGACGAGGATGAGATCCAGAACCTCGCCGCTCTGACGATGAGGGATCTCGGCTACGGTGATTACTATCTGGCGCCATTCGGCCCCAGGGTGAAATTTGGCGAGTATCGATCAACCCCAATTGGCGTCAGCAGCAACCCCATGAGAGTCTTCCCGTACCACGACGAAGTTCCCGGCTGCATGGAAAGGTTCTTCAAGTGGCGTCAAACAGCACAGAACGAGGGCAGGCTGCACCCGATTATCCTTGCGTGCCAGACGGTCGCCTACTTTTTGCACATACACCCGTTCCCCGACGGCAACGGTAGGGTATCTAGGATGATTATGCAGGATTACATGCTTCGACGCGGCTATCTCCCTGTTTACTTGCAAGCGCTGCGGCCCGGGGAGTATCGGAAGATGATTTCGGATGCGCAGGATGGGCACCCCGAGCAATTCGTGAATCGGGTTCTTACGTCTCAGCTCGAACAACTGACCACGTTGAAAACGGAGGAGTTGATGTAGCGGGGAAGATGTTATGTACTCACTCAGGATGGAAATCCTGGCCAAGACTTGGTTTTTTTGCTAATGTGGAATGACTGGAGGGTGAATAAGACGTTCCCAACGTCGTTTATGAAACCACATCTGCAGTGGGAAGACATTCTCACCTGGGTTGTCTTGAACCAGAAGAGGTCCGCATGAAGGGTCGGGCAGATTAAGCATTTCGTCTATAAAGACTCTGTTCAGAAGGCTATTTCTCTAGCTCGAGCAGGAGGGAGATACGAAACCGACAGTCTTTGAACGAGAAATTCGTTCAATTTGTTTCGTGACAGTAGGATCAAGTTCATGTTTTATTTTACCCTGTGCATCAAGGGGGGGCCGCTGACAGGGCCTAACTAGGCTTGATAAAACACTAGTTTCTACTTTCTCCGGACTTCATATCACAGTATCACATGAAGGATGTTGATGTTGGGGAGCCATGGAATAAAGTAGTCTGGACTCACTTACAGGCATTACAAAGTGGCATCAGAGGAAAAGGAAGGAGAGCGATAAAATAGAGGTTTTTTTTTTTTTTTTTTGCCTCTCCTCTTTCTATATTCCCAAAGGTTGCTACAACATCTTGCTTACTACGTTTTCTAGACTCTTATTTAGGCTCGCCAACCTTGGTCAGCTACCGCGAGCTCGGTACCACCGTTCCTTTATCGTACATCACAGGCGCTATCACCGTCAGGGTCTTGAAGTTGGCTGAGTCCATCCGCGAAGGGTTAAAACAATTCACCAACCAGGTAGGAGATTTCGGGGAGCAGGATGAGGGGATGGCAAGAATTCACACAGATAAGGTATGTTTGGACTTGGTTTTAGTATTCAAATCCTACTCTAATCTGGTAATGTTACCGGCCTAATTGGCCTGAACCGCGCCGTTTGTTTCCTGTTTTCTTGGGAATTTCTGCTTCGTTTTCCTATAACAGAAACATAGTACTATTTGGAGTGAATAACGTTAACCACTCCTAGCAATTTCGTAGGATGAGTTGTGGCAAGTGCACTTGACCAACATGGATTGTAATGGAGAGTAATGACGGCGCCAGCGAAGACCGGTGATGGAGGGCAGTTGCTCAGTAGGAGGTGGTGAGAATGTACAATTGTAGGTATCTGAGTGCGGAGAAATAGGTGAATCTTGAGATCTGCCTTGCTATCACTTTTATTCCGTGGTTGACGTGACATCTAGTTCCTGACACTAACGCTGCTCCTATTATTTTCCTGGAGATTTCGGTACCAAACCTACTCAACTCAAGTGTCCCTCACCGTTGTTAAGCACTGCGCTATCGAGATGCTTGTTCCATCAAGTTCCCTTGGCAGTACGCTCTCCATGCAGAACCGGCATATGTGACATTGTTCCTACAAGCATCCCTCGACAGCTCAGAATCTTATTGGCGAACCCTGCAGCTGTGGCGCAATGTTCAGAGTGAGAACCCAAATTCGTAGTGCATGCCAAGTCATAAACTGCAACCCCAAACTCCACACAACTCCCTCCGTTCGTGGTATGGTCTGTACAATAATAAGGCGAGCAATGTGTTGCTCAGCCCCCGAGCCTGGTCGACTTTGTGGATGGGGGAGAATTCTTGGCGGGCAGGATGGAGTCTCTCCACTTTGCGTCCATTTTCGTCTCTCCACACCGACACCCAATATGATCTCCATGGTGCTTTGATAGCTCCGGGAGATTTGATTTGCGATTTTCTAGTAAAATTTACCGACAATAAAAATGTCGTGTCAATGCGGAATTAGAAAGATCGTCGCCATGTCGGGAATTTGGGTGGTGGCTCTGTTGAGCTTCATCGCCGAAGCCCACCCATACACCGATGCTGCTGTGCCGTCGACAGTCGCCCGGATTGCCGCGGCAGTCATCCCGCCTCTCCCAACGGTGATGCCCAAGGTCCAAGAACTCCTCCGCCGTCAAGCTGTCACATCGTCAACGTCGTACGAAGTATGGGACGCCAAGGGGCCAACTTGTGGATACCTCTCAGGCACCCCAGGGGCGGCGCTGAGTTGCGGCGGCCTCTCGACGTGCATGTTCCTTCCTCATCTCCGGGCACAATGGTGCTGTGGCCTTACCGACTGCGAGGCGTATTTGTCCTGCCTGGACGCTGTCAGCGTCGCGGACCCGCAGATTTGCGACGACGTCTGTCATCAAGACGAGTTTATGCTTAAATGGTGAGAGTTCATGAAAAGGGAAAAAGAGAGAGAAAGAAAAAGTGCTAATATTATGTTCGTAACAACATCAGCCAGTCGAATGCGCCATTCTGCAAAACGTTGCTGTACCCCTCTGGTATCAAGGGCATGACCTGCGTGACGACAAGCGGTGTACGCACCGCTTCAGTAGACTTTACGTATACAGGATGGGCTAGGGAACCGCCTCTCATCACTGCAACAATGATAGTGGAACCGACGCGGACGACTTTGATATACCCATCCTCTTCAACCATTAGGTCGAGCTCTTCAACTTCCAGTTCTGCGGTGTCGAGCCCGGTAACCTCGACTGCGCCGCCGGCACCGGAGCCAGAAAAATCAAACGATGTTGGGGCCATAGTAGGGGGCACCGTCGGCGGCGTGGCAGTTGTGGGCATCATCATCCTGGCAGCGATATATTTCTGGCGTCGAGAGAAGCGGAATAAGGAGCCCGTAGAGCGCACCTCTATGGTTTCACCTGGCGGGACTTACCCGCCATACACTCCGTCTCACCCAGGCTCGGCATTTCCTCAGAGTCCTTCGTCCCCGGCTGACAGTAGCCAGCGCTGGTCCCAGGCTCAGCCGTTTACATTCGTCGGGGGTCCAGAGGGGCAGGATATGACGCAAGTAAACCAACCGGCTGGTCAGATGTATCCTACCAATCCGTTGCCCGTATATCAGACTCAGTTCGCCCAACCTCAGACTACCCCATCTCCGCCTATTCAACCGCAGCCTGTTCAACCACAGCCCGTCCAATCCCACCCTTCTCAGCCTCAACCTGCTCAACAGCCGATATATACTGAACAAAACCAATCACCTCCCCTCGGCCATCCCTACGAGGTAAGGCATTAAGGATAGATGGCGCGTGAACATTAGATAGGTGATGGCAATTTGGGAATGCGAGTGGTTAAAATACGTCTTAAGAGATGGCTAGACAAACGAGATGAGTTGGTAATTTCTCAACAGGCTAGGAACTGTCATGTCGAAGATCTAAGGCGAACCCTTTGCTTTTTTCTTGCTTTTTCCATTTCTAGGTGAGGCGTGGAGCTAGTCGACCAGAAGATATATTCATACCCTTTTAAATCAAAGACGAAACGTGCGTCTCGTAAAACTCATTTCCGGACCCGAAACCGAGTTCTGGAATCAGCTCGGCCGAGCTCGGCTGACAAGGTGACGAGGAGGTTGAGCAACGCAAAACAAGCAGCCGATGGCCGCACTGACGGGCTCCATGGAGGGTCATGGCGAAAGCGTAGACGGCGATAAATGAGGTAGTCGCCGATGTAGTTCTCGCCGCGATGAGAACTCACCACCACCACTACTCCCTGCCCCGTCGATAGGACAAATGACAACGCTTCCAGCACAATAGTACTTTCCTCACCACGGGTATCCGCCGAAACAGCGCGCGTAGAACACGCGAGAGTCTCAAGTCTCTAAAACCACGCACGAGAACGATTCGGGAAAGGACTGCGAAATTTTGTACGTTAGCCGCCTAGGAGCGGACCCACCCGCAGGCGAAGGTCTCTGTCATAGGAGGTCTCCCCTAGATCTGAAAAAAAAAGAAAAAGGATCCAGAAATAGCCATTACCAACCAGGGACATCGGCTTCGGGATATTACTACTAATTGGCCTGTTCACGCCGTGCTATAAATAGAAGAGAGGTAGGCGAATCTGTCGGCCGCAGATGTAGTGTAAACTAGTGCTCTGTTGTGATATCACACCGTCGTGTCCCGTCGTGGTCCCAGGGGCGAGTTCGGCAGTTAGAGAAATACCGCGACTCAGTCGCCAGCGAGGCAAGACTGCGACTGAAAATGAGGAACAGACCGCACGTTGGCGATTATCCCTGGCAATGTGCTGTGTGGGCTGTCAATAGCCTGTTATTACGCAACGCAACTGCATCTCCCAATTCTCAGTGAAAATGTAGCCACTTTGGTGCTCTGCATTGGCCAGGCTTTCCGTCCCAGACTCCCAGGCCCAAGCATCGGCGGCGGCATTAGGCTATGCAGTGAAGGGATGGCCTGTACCTCTGTACTTCGTGCACTACAAGTATTGAATTGACTAGCTGAATTTGGACAATGTGCATGTGTGTGGTTGGGAGGATCCGAAGAAATCCTTGCGAAAGGCAAAAATATTGGCGCATATTGGCGCATGCTGAAACACTTTACTTGTCCATCTAAAGGAAAGGAAGCTCTAGTGTCCAACATCGCATGGTGCCCCGTATTAGTGGGCAAATCCTGTGCTGCCTCGTGCTGAAAACCGCAGTTCTGGTTGGTGAGCCAAGGAATTAAAGAGGGCGCCAACCCATCTGGGACGCGGAATCCTTTCCACGGCCTCAAAATCCCAACAGCACTGCCGCAATCGGTATTCGAGATCATACATACCAATTCCCCGTGGCGGTTGCTGCTGATAAAAAAGCCTGGTTTTGCCTTTTTTTGCTCTCAACACTGCTGCTTGACCAGTCGTCACTGAGGTGCGAGATTTATCGATTTATCTCACGCACTCAAAGTCTCACCCCGAACGCAATGCGGCTCTTAGCAATCGATCAGAATGGCGAGCTCAGCTTTACCAAGGATCTCGGCGGCAACATCCCCTCATACGCGATTCTCTCGCATACATGGAGCACTAACGCTCAAGATGAGGTCACTTTCAAAGATATAGAAAATGGCACTTGGAAACGCAAGCTGGCCCATGGCAAGATCGAGTTCTGCATACAGCAGGCAAGGCGCGATGGCCTGCAATACCTTTGGGTCGACACGTGCTGCATTGACAGATCGGACCCGGAGGAGCTCCGCGGATCAATCAACTCCATGTTTCAATGGTACTCCGACTCTGCTCAATGCTACGTTTACTTGTCCGATGTTTCGAAGCCCGCCGGTCAAGCGGGCGACGACCAACCCTGGAAAGCAGCCTTTCAGAGAAGCAGATGGTTTACTCGGGGCTGGACACTCCAAGAACTTCTCGCCCCAGGATCAATCCAGTTCTTCTCGCGGGAAGGCCAGCATCTCGGCGACATGGAATCTCTTGAG
>Ga0164243_10012754_pt1 | contig 11871 bp, 10 predicted proteins | sample OricompcompostOP_FD_108781 | JGI IMG/M metagenome (GOLD analysis project Ga0164243, IMG submission 108781) | Organic Plus compost microbial communities from Emeryville, California, USA - Original compost - Organic plus compost (OP) | ecosystem: Engineered > Solid waste > Mixed feedstock >...
CGGCTCGGCCTGCGGCGTGACGGTCGGATTCCGTCGGGCGGGGGCGGTCGGCGCTGGACTCCGCGCCGATTTCTGGCAGCATTAACCGTCCAGACGTTTCGACCGGGGGCGTCCCCCGACCGCGTTCACGGAAAGCTTTAAGATGTCGCACTCCCCCGTCATTGTCATCGGATCGGGTTCCGCCGGCCTCACCGCCGCGCTCTACACCGCGCGGGCCAACCTCGCCCCCAAGGTGTTCGAGGGCCGGGAGCCGGGGGGCCAGCTCACCTGGACCACCGCCGTCGAGAACTTCCCGGGGTTCCCCGACGGCGTGATGGGCCCCGAGCTGATGGAGAACATGCGCAAGCAGGCCCAGAAGTTCGGCGCCGATTGCCGGTTCGAGACCGTGACCGAGGTCGACCTCTCGAAGCGCCCGTTCCGGGTCACCACCTCCACCGACCCGCGTGACCCTGAGGCCGAAATCGCCCACTACACCGCCGACGCCCTCATCGTGGCCACCGGGGCCTCCGCCCGGACCCTCGGCCTCGATAAGGAAATGCACTACATGGGCTACGGCCTCGGTACGTGCGCCACCTGCGACGGCGCCCTCTACCGCGGCAAAAAGGTCGGCGTGGTCGGCGGCGGCGATACGGCCGTCGAAGAGGCCACCTTCCTGACCCGGTTCGCCAGCCAGGTCACCCTGATCCACCGCCGCGACACGCTCCGCGCCTCCAAAGTCATGCAGAAGCGGATCTTCGCCAACCCGAAGGTCGACTACATCTGGGACGCCGAAGTCTCCGAATACCTCGGCGTCGACGAGCCGTACAAGGCCCTGACCGGGGTCAAGGTTCTCTCGACCAAGGACGGTTCGACCCGCGACGTGCCGTTCGACGGCGTCTTCCTCGCCATCGGCCACTCGCCGAACACGGCGGTGTTCAAGGGTAAGCTCGAAATGACCCCCGAGGGTTACCTGTTGACCCGCACGGCGCTCGCCTGGAAGGGCGTGGTCGCCCCCGAGGGGTTGATCGACCGGCTCCCGAATTACGGCAGCGCCACGAGCGTCGAGGGGGTCTTCGCCGCGGGCGACGTGGTCGACACTCACTACCGCCAGGCGATCACCGCCGCCGGCTCGGGCTGCGCCGCCGCCATCGACTGTGAGAAATGGCTCGAACACCTTAAGGGGTGAGCCCCACTCTCCCGCCGATCCCCCGCCCTCAGGGTGGTCTGAACTTTTTGGGATCTTTCAGCTACAATGACTTTGCGGCGGTCACCGGCCCGAGGGCGTCGCCGCGACCTAACTCCGAGTCGAATCCATTTTTGGAACCGAGTGAGATCGCATGGAGAGTCGACCGCCGCAAGAATCCCCGCGCCGGCCCGCCGGCGGGCGCAAGCCCAACGGTTCCGGCGGGTCTCCGACGCCCCCTTGGCTCTGGCTCTTATTGATCGCCGGGTTTGCGCTGATCTTCTGGCAGTTCAGGCCGCTGAACGAAGTCCAGGTTCCGTATAGCCCGTGGTTCCTCGATCAGGTGGCTGCGGGGAACATCAAGAGCCTGACCGTCCAGGCGACCGAGGTTCACGGCGAGCTCCGCAAAAAGGAACGGTATCATCCGCCCGGCTCGTCGACCGTCGTGCAGGTCGAGCGGTTCTACACCTACTTCCCCTCCGACGCCTCGGTCGACCCGGTCCTCACCAAGGTCCGCCAGGTGGCGGAGAAGCAGAAGCTTGAGCCGCCCCGGATCGACGTCAGCCCGCCGAACACGGCCAACAGCCTGGTCTGGATCACCCTGCTCCTGCCGACGTTCGTCATCGTCGGCCTGATCTACTTCATGATGCGCCGGGCCCGCGACCAGTTCGACGGCGGGATCCTCGGCAGCTTCGTGAAGAGCCCGGCCAAGCGGCACGATAAGTCGAAGCAGCGCACCACGTTTGACGAGGTTGCCGGGCTTGAGAACGCCAAGGCGGAACTCCAGGAGATCGTCGAGTTCCTGAAGAACCCCGAGAAGTTCCAACGGCTCGGGGGCCGCATCCCGAAGGGGGTGCTCCTGATCGGCCCCCCCGGCTCGGGTAAGACCTTGCTCGCCCGGGCCGTGGCCGGCGAGGCCGGGGTGCCGTTCTTCTCGATCTCCGGCTCGGAGTTCATCCAGATGTTCGTGGGCGTCGGCGCCAGCCGGGTCCGCGACATGTTCAAGACGGCCAAGGAAAACAGCCCCTGCATCCTGTTCATCGACGAGATCGACGCCGTCGGCCGGGTCCGCGGCGCCGGGCTCGGCGGCGGGCACGACGAGCGTGAGCAGACGCTCAACCAGATCCTCACCGAGATGGACGGGTTCTCGCCCAACGAGAGCGTGATCGTCCTGGCCGCCACGAACCGGCCGGACGTCCTCGACCCCGCCCTGCTCCGCCCCGGCCGGTTCGACCGCCACGTGACCGTCGACCGCCCGACCCGTAAGGGCCGGTTCGACATCCTCAAGGTCCACACCCGCAACATCCCGCTCGACGCCGACGTCGACCTCGACGGGATCGCCCGCGGGACCGTCGGGATGAGCGGCGCCGACCTCGCCAACCTCGTCAACGAGGCCGCCCTCCTCGCCACCCGCGAGGATAAGGATAAGGTCGACATGCGCGACTTCGACGCCGCGCGCGACAAGATCATCATGGGGGCCAAGCGCGAGGAGATCATCACCGACAAGGACAAGCGGTTGACCGCTTACCACGAGGCCGGCCACGCCCTCGTCGCGTGGCTGACCCTGGGGGCCGACCCCGTCCACAAGGTGACGATCATCCCCCGCGGCCGGGCCCTGGGCGTGACCCAGTTCCTCCCCGAAGAAGACCGCGTCGGGATCAACGAGAGCGAGGTCCTCGCCCGGTTGACGGTCGACCTCGGCGGTCGCGCGGCCGAGCGGCTCATCTACAGCGACCTGACCGCCGGTGCCGCCGGCGACTTGAAGTCGGCCACGCGGCTCGCGCGGATGATGGTGACGCAGTGGGGGATGAGCGAGCGGGTCGGCCCCGTCTTCTTCCGCGCCTCCGAGGAACACCCCTTCCTCGGCCGTGAGATGAGCGAGAGCCGCGACCACTCCGAGCACACCGCCCAGATCATCGACGAGGATGTCGCCCGCATCCTCCGCGAGGCCGACGACCGGGCTTACCGCCTCCTCGAAGAACACCGCGAAGAACTCGAACGGCTGACCGAGGCGTTGATCGAACGCGAGGTCCTGACCGTCTCCGAGATCGAGGAACTGATCGGCAAGCGGGCCGGGTCGAGTCGCGCCGACGTTTCGGGCGACGAGGTCGCCGCTTCGATCGATAACCCCGTCTAATCCGACGACCTGTAGGGGGCGCGTGCACCGCATGCGCCCCCTCTTTTTCGCTACGATCTATGACTGCTGTCAGGGATCATCTAAGGCGAGATATCGGTTGTTGGGCCGGTGACGTCGGGTAAAGCGGTGTGGGGCGGGTGGGCTTCTTGACGGCTGGGGGAGGTTGTGCGAAGGTTTTCTTGAACCGGCATCGAGCCGCGAATCCCACCGTTTCCGCCGGACCGCCCCGCGAGGAAATTGAGCGCCGTGTCCAACCCTGAAAAGCCCCCGGCCGGGCGCCCCGTCGTCTGCGCCGGGATATTGGTCGCCGACCACCTGTGTACGCCGATCGACCGTTTGCCGGCCGCCGGCGAACTCGTTGCGGCGGACGAACTGATCCTGAACATCGGCGGTTGCGCTTCGAACGCCGCCGTGGCCCTCTCGAAGCTGGGGGTCCGCGCCACGCTCTGCGGGAGGGTCGGCGACGACGTGTTCGGTCGATTCGTCTCCGAGGCGCTCGTCGACCACGGGATCGACGTGTCCGCCCTCTCGATCGACCCCAAACGCGCGACCAGCCAAACGTTGATCGTGAACGTGAAAGGGCAGGACCGCAGGTTCATCCACTCGTTCGGGGCGAACCAGGGGCTGACGGCGGCCGACCTCGACCCGGTCCTCGACCCGCCGCCGAAAGTGCTTTACGTCGGCGGCTACCTGATCCTGCCGGGCCTGGACCCCAACGCCTTGGCCGAACGCTTCGCCCGGGCGCGTCGGGCCGGGACGATTACCGTGCTCGACGTGGCCACGCCCGGCCCGGCCGATTACCTCCCGCTGCTCCGGCCGGTGCTCCCCGAAACCGACGTCTTCCTCCCGAACACGGACGAGGCCGCGCTGATCCTCGGCGAGACCGACCCCGTGCGCCAGGCCGAAGCGTTCCACGCCTTGGGGGCGCGTCGCGTGGTGATCACCTGCGGCGACCGCGGCGCCGTGACGGTTTCCGATGCCTTGCGTGCCCGGCTCGGGACGTATCCCGTCACGTACGTCGACGGTACCGGCGGTGGCGACGCCTTCGACTCGGGGTATATTGCCGGCCTGCTCGACGGCCTTTCCGAGTCCGACTGCCTGAAGCTCGCGAGCGCCGTCGGCGCGAGCTGCGTCCGGGCCGTCGGCACGACCGCCGGTATTTTCACCCGACCCGAGGCCGACGCGTTTATCCGCCAGCACGAGTTGCCCGTCACGCTCCTGGAGCGTTAACGGAGGCCGGTCGATCGATTGATCGACGTGGTTAAACGTGTGAATGAAAAAAGGCGGGGAGGACGGGCACGCAGCCCGTCCTCCCCGCCTTTTGTGTCTTCGGCGTTTGGCGACGAAATCAGCCGTTCAAGGTTCGGCGGCGAACCCGGTGGGCGACGAGGACGGAGACCCCGCCGATGCCCCAGAGGACCAGTGCCGCGGGTTCGGGGACCGTTTCGGGGACCGGCGTCCGGTTGTGGTACTTGTAGGTCACCGTCGCGTCGGCCGAGCCGTACGTCGTGATCCAGCCCGAGCCGTTGCCCGACGACGACGTGAAGACCGAGAAGGCCTGCGCGGCGACCGGTAGCTTGAGGACGCCCTGGCCCGTAAACAGGGCGAGGTCGGCGGGGTTGGTCAACGTCAGCGAGTTCGAAGCCTGGGTGATCAGGGGGGCGAGGTAGAACTTCGAGCCGACCGCCTGGTCCGTCCCGAACGACTGCGAGAGCGTTTCGCCCGGGTTGTAACCCCAGGTGACCGTCCGGCTCAGCGCCGAGTCGTTGTTCGAGGCGGCGGCCGTGAGCAACGGGGTCGTGCCGTTGGGCTCGAACAGCGTGATCACGGGGCCCGGGACGCTGGGGTTTCCGGTCCCGACCGAGACGGTGATGGTCGCCGGCGTGGTGAAGGTCATGCCGAAGTTGTTCTGGACCTGGGCGTGGAAGGTCAGAACGACTTCGTCGAGCTGGAGTGTGTTGTTCTGGGTGTCGAACTTCTGGAAGACCAGCGGGGATAGGCCGCTACCGTCCGTGTTGAAGTTCGTCGAGGTCATCGGCAGCGTGGCCGACTGGGTCGACGTCATCAACCCCGCCCGCGCCGCGGACGGGACACAGAAGGCCGCGGCCGCCGTGCAGAGAACGGCCGCGACGCGCGTGTGGATCGACATGGGGGATCTCTCCTTAATCGCATCCCAGCGGAAACGATCCCGGCCCGGCGCCTTCTTTGGCGCCGACCCCGTCCCGAGATCGATCCACCCTTGTCCCGCCGCGCCGAAAAGGGCGGCGGTCGAAGAGGGCTCATCGGGCTGGCTCAAATACGACCCGTAACCGACCGAGACCCCGGCGCAATGCACCCGGGATCTGAGCCGCGCCGACGGGCGCGCCGGAACCCGCTCCTGATCATCCACGATTGATCTAAGGCTGCATCCGTCCTGGGCGTTTCGGGCACAAAGCGAACGCGGCGCCTACGTCGGCGCTGCGATCCTCGTCACGCATTCGGTGCCACGAAAAGACGCAGAAACTCACCTTGCGCGGCGAACTTTAACGGTAACGGCCGGTGTGGTCAAGGGGGAACCTTAACGTCTTCAAGGATCGTAACCGATAGGGCGACCAGCGGGGCCCGGCCTCCCGGCGGGTGTTTCCCGCCGCGGTGGTGGTTTTAAATGTCCAGGATCAACTCCGCGGTCCAGCGTCCATCCGCGGCCTGCTGAAGTTCGAGTCCGTGGCGGGTTACGGCTTTCACCTCGTGGTCGAGCACGTGCCGGTCGCGGTCGATCGGTTCGCCGCCGACTTCGCCGCGGAGTTCGAGGCCGTCGTTCGAAACGTGGACGTCGAAGGCGGTGTAGAGGGTGTGCCGCGTCTCGGTCCGGAAGATCAGCTCGTTGAGCCAGGCGACGAGCAGTTCGGCCGTCGAGTCGGCTTTGAGGGAAACGGGCTCGCGGTTCACGGACTGGACGCGGTCGCGGTTGACGACGACGTAATCGAACAGCCCGCCGGCCGCGGTCCGGAAGAGGTCGTCGAGGTCGGCGCCGGTGACCCGCAGGCCGACGTCGGCCGTGTGATCGAACGTTTCTACCGTTCCCAAGGCGGATCCTCCCCGTGCGTCCGTTCGGTTTCGTCTTCCCGGGACCGACCGCCCCGCGTAGAACAGACACGGTCGGGGGACGGCAGAGTTCGCCCGCCCTAACAGGGCCGACCCGGTGTATCCTCGGCCCGCGCGACCCGTCCCGGATGGAGCCTTATCATGGTCGAAGTCGGTCAACCCGCCCCGGATTTTACCCTGCCGGACCAGAACGGGGAGGAGGTAACCCTCTCTCAGTTTAGGGGGTCGCCGGTGGTCCTTTATTTCTACCCGAAGGACGACACCCCCGGCTGCACCAAGGAGGCGTGCGCCTTCCGCGACGCCCGCGCGCCCTACGAAAAGGCCGGGGCTAAAGTGATCGGCGTCAGCCCCGACGACGTCAAGGCGCACAAGAAGTTCGCCGAAAAATATGAACTCCCGTTCACTCTAGTTGCCGACGCGGAAAAAGAGGTCTGCCGCACGTACGGCGTCTGGCAGCAGAAGAACCTGTACGGGAAGGTCTCGATGGGGGTCGTCCGGACGACGTTCGTGATCGACGCCGAGGGCGTCGTCCGCTACGTCTTTCCGAAGGTTAAGGTCGACGGCCATGCCGAGGTCGTGCTCGACGCCGTCCAGGCGTTGAAGTGAATTCAAGGCGAGACGGCGGGGCGGGGAACGCCGACACCTGGCGTTAAAAACCGTCCCGTTGACTCACGCCGGCTATAAGCAGGCGGGCGGCTTAGCCGACCCTACGGGACGGGGTGTCGGCGTCGGCGACGGGCGGGAGGTCGAGGTCGTCGCGGCGGCCGGCGAGGTGGTTTTCCAGCTTGCGGAGGGCCTTGTACTTCTCGTCGCTGACCCGGGCGACCGGCAGGCCGAGGGATTCGCCGATCTCGGGGACCGTCCAGCCGCGGGTCCAAAGCTCGACGATCCGGTCCTGGCGGGGGGTGAGCACGGCCTGGCGGGCGGCTTCGAGGATCTCGCCGAGTTCCTGTCGGTTTCGATGCCGCTGGTCCAAATCGGGGCCGGGGGTCGAGTGGTCGTCGAGGGACTGGTAACGCCGCGACCGCTGGACGCGCTTGCGGACCATGTCGATGGCGCGGATCAGTTCGCGGCGTTCCGGGGTGTCGTCGGACAGCACGAGGTTGAGGTCGAGCTGGCCGGCGCGGGCCTTACCCAGCAGGCGGCAGCAGACCTCCTGGGTGCAGTCGTCCCAGAGGCCGGGGTCGAGGCGGGCGTTTTTCCAGCAGACGGTGCAGTAGCGCTGGATGTCGCGGACGAGTTCCGATTCCGAGGCCGTCGCCGTGAGCGCGGCGAGGCCGATGACCAGCGCCATCGCGGTCGGGCCGGCGCGGAGGCCGCGGGTCGTCGGGTTCGGTTCTTGGTTCATCGCCATCAACTCCCGTCCGGGTTGTCCCTCGTGGCTCCGCCATCGTGTCGGGGTTGTCGAACGGCCTTTCCCCTCGAATCGGACGGGGTCGGCCCCGAAAATCGCCGGCCGGGGAGGCCTCGAGCCATCCCGAGTGATCCGAGGCACGGATCACTACGGGTTATTCGCCTTTGGGCCCCTGTTCTTTCGAGGGCCGGCGTGGCCGAACAACGTCCCAGCCGCGGCTCCGGGCCAGTCGGGCGAGCTTACCCCGGGGCCGGACGACGACCGCTCGACCGGCGCGCTCAAGGAGCGCCCGATCACTCCAATTATCCGCATAAGCGGCCGTTTCGTCCATCGCGATCCCGCGCTCGGCCGACCACTGCTCCGCGTAATACAGCTTTCCCTCGCCGTAACAGGGTGGACCGGAACCGATTCCGACGAGACGCCCCTGTCGGATCACGACCGGGGTCGTGAGCGTCGCGGCACAACCGAGGTAGATCGAGAGCGGCTCGATCACCAGTCCGGGGGACGACGAGACGAGCACCACTTTGGTCCCGGACCGGCGCAGGGCGTTGAAATGCTCGACGACACCTTCGTAGAGCCGCGGCTTCACGAACTCCACGAAGTTGTCGTAAGCGATCCGTTCGAGTTCGACCACCGGGATCGTGGCGATACTCTTGAGGCCGAAGTTGACGAGCTTGCCGTAGTCGAGCCGGCCGAACCTGTGTTGAAGCCCGTGGTAAATGGCGCGGAGCACGAACGAACGCCGGATCAGGCCGCGCCGGCGGAGGATCCGGGCGAACAGGAACGTGGTCGTCTGGGCCAGGAGCGTACCGTCGACGTCGACGAAGACGGCGGCGGGGGGCGTCTCGTAGGTCGGCCAACTCATCCTCAGGCGCCTCCGGCTCCCTGGGTGACGCGCCGCCCGACGTCTTCGGCCAGCGCCTCGGCGTCGGCCGCGGTGGCGGCCTCGGCGATCACCCGGACGATCGGTTCGGTGTTGCTCGCGCGGACGTGGACCCAGCGGTCGGCCCATTCCAAACGGAGGCCGTCGCGGCGGTCGTCGGCCGCGTCCGGGAACGCCCCCCGGATGGTCTCCCAAAGGGCGGAGACGCCCTCGGCCCCCCCGGGCCCGGCCAGCGGGTACGAACGCTTAACCATCGCGAACTTGGGGAGCGAGTCGACCAGTCGCGACAGCGGCTCACCGGTCTCGGCGAGCAAATCGAGGACCAAGGCGATCGCCACGAAGCTGTCGCGGACGAACCCGACCCGCGGGTCGATGACGCCCCCGTTCCCTTCGCCGCCGAGCACCGCGCTTTCCGCCCTCATGCGCTCGACGACGTGGATCTCACCCACGGGCGTCCGGTGGACCGGGCAGCCGAGCGACCGGGCGAGCGTTTCGGTGGCCAGCGAGGTGGACAGGTTCAGGACGACCGGCCCCTTCACCTGCGCCAGCCGCCGCTTCGCGGCCAGGGCGAGGGTCAGTTCCTCGCCGATGTAACGGCCCGTCTCGTCGACGATCGCGAGGCGGTCGGCGTCCGGGTCCTGGGCGAACCCGACCGCGGCGCCGGCGGCCGAGACGATGGAGCGGAACTCGCGGAGGTTCGTTTCGGTCGGCTCGGGCGGGTGGTCGTACCGGCCGTCGGCTTGGCCGCCGAGGATGACGGCTTTGCAACCCAGGACGCGGAGCAACTCGGTCCCCATCCGCCCGCCCGAGCCGTGGCAGGCGTCGAGGACGACGTGGAACGCCTTGCGGCGGATCGCCGCGACGTCGACCGTCTTGAGCACGGCGTTCAGGTGCGCGACGTCCGGGTCTTCGAGCGTCCGGACGCGCCCGAGGCCGTCCCACGAGGCCCAGCCGAACTCGCGGCGCTGAAACCGCCCCAAAACCTCGCGGCCGGTCGCGGGGCTGAGGACCATCCCCTCGGGCTGGAAGAACTTGAGCCCGTTGTAGTTCGGCGGGTTGTGCGACGCCGAGATCTGCACGCCGCCGGCCGCCCCCTGGTCGCGCACCAGCCGGCCGACCGTCGGCGTGGCGGCCGCCCCGACGAGGAGCGCGTCGCGGCCGGTGGCCGTGATCCCCGAGAGCACCGCCGGCACGAACACGGGGGCCGAGACCCGCCCGTCGTGGCCGACCACGATCGGCCCCGGCCCGCAGGTCGAGGCGTACGCCGCGGCGAACTCGGCCGCCACCGTCGGGTCCAGGCCGTCGCCGACCACGCCCCGCAACCCCGACACGCTCGCGATCCTCGTCCCGCCGCTCTTGCCCACGTCCCGTCTCCCTCACGCCCTCATCGCCAGAAACGGCCCGCCCTGTGCGAATGCACGCTACGGCGGACCGGCGCCGGGGGGCTTCCGGTCTGGCGTCGATTCTGAAGTGCGTCACGCCCCAAAGGTAGAAAATACCCGATCGACGCGTTAATCCCCAGCCCGGCCCGGTGGGGAGCCCCGATCCGGTCCCGGAAAGGCGGTTCTCTGAGGATAAAGCCCTCGGCCGCGGGGGTGAGCCTGCGGGGCGGCCTCTCAAACGGGCGACCGACGGGCGGACGCTTCGCGGGGGCGTCGGAGGTGGTTCCGGACGTCGCCGAGTGGGGCGAGTTTCAGGGGGAAGTGGGGGGCGGCGACGGCCGAGTGGGCGAGTTCGGCGCGGAGACGACGGCGGTCGGCCAACCGGGGCCATTCGCGCAGGGCGTCGAGTTTTCCGAGGAGGAACGGCCGGGCGCGGCCGCGGGCGAAACGCCAGGCGGCCTGGCCGAGGACGAACGCCAGGTGGGGCAACGCCGCGGCGGCGATCCAGGCGGCGGGGAGGTTGCTCCAGAAGAGGACCTCGGCGTTCCGGGCCATCCGGCGCTGGAGTTCGGGGCGGGCGTGGTTGTAGCTCGCCGAGACCTCGTGCAAGATCCGACAGCGCGGGGTGAACACGCACGAATAGCCGGCCCAGCGGAGCCGGAAGGCGAGGTCGACGTCTTCATAGTACGAGCCGAACGTCGGGTCGTACGCCCCGACGCGGCGCAGGGCCGACGCCCGATAGAAGGCGCTCGAACCGCTCGCGCCGAAAACGCGATCAACGGGCCGATCGGCCCAGCGGGCTGTGGCCTGTCCGTGCCCCCGCTTGCTCGGCCAGCCGACCAGCGCGTACGAGTCGCCCGCCGAGTCGACCCGGGCCGGGTCGGACCGGACGAGCACCAGCGGCGCGACGGAGCCGACGGTCGGGTCGGCGAACGGGGCGAGGCCGGCTTCGATCCAGCCGGCGGTCACTTCCGTGTCGTTGTTCAGGAGTTGGACGAACTCGCCCCGGGCCGCCGCGATGCCGGCGTTGGCCGCGGCGACGAACCCGCCGTTGACCTCGCGGCGGACGACGCGCACCCAGGGGAAGGCGTCCGCGATCCAGTCGGCGGTGCCGTCGGTCGAGGCGTCGTCGGCGACGATCACTTCGACGGCCGTGCCGGCGGGGCGGTGGCGGTCGACGCTCGCCAGGCAAGTTTCCAAGAGTGCGCGGCCGTTATACGAGGGGATGACGACCGAACAGACCGGGGGGGTCAAGAGAGGGGCTCCTGCGGGACCGGGTCCGGCGACGGGAGCACGGTCGGGACCGGGCCGGGGCGCGAGCCCCAGGTGGTCTTGCCCCAGAAGACGTGCTGGACGGTCATCAGGAGGACGCGGAAGTCGAGCAGGAACGACCAGCGCTCGATGTAGTCGAGGTCGTACTGCACGCGCTTGCGGAGCGACGTCCGCCCGCGCCAGCCGTGGACCTGGGCCCAGCCGGTCATGCCGCCCGGGACGGTGTGGCGGAGGTCGTAGTCGGGGACGGTCTCGCGGAACTGGTCGACGAAGACGGGGCGCTCGGGGCGGGGGCCGACCAGGCTCATGTCCCCCTTCAGGACGTTAAAAAGTTGGGGGAGTTCGTCGATGTTGGTGTGCCGGAGCCAGTCGCCGACCTTGGTACAGCGGGTGTCGTGGTCGGAGGCCCAGATCGGCCCGGTTTCCCCTTCGGCGTCGCGCCGCATGCTCCGGAACTTGATGATGCGGAAGAGCCGCCCCCCCTGCCCGATCCGGTCTTGCAGGTAAAAGATCGGCCGGCCCGAGTTGACCAGGATCGCCAGGGCGACGACGGCGAACAGCGGGGCGAGCAGGACGAGGCCGAGGGCCGAGCCGACG
>Ga0164243_10012757_pt1 | contig 11869 bp, 10 predicted proteins | sample OricompcompostOP_FD_108781 | JGI IMG/M metagenome (GOLD analysis project Ga0164243, IMG submission 108781) | Organic Plus compost microbial communities from Emeryville, California, USA - Original compost - Organic plus compost (OP) | ecosystem: Engineered > Solid waste > Mixed feedstock >...
CGGCCCGGCGCGAATTGCGCTCGCCCAGCGGCGCCATCGTCGACCTTACCGGTGCCGAATTCGATCTGCTCAGCGTCTTCGTTGGCCAGCCGCAACGGGTCATCGGCCGCGAGCGACTGATCGAGCTGTCGCGTACGCGCCTTGCCGACAGTTCCGATCGCAGTGTCGACGTGCTTGTCAGCCGCCTTCGCCGAAAGCTGTCCACTCCCGGCACCCCCGCGCCGATCAAGACGGTGCGTGGCATCGGCTACATGTTTTCCGCCGAAGTCAGCCGCCTTTGAAGAAGTTGACGTCGGTAGGGCTGGGGGGGCGGCTGCTGGCGATCGTGCTGATCGTCATCATCGTCGACTTCCTCGGCAATACCGTCCTGTTCGACCGCGCCAACGATTTCGTGCTGCGCGAGGACGATGCCGAGCGAATGGCCGAGCATCTGATCATCGCCCATCGCGTGATCGAACGAACGCCGGTGGCAGACCGTTCGCTGGTGGCGAGCGAATTGAGCACCGAACGTTTCAGGACGACCTGGGCACGCACGCGCAGCCGCGAGGTCGACGCTATAGAGCTCGCTACCCTGCGACACCAGATTCTCGATTTCGAGCCGGAGCTGGAAGAAGCAGAACTGCATCTCAGGCTGATGCCGTTGTCCAACGGCGGTAAGATCGCCGGGTCAATGACCTTGCCCGATCGCTCGGTGATCAATTTCCAGACTCATAGTCACAAGACCTGGTCGCTCAATCTGGGCCGCCTGGTGGGCCTTGCGCTGCCGTCGCTCGTCCTGATCGGCCTTGCCTATGTGCTGTTTCGCGCAACGTTGCGGCCGCTGAGAATGCTGGTGCGCGCAACATCTGAAGTTGGTGCGCCCAATCCCCGCCCGCTGGAAGAGATCGGACAGCCGGAAGTGCGCCACCTGATCCGCGCCTTCAACGCCATGCAGGAACGCATCCACCAGCTGCTCGCCAGTGGATCGCAGACGCTGCTGGCGATCGGCCACGACTTGCGCACGCCGCTGGCGCGGCTGCAGCTGCGGATCGACGATGCCAAGATCGATCCGGCACTGCATCGGGAAATCACCGAAGACATCAACGAGATGCGCGACTTGCTGCAGTCGCTGCAGACCTTCGTCGAAGCCGGGGATGAGGCGGCGCCGATCGAGCGGATCGATATCGCCGCGATGGCCCAGACCCAGGTCGACAATGCCCGCGATCTTGGTGCCGAGGTCAGCTATCGCGGGCCCGAGCATCTTGAGATCATGGCCCGCCCGGTCGGCCTGCGCCGCGCCTTTTCCAACCTGATCGAGAACGCGCTGGCCTATGCCGGGCAAGCGCGGGTCGAAGTGCGCGAGGACGGCCGGGACGTCGAAATCGTCGTGGAAGACGACGGCCTCGGCATTCCAGAGGAACGCATGGCGGAAGTGCTCCGCCCCTTCATCCGGCTCGACAGCGCGCGGGGCCGCAACACGGCGGGAATGGGGTTGGGGCTGCCGATCGTCGATCGGGTCGTGCAGGCCGAAGGCGGAACATTGCAATTGGCCAACAAGCCGTTCGGCGGGCTGCGTGTGACGATCCGTCTTCCCGATGCGCTCGCCTGAGCCGGCTAATACCGCACTGCAACATTTCCTTACAGTTCGGTAGAATTCAGGAAAAACGCTTCGCCTACCTTTCAGGCATGTGCGGGTGGCCCGCGCGTTTGTGCAATGCGATGAAAGGTGAAGATCGTGAACGAGCTTATCGGCCGGATATTCAGTTTCGAGAAAACCATCTTTCCGGGAAGCGGCGAGCTGTTCGCCAAGCTTTCCACGCAGGGGCAGGCGCCCAAGGCGCTGATGATTTCCTGCGCGGATTCGCGTGTCGTGCCCGAGCAGATTCTCCAGGCGCAGCCGGGCGATCTGTTCGTCTGCCGTAACGCCGGCAACATCGTGCCGCCTTATGCCAATATGAACGGCGGTGTTTCGTCTACGGTGGAATATGCCGTGGCGGCGCTGGGCGTGCGCGACATCATCGTCTGCGGCCATTCGGACTGCGGCGCGATGAAGGCGCTGAACGACCCCTCGATGCTTGAAGGCATGCCGAACGTTGCGGCCTGGCTGCGTCATGGCGCGGCGGCGGCGCATGTCGTCGAACGTTGCTGCCCCGACCTGACCGGCCCCGATCGGGTGCGGGCGCTGTGCCTGGAAAACATCCTCACCCAGATCGCGCATCTGCGCACCCATCCTTCGGTCGCCGCGGCCATCGCCCAGGGCGAGATGGCTCTGCATGGCTGGTTCGTAGACATCAACGCCGGACAGGTGCTGGGTCTCGACGGTGAGACCGGCCAGTTCGTGCCGCTGCGTGAAGATGCGTCGCTGCCGGTCGCGCTGCCCGCGCAGCGCCGCATCTGGCCGCAGAACAGTATCGTGGAGGCCGCCGAATGAGCACCGCCACCGGGCGGAGCGGTCCTTTCGCGCATTTTGCTAGCGACTTTACCGCCTCCATCGTTGTCTTCCTTGTCGCCATGCCGCTGTGCATGGGGATCGCGATCGCATCGGGCGTGCCGCCCGAGATGGGCCTGGTGACGGGAATCATCGGCGGCATCGTCGTCGGTTTCCTCGCGGGCTCGCCCCTGCAGGTCAGCGGACCGGCGGCCGGCCTGGCCGTGCTCGTCTTCGAATTCGTGCGCGAGAATGGCATCGCGGCGCTCGGCCCCGTGCTGGTGCTGGCGGGCGCGCTGCAGCTGGTTGCCGGGATCATGCGGTTGGGCGGCCTGTTTCGCTCGATTTCGCCGGCGGTCGTCCACGGCATGCTCGCCGGTATCGGCGCGCTGATCGTGATCGGCCAGTTCCACACGCTGTTCGATGCCGCGCCTTTGTCCAGCGGTCTTGAGAACCTGGCGGCCATGCCTGCCCGCGTGCTTGGCCTTTCACCGCTTGACCTCCGCTCGACTGAGCTGGCGCTGATGATCGGTGTGCTGACCATTGTCGTCATGCTGGGCTGGGAGAAATTGCGTCCGGCTTCGCTGAAGCTGGTTCCTGGCGCTCTGCTGGGTGTGACCGTGGCAACGCTGGTTGCTTTCACTCTCGGGCTCGATGTCGCGCGGATTGCCGTTCCGGAATCGATCGGCGCGGCTTTCACGTTCCCCGGTGACGGCTTCCTTTCCCCATTGCTCCAGCCCTCCGTCCTGATCGCGGCGGTTGCGATCGCTTTCATCGCCAGCGCGGAAACGCTGCTGTCGGCCGCGGCGGTCGACCGGATGCATGATGGCGTTCGCACCGACTACAACAAGGAGCTGCGTGCACAGGGCGTCGGCAATTTCCTGTGCGGCGTGGCCGGCGGCTTGCCGATGACGGGCGTTATCGTGCGCAGTTCGGCGAATGTGCAGGCCGGCGCCCGCACGCGATTGTCGACCATTTTCCATGGTGCGTGGATCCTCGCCTTTGTCGCGCTGCTTCCTTGGCTGCTGCGTGAGATTCCCATGGCCGCGCTTGGTGGCGTTCTGGTCGTTACCGGTTGGCGCCTCGTCAGCCTCGAGCACGTGCGGCACCTGCTCCATGTGCATGGCCGTCTTCCGGCGCTGATCTGGGCCGTCACGTTCGTGCTGGTGGTCGCTACCGACCTCCTGACCGGCGTGCTGGTGGGCCTTGCGCTGTCGCTGATTGAGCTGCTGCCCTATCGGCGCAGCCTCAAGCTCGGCGTGGCGCAGCGGCATGAAGAGGACGTCATCCACGTCGCGCTCGACGGAACGGCGACGTTCCTCAGCCTCACGCGGCTAAACTCGGTGCTCGAATCGCTGCCCGACAATCGTCCGGTTCGGCTCGACCTTCTGTCGCTCAAGGGGATGGACCATACGACGGCCCAGACGCTCAGCGAATGGCTGTCACGCCGCAAGCGGCAGGGCGCGCCGGTCGAGGTCGACGGGACCGAGCAATTGACGCGGCCCCTGGCGCTGGCTGCCTGACTTCGTTCGCCAGTTGAACCCAGGTTCACGGCGTCCGTCCGAATTTCGGGCGGGCGCCGTCGACCTGTGTTACGATCACCAACATCCGCACAGCCTGAGCCTGTCGAAGGCCATGCGCAGTCGCGGCCCTTTTCAGTTGCCCTTCTTCCTTGAGCCGCGCACGTTGCATCATAGAAGGCGTAAGGCCTTGGTCCGCCATTGGCGCGTGGCCTTCGACAGGCTCAGGCTGAGCGGTGTGGTCATTATGCTCAAGCCCGCTTTCCACCGCGAAGCGCTGACGCAGCTGGATATTAATTCGCCCTAAGCCCGGCACGCTTCCTGCGCCCGGGCATCCTCCAGCAGGACCACCGGCACATGATCCGCCGGCAAGGCGCTCGAATAGAGGAAACCCTGTCCGGTATCGCAGCCCATGCCGGCGAGCTGCGCTTCCTGGACGGCGGTTTCGATACCCTCGGCGATGACTTCCAGACCCAGGCAATGCCCCAGGTTGATGACGGTCGCCGAAATGGCTTCCGCATCGGGGCTCGATTCGATCCTCTGGACGAAGGACCGGTCGATCTTGAGCAGGTCAACCGGGAACTGGTTGAGATGGGAAAGCGAGGCATAGCCTGTGCCGAAATCATCGAGCGCGATCCGGATGCCCTGGTCGCTCAGCCGCCGCAATGCTGCTTCGACGTCACCGGCTTCATGGCCGAGGAAGACGGTCTCGGTCACTTCGATCTGAATGCATGAGGGCGGCACGCCCTTCGTCGCCAACCGTTCGAGGAAAGTTTCGGCGAAGCAGCCGCTGCGGAAGTCGGCGGCGGCGACGTTGATCGCGACATGGCCGAAGGGCAGGCCGGCGCCCAGCCAGCGATGGACGTCGTCCAGGACCTTGTCCAGCATCCGATCGCTCAGCGGGCCGCTCAGTGCCGGGTCGTCGAAAGCGGCCTTGAGCACATCGGGGCCGCAAAGCTGCCCGTCGCGGTCGGTCCAGCGAAGCAGCGCCTCGAACCCGACGATCCGCGACGTGCGCAACGAGACCTTGGGCTGGTAATAGGGCTGGATCGTATCCCGCTGCAGCGCATAGCGGGCGTGGCCGATCATCGCCTGATGCCGCTCGACTTCCTCCATCATCGATGGTTCGAACAGCTTCAATTGCGCCCGGCCGCTGGCCTTGGCCGCATAGAGCGCGATGTCGGCCGCCTTCATGATTTCCGAGCGGGCCTTGCCATCGCCCGAAATGAAGCTCGCGCCTATGCTAGCCGCGCATTCCAGCAGTCGGCCTTCGTGGACGAATGGCTCGCGCAGCTGCGCGTAGATCCGGTCTGCCGCCGCCTGAACCTCCGCGTCGGACCGGGCGCCGATGATCAGGGCGAATTCGTCGCCACCCGTCCTCGCCACGATATCCCCGTCGAGCACCGCGGCGCGAAGGCGATCGGCGAAAGTGCAGAGCAGCGAATCTCCGGCATCGTGGCCCAGCGTGTCGTTGATCGCCTTGAAATTGTCGACGTCGAGGATGAGGAGCGCCCTGGTCGTCGGCTGATCGGCATTGCCGAGCATTGCATCCAGCCTGTCCTGCAGAAGAGCGCGGTTCGGCAATCCGGTAAGCACGTCGTGCTGCGCCATCCAGATGGCCTGTTCCTCGGACTTTTTCTGATGGGTGATGTCCCGCGCCACCACCATCAGGCGGCCCGATCCGTCGGAAATCTGATTGACGATGATGTCGAACCACCGGCGCTGGTTCTGCGCATCCGCATGATAGGTGACGAGATTGCCGGGCTGGCCCGCCTTCGCAGATTCAAGCACCTGTATCGCAGTTGCGCGGTCGTCCGCCGGAAGGATGGTCAGCCATTCCCTTCCCAACAGGGTGCTATGTTGCGTGGCGACCGAATTGGGATAGTTGCAGAAGACGATGTCGTAATGCTCATCCAAGATAAGCGTATAGTCGGGACTGGATTGCAGGATTGACTGGTTGAGGGATTCGCTGCGCTGCAGGTCGTTCAACGCGATCATCCACGAAACCATCATCCTGTGCAGCGAAAATGCCGCCGAGAAGATCGTCAGCATGAAGACGGGCAGTTGCAGGCTGATCGCTATCATGATCGGTTCGCTGGTTAGCGAACCGGCCACCGCGCAGGGGGCAAGGGTCGACAGGCCCATCAGTGCGGCCAGCCGCGGCGTGCCGAAGTTCCTGAGGCAGGTGCCGCAGACCATCGCCGCGGCCGATAGGCAGGCGATGGTGGCCAGCACCCAATCGTCGCTGGTCAGGCACATGAAAGTCCCGAAACCGACCGAGGAAGACCAGGCGCAGGAAAGCAACGCGGCCAGCAGCCGGGGCGGCTTTCGTCCAGCCGCCAGCGCACGCCTGCCGTAAAGCAGCACGCTCAGCCGGACCATGCCCAGTACGATCTCGAACAGCAGCCAGCCGATGAAGAGCGCTGAAGGCTGACGCCAGACGGCGATCGAGGCCACGGCGATCGTATTGATCACGCCGCCGAGGAAGATCGGCACCGACGTGAACAAGCCATTCATCAATTGGATGGCGATGGAATCCGAAACCGCGGCTCGGGTGCCCAGAAGCCATCTTGTCAGCTTGTCGAGAGGCACCCCTAGCGCGCTCATCTATCCTTGGATCCGTCTTAACGTCTGGCGGCACGCTACAGCCCATAGGTTAACAAGAATGGGCTTGAGTGACCGTAAGTACGGATTTTTGGACGATAAATGCCGGGACGAGTATATAGTGCGCGGCGTGGGCGAGGCACCGCGGACGTTCGGCGAAAAATTCGCGTGTCCACGGCGCCGCGTGGGTGGCCGTCGTTCCGCCTAGGTCGTCTTGGTCTTCCGTGGCTTGGACCGCCGCGGTTTCGTTGCGGCCTGAGGCTCGGGAATCGCACCATCGTTCTGATCGCTTTCGGGGGAGACGAACACGTCCTCGCCCTTCGCCTTCTTGCCGATGGCGTATTTGTAGATGACGTAGAAGGAGGCCCCGGCCAGGGTCCAGCGAAGCAACTTCATCCAATCTTCTCCTAGTTCCGGCACGGTAACGTGCGGATGGGGCGCTGTAGACCAGTTTGCCGATCAGCAGAACCATCAAGCGTCTGGACGATCTCTACTGGCTCTCCAGGTCGGGATAGATCATATGCGTGCACATGACCCCTGACGTGGCAACGCTTGGACTGCTCGACGATGAAGAGATCGAGCTCGACCACGCTGCGCTGGCCTTGAGCGAGCTCGATCATGAAGGGCTCGACCTCACGCCTTATGCCGCCTTGCTCGATGCCATGACCGATCGACTCGATATCGTGGGCGCCATTGCGCAAACGCCCGGTGAGCAGGCCGAGGCACTGGCCCAGGTGTTCCATCACGAGTTCGGCTTCGCCGGGGACACCACGAGCTACGACGCGCCGTTGAACGCCGATCTCATCCGTGTCCTCGATCGTCGGCGGGGATTGCCCGTCAGCCTTGCGATCCTTTACGTCGCGGCCGCGCGCCGGATGGGCTGGACGGCGTTCGCGTTGAACACGCCTGGCCATGTGCTCGTCAGCCTGGGGGATGAGCCCATCGTGCTGATCGATCCGTTCCATGGCGGCATAACGGTTTCGGCCGAGCGGCTGGCGGCCTTGCTGCACGGCGCGCTGGGCCCCGATGCAGAGCCGGGGCCGGAGCATGTCGCCCCGATGGCCAATCGCGCTGTGCTCGTCCGGCTGCTGCTCAATCAGGCGTCGCGGGCAGAGCTGGCGGGCGATCCGGCGCGAGCGTTGACGCTCTATGCGCGGATGACGCTGGCGGCGCCCGATAATCCCGACGGCTGGTGGGAACTTGCCCGCTTGCAGCTGGAGATGCGGGACGTCGATGCGGCGCGCCACAGCCTGAGCGCCATGCTCGAAGTCACCCGAGATCCGGAGCGTCGCCAGCTTGTTTCGGCCGCGCTGGACGCGATCGGCTCGGGATAATGGGGGATCAGGGGCGAGTGGATCGCGCGACAACAGCCGACATGGTCGCCATTCCCGGCGGTGTTTTCGCCATGGGTTCGGAGCGGTTCTATCCTGAGGAAGCGCCCGTGCGGCAAGTGCGGGTAGATCCATTCTGGATCGACGAGACGCCGGTCACCAATGCGCAGTTCGCGGACTTCGTCGCTGCCACGGGCCATGTCACTTTCGCTGAGATCGCGCCTGATCCGCAGCTCTATCCCGGCATGAATCTCGAGCTTGCCCAGCCCGGATCGCTGGTCTTCGAAATGATGGACGGGCCCGTCAACCTGGCGGGGATCGACTGGTGGGATTTCCGTATCGGCGCCGACTGGCGCCGGCCGCTGGGGCCGGATAGCTCGATCGAGGGGATCGAGGACCATCCCGTCGTCCATATCGCGCATGCCGATGCCGAGGCTTATGCCGCCTGGGCGGGCAAAGCGCTGCCGACCGAGGCGGAGTGGGAATTCGCCGCGCGGGGCGGCCTGGACCACGTGGATTACGCCTGGGGTGTGGAACTGGCGCCTGGCGGTGCCATGATGGCGAACTATTGGCAGGGGCTGTTCCCTTTCGCCAACCAGTTGACCGACGGCTTCCTGCGGACATCGCCGGTCCGGGCCTATCCGGCCAACGGCTACGGACTATACGACATGATCGGCAACGTCTGGGAATGGACCGCCGACTGGTTTGCCCAGCCGAAGATCGAACGCAAGGCGCGCGGGTCGTGCTGTATTCCGGCCAATCCTCGTGGCGGCACGCGCGGCAGCAGCATCGACCGCGCCGATCCGGGGCGCACGCCGCGCAAGGTGCTCAAGGGCGGATCGCATCTCTGCGCCGAGAATTATTGCCAGCGTTACCGCCCGGCCGCCCGCTATGCCCAGCCGATCGATACGACCACGGGCCACGTCGGTTTCCGTTGCGTCGTGCGGGATAAGGGTCGCTAGCAAGCCTACGTCAGCGATAGCGGGCCAGCGCGTCATTCACCCGGTCGAGCGCAGCCGCCAGGGGATCGGTCTCGCCAAGCAGACGGAACGTGCCGTTCAGCGTGAAGAAGCAATGCCCATGCACCGTTGCCAGCAGCGAGCGGGCGAGGGCAGGGGCCTTGTCCGCATGCTCGGGCGGAAGGGCGGCGGCGATCTCCCGCACGACGACTTCGGTGATCTCGGTCACCTTGCGCTGGTAGCCTTCGGGCATCGCCTCGTCATCGGCCAGGCGGAAGTCATAGAGAGCGGCCCAGGCGTGGCGGTGAATGACGGCGAACTCGAAATAGGCATCGATCGCCGCGCGTAGCCGGTCTTCACTCACGCCTTCAAGGCGGCTTTCGAGATAGTCGAGCCACAGGTCCAGCGTGCGGCCGTTGATCGCTAGGATCAGCTGATCGTATGAGCCGAAGACGTTGTAGATCGTGCCGATCGAATAGCCGATCCGCTTTGCCACCTCGCGTGCGGAAAAGCGAGCGAAGCCCACATCGCTGATCTGGCGGTGCCCTTCGGCCACGATCATCTCACGCAGCTCGGGGCGGGTATGGTCGGACCTACGCCCCATCCTGCGCCTGCTTGCGAACGAACGGATAGCGCATCTGCGCTAGATAGCCGTCCGGCACTTTCTCGGGCACGCCATAGCCTTTCGGCCAGGCGCTGTCTGGCAGGTAATGCGTGCCGAAGATGCGATCGTAGAACGGAAAATGGATGGCGAAGTTCTTGTCGACGCCCTCCGGATCGATCGCGTGATGCCAGTGATGGAACCGCGGCAGCGCCAGCCAGTGGCCCAGCCGGTTAAAGTCTCCGCGCAGATTGGCGTGGAGTAGCGAGGACCAGACATAGACGAGGCCGATATAAGCCTGCATCACCGAAGGCAGGAAACCGAGCGTCAGCAGCGGTAGCGAAGTGACGCCGCGCAGCAGCACGATTTCGATGAAATGCATGCGTGCGCCGGCCAGCCAGTCCATCGACTTGGCACTGTGGTGCACGGCGTGGAAGCCCCAGAGGAAGGGCACGCGATGGAACAACCGGTGGAACCAGTATTGCGCAAGGTCGGTCAGCAGCATGGCCGCCAGGAACTGGATCAGCCACGGCAGGTCCGAGACGAAAGTTCGCGTGCCGGCCAGCCAGCCGGCGTTGGCATTGATGTAGCTCGACGGCGCCAGCGCCAGAAAGGTGATAAGCTGCACCATCATCGAGCTGACGAGGTAATAGAACAGGTCCTCGCGCCATTCCGGACGGAACAGCCGCTGGCTGGCGATGCGGGGAAAGAAGCGTTCGATCGGCGCGAACATCAGGCCAGTGGCGATCATGTTCACCGCGAAGAAGTCGACGCCGAAAAAGATGCCCCAGTCCTTCGTCTCCTCGGGCTGCACTGCCGATCCGCCCAGGATCGTCGCGGAAAGGGCGATGATCAGCGCGCTCAGCCCCAGTGCTTTCCTTGGCCGAAGCAGCAGGCTGAGCAGGGCCAGGGCATAGGCGGACAGCAGCACGAGATGGACGACCAGGCGGAAGCCCGAATTGCCGCGCAGCACGCCAAGCTCGGGCATGCCCACCCATCCGGGCCAGCGCAGGGCCGCGACGAAGCACAGACCGCCGATCGCCAGCACCAGCGCGAAGAAGCCGGAAAACCAGCCGGTTCCGAAGCCGCGCGCCTCGATCGGTGCTTCCAGATCATGCGCCAGCCGCGCCAGGAAATTTCCCTTCATCGAACCCCCGAACGAACCCGGCCGCCATCCGGACGGTCCAGCATGGAACGACGGCGTACAACGATAATTGATCGCTGTAAAATTATTTAATTGAACGATGATTATTTCGACGCTATGAGGTCGCGACTGGAGGATGGCTGATGGAAGCGATTGTCGCGCTCGTGCTGATTGTCGGTGGCGTCATTCTGTTCGATTCGCGAGGGCGGATCAGGCGGCTGGAAGTCAGGCTTTCGCAACTGGAGGCAGCTCGGCCGTCCACCGAGTCCCTGCGAAGGCGGGGGCCTCAGGAGGTTGCAGAAGAGCCTCACCAGGAGGCTGTGGCTTTGGAGGAGGCTACAGAAGAACGCGCTCCGGAGGTTCAGCCCAGTCTCACAAGGTTCCCGCCTGCGCGAGGATTCGATGTGGAGTCGGCGCCGGTTCCGTCCGAACCCTCCGTTACGCCGGCGTCCAAGTCTTCGACCTTTTCCATCAACTTCGAAGAACTCTTCGGCCGCCGGCTGCCGATCTGGGCGGGCGGGATAACGCTCGCCATAGCCGGCGTGCTCATCGTCAAATACGCGATCGACATCGGATTGTTCGGCCGCATCTTCACGCCGGGCGTCCAGTTGGTCTGCGGCCTGCTCTTCGGCTTCGGGCTGATCGGTGGCGCCGAGCTTGCCTATCGTAACCGCGAACGGGTCGATGATCCGCGTGTCGCGCAGGCGCTTGCCGGAGCGGGCATTTCGACGCTCTATGCCGCGCTGCTGGTTGCGGCCAATGCCTATCAGTTGATCTCGCCGCTCGCTGCTTTCATCGGCCTTGCTGCAGTTACCGCGATGGCGCTTTTCCTTTCGCTGCGCCACGGCGCGCCCAGCGCGCTGCTCGGTCTGGCGGGGGGCCTTGCCGCGCCGGCGCTGACCATCGGCATCACCGCCAACGTGCCCATGTTGGCGATCTACATGGCCTTCACTATCGCCGGCCTCGTCGGCGTTGCGCGGGCGCAGCGCTGGCCCTGGCTGGCGCTGATCGCCCTGATCGGCGGCGCGGGCTGGAGCCTCTGGCTGATCCTCGCCGGTGAGGCGCTGACCGTGCTCGGCTCACTGTCGATCGGCATGTTCGTTGTGCTCATCGCCGTCGCCGCGCCGCTATTCGCCTTTGAAGGCGTGCGATCCACGCTGCTGCGTTCGGCCGCGGCAGTGGTGGGGGCAGCGCAGCTGGCGCTGCTGGTCGCCCTCGGCGGCTTCGAGCCGCTCGACTGGGGCCTCTTCGCGCTGATCGCGGCCGCCGGCTGCCGATCTGGGCGGGCGGGATAACGCTCGCC
>Ga0164243_10012758_pt1 | contig 11868 bp, 8 predicted proteins | sample OricompcompostOP_FD_108781 | JGI IMG/M metagenome (GOLD analysis project Ga0164243, IMG submission 108781) | Organic Plus compost microbial communities from Emeryville, California, USA - Original compost - Organic plus compost (OP) | ecosystem: Engineered > Solid waste > Mixed feedstock >...
ATGTCGCTGCTGATGGTCACCTACTACATGAACCCCGCGCCGAGGCGCTGATTGTTCTGACACGAGCTTCGAGAAACTTCGCTCAACGCGCGTCGTGCTCAGTTGATGGCCGGCGCGAGCGCCGGCCATCAGCGCGACGGCGCTAACCGCACACAAAGCTTCTTGAAGCTCGTGTCCCTGCTAAGGAGTCAGTTCCCGCGCGGGGCCTGTCTCCACAGGAAGACCGTTGTCGGCGCCCCACTCCGCCCAACTGCCATCGTAGACCGCCGCGTTCGTCTGCCCGAGCACGGCCAGCGCAAGCGACAGGATCGACGCTGTCACCCCCGAGCCGCACGAGGTGACGATAGGCTGCTTGGTATCGATGCCGGCGTCGGCAAAGATGCGCGCCAGCTCCACCTCGGACTTCAGCGTGCCGTCGGCGTTGATCAACATCTGCGAGGGTACGCTGCGCGCCCCCGGCAGGTGTCCGGAACGCAGGCCGGGACGCGGCTCGGGTTCCGTGCCTTCGAAGCGCGCCGCAGGACGTGCATCGACGATCTGCGCCGAGCGCTTGGCGATCAGCTTCTTCACGTCGTCGATATCGCGCAGCAGCGAGGCGTTGAGTTGCGGCGTGAAGTGGCGCTCGGTCCGCTTGCGCGGCAAGCCGTCCTCCAGCGGGCGGCCCTCGGACTTCCACTTCTTGAGCCCGCCGTTCAGCACCGCGACGTCCTCGTGGCCCATGACGCGGAATGTCCACCAGGCGCGCGCCGCCGAGAACAGGCCGAGCGTGTCGTAGACGACGATGCGCATGCCGTCGCCGACGCCCATTTTCTTCATGCGCGAGGCGAACTTCACGGTGGATGGGAGCATGTGCGGCAGCGACGATTTTTCATCCGACAAATCGTCGATGTCGAAGAACAGCGCGCCGGGGATGTGCGCCGCGAGATATTCCGCTTTGGGGTCGCGGCCGGCCGTCGGCAGATGCCAGCTCGCGTCGAAAATCACGAGATCCGGGGCGTTAAGATGCGCGGCGAGCCAGTCCGTCTCTACGATCCACTTCTTGGCGCTCTCCAGCACGTTTCCCTCTCTTACAATGTCGTGAACGGTTGCTGCGCGGCTCGTGCGGCCACGCTTGATAGCGACATAGGCAAAAGCGGCGATACCCGCAAGGACGGCGACGGCCTGTCCCATCTGAACCGCGTCAACCCGAGGCAAAAACCACGGGAAGCTTTGACGTCTGCGGCTTCAGCCAGGAAGGCACCGGCAACGATTTGCTTTCCAGGAATGCCGGATTGAAAAGCCGCGACTGATAGCGCGTTCCACTATCACACAGGATCGTCACGATCGTGTGACCCGGGCCAAGCTCACGCGCAAGGCGCATGGCCCCGGCGACGTTGATGCCGCTCGATGCACCGACGCACAGGCCTTCATCGCGCGTCAATGCGAAGACGATATCGACGGCCTCCGCATCGGCGATGCGGTAGGCGGTGTCGATCGGTGCACCCGCGATGTTCTTGGTGATGCGGCCTTGGCCGATGCCCTCGGTGATCGACGAGCCTTCGGCTTTCAATTCGCCTGTCGTGTAATAGGAATAGAGTGCGGAGCCGAAGGGGTCTGCGAGCGCGATACGCACCTTCTCGCTCTTCGCCTTGAGGCCGCGTGACACGCCACCGAGCGTTCCGCCCGAGCCGACAGCCGAGACGAAGCCGTCGACTTTGCCCGCCGTATCGTCCCAGATCTCTACCGCGGTCGTTGCAGCGTGGATGTCGCGATTGGCGACGTTGTCGAACTGGTTGGCCCACACCGCACCGTTCGGCTCGCTTGCGTCCAGAGCGTCAGCAAGGCGCTGGGAATATTTCACGTAGTTGTTGGGATCCTTGTAGGGGACCGCCGGCACCTCCACCACCTCGGCGCCGAGAAGGCGGAGCGTGTCCTTCTTCTCCTGCGACTGGGTGTTGGGGATGACGATGACGGTGCGCAAGCCGAGGGCGTTGCCGAGCACTGTCAGCCCGATGCCGGTGTTCCCCGCAGTGCCCTCGACAACGGTGCCGCCCGGCTTCAGGCGCCCGCTCTCCATGGCGTCGGTGATGATGCCGAGCGCAGCACGGTCTTTGACCGAGGCGCCAGGGTTCATGAACTCGGCCTTGCCGAGAATGGTGCAGCCGGTCTCCTCAGAGGCGCGACGAAGCCGAATGAGAGGCGTGCGGCCGACGGCGGCGGCGACGCTCGAGCGCGGGGTCAAGGGGAGCAACTCCATTAAGGAAGGGAGCGAACCTACCGACGCCAGTGAGTGCTCGCAACTGCGCTCTAGATCGCAGTTCTTCGCTTCAGCGGAGGCTTGTTCGCTCCGCTACGCAACGCAACAGCGTCCGCTCTTTCTGTATGCCTTTCTTAAGGCAACCTTGGCACCGTGGAACTGGCGCCCAGTCCGGATTCGGCTTCGCGCCCGCTGCTGCTCGACAGGAGCCGAAATGCCGTCGGTGAGACCCGTTCTGCCTACCGCAGCGCTGCAAATCCTGCAGCAGGTGAATGCGGAGGCAGTCCCGAGGGAGACGGCGCCGGCCGGCACCGCCCTGGTTGCCGCTGCCAACGGCATCGTGCTGCCCGGCTCATCGGATGCGCGGGCGCAGGCGAATGCCAGGATTTCCGAGTCGTTGTTCGACCACCGCCCGAACCTCCAGGAGATGAAGTTCGACCTGTTTCGGCGTCTCGGCAGCGAACTCGGCGTCAACATGGACGACTACGAGGATCCGCACGATTATGCGTCCGCTCTCCGGCGGGCCATCGCAAAGATCAAGACACAGCCGGACGCGATGCAGATTCTACGTGCGATCGAGAAAGAGCTAGGTCTCAATGAGCTTGGCCTTACCCTCGATGATCTCATCGACGCCATCGACGATCCCGACGGGAAGGTGGCGAAGAAACTGAACGAAGCCTTGATCGCACAGATGGGAGGAGACGCCGATTCCATCCGCGAAGGCATCAAGATCGACGAGGCCGGCCTCTATAGCCTGTGACCCTGCCAAGATAGCCTGTGACCCTGCCAAGGGACGAGCGGCGCCGGGGATAAGCCGGTCAAGACCGACGAGGCGGCCTTTACAACGTCTGGTTCTGACGCTGCAGCCCGGGTGCCGGCTGCAATTTACTGCAATTGTGGTGGAACACAGCGAAATAACGTGCAATCGGGGCCTGTTCGAGGGGGTGGCGGCAACGGGGCCGTTGCATTGTGCACCCCCCGCCAGATATACCTTCGCCCGATCGATCCCGACAGCCGCAGCGACTTGCCTTTGAGGCGAGATCGGACTGGCTCTGGCCGGCCTGAAGGCGGGGGCGACGCGCGGGCGTGGCGGAATTGGTAGACGCACTTGGTTTAGGTCCAAGCGCCGCAAGGCGTGGGGGTTCAAGTCCCTCCGCCCGCACCACGCTTTAGCGCCGGAGCGCAGCAACGGAGCCCGTCGGCTTTACGAGTTAGGTTGGAGAGCAATGCAGATTACCGAAACCAGCAGCGAAGGTTTGAAGCGCACGCTGCAAGTCGTCGTGCCCGCCGGCGAGCTTGGCAAGCGCTTCGATAGCCGCCTCGACGAGATCAAGGACCGCGTACAGCTCAAGGGCTTCCGCAAGGGCAAGGTGCCCGTGCCGCACCTGAAGAAGATGTACGGCCGGTCGCTCATGGTCGAGGTGCTGCAGGAGACCGTGCGCGAGACGTCCAATCAGGCGCTCGCCGACCGCAAGCTGCGCCCGGCCATGCAGCCGAGCGTCACCCTGCCAGAGGACCAGGCGGAGATCGAGCGCGTGCTCGCCGGGCAGGCCGACCTCTCCTACTCGATGTCTTTCGAGGTGCTGCCGGCCATCGACCTCACCGATCTGGGAACGCTGAAGCTGGAGCGGCAGGTCGCCGAGGTCGAGCCGACCGCGGTCGAGGAGGCAGTGGGCCAGCTCGTTGCGCGCAGTGTCACCTACAGTCCGGAGGAAGGCCGCGCCGCCGAGAAGGGCGACCGGGTGACCATCGACTTCGTAGGCAAGATCGATGGCACGCCGTTCGAAGGCGGCAGCGCCGAGGACACGCCGATTGTGCTCGGCGAAGCCAATTTCATCCCCGGCTTCGAGGACGGCCTGATCGGGGCAAAAGCCGGCGAGGAGCGCGATGTCACCGCCACCTTCCCGGCCGAGTATCCGGTGGAGACTTTGGCCGGCAAGGCCGCGGTCTTTTCCGTCAAGGTCAAGGAAGTCGCGCCTCCGGTGCGGCCGGAGGTGAACGACGAGTTCGCCAAGAGCCTTGGTGCCGAAACCGTCGATCAGCTCAAGGACTTGGTAAAGGCGCAGATCGCCGGTGAATACGCCAACGTGGCGCGCTCCAAGCTGAAGCGCCAGCTCCTCGACCAGCTCGAGAAGGCCCATTCCTTCGAGCTGCCGCCCTCTCTGGTCGACAGCGAGTTCTCGGCCATCTGGCAGCAGCGCGAGGAGGGCATGAAGCGCTCTGGCGAACCATCCAGCGAGGAGAGCACGAGCGATGAATCGGCGCGTGACGAGTTCCGCAAGATCGCCGAGCGGCGCGTGCGTCTCGGGCTGGTGATTGGCGAGATCGCCGAGAAAAACGATCTCAAGATCACCCAGGATGAGATGCGCCGCGCCCTGATCGAGCAGGCGCGTCGCTTCCCCGGCCAGGAGAAGGCAGTCTACGAATACTACGAGAAGACTCCGGGAGCGCTGGCCGAGCTGCGGGCTCCGATTTTCGAGGACAAGGTCGTCGATTTCATTCTCGAGAAGGCCCAGCCCGTCGAGAGGAAGGTCACCAAGGACGAGCTTTTCCAGAAGCCGGATGAGGGCGGGGAGGCGTAAAAGCCTCCCGGCCATCCTATATAGCCGTGCTGCCGGCCCGGGAATTGCACTGGAGATTGCAGCAGGACTGCAATTGGAGCGGGGCTTGCACCCGCAGACGGCACTGCCCAAGAAAGACGACGTTGCGCGGCGCGATTCGGACGCCGCGTCCCCCGAATAGAGCAAAGGAACGACGACGATGCGTGATCCGGTCAGCACCCTGACGAACACGTTCTGGCCGATGGTGGTCGAGCAGACGAACCGCGGCGAGCGCGGCTACGACCTACCCTCGCGCCTCTTGAAGGAGCGCATCATTTTCGTCACGGGACCCGTCGAGGACCAGATGGCGGCGTCGATCTGCATGCAGCTCCTGTTCCTCGAGGCGGAGAACCCGAAAAAAGAAATCTCTATGTATATCAATTCGCCAGGCGGCGTCGTCACGGCTGGCATGGCGATCTACGACACCATGCAGTTCATCCGCCCGCAGGTCGCCACTCTGTGCATCGGGCAAGCCGCCTCGATGGGCTCGCTGCTGCTCTGTGCCGGCGCCGCCGGGCTGCGTTATGCCCTGCCGAATGCCCGCATCATGGTGCACCAGCCCTCCGGCGGCTTCTCTGGCCAAGCCTCGGACATTGAGCGCCATGCCGAGGATATCATCAAGATGAAGCGGCGGCTTAACGAGGTCTACGTTAAGCACACGAACCAGCCGTATGAGGTCATTGAACGCACCCTTGACCGTGATTACTTCATGACGGCGGATCAGGCCAAGGACTTCGGCATTATCGACAAGGTTTTGTCGAGCCGCGAAGAGGTCGATTTCGGCCCCGTCGAGGCCAAGACCGCTTCCTGATACGCAAGGCAGTTTTGGAGCCGAAAGGCCGCAGGTCGGAGAGGGCACTTGCCTCGCCGCCAAGGTGGGATCATGCTGACCTCTTCCGCGGTCGAAGGGCACCGCCAAAAGCCGCTAAACCCGGCTTCGGCAGCACTGCCATAAAACTGTGGTAATCGGGCCGCTTCGGCGTTGGCTGGGCCGGACTCCGTTAATCCAATCTTGATCTGAGGAACGCTAGCGTGCTCAGATCAGGCTAATGGACTCGGACCCGCCCTCGGCAAGCGGCCTGAGACAGGAATCTTCCAAGGCGAGCGCCGGCGCATCGGCGCACAGCTGCCCGAGGAGGGGTAAGAAATCCGAGATGGCTCAAGAGAAAAATACTCTCTACTGCTCGTTTTGCGGCAAGAGCCAGCACGAGGTGCGTAAGCTGATCGCGGGCCCGACGGTGTTCATCTGCGATGAATGCGTCGAGCTGTGCATGGACATCATCCGGGAAGAGAACAAGAACACCCTGGTGAAGTCGCGCGACGGCGTGCCCACCCCGCAGGAGATCTGCGCCGTCCTCGACTCCTACGTCATCGGCCAGGATCACGCCAAACGCGTCCTGTCGGTTGCCGTCCATAACCATTACAAGCGCCTCAACCACGCTTCGAAGAACAACGACGTCGAGCTGGCGAAGTCGAACATCCTGCTCGTCGGCCCGACGGGTTGCGGTAAGACGCTGCTCGCGCAGACGCTCGCGCGAATGCTCGACGTGCCGTTCACGATGGCCGATGCGACGACGCTCACCGAGGCCGGCTACGTCGGCGAGGACGTTGAGAACATCATCCTGAAGCTGCTGCAGAACGCCGACTACAACGTCGAGCGTGCACAGCGCGGCATCGTCTACATCGACGAGGTCGACAAGATCTCGCGCAAGTCTGACAACCCGTCGATCACACGCGATGTGTCGGGCGAGGGTGTGCAGCAGGCCCTGTTGAAGATCATGGAAGGCACCATCGCCTCCGTGCCTCCGCAGGGTGGCCGCAAGCATCCCCAGCAGGAGTTCCTGCAGGTCGACACGACGAACATCCTCTTCATCTGCGGCGGCGCCTTCGCCGGCCTAGAGAAGATCATCTCGCGGCGTGGCAAGGGCACCTCGATCGGCTTTGCAGCCAAGGTCGTGAGCCAGGATGAGCGCCGCATGGGCGAGGTTCTGCGCGGTGTCGAGCCGGAAGATCTGTTGAAGTTCGGCCTCATCCCCGAGTTCATCGGCCGTCTGCCGGTCATCGCCACGCTCGAGGACCTCGACGAGGATGCTCTGGTACAGATCCTGAATGAGCCGAAGAACGCGCTCGTCAAGCAGTACCAGCGTTTGTTCGAGATGGAGGACGTCAAGCTGACGATCACCAACGATGCGCTGAAGGCGATTGCCCGTAAGGCAATCGAGCGCAAGACGGGTGCTCGCGGCCTGCGCTCCATTATGGAAGGCATACTGCTCGACACCATGTTCGATCTCCCCGCACTCAAGGGCGTGGAGGAGGTCGTCATTGGACCGGAGGTTGTGGAAGGAAGCGCACGTCCCTTGCGCATCTACTCAGACCGGGCCGATGAGAAGGGCTCGAGCGCTTCTTGATCTTGAGAGCCGCCATAGGGAAGGCGGCTCACTCCACAAGGAAAGCTGCCGCCGCGGCACCCACCGCGGTGGGTGGCTCTTGATCCAGCGGCAGTCCGCCCCATTTCACAATGGGCACTGCTTCTGCGATGCTGTGCGATTGTCGATGAGGCGGTGCGCCGAAGAGGCTGTACGGCTTCCGCCTCAAAAGTGCCAGGACATGTTTCTCTGATGTCCTGGAAGAGCTTTAGTGGGCTATGCTGCGGCAGAGCCATTGAGGCGGGAACCGGCAGGCGGCCACGATAGGTAGCGAAATGGGCGACGACACCAAATCCAAGGACAAGACGGTCAGCAAGGGGCTTTATCCGGTCCTGCCGCTGCGTGACATCGTGGTGTTCCCGTACATGATCGTCCCGCTCTTCGTCGGGCGCGACAAGTCGATCAACGCGCTGGAAGAGGTCATGCGCTCTGACAAGCACATCTTGCTTGCCGCGCAGAAGAACGCTGGTGACGACGATCCGGCGACCGACGCCATCTACCCGGTCGGCACACTGGCCTCCGTGCTTCAGCTCCTGAAGCTCCCCGACGGCACGGTGAAGGTGCTGGTCGAGGGCACGACGCGCGCCAAGATTCAGCGCTACACCGACAACCCGAACTACTTCGAGGCCGAGGTCGAGCCGGTGCCCGAGAGCGTCGGCGCCAAGGACGAGATCGAGGCGCTCGCCCGCTCGGCGGTGACGCAGTTCGAGAGCTACGTGAAGCTCAACAAGAAGATCTCTCCTGAGGTCCTGGGCAACGTCGCGCAGATCGAGGACTACTCGAAGCTCGCCGACACCATTGCTTCGCACCTCGCCATCAAGATCGCCGACAAGCAGGAGATCCTCGAGACCTCGACCATTTCGGAGCGCCTTGAGCGCGTCTACACGCTCATGGAGAGCGAGATCTCCGTGCTGCAGGTCGAGCGTAAGATCCGCTCGCGCGTCAAGCGCCAGATGGAGAAGACGCAGCGCGAATACTATCTCAACGAGCAGATGAAGGCGATCCAGAAGGAGCTCGGCGACAGCGACGAGCGCGACGACATCGCCGAGTTCGAGGAGAAGATCGAGAACACCAAGCTGACGAAGGAGGCCCGCGACAAGGCGCTCGCTGAGCTGAAGAAGCTCAAGCAGATGAGCCCCATGTCGGCGGAAGCCACCGTCGTGCGCAACTACCTCGACTGGCTGCTGTCGATCCCGTGGGGGATCAAGGGCAAGGTCAAGAAGGACCTCGATGAGGCGCAGACCATCCTCGACGCCGAGCACTACGGGCTCGACAAGGTCAAGGAGCGCATTCTCGAGTACCTTGCCGTGCAGGCGCGCACCAACAAGCTCAAGGGTCCCATCCTGTGCCTCGTCGGGCCGCCCGGCGTGGGCAAGACCTCGCTCGGCAAGTCGATCGCCAACGCCACGGGCCGCGAGTTCGTGCGCATGAGCCTCGGCGGCGTGCGTGACGAGGCGGAGATCCGCGGCCACCGGCGCACCTACATCGGCTCGATGCCCGGCAAGGTGATCCAGTCGATGAAGAAGGCGAAGCGGACCAATCCGCTCTTCCTCTTGGACGAGATCGACAAGATGGGCTCCGACTTCCGCGGTGACCCGGCGGCGGCGCTGCTCGAGGTGCTGGACCCCGAGCAGAACGGCACCTTCAACGACCATTACCTCGAGGTCGACTACGACCTGTCGAACGTGATGTTCGTGACGACGGCCAACACGCTCAACATCCCGCCGGCCCTCATGGACCGCATGGAGATCATCCGCCTCGCCGGCTACACCGAGGATGAGAAGATCGAAATCGCCAAGCGCCACCTCATCCCAGGCCAGCGCCAGGCGCACGGCCTCGAGGCCGAGGAGTGGACGGTCGATGACGCCGCGCTCTTGGAGCTCGTCCGCCGCTACACGCGCGAAGCGGGCGTGCGCTCGCTCGAGCGCGAGATCGCCAAGCTCGCTCGTAAGGCGGTGAAGGAGATCCTTACGTCGCCCGGCAAGAAGGCGGTTGTCGTCACTACCGAGAACCTCGAGTCCTTCCTCGGCGTGCCGCGCTACCGGTACGGCGAGGCGGAGCTGGAGGATCAGGTGGGCATCGTCACCGGTCTCGCCTGGACCGAGGTGGGCGGCGAGCTGCTGACCATCGAAGGCGTGATGATGCCTGGCAAGGGCAAGATGTCCGTCACCGGCAACCTGCGCGACGTGATGAAGGAGTCGATTCAGGCCGCCAACGCCTACGTGCGCTCGCGCTCGGTCGACTTCGGTATTCATCCCTCGCTGTTCGAGAAGAAGGACATCCACGTGCACGTGCCCGAGGGCGCGACGCCGAAGGATGGCCCTTCTGCCGGCGTCGCGATGGCCACCACCATCATCTCGGTGCTGACCGGCATTCCGGTACGCAAGGATGTCGCCATGACGGGCGAGATCACGCTGCGCGGACGGGTGCTGCCCATCGGCGGCCTCAAGGAGAAGCTGCTCGCGGCGCTGCGCGGCGGCATCAAGACGGTCCTCATCCCCGAGGAGAACGTCAAGGACCTCTCCGATATCCCGCCCGAGATCAAGAACAAGATCGAGATCGTGCCCGTGGCGCGCGTCGACGACGTCCTGCGGACCGCGCTGGTGAGGATGCCGGAGCGGCTCGTCTGGGACGAGGCGGCGGAGGCTGCGGCCGTGAAGGCCGAGGACGGCACCGCCGGCTCGCGGGTCACCGCACATTGAGCAGGGCATGATGCCTCACTAGGGCACCATGTTTTGCATGCAACTTTAGTAACCTCGCGGCCACCAACCGCGAGGTTTCTTATTCTTGCTCCGTGCGCGTCAAAGTGCTCGTTTCCCCAGGTTTTTCGGGCAAATTCGCGCCATTTACCCCTTGACGGAGCCTACTATTGGGCGCTTCCTCTCCCGCACTGTTGCGACTTTAGCAACACGTGCGGGCCCCTATCTCCGCCATTCCCCCAAGTCGCAATTCCGCATGCAAAGGACGGATACGAGATGAGCAAGAAAGATTTGATCGACGCCGTCGCCAAGGAAGCCGAGCTGACGAAGGACAAGGCCACCGTCGCGGTCGACGCCGTCCTCGAGCACATCCGCAGCGCGCTGCGCGAGGACCACGAGGTACGCATCCCCGACTTCGGCACCTTCAAGGTTGCAAAGCGCAAGGCGCGCGAGGGCCGCAACCCGGCGACCGGCGCGACGATCAACATCCCGGCCTCGCGCGTGCCGAAGTTCAGCCCCTCGAAGGGCCTTAAGGACGCGCTGAACTGAGCGCTCCTCCCTTCGCCAGCGGGACCATGGCCCGGCGCGTCGCGATTGCCTGCGGCGCGCTTTTTTGTTGCTGACGCGAGGTGCGAGAGGTTTCGGGTGCCTCTGGGACCGCCCGCAAGGCAAGCCGTTGGCCATCATGAAGACCATGCTTGACGAAGGCAGGTCGTCCGCTGCCTATAGCCGGAGTCGTCCTGCACGGGCCCGACGGGCGGTTAGCTCAGTGGTAGAGCGCCTCGTTTACACCGAGGATGTCGGGAGTTCGACCCTCTCACCGCCCACCAGTCGTCCTGGCCTGCCTATTGGGCCGCTGCCGCACGTGCTGAGCTATTCGGATACGCGCTGAGTTCAAGCGCCAGACCGGCACACTGTTGGCGGATGTCCGGTAAACCGACCACCTCCCAGAACTGCCCGCGCGTTAGCGGGCCGATCGCATAGAGGTCCGTCGCGGGCCGCCCGCTGGTATCGACCACGGCACACGCTGAGCTCACGCTAAGCCCCAGGCCGTGCGGCCCCTCCTGCGCCAAACCCTTGGCCAGCAGATCGAGTAACAGTGGGTTGCGACCGCTGCGTGGATTGAGGTCGAAGCCCACGCATTCGATGATGCCTTGCACCGTTAAGGCTTGCTCGACACGTGTACCCCGACGGCGATATGCAACCACCGCGCCCTCGTCGGTCTCGGTCACCGACAGAAGCCGCCCGCTGACGACCTCCAGGCGTCCGCTGTCGGTCAATCGCTCCAGCGTCGCCCCGATGGACGGGGCAAGCCGATGCCGCCGTACGTCGTACCAGGCGCGCGCGTGACGGATGAAGCGGCGTTGCTCCTCCACGCTGAGGCTTTGCCACAGCGCCTGCGCACGCGGCCGCAGGCCATCGAGCACCGAACGCCAATCGCCGCCCTTGCGCTCGACTGCCGCCGCGTACTGGCGCACCCACCGCCAGACCTCGCTCATTCTCGCGCCGAACGGAATATCCTGGGCATCGATTGCTGCGGGCTCGACCCGATGATGCACGGCCGGCAAGAACCCGTGCCGCGACAGCATCGTGATCTTGCCCTTGTAGCCGGCTGCTATCAGCAACTGGACGTGATCAACAGCGGAGTGACCGGTGCCGAGAATTAGGACGTGCTCGAGCCCGGTGAGCGAGCTGGAGGCGAAGGGCGTCCACGACGCAAGCTCGCGTGCAAACCCTGACGGTGACCTTAGCGCGTAGCCGGTGGCTATGACCGCAATGTCACCCTCGATCCGCCGCCCATCCCGGAGGCCGATTGAGATGCCGCGCCCAGTGCGCGTCAGGGAAATGGCTTCGCCTTGAATGCGCTGCAGCCCCTGGCCAGCGCGCGCTGAAGCATCGAGCTGCTC
>Ga0164243_10012759_pt1 | contig 11868 bp, 6 predicted proteins | sample OricompcompostOP_FD_108781 | JGI IMG/M metagenome (GOLD analysis project Ga0164243, IMG submission 108781) | Organic Plus compost microbial communities from Emeryville, California, USA - Original compost - Organic plus compost (OP) | ecosystem: Engineered > Solid waste > Mixed feedstock >...
ATCGACGTGCGCAACATCGGCCTCATCGGCGCCATCGAGCTTCAGCCGATACCCGACGCGCCCGGCCGCCGCGCGCACGCCCGCTTCCTCGAAGCGTTCAAGCGCGGCATCCTCGTGCGCGCGACGGGTGACGTCATCGCCCTCGCACCGCCCCTCATCATCGACAAGAGCGAGATAGACGAGCTCATCGGCACGCTCGCCGACGTCCTCCGCGACACCCGCGATTAACGCCCAGTTCCCTCCCCTTGCGGGGAGGGGCGTGCATCAATACGCCTCCCGCGCCTCGGCACGCTCACCATCGTGCTGACCCTGCAACCGCTCCAACGGCTTGCGCCCGTAGAGCAGGAACAGCGTCGGCGTCAGGAACGCATCGAGCAGCGTCGCCGAGATGAGCCCGCCGAAGATCGTCACCGCAACCGGGTTCAAGATCTCCTTGCCCGGTTCGTCTGCGCCGATCATCAGCGGCACCAGCGCAATGCCCGCCGACAGCGCCGTCATCAGCACCGGCCGCAACCGCTCCAGCGTCCCGCGGATCACCATGTGCGTGCCGAAGTGCTCGCCCTCGAACAGCACCAGGTTGATGTAATGGCTGATCTTCAGGATGCCGTTGCGCGTGGCGATGCCCGCCAGCGTGATGAAGCCGATGGCGCTTGCAACCGAGAACGGCTGCCCGGCAATCCATAGCGCCGTCACGCTGCCGATCAGCGCCAGCGGCACGTTGCCCATGATGATCAGCGCCAGCCGCGCCGAGCTGTAGCGCGCATAGAGCACCACGAAGATCAGCAGCAGCGATGCCGCCGAAAGCGCCCCGATCAGCGTCGAAGCCTCTTCCTGCGCCTGGAACTGCCCTTCGAGGCTCGCGAAGTACCCCTGCGGGAATGGGGTTGCGTCGATGGTCTTGCGGATGTCGGCAACGATCCGCGCCATGTCGGAGCCATCGGTATTGGCGAACACGGCGATGCGCCGCTTGCCGTTTTCGCGCTGGATCTGGTTGGGCCCATCCGTCTCGAACACGTCCGCGATGGTGCCGAGCGGGATGCGCCCCGCCGGACTCTCGATCAGCATCTCGCCGAGCGCGCGCGTGCTGCGATCGGCATCCGCCAGCCGGATCACCACATCGAAACGCTTCGACTGATCGACGATCTGCGACACGACCAGCCCGTTCGACAGCGCGCCGAGCGCTTCCGTCACCTGGCTCGGGTTCAACCCATAGAGGGCAGCCTTGGCGTAATCGACGCGCACCTGAAGCTGCGGAATGCGCACCTGCTTTTCGGTCTGCAGATCGACGACGCCGGGGATCGTCTTGAGCTTCTGCTCCAGCGTCGAGGCGAGCCCGCGCAAGGTGTCATAGTCATCGCCGTAGATCTTCAGCGCGATCTGCGCCCTGACGCCCGACAGCATGTGATCGAGCCGGTGCGCGATCGGCTGTCCCACCGTGATGCTTGCCGGCAGCACCGATAGCCGCGCGCGGATGTCGGCCAGCACCTCCTCACGGCTACGCGCCGACTTGGCAAGGTCGATGTCGAGTTCGCTGCTGTGCACGCCCTCCGCGTGCTCATCGAGCTCGGCACGTCCTGTCCGCCGCCCCACCGAGCGCACCTCCGGCACCTCGGCGACGATATTCTCGGCGAGGCGACCGATGCGATCAGATTCAGCAAGACTGATGCCCGGCTGCAGCACGACGCTGACGAGAACGGTGCCCTCGTTGAACGTCGGCAGAAACGCGCGCGGCAGCGCCAGACCCGCCACCGCCGCCGCGCACACGGCCACCAGCGGCACACCCAGCACAAACGCCGGCCGCGCAAAGCACCACTTGAGGCCCGCTTCCTGCCAGCGCTTGAGCACCCGCACCAGCGCGCCGTCATGCTCCGACAAAGAGCGCATGCGCGGCAGCAGCCAGTAGCTCAGCACCGGCGTCACCGTCAGCGACACCACGAGGCTGGCGAGGATCGACACGATGAACGCGACCCCGAGCGGCGTGAACAGCCGCCCTTCGATGCCCGAAAGTGCGAACACCGGCAGGAACACCAGCACGATCACCAGCGTCGCGTAGAGGATGCCCGATCGCACCTCCATGGCCGCCGAGGCAATCACGTTGATCAACGTGCGCTCGTCGTTGCTGCCGCCGGCGGCCCGATGCAGCCCAAGTCGCCGGAAGATGTTTTCCACGTCCACCACCGCGTCATCGACCAGCGCGCCGATGGCGATGGCAATGCCGCCCAGCGTCATGGTGTTGATCGACATGCCCATGACCTGGAACACGATCAGCGTGGTCAGCACCGACAACGGAATGGCCACCAGCGAGATCAACGTCGTCTGCCAGTTGAGCAGGAACAGAAACAGCACGACGGCGACGCACACCAGCGCCTCCACCAGCACCCGCAGCATGTTCGAGATCGACGTTTCGATGAACGTTGCTTGCCTGAACTGGATGTCGCTCGCGCGCACGCCTTCGGGCATCACCCGCTGCAACTCCGGCAGCATCGCCTCGATGCGCTCGGTGATGCGCACCGTATCTGCCCCCGGCTGCTTCTGCACCGCGAGGATGACCGCCGGCTTGCCGTTATGCCCCGCATCGCCCCGCTTGGTACGCGGCGCGAAATCGACGTCCGCCACCTGATGCAGCGCCACCACATGCCCATCACGATAGGCGACAACGAGATTGCGCAAGTCCTCGATGCGCGTCGTCCGCGCGATATTGCGGATCAGGAACTCGCGGGCCTTGAGATCGACGAACCCGCCGCCCGTATTGGAGCCGAATTCCTTCAGCGCCTTCTCGATCGCTTCGAAGCTGACGTCGAGGCTGGTCATCCGTCGCGGATCAGGGATGACGCGATACTGGCGCACCTCTCCGCCGATGGGGATCACCTGCGCCACGCCCGGAACGGTGAGGATCTGCGGCCGCAGCGTGAAGTCCGCCAGCTCGCGCAGCTCCATCGGGCTCACCGTCTCACTCGACATGGCGATCAGCATGATCTCGCCCATCACCGACGAGATCGGTCCCATTTGCGCCGAGACACCGCGCGGGAGTTGCTCACGCACGAGCTGCAGCCGTTCTGCGATCTGCTGGCGCGCGCGATAGATGTCCACCGACCAGTCGAACTCGACGTAGACGATGGACAGGCCGACGCCGGAGACCGAGCGCACGCGCGCCACACCCGGCATGCCGTTCATGGCCGTCTCGATCGGGTAGGTGACGAGCTGTTCGACCTCCTCGGGGGCAAGGCCCTCCGCCTCCGTCATCAGCGTGACAGTCGGCCTGTTGAGATCGGGGAACACGTCCACCGGCAGCTCGCGCAGCGTCATCAGGCCATAGAGCGACAACGCCAGCGCGCCGACGACAACGAACAGGCGATGCTTCAGGCTGGAGCGAATGATCCAATCGAACATGATGAGCCCTCAGCGCACTTGGTTGAGCAACTCGGCGCCGTCGATGACGACGCGGCTTCCCGCTTCGACGCCGCTCAGCACCACGACGTTGCCGCCGTCGAGCGGGGCGATGCGCACCGGGGCAGGGCGGAAGAGCTGCGGGCTCTCCTTCAGCCACACGCGTGGCAACCCGTCCGGCCCGCGCACGACGGCCGCATCGGGCACCACGATGCCCTCGACGGGCTCGCCCTGCTGCACCAGCACTTTCACGGCCGACCCGATCACGAGGCCGTCGTGCTGCTCGTCCACCTTGAACTGCAATGGCTGGGTCTGCTGACGCAGCGCCGGCGCCCGGCCGATGTAGGACAGCTTGATCGAGTGTCCGTCCGGATCGTTGGCGTAAGCGCCATGGATATTCGGCGCGGCATGCTCGGCCCCGGTGATCGCTTCGATCCACAGCCGATGCGGGTCGACGATCTCGAACAGCGTGTCGCGCGTTGTCACCACCTGCCCGGCACGCACGTTGGCGACCGAAATGATGCCGGCAACCGGTGCCTTCAGCGGGATCAACTCGACGTCCTTCTCCGCCAGCACGCGTTGCTGCTCACGCAGTGCTTCGAGCTCTGCACGCGTGTCGTCGATTTCGCGCTGGGCGACGACGCTGGAAATCCGCGTCAGGCGAGCCAGCTTTTGTTCGGCAATCCGCAGCTTGCCCGCAACATCGGCGCGAAGCTGCTGCATGGTGCCGAGGTCGGCAATCGGGATGCTCGGCGAGAGGTAGGCCAGCACCTCGCCCGCGCTGACCTTCTGGCCCACGTAGGAGATGCCCCGCTCGGCAAGCTCGACCCGCCCGTCCATCGGCGCCTGCACCTGGCCGAACGAGGACGGGTCGGGCACCACCGTGCCGATCAGCTCGCGGCTCGGCAGCGCCTTTCTCGGCTCGGCGACAATGGTGCGCACGTGCAGCAACCGTTGGCTCGGCTTCGGCAGATGAACATCGCCGTCCGGAAGCCGCCGCGGCATATTCGGTGTGCCTACCGCCGCCGCCGGAGCCTCGTCTGCGTGATCGGCTCCCCCGTGCGCTTGCACCGGCGGTGCCTGTGAAGCCAGCATCGCGGCAGCAACGAAGGCAACCGCGAGCGCACTGGTCGTGTCCGATCGCGGCGGGGCTGCATCGTCGGGCACGCGCATGGGCCGGAACGCGAAGGCAACGACGAAGCCGGCCGCCGCTGCGAACAAAGCCACAAGCCACACCAGCGGAGATGCGATCAGGGCGGTCAGAGAGACCCGCCCGTCCGTCGCTTGCCCAAGCTCCGCGGCAACGTCCATCTCGCCTTCGAGAACGGTCTTCTCGCCGTCCAACGTGACGACGAACTGCAGCGGCTTGTGGCCCGGCTCGTCGGCCCAGGGGGCGGGGATCGTGTAGATGCCGGGTCCCGTCGCTGTAGCCTTGCCGGCGGCGATGCCATCCGCCTTCAGGGCGATCGTCGCACCCGCGACAGGCTCATTCGTCGACTGCCGGTCGAGATAGATCGTCAGCTTGCGGTCGCTGACCGTGCCGACGAGTTCCAGCTCGCCCGCGCTCAACTCCACTTGCGGCTGCTGCTGCGCGGCAGCCACCGGTTCTTCTTCGTGTGCGTGATCGTCTCCGCCGTGAGCCAGTGCGGTGCTGGCAGCCAGCAGCAGGCTGAGCGAGGTCATGAGAAAGCGTGTCATCAAAGCCGTTCCGAAGCTTGAGAAGCGTCGGGATCGGCGCGCCGCAGGCGTCAGCCGTCGGCGTTACGAGGACGAAGAATCGAATGAGTGCTGTTCGTCCGCGCAAGATCGCGCCGATCCATCACAGCGCACCGCGAGGCGGCACGCACCGGATCAGGCGAGGGCGCGGGGAGGGCGCAACGGCGGGCGCGCAAGCTGTCCGTAGGGAATGGCGTGGCTGAGCGTGCGGTAGCGGCGGCCGAGCGACATGGCCGGCAGCGCCGTTGCAAGTGCCGTGATGATCGCCGTCGCAGAGCAGCAGTGCGCATGAACATGCGTGCAGCCGTGATCCGACCCAGGCTGACGGTCGCCATCGCCATGACCGTGAGCAGCACCAACGTGAGTTGCACCGCTGTCTGCCAGAGGCGCCACCTCGGAATGCTGATGGCCGCCATCGAGGTGCTGGTGCACGAAGGCATGTGCCTCGGCAAACTGAGGCGCATGCAGAATCGGCAGCTCTCCCCCGCCGAGCATGGCGACGGCGAACAGCGCAACGACCAGGAGCTGTTTCACGATCCGGTTCACGCTCATAGCAGACCCGCATCGGCGCCGTTCGTCAAGTCGGGGACTGAGGTGACAAAGTTTCACCTCCGTCATTTGAGCGTCAAACTATAGTCCCCATCTCTAGGCGAGTGCGCACCAGAACTTCCCCTGAAAGAGGTCACACATGACGATTCAGACCAAGGCCACCCGATCCGCTATCGCCATTCTGGCCCTCGCTGTGGCGAGCCCCGCCTTCGCACATGGCTTTGACGACTGCACCAAGGAGGCCAAGGACAAGTGGAAGCCGCAGGCCGAAGCAGAAGCTGCCGCGACAGCCGCCGGCTACACGGTGACTAAGTCGAAAGTCGAAGGCTCGTGCTACGAGGTCTACGCTAAGGACAAGGACGGCAAGAAGTTCGAGCTTTTCTACAATCCGGTGGATTTGTCTCTGGTGCAGAAGCACGACGACTGAGGTCGTCGCAAGCTGGTGGTAAAGGCGCATTAAGGGTGTGTCCCAAAGGGTGTGCCCCAGGAGTTGACGCCCCTCAATGCAGCCGGGGTATCGACCCCTCATGAGAACAACGACGGTGGCGCATGGCGTGCCGCTCGTCCCCTGTCCCTGCAAACCCGCCTGCAACCTCGCGTGTCCCGTGACCATCAGAAACCTCGATAAGCTTCTCGCGCCCCGCTCGGTTGCACTGGTGGGGGCAAGCCCGGAGCCGCACACCGTCGGCTCGATCGTCGCCCGCAACCTCACGCACAGCGGGTTCGCGGGCCCGGTCTGGTTCGTCAATCCGCGCCATGCCGAGATTGATGGCCGCCCGTGCTTTCCTTCGTTGGCCGATCTGCCCGAAGCGCCCGATCTCGTCGTTATTGTGACGCCGCCAACCGTGGTGCCCAGGGTCATCGCCGAGGCTGGCGCGCGCGGCGCCCGAGCAGCCGTCGTCATCACCGCGGGCGTGACGCGTGAGCTGCGCCAGGCGATGCTCGATGCAGCCCGCCCCTATTGCCTGCGCATTCAGGGGCCGAATGGTCTCGGCCTCATTCTTCCGCACATCGGCCTCAACGCAAGCTTCTCGCACCGCATGCCGCTCGCCGGCGATCTGGCATTCCTCTCGCAGTCGGGTGCGCTCATCACGGGCGTCATCGATTGGGCCGCCTCACGCGGCATCGGCCTGTCCCAGGTGCTCTCGCTCGGCGATATGGCCGACGTAGATTTCGGCGATCTGCTCGATTACTTGGCCGGTGATGTCACCAGCCGCGCCATCCTGATCTACATGGAGCAGATGACCAACGCGGCGAAGTTCGTCTCCGCCGCCCGGCGCGCATCGCGTGCCAAGCCCGTCATCGTATTGAAGCCCGGCCGCAACGCGTCGGCGGCCAAAGCGGCGATGTCGCATACCGGCGCGCTCGCTGGCGCAGACGCCGCATACAACGCCGCTTTCCGCCGCGCGGGCGTCCTGCGCGTCAAGGAGCTGCGCCAGTTGTTCGACGCCGCCGAGATCCTCTCGGCATCCCCGACGCTCTCCGGTGAGAACCTCACCATGCTCACCAACGGTGGTGGCGTGGGCGTACTAGCCGCCGACGAGCTTGCCGACCTCGGTGGCCGCCTGACCGACCTGCCACCCGAGGTGATCGCCAAGCTCGATGCGACGCTGCCGAAGACGTGGTCCGGCGCCAATCCGGTCGACATCATCGGCGATGCCCCGCCCGAGCGCTACGCCAGCGCCACGCGCACGCTCCTCGAAGACAAAACCACCGATGCCCTGCTGATCATGAACTGCCCGACCGCTCTGGCCTCCAGCGAGGCGGCGGCGAAGGTCGTCGTCGATGAGATCACCGAGGCCAGGGCCAAGCAGCGCCGCAAGGTCGTGCTGACCAACTGGCTCGGCGATGGTGCCGCCGAAGCCAGCCGTCACCTGTTCATCGAGGCCGGGATTCCGACGTTCGAAACGCCGGAAGCCGCAGTCGAAGGGTTTATGCAACTTGTGCGCTACCGCCGCGCCCAAGACGAGCTGATGCAGGTGCCTCCGTCCGCACCCGAAGCGCTGAACTTCAATGCAGCCGAAGCCGACAAGATCCTGCACGGCGCGCTCGCCGCCCACCGCTACACGCTGTCGGAGATCGAGGCCAAGCACCTGCTCGCCAGCTATGGCATTCCCGTCGTTCCGACCGAGATCGCTACCACCCCCGCCGAGGTCGAAAGCAAAGCGCGCGACATCCTCGGCTTCCACCACGCTTGCGTCATCAAGATCCTGTCCGACGACATCACGCACAAGTCCGACGTCGGCGGCGTGCGCCTTGCTCTGACGACACCCGCGGAGGCCCGCGTTGCTGCCGAGGAGATGCTCGTCAACATCGCCAAGCTGCGCCCCAAGGCGGTCATCCGCGGCTTCACCGTGCAGGCGATGATCGAGCGCTCCGGCGCGCACGAGTTGATCCTCGGCGCCAGCGAGGACGCCACTGTCGGCCCGCTCATGATGTTCGGTGCCGGCGGAACCGCCGTTGAGGTGACGGCCGACACATCCCATGCATTGCCGCCGCTCGACCTGAAGCTCGCCTACCAGATGATGCGCGAGACGCGTGTCTTTAAGCTGCTCAAGGGCTACCGCGATCGCCCTGCCGCCGACATCGAGGCGATCGCCATGGTCCTCGTGCGCCTCAGCTACCTCGTGGCCCGCCACAAGGAAATCCGCGAGATCGACATCAATCCGCTGCTCGCCGACGAGAACGGGGTTATCGCGCTCGATGCCCGCGTCGCCATTGCCGACCCGGCCGAGAAGCCGCGCAAGCCGCTGTCGGTCCGTCCCTACCCGGTGCAATGGGAGCGCTCCGAGAAGATCGAGGGCATCGGCGAGATTACGCTGCGGCCCATCCGCCCCGACGATGAGCCCCAATACGAGAAGTTCTTCACGTTCATCACGCCGGAAGACCTGCGCATGCGCTTCTTCACGGCAGCCCCCGAGCGCACCCTGCGCTTCTATGCGCGCATGACCCAGATCGACTACGCACGCGAAATGGCGTTCACCGCCGTCTCCGGCAACGACATCCTGGGCGTGGCACGCCTGATCTCCGACCCCGACTACCGCCGCGCCGAGTTCGCCGTGATCGTGCGCTCGGACCTCAAGGGCAAGGGCCTCGGCTATCGCCTGATGCAGCAGCTCGTCGCCTATGCACGCGAAGAGGGCCTGAGCGAGCTCTACGGCGATGTGCTTGCCGCCAATACGACGATGCTGAAGCTCTGCCGCGACCTTGGCTTCTCTGCCGATCTGGACGGCGGCACCGATGTGTTCCACGTCAAGCTGCCGCTCGCTCCCGCCGACTGACCGGCTTGGCGTACGTTTTTCCCGTGCAGGTCGCGGGATAGTGATAGCCTCGGCTTGCGCCAGCTCAATGCATTGGGTCGAGGTGGCTGGCCCAAAAGGAGATCGGGGGGCAACCTGTTCGACGAGGAGCCGAACCATGATCACGCTCGAAGACTGCATTGCCTTGTGCGGCCTGTCGGAGGCCGAAGTGCTGGCCATCGCCGAGCACGAGCACGTTCCCGAGATTGCCGCCGCAGCCCTTGCCGAGCATCTGCTGAAGCAGCGGCGCGGCACGGATACCATCCACCGCATGATCGTTGAGGACATGCGCGCCGCGCTGCAACGAGGCGACCGCAAGCATGCCAGCGAGCTGTTTGCGGCACTGCGCCACTTCCTGGCGACCCATCCCGAGCATTTCCACTAGCGCCGAGGTCCCGTGCCTGCCGACACGACAAGGATACCCGATCGCCACGAGGCTTCGGGCGAGGTTAGCGAGGGATTGCCGGCTGGACTGACCAGCGCTGAAGTGGCGGCCGCGCTGGCGGCATTCGGACCGAACATCCTGCCGACAGCCAGGAAGGATGGGATTTTCAAGCGCATCATTGCGCAGATCACCAATCCGCTGATCTATGTGCTGCTTGGTTCGGCAACCATCAGCGTCGCGCTGGGCCACTTCGTCGACGCCGCGGTCATTCTCGCCGTCGTCATCATCAATGCCGCGGTCGGCCTCGTGCAGGAGGGCCGGGCCGAGAAGGCACTCGACGCCATTCGCAATCTGCTGGCCCCGCAAGCGACCGTGCGCCGCGATGGACGTCGCATCTCCATCCCTGCCGCCGATGTCGTTCCCGGCGACGTCCTGCTCCTGGAAGCGGGTGACCGCGTTGTCGCCGACGCGCGCATCGTCAAAGAGCGCAACCTGCGCATCGATGAATCGATCCTCACCGGTGAATCGGTTGCCGTCACCAAGTCCGCCATCCCCACCGGCGACCCCGGCGAGGGCTCGCAAGCCTTCTCCGGCACGCTCGTCGTCGCCGGCCAGGCGACAGCGCTGGTCACGGCCACGGCCGCCCGCTCGCGCCTCGGCCAGATCACCGCGTTGCTCGAACGCGTCGAGGAATTGCAGACCCCGCTGGTGCGCCAGATGAACGTCTTCGCCCAGCAGGCGACAGCCGTTGTGCTCGGGCTGTCGGCGCTCACCTTCCTCTATGCGTGGCGCATCGGCGGCTATCCCGTTTCTGACGCCTTCATGATCATCGTCGGCATGGCCGTGGCGGCGATCCCCGAGGGACTGCCCGCCGTCACCACCATCACCATGGCCATCGGCGTGCAGCGCATGGCACGTCGCAACGCCATCCTGCGCCGTCTGCCGGCCATCGAAGCGCTGGGCTGCGTCTCGACGATCTGCTCCGACAAGACAGGCACGCTCACCAAGAACGAGATGACCGTCACGCGTGCCGTCACCGCGGCGGGCACCTTCGACATCACCGGCGTCGGTTATGCCCCCCTTGGAGCTTTCCATCAGGGGGGTGCCGAGATCGATGCGCAGAAATTGCCGCCATTGCAGGCACTGATGCGCAGTGCCGCGCTTTGCAACGAGGCGAATGTCCGCCACACGGGCGAGGGATGGATCGTCGATGGCGACCCGCTCGAAGGCGCGCTGCTCGTGGCGGCGGCGAAGGCCGGCGAGGAGCGCGAGCGCATGCGTGCCCAGTTCCCGCGCCTCGACGAAATCCCATTCGACGCCGCCTATCGCTACATGGCGACGCTGCATCGCGACCATGACGGGGCAATCTTCGTGTGCGTCAAAGGCGCGCCCGAGCAGATCATCGACATGTGCGCGTACCAGTTTGCTGCCTCCGGCCGGGCCGCGATCGACCGCGACTACTGGCTGGCCGCCATCGACCAGATGGCGCGATCCGGCTTCCGCATCATCGCCCTTGCCTCGAAGAACCTGCCCCAACGCGACCATCTCGCCTTCGCCGACGTCGATCAGCTTTCCCTCGAAGGTCTGCTGGGCCTCATCGACCCGCCCCGCGAGGAGGCGATGACGGCCATCGCCGAATGCCGCACGGCCGGCATCTCCGTGAAGATGATCACCGGCGATCATCTCGTAACCGCCGCGGCGATTGCAGGACAGCTCGGCATCGACACCAGCCAGCCTCCTGTCTCGGGCGACGAGCTCGAAGCATTGGACAACGCAGCGCTCGCCCAGCTCGCCCAGAAGACCAGCGTCTTCGCCCGCACCACGCCTGAGCACAAGCTGCGTCTTGTGGAAGCTCTCCAGCGCGATGGCGACGTTGTCGCCATGACCGGAGATGGTGTCAACGATGCACCGGCTCTGAAGCGTGCCGATGTCGGCGTCGCCATGGGCCACAACGGCACCGAGGCCGCCAAGGAAGCAGCCGAGATGGTACTGCTCGACGACAACTTCGCCTCCATTGTCGCGGCGGTAAAGGAGGGGCGCGCCGTCTACGACAACCTCGCCAAGGTCATCGGCTGGACGCTGCCGACGAGCTGCGGGCAGATGTTCGTCATCATGCTGGCGATCCTGTTCGGCCTCACGCTGCCGATCACGCCGGTGCAGATCCTCTGGGTGAACACCATCTCCGCCGGCATCTTAGGGCTCATCCTCGCTTTCGAGCCGGCCGAACCCGACATCATGTCGAAGCGGCCGCGCGCCACCGGCGAGGCACTGCTCTCGGGCTTTCTCGCCTGGCGCGTCTTGCTCGTCTCGGCATTGATGGCGGCCGGCGCCTTCGGCGTCTTCCAATGGGCAGTGGGCAGCGGCGCCAGCGTCGAAGTCGCCCGCACCATGGTCGTCAACGCCGTCGTTGCCATGGGCATCGCCTACCTGTTCAACGTCCGCTACCTGCACGCCACATCGCTCACCTTGCATGGCGTCGTCGGCACGCCCGCCGTTCTCATCGGCGTTGGCATGGTGCTGCTGCTGCAATTG
>Ga0164243_10012760_pt1 | contig 11867 bp, 12 predicted proteins | sample OricompcompostOP_FD_108781 | JGI IMG/M metagenome (GOLD analysis project Ga0164243, IMG submission 108781) | Organic Plus compost microbial communities from Emeryville, California, USA - Original compost - Organic plus compost (OP) | ecosystem: Engineered > Solid waste > Mixed feedstock >...
AAATAGAAGCGCCGCGCCGTCGCCTTGTCCTCGAACAGGCCCCATGTCACCATCCGCGGGAACGGCGTGTGCCAGGTGTTGCTGGCGACCACGTCGGGGGTTTCCGACAGCCAGAAATTGCCCTGCCTGACGAGGTCGAGCCGGTCGCGGCGGTAGAACACGCCCATATGCTCGTCCTTGTGCCCGCCCTGGCGGTCGATCCCGAACCAGGCATAGCCGGGCAGCCTGGCGACGATATGGTCGCCCTGCATCTGCGACAGTTCCTGCGTTCCCATGACGTCGGGGTGCGCCGCGCGGATCGTGGCGATGAACAGGTCGCGCCGCTTGGGCCACGCCTCGCGGCCGTCGTCGACGTTGATCGTCGTGCGCACGTTGAAGGTCATCACCCGAAGCGGCGCGGGCGCATCCGTCGCACCGGCGGGAACGGTCAGCCCCAGCGCGAGGCAGAGGGCGGCGGCATGTCTGACGAGGCGGAGCATGGGGCCGGACCCTAATCCGCCCGCGTCGAGACGCAAGCCGATTTCGGAAAATTGTTTTCCTAAAGCCGTGCCGTCGTCCTCCGCCCTTCGCGGGAATGGCGATCAGGGCGGTGCGCTATGTTATGATGCGTTTCCCCAGGGGCTGCTCGGCCGCTGCCCAGGACGAACGGCGCTGACCGGCGCTCGATGCTCCGACGCTCACGCGCCTTCGAGCGCCTTCTGCCGGCGGCGCTGGACCGAGCTGCCGATCCCCATCGCCTCGCGATATTTGGCGACGGTGCGCCGCGCGATGTCGAAGCCCCTGGCCTTGAGCAGCTCGACCAGGGTGTCGTCGGACAGGATCGTCTTCCCCTCGCCCGCGATCAACTGGCGGATGGCGTTCTTGACCGCTTCGGCCGACACCGCCTCGCCGCCGTCGGCCGACTGGATCGCGCTGGTGAAGAAATATTTGAGCTCGAACAGGCCGCGCGCGCAGCTCAGATACTTGTTGCTGGTGACGCGGCTCACCGTCGATTCGTGCATCTCGATCGCGTCGGCGATCTGCTTCAGCGTCATCGGCTTGAGGTAAGCGACGCCCTTCAGGAAGAATTCCTCCTGCTGCTTCACGATCTCGGTCGCGACCCGGATGATCGTGCGCTGGCGCTGGTCGAGCGCCTTGACCAGCCAGTTGGCGCTGGCCAGGCAGTCGGACAGCCAGCTCCGCGACGCCTTGTCCTGCGATCCCGACGACAGTTCGGCATAATAGGACCGGTTGACCAGCACGCGCGGCAGCGTCGCGGCGTTGATCTCGATCGCCCAGCCCGGCCCGCGCCGCGCGACGAAGATGTCGGGCACCACCGCCTGCACCGCCTCGCCGCCGAAACGCAGCCCCGGCTTGGGGTCGTAGTTCCTCAGCTCGCGGATCATGTCGGCGAGGTCCTCGTCGTCGACCTCGCACAGCCGCTTGAGCCGCGGCAGGTCGCCGCGCGCGACGAGGTCGAGATTGTCGATCAGCCGCGCCATGCACGGGTCGTAGCGGTCGGCCTCCTTGGCCTGCAGCGCGAGGCATTCGGCAAGGCTGCGCGCGCCCACGCCGGTGGGATCGAAGGTCTGGATCACGCCCAGCACCGACTCGACCTTGACCAGCGGCACCGCCAGCCGGTTGGCGATGTCGAGCAGCGGGACGGTGAGGTATCCCGCCTCGTCGATCTGGTCGATCAGGTGCGCCGCGACGATCAGGTCCGCGCCGCCCAGCACCGCGCCGGCCTGCCCGAGCAGGTGATCGGCCAGGCTCGCGCCGCCGTCGGCCAGCGCGTCGAGGTCGGGCCCGTCCTCGCCCGCGCCGCCCGATCCGACGCCGTTCAGCCCCAGCCCGCCGTCCATGCCGCCGATCGAATCGGCCGCGCTGTCGTGGTGGAAGCTCTCGCTCGCGAAATCGACGTCGAGCGCCGCCTCGTCGCCGCCGCGTCCCTCGATCAGCGCATCGGCGCCCGCCGGCTCGTCGCCGCCCTCCGCCTCGACCGGCTCGGGCGCCGGCCCGTCCTCCTCGGGCGCGTTCTCGAGCAGCGGGTTCTTCTCGATCTCCTCGGCGATGAACGCCTCGATCTCGAGGTTCGACAGCGCGAGCAGCCGGATCGCCTGCTGCAGCTGCGGCGTCATCACCAGCGACTGCGTCTGCCTGAGGTCGAGGCGGGGCGCGAGGCTCATGCCAATCCGTCACCCCGGCGAAAGCCGGGGTCTCCTTCGAATCGAGTGCCCCGTCGCCGAACGAGATCCCGGCTTTCGCCGGGATGACGCCTATGAAGGCCAATGTCCTTCATAGGCTACAGCGAGAATCCCTCGCCCAGGTACAGCCGGCGCACGTTGGTGTCCGCCACCAGCTCCTCGGGCGAGCCGGAGAACAGCACGCGGCCGTCGTAGATGATGTAGGCGCGGTCGACGATGTCGAGCGTCTCGCGCACATTGTGGTCGGTGATCAGCACGCCGATGTCGCGGCGCTTCAGGTCGCGCACCAGCTCGCGGATGTCGGCGATCGAGATCGGGTCGATCCCCGCGAACGGCTCGTCGAGCAGCATGATCGACGGATCGGCGGCCAGCGCGCGGGCGATCTCGGCGCGGCGGCGCTCGCCGCCCGACAGCGCCATCGCCGGCGCGTCGCGCAGCCGCGTCAGCCCGAATTCGTCGAGCAGCCGGTCGAGCTTCTCGGCCCGCGCGGCCGCATCGGGCTCGGCAAGCTCCAGCACGGTCAGGATGTTCTTCTCGATCGTCAGGCCGCGGAAGATCGAGGTCTCCTGCGGCAGGTATCCCAGCCCCAGGATCGCGCGGCGGTACATCGGCAGCCCGGTGATGTCGTTGCCGTCCAGCATCACGCGGCCCGAATCGGGCTTCACCAGCCCCATCACCGAATAGAAGCAGGTCGTCTTGCCCGCGCCGTTGGGGCCGAGCAGCCCGACCACCTCGCCGCGCCCGACCGACACCGACACGTCGGTCAGCACCGACCTCTTGTCATAGGCCTTGGCGATCGAGATCACCGCCAGCCCGTCGGCGGCCGGCGTCTCGACGATCGGTTCGACCTCGGCGAGGCTGGTGATATCGTCCATCGCGGTCCTCGTACTCACGGGCTTGCTCGAGACGCCCGCGATCGGCAGGCTCCATGCATGGCGGTTGCGTCCATGTAAGCGATCGCGGCCGAGGGTTCAAAGCCCGCCCGGCGCGTCATGCCGATTTTGCGCTCACTGGCTGTTCGACTGGCTGCCCTGGTCGTTGCCGCGGTCGGGGACGGAGAAGCGGCCGGTGACTCGCCCGGCGCCGTTCGTCACCGTGCCCGGCGCGCCGCTCGGCCCCGCCGTGCCCGCCACCGAGGAGCCGTCGATCACCGCGCGGCCCGTGTCGAGGTTGAGCGTCAGCCGCCCGCCGCTCACCGTGTTGCCGCCCTGCGTCAGCGTCACCGCGCCGAGCATCGTGACGACGTGGCGGTTGAGGTCATAGACCGCATATTGGCTGCGCGCGGTCTGGTCGGGCCGCGTCACCGTGACGCCCCCCGCCGCGTCGAGCCGCGACACCTGCGGCGAGCCGCTCAGCACTTGCCCGGTATAGCTCACCGTCACGCGGTCGGCCTGCAGCGTCATCTCCGCCTGGCGCAGCGTCACCCCGCCCGACAGCACCGCGCGATTGGCCTTGTCCTGCAGCTCGATATGCGCGGCGCTGAAATCGATCGGCGCGCGCGAATTGTGCTGCACGGCCGCGAGACCGGGCGCGGCGGCGATCAGGGCGAGGGCCGGAAGGACGCGGACGGAGAGCGGCATGGCGGGCTATTTCGTCCTTCCGGGCACGATCCGCAAGCGGGCATGGCCATCGAGCGACACGCTGCGGTTTTCCAGGTCGGCGGACATGCGGTCGGCGCTGAACGTCCCCTGCGGCGCCGAGCCCGTCACCGCGCCCGCGCTGTCCATCGTCCGCGTCCTGAGGTCGACCGTCGCGTCCGCGGTGTCGAGCCGATAGCCGCCCGCCGAGCGGAAGCGGATCGGCCCGTCGAGCATCACCTTCTCGGTATCCATATTGTAGCGGCCGTGATTGGCGACGATCCGCGCCGGCCCGTCGGCCAGCCCGATCTCGGCGGCCAGCCCGTTCATCCGCACGATCGGCTCGGCCGAGCTCTTCTGGATCGCCGACTGGGCGGTGAGCTCGAACGGCCGCCCCCGGCTGTCCTGCCCGCGATAGCTGGCGCGCTCGATCTTCAGCCGCTCCTGCGCCACCGCGACATTGTTCTTGGCGAGCAGGAAGCTGGCGTCGCCGTTGCGCGTCAGCGGCGCCATCACCAGGAACGCGGCGAGCACCCCGATCGCGATCGGCAGGACGATGCGCAGGAAGCCGATCAGCCGGTCGTGGCTGCCCCCCGGCGCCGCCCACGCCTGCCGCGCCGAATGCATCCGCCGCGCGATGTCAGACATTTTCGTTGCCTTCGGCGGTGCCGCACCAGCCCGCTCCCCCACCCGGCCACCCATAAGATACTGCCGTTGGGTGGCCGGGTGGGGGAGCATCGGGTCGGCCATGCCCCCGGCATGTTCTGAACAGCGCGGGGCGATGTTCACCCGATGCTGGCTGGAGCGGCACCATGTCGCGCTTGCATTTCCTTCCCGTCATCCTCGCGAAAGCGGGGACCCATCTCCCGACGGCAATCCCAAGCTCGACCCGAAGGAGATGGGTTCCCGCTTTCGCGGGAATGACGAAGGGGAATCGGGCGACAAGGTCAAACATGCGCGAAGATGTCGACCTCGGGCCAGCCGGCGAGGTCGAGCGCGGCGCGGGTCGGCAGGAAGTCGAAGCACGCCTGCGCCAGCGCCGCGCGGCCCTCGCGCTCGAGCCGGCGGTCGAGTTCCTCCTTCAGCGCGTGGAGATAGCGCACGTCGGACGCGGCATAGTCCTTCTGCGCGTCGCTCAGCGCCGGCGCGCCCCAGTCCGACGACTGCTGCTGCTTCGAGATCTCCTGGCCGAGCAGCTCGCGGACCAGCTCCTTGAGGCCGTGCCGGTCGGTATAGGTCCTGACCAGCCGCGAGGCGGTCTTGGTGCAATAGACCGGCGCCGCGACGACGCCCAGGTAATGCCGGATCGCGGCAAGGTCGAACCGCGCGAAATGGTAGAGCTTGAGCCGCGCCGGATCGGCGAGCAGCCGCTTGAGGTTGGGCGCCGCGTAATCGCTGCCCGGCGCGAAGCGGACGAGATGCTCGTCGCCCTTGCCGTCGGAAAGCTGCACGACGCACAGCCGGTCGCGCGCGGTGACGAGGCCCATCGTCTCGGTATCGACGGCGATCGCGCCCGGGGCGAACACGCCCTCGGGAATGTCTTCTTCATGCGTATGGACTGCCATCCGCCGCGCCTAGCGCCGTTCGGCGCCCCGCTCAATGCTTGGCGCGCTCGCGCCGGCGCCGCGCGGCGATATTGAGGCCCTCGACCCCGGCCGAAAAGGCCATCGCGGTATAGATATAGCCCTTGGGAATATGCGCCCCGAATCCCTCGGCGATCAGCACCACGCCGATCATCAGCAGGAATCCCAGCGCCAGCATCACCACCGTCGGGTTGCGCGCGATGAAATGGGCGAGCGGATCGGCGGCGACCAGCATCAGCCCGACCGCGACCACCACCGCGGCGATCATCACCGGCAGCTCGTCGGTCATGCCCACCGCGGTCAGGATCGAATCGATCGAGAACACCATGTCGAGCAGCAGGATCTGCACGATCGCCGAGGCGAAGCCCATCGCCGCCTTGCCCGCGACGCCGCCCGCGCCCGTCTCGGCGCCATGGTCGCCGCCGCTCATCGTCTGGTGGATCTCGCTCGTCGCCTTCCAGATCAGGAACAGCCCGCCGGCGGCGAGGATCAGGTCGCGCGCCGAAAAGGCGGTCTCGAAGCTCGGCACGCCGTGCGCGCCCGGCGGGCCGACCAGGCCGAGGTCGAACACCGGCTGGGTCAGCCCGACGATCCAGGCGATCATCGACAACAGCGCGAGCCGCAGGATCAGCGCCAGCCCGATGCCGAGTCGCCGCACCCTGGTCTGCTGCGCCTCGGGCACCTTGTTCGACACGATCGAGACGAACACCAGGTTGTCGATGCCCAGCACGACCTCCATCACCACCAGCGTGACGAAGGCCGCCCAGACGGCGGGATCGGCGAGCAATTCCATGATCGTCATCGGTGATGCTGTGCCGTTACGGCAACGCTTGTGCAACTATTGATGCGCTTGTCGCCGGGAAAACACGATTTTGTTCGCGGCTCGCCGGCTTTTGGGTTATGACGAGTCCGTGGCGCATTAGGCGGAGCGCCCGAAGACCTGCGTTTGTCGTCCGGCGCTTGGGCTTTTTGTACACGATTTGGGCGAACCGGGAAGACGAACAGGGCATGAGTTTCGATAAAGGACGCCGCGGCGATCGCGGCGGGCGTGGCAGGGACAAGCGCGACGGTTTCGGCGGCGATGATTTCGGTGGCTTCGACGATCGCGGCTTCGGTGGCGGCGATCGCTTCGGCGGCGGCGACCGGTTCGGCGGCGGCTTCGGCGGCGGTGGCGGATTCCGCAGCGGTGGCGGCGGCGGCGGCGGGCGCGGCATGCCGCCCCAGGTCGTCGGCGAAGGCTCGGGCACGGTCAAGTTCTTCAACAGCCAGAAGGGCTTCGGCTTCATCGTCCGCGACGACGGCGGCGAGGACGTGTTCGTCCACATTTCGGCGGTCGAGCAGGCGGGCCTCACCGGCCTTGCCGAAGGCCAGCCGCTCAGCTTCACGCTGGTCGATCGCGGCGGCCGCGTCTCGGCGACCGAGCTCAAGATCGACGGCGAGCCGCTGCCGGTGCAGGAGCGTGGCCCCCGGCCGCCCCGCGAGGGCGGCTTCGGCGGCGGCGGCGGCGGGCCGCAGCGCCAGCTGACCGGGGAGAAGGCGACCGGCACGGTCAAGTTCTTCAACGCGATGAAGGGCTTCGGCTTCATCCAGCGCGACGACGGCCAGCCCGATGCGTTCGTCCACATCTCCGCGGTCGAGCGCGCCGGCATGCCCACCCTCAACGAGGGCGACCGGCTGTCGTTCGAGCTCGAGGTCGACCGCCGCGGCAAATACGCCGCCGTGAACCTGCAGCCCGAAGGCTGATCGCCGGTTCGAGGTGATTCGAAAGGCCCGTCCGGAGCGATCCGGGCGGGCCGTTTTTGTTTGCGCGCCAGGGATTACGGCTGACTCGATCCTCCCCTGCAAGGGGAGGGGGACCAGCCGCAGGCTGGTGGAGGGGTGTCCCCACTCAAAATGGAGGGTGACACCCCTCCGTCAGTCGCTGCGCGACTGCCACCTCCCCTTGCAGGGGAGGATCGCGGGGAGCGGCTTTGCCCCTGCCAAGCAACGCTTGCTGGATTTTCGCCGCCGGTCGCCCGACATTCGCATCAGGATCGCCACACCAAGGACCCGCCAGATGCGCCTCTTCGCCGCCCCCCTCCTCGCACTCGCTGCCGCCGGCGCTGCCATCGCCGCGCCGGGCCACGCCCCCGCCCCCAAGGTTGCGGTCGCGAGCTTCGACCAGCTCCCCCAGCCGCTCCCGCTTCCCTATGACGCCGAGGCCGATGCGGTGAAGGCGGTCGCCGCCGCGAAGGCGAAGGCGCGCGCCGAGCGCAAGCTGCTGCTGATCGACCTCGGCGGCAACTGGTGCCTCGACTGCCGCATCCTCGCCGGCACGATGAAGCTGCCGCGGCTCAAGCCGTTTCTCGACAAACATTATGTCGAGGTGATGGTCGACGTCGGCCGATTCGACAGGAACCTCGCCATTCCGGCGCATTACGGCATCACCAGGCTGCGCGGCGTCCCCGCGATCCTGATCGTCGATCCGCGCACCGACCGGCTGAAGAACGCCGGCCGGGCCGAGGCGCTGGCCGATGCCCGGCACATGACCCCGCAGGCGCTCGCCGACTGGCTGGCGCAATGGACCTGACGACGAGGCCGCCGCGATCCGCTCACGCCGTCAGGATCAGCGCCGCGCCGCCGAGGATGCCGAACACCCCGATCGCGCGCCCGATCGTCGCGCGCTCCTTCAGGAACACGATCGAGATGACGAGCGCCGTCACCATCCCGGTCTCGCGCAACGCGGCGAGCGGGGCGGTCGGCCCCAGCGCGAACGCCCATAACGCCATCCCGTAGGTGACGATCGACAGCGCGCCGGCGATCACCCCCGGCTTCCACTGCCGGACCGCGGCCGCGAACACCGCGCCGCGCGTCGCCGCCGCGAACATCGCGACCACCACTGCGCCCATGACGACGAACAGCCAGACGATATAGCTGGAGGGCGACGGCGCCGCGCGCACGCCGTGCGCGTCGATCACGGTATAGCTCGCGATGAACAGCCCGGTCGCCAGCGCCCAGCCGAACGCCGCGCGGCCAAGGTGGCGTCCGGCGATCATCGCGAATATCGCCGCGCCGACCAGCGCGATCCCGGCGATCTCCTGCGCATCGGCGGGTTCGCCGAGCACGCCCAGCGTGACGACCGCCGTGACGAGCGGCGCGGTGCCGCGCAGCACCGGATAGACCGCCGACAGATCGCCGAGCTGATAGGCGCGGATCAGCGCCCACAGGTAGAAAGCATGGAGCAGCCCGCTCGCCGCGAGCCAGCCCCACGCGCCCGCCGGCGCCGGGACGAACAGCGTCGCGGGCAGCAGGATGATCGCGCTCGACCCGTCGGTCAGCGCGCGGCCGGCCATCTTGTCGCGCCCGCCCTTGACGATCGCGTTGACCACCGCGTGGATCGAGCCCGAGGCGATCATCAGCAGCGCGGCGAACCCGAACGACGGCATCGCCGGGAGCTAGCCGATCGGGCGCGGCGCGTGAATCCCTGTCCGACCGCCGGCTCGCGGGTTGATGGGCACGCCGCCCTTCCGGCCGGCGCCATGGACCTGACGCCGCCCGCTTTCCTACAACGCAATGTTCTGCTAACGTTCCGTCCCGCTCTTTGACAATCGAAGACGATAGCGAAGCCGACACAGGGACCCCGGCGCGTCCTCGCGCGTATAGGGGAATGACCTTTGTGACCTTCCGCCGGGGCGCACGCCGGCCGCGGGGCGGGTCAGCTGATCATCCGCCTCAGCGTCTGGACGCGGTCGGCCTCGGCGGCCGGCTTGTCGGTGCGGATGCGGTTGATGCGGGGGAAGCGCATCGCGACGCCCGATTTGTGCCGCTTCGACGCATGGACCGAATCGAACGCGATCTCCAGCACCAGGCTCTTCTCGACCTCGCGCACCGGGCCGAAGCGGTCCACCGTATGCGTGCGCACCCAGCGGTCGAGGAACCGCAGTTCCTCGTCGGTGATCCCCGAATAGGCCTTGCCGACCGGCAGCAGCTCGCCCGTCTCGGTCCAGCAGCCGAAGGTATAATCCGAATAGAAGGACGAGCGCCGGCCGTTGCCGCGCTGCGCGTACATCATCACGCAATCGGCGACGAGCGGGTCGCGCTTCCATTTGTACCACAGCCCGACGCGGCGGCCGGCGACATAGGGCGAATCGCGCCGCTTGAGCATCACGCCCTCGATGGACGCATCGCGCGCGCCGGCGCGGATTTGCGTCAGCACCTCGAAATCGGCCGCCTCGATCACCTGCGACAGGTCGAACCGCTCGGGATCGAGCCGGGCGACGAATGCTTCCAGCCGCCGCCGCCGCTCGGTCCAGGCGAGGTCGCGCAGATCCTCGGCGCCGTCGAACAGGATGTCGTAGAGCCGGACGAAGGCGGGATAATCCGCCAGCATCCTCGCCGAGACCTTCTTGCGGCCCAGCCTTTGCTGGAGCGCGTTGAAGCTCGCCGCGCCGGCCCCCTCGCCCAGCGCGCCGCCCTGCTCCCCGCCTTTCACCAGCAGTTCGCCGTCGAGGACGCCCGGCGTCCGGAATGCCTCGGCGACCTCGGGGAAGCTCGCGGTGACGTCGTCGCCGGCGCGGCTGTAGAGGCGCGTCGCGCCGCCGACATGGACCAGCTGGACGCGGATTCCGTCCCATTTCCACTCGGCGGCGAAATCGGAAAGCTTTTCGAGCGGACCTTCGAGCGGGTGTGCGAGCATGAACGGACGGAATACCGGCAGGTCGGCCGGGCGCGGCTGCGGGGCGCGCCCTTCGGCCCAGGCGAAAAGCGCATCATAAGGGGGCGCGATGCCGTGCCAGACCTCCTCGACCAGATCGACGTCGAGCGCGAACGCCTGCGCCAGCGCGGTCTTGGCGAGCCGCGCCGATACGCCGATGCGCAGCGCGCCGGTCGCCATCTTGATCAGCGCGAACCGCTCGGCGACGTCGAGCCGGTCGAGCATCGCCGCGAGCACCGCGGGCGCCTCCGACCGCGACAGCGTCGCCAGCCGCTCGACCACCGCGGAGAGCCGCAGGTCCTCGCCCCGCCCCTCGATGTCGCCGGGCCACAGCAGCGCCACCGTCTCGGCCGAATCGCCGACATAGTCGCGGCTCATGTGATAGAGCACCGGATCGACGCGCTCCTCGACCAGCCCGCGGATCAGCGCGGGCTTGATCGCCGGCAGGTCGAGCTCCCCGGTCAGCGCCGCCATCGCCCAGCCGCGATCGGGATCGGGCGTGGCCTTGAGGTAGTCGCCGATCAGCCGGAGCTTGCCGTTGCGCGAGCGCGTGCAGATCAGCCGGTCGAGAAGCTGGGCGAAGGCGCGCATGGCGGCCTAACGCCCGATCCTCGGCCGCGGCTCCGCCGGCGTCAGACCGCCCCTTCGCCCGGCGCGATCTCGACGATCGCGTCGATCTCGACCGCGGCGCCCAGCGGCAGCACCGGCACCGCGACCGCCGAGCGGGCGTGGCGGCCGATGTCGCCGAACAGCTCGACCATCAGCTCCGACGCGCCGTTGGCGACCTTGGGCTGGTCGGTGAAATCGGCGGCCGAGCTGACGAACACGCCGAGCTTGACGATGCGGCCGACGCGATGCAGCCCGCCCAGCGCCGCCTTCATCTGCGCGACCAGCATCAGCCCGCAGGCGCGCGCGGCGCGCTGGCCATAGGCGAGATCACGGTCGTCGCCGATCCGGCCGGTCATCAGCGCGCCGTCCTCGAACGGGAGCTGGCCCGAGATGTGGAGCAGCCCGCCCGCCGCGACGGCGGGGACATAGGCGGCGACGGGGGCGGCTGGCTCGGGCAGCGTCAGCCCCAGCTCGGCGAGCTTGCGGTCGATTCGATCGGTCATGCGACGCGAGGTGGCCCAGCCGGGCCGGCGCGGTCAAGCCCCGGCGGGCAGCCCCGCCGCGAAGCGCGCCGCGATCCACGCCTTCGCCTCGCGCCAGTCGTCGATCCGCGCGTGCGCGGCGGGCGCCGGCGGGACATGCGGCGCAAGGCTCGGTTCGCAGATCATGTGCAGACGATGCACCTGGGGCGCGTGGCGCGCGACCGATTCGTGATGGACAGCCAGATCGTCCACGAATATCGTTACGCTCGCGCGATGCTCGGCGACAAGGCGCGCTACGGGATCGCCCTTGCCGCCCTGGTTGCATTCGACGCGGTGCGCGATGCCGAACGCGGCAAGCTGCTCGATCCGCGCAGTGCGGCAGGCGTCTGAAAGGTTCGTGAGGATGACAATGTCGGCGGTTTCGGCGAGCGCGGCGAGCGCCTCGCGGGCGTGCGGCACCAGGGTCTGGCGCTCCATCTCCGCCGGAAAGAACTCGCCGAGCAGCCCCCACATCTCCTCGCGGGTCGGGCGCGTGCCGTCGGCGCGGGTCATGCTGTCGGCGAAATCGCCGCCGTCGGGCGCGAAGGCGATGTCGTGCGTCTCGCGCAGCCATGTCCCGAAATGGCGCACCATGTGGAGCAGCACTTCGTCGCAATCGCAGATGAGCAGCGGCTTCATTCGGCCTCCAGACGGCGCCGCGCTGCCACCAGCGCCGCGGGCGTGGTGGCCAGCGCTTCGGC
>Ga0164243_10012761_pt1 | contig 11867 bp, 10 predicted proteins | sample OricompcompostOP_FD_108781 | JGI IMG/M metagenome (GOLD analysis project Ga0164243, IMG submission 108781) | Organic Plus compost microbial communities from Emeryville, California, USA - Original compost - Organic plus compost (OP) | ecosystem: Engineered > Solid waste > Mixed feedstock >...
GCCGCGTCTCTTCCTGGTCACTCCAGGAGGAATCAAGTGGGCATCACCAAGAAGGTCACCGTCCTGGCCGTCGGGCTGGGGCTCGTCACGCTGTCCGCCTGCGGGTCGTCCAACGGGGACGACAGCGGCGCAGGCGGCGAGGGTTCCAAGACGGTGACCCTCGTCAGTCACAACTCGTGGGCCGTGTCCGAGGACGTCGTCGCCGCCTTCGAGAAGCAGTCCGGCTACAAGCTCAAGGTCCTTGAGGACGGCGACGCCGGGCAGGCCGTGAACAAGGCGATCCTGACCAAGGACAACCCCCAGGGCGACGTCTTCTTCGGCGTCGACAACACCCTGCTGTCCCGCGCCCTCGACAACGGCCTGTTCCAGTCCTACCAGGCCAAGGGATCGGATCAGATCCTGCCCGGGTACCGGGTCGACGAGGACAAGCACCGGGTCACCCCGGTCGACACCGGTGCCGTCTGCGTCAACTACGACAAGGCGTGGTTCGAGAAGAAGAAGCTCACCCCGCCGAAGACCTTCGACGACCTGGCCAAGCCGGCCTACAAGGACCTCCTCGTCGTCGAGAACGCCGCCACCTCCTCGCCCGGCCTCGGCTTCCTGCTCGGCACCGCCGCGCAGTACGGCGACGACGGCTGGGCGGACTACTGGAAGAAGCTCAAGGCCAACGGCGTCAAGGTCGTCGACGGCTGGGAGCAGGCGTACAACGAGGAGTTCTCCGGCTCGGCCGGCGGCAAGAAGGCCAAGGCCGACCGCCCGCTCGTCGTCTCGTACGCCTCCTCGCCGCCCGCCGAGGTGATCTACGCCGACCCGCGGCCCGACACCGCCCCCACCGGCGTCGCCGAGGGCACCTGCTTCCGGCAGGTCGAGTACGCGGGTCTGCTGAGCAACGCCAAGAACCCCGAGGGCGGCAAGGCGCTGCTGGACTTCATGGCCGGCAAGACCTTCCAGGAGGACATGCCGCTCAACATGTTCGTGTACCCGGTGCGCAAGGACGCCCAGGTGCCCGAGGAGTTCGCGAAGTTCGGGCCGCAGGCGAAGGAGCCGCAGACCATGGACCCGGCGAAGATCGCCGACAACCGTGACCAGTGGGTCAAGTCGTGGACCTCGCTCGTACTGAAGTGAGCCCGCGCCGCCCCGGCTGGTGGCGCCGGAACGCGGCCCGGCTCGGTCTCATGGCCGTGCCGGCCGCGTTCTTCGCCGTCTTCTTCGCCTACCCGGTCGCCGCGATCGTCGCCCGGGGGCTGAAGACCGACGGCGGCTGGCAGCTCGGGCGGATCGCGGACGTGCTCACGCAGTCCGACATCCGCCAGGTGCTGTGGTTCACCACCTGGCAGGCCCTCGTCTCCACGGCCCTCACCCTGGTGATCGCCCTGCCCGGCGCCTACGCCCTGGCCCGTTTCGACTTCCCCGGCAAACAGGCGCTGCGCGCGGTGATCACCGTGCCGTTCGTGCTGCCGACGGTCGTCGTCGGCACCGCGTTCATGGCGCTCGTCGGGCGCGGCGGGCTGCTGGACGCATTGTGGGGCGTACGCCTGGACACCACGGTCTGGGCGATCCTCCTCGCGCACGTCTTCTTCAACTACGCCGTGGTCGTCCGCACCGTGGGCGGGCTGTGGGCGCAGCTCGACCCGCGGCAGGAGGAGGCCGCGCGGATGCTCGGCGCCTCCCGGTTCACCGCCTGGCGCACGGTCACCCTCCCGGCGCTCGCGCCCGCCGTGGCCGCCGCCGCGCTGATGGTCTTCCTCTTCACCTTCACCTCGTTCGGCGTGGTGCAGATCCTCGGCGGGCCGACCTTCTCCACCCTGGAGGTGGAGATCTACCGGCAGACCGCCGACCTCTTCGATCTCTCCACAGCGGCCGTCCTCACGCTGATCCAGTTCGTCGCCGTCGGCGCGATCCTCGCCCTGCACGCCTGGACCGTGCGGCGCCGCGAGACCGCGCTGCGGCTGGTCGACGCCTCGGTGACCGCCCGCCGTCCGCGCGGCGCCGGACAGTGGGCGCTGCTCGCCGGGGTCGTCGCCACCGTCGTCGTGCTCCTGCTCCTGCCGCTCGCCGTCCTGGTGCAGCGCTCCTTCGGCGGCGCCGGCCTCGCCTACTACCGCGCACTGACCGAGGCGGACGGCGGGGTCTTCCTGGTCGCCCCGATCGAGGCGATCGGCAACTCGCTGAACTACGCCGTCGCCGCCACCGTGATCGCCGTGGTGATCGGCGGTCTCGCCGCCGTCGCGCTGACCCGGCGCGACGCGGGACGGCTGGTGCGCGGCTTCGACGCGCTGCTGATGCTGCCGCTCGGCGTCTCCGCCGTGACCGTCGGCTTCGGTTTCCTCATCGCCCTCGACGAACCCCCGCTGGACCTGCGCGCCTCCTGGATCCTGGTGCCGCTCGCGCAGGCGCTGGTCGGCGTGCCCTTCGTCGTACGGACCATGCTGCCGGTGCTGCGGGCGGTGGACGTGCGGCTGCGGGAGGCGGCCTCGGTGCTGGGCGCGTCGCCGTGGCGGGCATGGCGCGAGGTGGACCTGCCGCTGGTGCGGCGGGCGCTGCTGATCGCCGCCGGGTTCGCCTTCGCCGTGTCCCTGGGGGAGTTCGGCGCGACGGTGTTCATCGCGCGGCCCGACAACCCGACCCTGCCGGTGGCCGTGGCGCGGCTGCTGGGACGGCCCGGGGACCTCAACTACGGGCAGGCGATGGCCCTGTCGACGATTCTGATGATCGTGTGCGCCGTGGCTCTGCTGGTGCTGGAGCGGCTGCGGACCGACCGGACGGGGGAGTTCTGAATGCCCACCGACAGCCCGACGCCCACCGGCAGCCTGCTGCGGCTCGAGGACGCGACCGTCCGCTTCGGCGGGCGGGCCGCGCTGGACTCCGTCGGCCTCGACGTCGCCGAGCACGAGATCGTGTGCGTCCTCGGCCCCAGCGGCAGCGGCAAGTCCACGCTGCTGCGCGCGGTCGCCGGACTCCAGCCGCTGGACGCCGGGCGGGTCCTGCTCGACGGACGTGACCAGGCGGGCGTGCCCGCGCACAAGCGGGGCGTCGGGCTGATGTTCCAGGACCACCAGCTGTTCCCGCAGCGGGACGTCGGCGGCAACGTGGCCTTCGGTCTGCGTATGCACGGCACGCCCCGCGCCGAACAGACCCACCGTGTGCAGGAGTTGCTGGAGCTGGTCGGCCTGCCCGGGGCGTCCGGGCGGGCCGTCGCCGCGCTGTCCGGGGGTGAGCAGCAGCGGGTCGCGCTGGCCCGCGCGCTCGCGCCCAGCCCGCGGCTGCTGATGCTCGACGAGCCGCTCGGCCAGCTCGACCGGTCGCTCAGGGAGCGCCTTGTGGTCGAACTGCGCGAACTGTTCGGCCGGTTGGGCACCACCGTGCTGGCCGTCACGCACGACCAGGGCGAGGCGTTCGCGCTGGCCGACCGGGTGGTGGTGATGCGCGACGGGCGGATCGCCCAGTCCGGCACGCCCCTTGAGGTGTGGCAGCGGCCCGCCGACGCGTTCGTGGCCCGTTTCCTCGGCTTCGAGAACGTCGTCGAGGCGGGCGTCACCGACGGCGTCGCCGTCACGCCCTGGGGCAAGGTGCCGGTGCCGCCGGATGCCCCCGAGGGCACGCGGCCGCTGCTGGTGCGGCCCGCCGGGGTGCGGCTGGTCCCGGCCGGCGAGGGGCTGCGCTGCACGGTGACCGCGCGCACCTTCCGCGGCACCCATGTCGCCGTGCGCCTCCTGCCGGAGGACGCGCCACCGCTGGAGGCCGCCTGCGCGCTCAGGGACGCCCCTGAGGTCGGGGACGTCACCGGCGTGGAGTTCGACGCGGCGGAAATCGCCGTGCTCGGCTGATCGCCGTTGCCTAGGGTGTGCGGCATGACACGACTCGCACACACGCGCTACTGCGACGAGATCGCCCACCAGGTCGGGCAGTTGAGGGCGCTGGTGACCTCGGGGACGGACCTGTCCCGCACGGTGCCGACCACACCCGACTGGTCCGTGGAGCAGCTCGTACGGCACCTCGGCGGCGCCCTGCGCTGGGTGGCCCTGATGGTGCGGACCGGGGCCGAGAAGGAGGCCCAGGACGAGGACGTGCCCGACTTCGAGGGGCCCGAGGCGCGCGGGGACGCCGCCGCGTTGGACGCCTGGCTGGCGGAGAGCGGCGACCTGGTCGCCTCCGCCCTGCGGGAGGCGGGCCCTGACGCACGGGTGTGGAGCTGGGCGGGCGTCGAGAACGCCGGCTTCTGGGCCCGCCGTATGACCCATGAGGTGACCGTGCACCGGGCGGACGCCACGCTCGCCGCCGGACTGCCCTACGACGTCGCGCCCGAGGTGGCCGCCGACGCGGTCGACGAGTGGCTGGAGATCGTGGAGTGGGCGCAGCGGACGCTCCCCGACGACGAGGTGCACGGACTGCGTGGCCCCCTGCGCACGATCCATCTGCACGCCACCGACACCGCCCCCGAGGTGAACGCCGAGTGGCTGGTGCGGCTCGACGAGGACGGGGTCTCCTGGCGCCGCGGCCACGAGAAGGCCACGGTCGCACTGCGCGGGCCGCTCACCTGGGTGCTGCTCGCCTTCTACCGCCGCATCCCGCTGGACGATTCCCGCATCGAGGTGCTCGGCGAGCGCGCGGTGCTCGAACACTGGCTGGAGCGGGCCACGTTCGGCTGAGGACGCGTACGCCACGGCGCACGTCGGGCTGACAGGCGCTCAACGGCGAGCGGCCCGCCCCCGGTTCAGGGACGGGCCGCAGGCGGTTCCGTGAGGCGTCAGCGCTGGCTGTTCGCCCCGCGGCGGCGCATGCCGAAGAACACCGCGCCGCCACCGATCGCGACCAGGGCGGCCGCGACACCGGCGATCATGCCGGTGTTGGAGTTGGCGCCGGTCTCGGCGAGGTTGGACTCACCGGCCGGGGACGGGGCGTTGTCCGACGTGTCCGCCGGGGGAGCGCTCTCCTCGGAGCTCTCCGACGGGGCCGGGGTCGGCTCCTCGCTCTCCTCGGCCGGGGCCGAGGTCTCCTCCGACGGCGTCGGCTCGGGGGACGGGGTCTCCTCGTCCTCCTTGCACGGCGTCGACGGCGTCACCAGGTTCGGCTTGATGTCCTGGTCCACGTACGGCTTGGCCGAGACGTGGATGCGGTACTCGGCGTTGGGCTTCCAGTCCTCCTCGAAGGTGATGGTGGTGCCCTCCTTGGACCCCTTGACCACCTGCTCGCCGACCTTCTCGATGTCGGCGCCGTTGTTCTGGAGGAACACGGTCACGGTGGCGGGAACGCCGGCCGGGTCGACGTCGGTGACGGTGATGACGCCCTTGTCACCGTCGCACTTGGCCTCGGCCGAGAACTCGTTGATGTTGCACGCCACGGCGTTGCCGGCGACACCGAGCGCGAGCGCGGCGGACGCGGAGACGACACCGAGGGCGCGCACGGAGCGGGTCACGGTACGGCGTGATACGGACAGAACTGCCACGTTTGTCCTTTACATGATGCGCAAATGCGGGGGGTTGAGGGAGGGGTGATGATGGATCAGCACTCCCATGAGGCTCCCAGGTCTATAAGCGCCACATAAGTAGTGTCAACGCATATGCCTACCGCAGGCCTGGGCTTTGCCTATTTGTTAACCACCCGCACGTTTACGCGCCGCGCGGACCGCGTCTATCCGGCCGAAGCGTCCGAGAACCGTCACCATCCGTGCGTACGACCGCAGTTGGGGTGGCGCCAGGTCAACAGCCCTGCCGCCACCCTACGTCGGCCTCAGCCCTCGATCGCCGCCGGGTCCATCCAGACGACCTCCCAGGTGTGGCCGTCGAGGTCGTCGAAGGAGCGGCCGTACATGAAACCGAGGTCCTGGGTGTCGCCGGCCACGGTGCCGCCCGCCGCCAGCGCCTTCTCCACCAGCTCGTCGACCTTCTCCCGGCTCTCGGCGCTCAGCGCCAGCAGCACCTCGCTGCTCTTGCGGGCGTCCGCGATCTCCTTCTTCGTGAACTGCGCGTACTTCTCCTTCGTCAGCAGCATCGCGATGATCGTGTCGCTGATCACGACGGACGCCGTGGACTCGTCGCTGAACTGCTCGTTGATGGAGTAGCCGAGCGCCGTGTAGAACTTCCGCGACGCGTCGATGTCCTCGACGGGCAGGTTCACGAAGATCATCTGCTGGTACATGACGGGGCCTCTCCCTCGCACTGTCGCCGTTCGAGGGGGTAGACCCAAGGGCCGCGCGGAACTCATCGCGCCGAGGGAAGGTTTTTTCGCCCGTCCTCGCTCAGCCGCCCAGCGGCCACGCCGACAGTTCGGCCACCGCCACGGTGAGCGGCCCGAACAGGGCGAGCAGCGCGACCGCGCGCAGGACGGCGGCCCGGCGCAGCGTGCCCGCGGGCGCCCCCAGCCGCCGCAGCGAGGCCGTGGTGTCGGCGTGCGCCTGCTTCGCCTCGACGGCCGCCGTGAGCAGAGTCGCCACCGTGCAGCCGGCCACCAGCAGCACCCCGAGCACCACGAGCGGACCGGCCGACGGGTCGTCCCGGTCGTGCAGCGACGCCATCGCGTACGCGGCCGACACCACCGCGCAGACCACACCCAGCGGGCGTCCGATGCGCGTCGCCTCCGTCATCAGCACGCGCCCGGCCAGCAGCCGCAGCGCGCCCGGCCGCACGGCCTGGAGCAGCCGCCCGCACAGGTGGGCGAGCGCGGGACCGACCAGGGCCAGTCCGAGGGAGGTCAGGGCCAGCCCGAGGAACGCGGCCGGACCGCCCCCGGAGCCGGTACGGCTCGTCAGCGCCTCCACCGCCACCCCCACCGCGAGCACCGCGACACCCCACGGCAGCCCCGACGGCGCCGCGGTCGGCACGGGCGGCGGGACGACGGCGGGGGAGCCGTCGGCGGTCTCCTCGGCCGCTTCGCCCTGTGTACCGTCCTGCTCCTGCGCCGGCGCCTTTGTGGCCGTGCTCCGTGCGCGCGCCGCGGCCCCGAACTGCCGCCCGAACCGCCCGTATGCGCCGAAGGACTCCCGCGCCGGGGTGCGCCGGTAGGCGCCGAACCGGCCGTACGTCCGTGCCGCCCGGCCCGCGCCCGTCACCGGCTCGCGCGGCCGCAGCGACATCGCCACCGCCGCGGACGCGCTCAGCGGCACCAGGGCCAGCAGGGTCAGCGCGGCCGGCAGCGGCAGGGGACGCCCGGCCGCCAGGAACTCCCGTGCGCCCCCGCCGAGGGGCATGCCGGTCAGGTCGCCGCGCAGCTGGAGGAAGACCAGCAGTGCCAGCACGGAACCGATCAGACAGGACGCGGCCGTGGTCGCCGCGGAGATCGCCATCAGCTTGACCGGGCCGAGCCCGACCGCCGACAGACCGGGCCGGGGCCGGGTCGCCGGATCGGTGCGGGCGACCGCGACCGCGAGATAGACGGTGGCCGCCAGCGGGGCCGTGCACCAGGCCAGCCGGAGCGCGGAGGCGGCGGGGTCGGGGTGGCTCAGGGCGTGGCCGAGGGCGCTCAGCAGCAGGAAACCCGTGCCGGCCGAGGCGCCCGCGACGAGGAGCCTGCGGATCTGGACGGCGGGCTGGGCCCCGAGGGTCAAACGGAGAGCGAGCACGCCGCCCGGCCTTCCGACTCGGCCGGTCCGGAGACCGGGGGGAGGTGCACGGTCCGTACGCACCGCCCGTCGAGCAGCGACACCGTGCGGTCGGCGAGGGCGGCGGTCTGCGCCTCGTGCGTCGCGAGGACCACGGTGATGCCGTGCGAGCGGGCCGCCGTGGTGAGGGTGCGCAGCACATGGGTGCGGTCGACGCGGTGCAGCGGCGCGGTCGGCTCGTCGGCGAACAGCACCGACGGCGCCGGGGCCAGCGCGCGGGCGATGCACACCCGCTGGCGCTCCGCGTGCGTCAGCTCCACGGGGTGCTTGCCCGCCCGGTCGCCGACGTCGAGGCGCTCCAGCCACTCCAGGGCGGCGGCCTTGGCACGGCGGCGGCCCGTGCCGCGCAGCATGAGGGGCAGCGCGGCGTTCTCCCACACGTTCAGCTCGGGCACCAGCACCGGGGCCGGGTCGATCCAGCCGAACCGGTCACGGCGCAGCCGCTCCCGGGCCGCCGGGCCCATGGTGTGCACGGGCACGCTGTTGAACCAGACCTCGCCGTCGTCCGCGCGCACCAGGCCGGACAGACACCGCAGCAGGGTCGACTTGCCGCTGCCGCGCGGGCCTGACACGGCGAGGATCTCGCCCTCCCGGACGCCGAGCGAGACCCCGCTCAGGCCGGGTGAGCCGTCGTCGTGCCGGAAGTGCAGGGCGCGCGCCCAGAGCACGTCGTTGTCCGGTGGGGCCACCATGGCGTACACCTCGGTTCGGATCGGAAATGCCGTGCGCTCTTCGGGTTAATACCCCGTCCGGGGGAACGAAGGGCGGGCCGATCGGTCACTGGGCACGCTAGGCAGGCGGTGGCGGACGGCAGGACAGCACGCGGCCCCGGGCCGCCGTTTCTCACTCGAACGGGCGGCTCCGGGGCCGGTGTTGATCATTCAAAGAGAAGATCGGTACCTCGGACGGCCTACGGTCATGACGGGCCGGGAAGGTCCTACAGCTTCGTCCACGCCTCCGTGAGGGTGGCGCGCAGGATCTGCTCGATCTCGTCGAAGGTCTCCTGGTTGGAGATCAGCGGCGGCGCGAGCTGGATGACCGGGTCGCCGCGGTCGTCGGCCCGGCAGTACAGACCGTTCTCGAACAGCTTCTTGGACAGGAAGCCGTACAGCACGCGCTCGGTCTCGTCGGCGTCGAAGGACTCCTTGGTCGCCTTGTCCTTGACCAGTTCGATGCCGTAGAAGAAGCCGTTGCCGCGGACGTCGCCGACGATCGGCAGGTCGTGCAGCTTCTCCAGGGTGGCGCGGAACGCGCCCTCGTGGTCGAGGACGTGCTGGTTGAGGCCCTCGCGCTCGAACAGGTCGAGGTTGGCGATCCCGACCGCCGCGGACACCGGGTGGCCGCCGAAGGTGTAGCCGTGCAGGAAGGTGTTCTCGCCCTTGTAGAACGGCTCGGCCAGGCGGTCGGAGACGATGCACGCGCCGATCGGGGAGTAGCCCGAGGTCATGCCCTTGGCACAGGTGATCATGTCCGGGACGTAGCCGAACTTGTCGCAGGCGAAGGTGGTGCCGAGGCGGCCGAAGGCGCAGATGACCTCGTCGGAGACCAGCAGCACGTCGTACTGGTCGCAGATCTCGCGGACCCGCTGGAAGTAGCCGGGCGGGGGCGGGAAGCAGCCGCCGGCGTTCTGCACGGGCTCCAGGAAGACCGCGGCGACCGTGTCCGGGCCCTCGAAGAGGATCTGCTGCTCGATCTGGTCGGCGGCCCAGCGGCCGAACGCCTCCGGGTCGTCGCCGTGGATCGGGGCACGGTAGATGTTGGTGTTCGGCACCTTGTGCGCGCCCGGCACGAGCGGCTCGAACGGGGCCTTCAGGGCGGGCAGTCCGGTGATGGACAGGGCGCCCTGCGGGGTGCCGTGGTAGGCCACCGCGCGGGATATGACCTTGTACTTGGTCGGCTTGCCGGTCAGCTTGAAGTACTGCTTGGCGAGCTTCCAGGCGGTCTCCACCGCCTCGCCGCCGCCGGTGGTGAAGAAGACCTTGTTGAGGTCGCCGGGGGCCTCGTGGGCGAGCCGCTCCGCGAGCTCCACGGCCTTGGGGTGGGCGTAGGACCAGACCGGGAAGAACGCCAGCTCCTGCGCCTGCTTGGCGGCCGTCTCGGCGAGCTCCTGGCGGCCGTGGCCGGCCTGCACCACGAACAGGCCCGCGAGGCCGTCGAGGTAGCGCTTGCCCTTGTCGTCGTAGATGTGGGTGCCCTCACCGCGGACGATGGTGGGGACGGGCGCGTTCTCGTACGACGACATGCGGGTGAAGTGCATCCACAGGTGGTCGTACGCGGACTTGCTGAGGTCCTTGGGGGTGTCGGTGCTCACGGTTATCGGGTTCCCCACATGTAGGTCTGCTTCTTGAGCTTGAGGTAGACGAAACTCTCGGTCGAGCGCACGCCGGGCACGGCGCGGATGCGCTTGTTGATGACCTCCAGCAGGTGGTCGTCGTCCTCGCAGACGATCTCGACCATCAGGTCGAAGGAGCCGGCGGTCATCACCACGTACTCGCATTCGGCCATCGCGGCCAGCGCGTCGGCGACGGCCTCCACGTCGCCCTCGACGTTGACGCCGACCATCGCCTGCCGGCGGAAGCCCACGGTGAGCGGGTCCGTGACGGCGACGATCTGCATCACGCCCTGGTCGAGCAGCTTCTGCACCCGCTGGCGCACGGCCGCCTCCGACAGACCCACGGCCTTGCCGATCGCGGCGTACGGCCGGCGGCCGTCCTCCTGGAGCTGCTCGATGATGGCGAGGGAGACGGCGTCCAACTGCGGTCCGCCGCCGTTCTTGGACTCGCGGGAGTCCCTCGGGTCTGCGCTTCGACTGGCCACGGGGCCACTGTGCACGACGTATCGACAGTTTCGCAAGGCTCGATCGATGAAATTCGTTGTTAACGAAGCTGTTGCTTGCGGATTTCGCAGATGCGGGGGGAGTGGGGGTGTTGAAAACGTCAGCGGTCCGTCTAGGGTGGGTGTCTCAGAGGTTGGACACCTCACATCCGTTCACACCCGACACCTCGGGCACCCACAAGGAACACCAGGAGGGCCTGCAGTGAGCACCGAGCTGCGTCGTCTGCGCAACTACATCGGCGGTGAGTTCCGGGACGCCGCCGACGGACGGACCACCGAGGTGGTCAACCCCGCGACCGGCGAGGCGTACGCGACGGCCCCGCTGTCCGGTGCCGCGGACGTCGACGCCGCGATGGCGGCGGCCGCCGAGGCCTTCCCCGGCTGGCGTGACACCACCCCGGCCGAGCGGCAGAGGGCGCTGCTGAAGATCGCGGACGCCTTCGAGGAGCGCGCCGAGGAACTCATCGCCGCCGAGGTGGAGAACACGGGCAAGCCCACCGGGCTGACCCGCACCGAGGAGATCCCGCCGATGGTGGACCAGATCCGCTTCTTCGCGGGCGCGGCGCGGATGCTCGAGGGCAAGGGCGCCGGCGAGTACATGGAGGGCCTCACCTCCTTCGTGCGCCGTGAGCCGGTCGGCGTCTGCGCCCAGGTCGCGCCCTGGAACTACCCGATGATGATGGCCGTGTGGAAGTTCGCCCCGGCGATCGCCGCGGGCAACACGGTCGTCCTCAAGCCCTCGGACACCACCCCCGCCTCCACCGTCCTGATCGCCGAGATCCTCGGCTCGATCCTGCCCAAGGGCGTCTTCAACGTCATCTGCGGCGACCGCGACACCGGCCGCCTGATGGTCGAGCACCCCACACCGGCGATGGCCTCCATCACCGGCTCGGTGCGCGCCGGCATGGCGGTGGCCGAGACCGCCGCCAAGGACCTCAAGCGGGTCCACCTGGAGCTGGGCGGCAAGGCCCCGGTCGTCGTCTTCGAGGATGTCGACATCCCCAAGGCCGTGGAGGAGATCCGTGTGGCCGGCTTCTTCAACGCCGGCCAGGACTGCACGGCCGCCACCCGCGTCCTGGTGCACGAGTCCGTCCACGACGAGTTCGTCGCCGCGCTCGCCAAGGCCGCCTCGGAGACCAGGACCGGGCAGCCGGACGACGAGGACGTCCTCTTCGGCCCGCTGAACAACCCCAACCAGCTCAAGCAGGTCGCCGGCTTCATCGAGCGGCTGCCCGCCCACGCCAAGGTGGAGGCCGGCGGCCACCAGGTCGGCGAGCGCGGCTACTTCTACGCCCCGACCGTCGTCTCCGGTGTCAAGCAGGACGACGAGATCGTCCAGAAGGAGGTCTTCGGCCCGGTCATCACCGTCCAGTCCTTCACCGACGAGGACCAGGCCGTCGAGTGGGCCAACGGCGTGGAGTACGGGCTGGCCTCC
>Ga0164243_10012762_pt1 | contig 11865 bp, 13 predicted proteins | sample OricompcompostOP_FD_108781 | JGI IMG/M metagenome (GOLD analysis project Ga0164243, IMG submission 108781) | Organic Plus compost microbial communities from Emeryville, California, USA - Original compost - Organic plus compost (OP) | ecosystem: Engineered > Solid waste > Mixed feedstock >...
CTTCGAGGAGACGGCGCCCTACCCACGAGAGATCCTGCCGCGGCTGCGGGACCTGCAGGCCAAGGTGCTGCTCGGGTCGGACTTCCCGACCATCCCCTATCCGTACGGTCACCAGCTCGATGCGCTGGCCCGACTCGGCCTCGGCGACGACTGGCTGCGGCACGTCTGCTGGCACAACGCCGTGCGGCTGTTCGCGATAACGGGGTGAGGGAATCGCCTGCCGCCCGCTAGTGTTGGACAGGTACAACTCAAGAGGGGCTGATCGGTTTCGACTTGGGACGTTAGTTCCAGGGGAAGCGGGTCGAGAAGCCAGCGTCATCTCGTAAACGATCGCTGGAAACCAATAACTGCCGACTCTAAGCGCAGTTCCTTCGCTCTCGCTGCCTGAGCAGTGATCGAAGCGTCTGACCGGGCATCCGTCTCCGTCCCGGATCCAGGCGTCATCTAGGAGACTTGCTGCGTCGCTCTCGCCGGGAGGGCGGCGCGGGACTCAAACCCGGCTGGGCCTGTCGGCGACGTGTCAGTGCGAGCGCCGGGGCCGAGGACACGCCAGCACTGACTGCACCCGGAGAAGACCTGGCTCGGCGCTCGAGGACCGGGGTTCGATTCCCCGCAGCTCCACGCAACGCGAGTCGTCATGCGAGACGTGCGCTCTGCCGCACCCTTCGCATGACGACTCGCTCATCTCTGGACGGCGGCGTCGATCGCCGCGGTGACCGGCAGGTCGCCGCCCACGAGGTTCCACTGGTGGCCGGCCGTGTCAGCGCGGTCGAGGACGGCGGCCAGCACGGCCGCGACGTCCGCGCGCGTGACGTCGCCGCGCGGCACGTCCGGTCCGAGGTCGACCAGCCCTGTCGGCGCGTCATCGGTGAGCCGGCCGGGGCGGAGGATCGTCCAGTCGAGATCGCTGGCGCGCAGCGCGACGTCGGCATCGCGCTTCGCCTCCACGTAGGCCCTCCAGACCGCGCCGGTGTCGTCAGCCACCGGGTCGTCGACGTCGATCGCCGAGACCTGCACGAAGCGGCGGATACCGAGCATGCGCGCCGCCTCGATCGACTTCAGTGCCCCGCCCAGATCGACGGTCCGCTTGCGCTCGGCATTGCCGTCAGGCCCGCCGCCGGCCGCGAACACGACGGCGTCGCAGCCCGCGAACGCCTGCGCGAACCCGTCGGCGTCCGCCCGCTCGATGTCGAGCAGCCGCCCTTGCGCGCCGAGCGCCTCCACCGCCGCCCCCTGCTCCTCGCCGCGCACCAGCGCGACCGGCGTGTGCCCGGCGGACACCAACAGCGGGTGCAGCAGGCGGGCGATCTGACCATGGCCTCCGACGACAGCGATCTGCATGTCGTCCAGCGTACGTTCGCAGCCTGGATCCGGGCTAAGGCCGCACGGTGAGCGTCTGTGCGATCGTGCCCAACGGCCCACTCTCGTCGTGCAGCTTCGAGCTGGTGACCCCGATGCCGCCGGGGCCGAAGGACTGCGTCGTGTCGAAGCCCAGCCAGCCGTCGACCGGCCCGCGAAGGAAGTGGGCGGTGAGGTCGAGGTTCGGGAAGGCCACCTCGGCCGGGTCGCTGCGGACCGCGATGCCGTTGGTCAGGTCGATCAGGCCGGCGACCGCCGCGAACCGGCTGACCGGCTCGTCGGCCACGAGGGCGTGCGGAGTGCGCACCCACACCATCGAGCGGCCTGGTCCGAGCTCCTTGCGCCGGATCTCCAGGGAGGAGACGAAGCCTCCCGGCCACAGGGTGCCCATGTCCCAGGGTTGCAACTCGGCGGCGCTCGGCATCGACGGCAGGTCCGTGCCCTCGATCGACGTCGTGTCATACGGCTCGGCCAGCCACGCCCGCAACAGGACGATGGTGCGGCCGCCGTGCCGCGCGGTGGCCTGCACCAGCTCGATGGTCCGGCCCGGGCGCAGCACCTCGACCTCGACGTCGATCGGCTCGATCGGGACCGTGCCGAGGATGTCGTACGAGAGCCGCGAGATCACCAGATCGTCGGAGCGTCGTGCGTCGCGATCACGCTCGATCTCATGGGCCAGGACGCCGAGCGCGGGCGCGATGTGCTGCGTCGTCCGGTCCCAGGCGCCGCCGACATGCTCGGTGGGGGTGAACGTGTGGCGTGCTGTGCGGTGCCAGTAGGGCGCGGATGCCGTGCTCATCCGCCCATTCTGGGCCACGCTCGGCGGTCGTCGTACCCCCGGAGGAGGGTGCCGGCGGTGTGGGTGGATCATGAGGGACGTGACCGCCACGACTGCGCTCGCTGCCGCCGCCACGTTCGTGTGGCTGGGCATGGTGCTGGCCATCTCGTTCATCGAGGCACCGGTCAAGTTCCGCGCGCCGGGCGTCACGGTACAGATCGGCCTGGGGATCGGACGCCTCGTCTTCCGTGCGCTCAACACGGTGGAGGCCGCGCTGGCGCTGGTGATCGCGATCGCGTTCATCGTCGACGCGCCCGGCCGAGGTGGCGGCATCGCGCTGAGCGTCGCGACCGTTGTGCTGGTGATCCAGCTCGTCGTCATCAGGCCGCGGCTCACCAAGCGCTCGGACGCCGTGCTCGCCGCAGCCGACGCCAGCCTCGATGCCCCGCGCTCCCACGTGCACCTGTGGTACGTCGGCGGCGAGGTGATCAAGGTCGTCGCCCTCCTCGTAGGCGGCATCCTCCTCCTCGCCGACTGACCGACCCGTCGGCTGCTCGTCGGCCACCGGTCACCTCGCGCTCGCCGATCCGCCACCTCCGGTTGCTGGTCTCGGGTCATGACCTCTCGACAGATCAGCCGTGGCCCGACGCTGCGCCGCGCCCTCGTCACCACCGCATCCGCGTCGCTCGCGCTCGGCGCGCTCGCCACCTCCGCCCAGGCGGACCCGCCCTCCCACGACCCGACTGCCGACCGCACCGGCACCACCGCGCCCCTCGTCATCGCGCACCGCGGCGCCTCCGGCTACCGCCCCGAGCACACCCTGGAGGCCTACCGCGTCGCGGTCCGGATGGGCGCCGACTACATCGAGCCCGACCTCGTCTCCACCAAGGACGGCGTGCTCGTCGCGCGCCACGAGAACGAGATCGGCGGCACCACCGATGTCGCCGACCATCCGGAGTTCGCCGAGCGCAGGACCACCAAGACGATCGACGGTCACGCCGTCACCGGCTGGTTCACCGAGGACTTCACGCTCGCCGAGCTGAAGACCCTCCGAGCCAAGGAGCGCCTCCCGCAGGTGCGGCCCGGCAACACCCGCTACGACGGCCGCTTCGAGGTGCCCACGCTCGAGGAGGTGATCAGGCTCGTCAAGCGCGAGTCCGGTCGGTGCGGGCGCAGGATCGGCATCGCTCCGGAGACCAAGCACCCGACGTACTTCGACTCGATCGGGCTCTCGCTCGAGGAGCCGCTGGTCCGCACCCTGCGCCGCAACGGCCTCGACCGGCCGGGTGCGCGCGTGGTGATCCAGTCCTTCGAGACCGGGAACCTGCGCGAGCTCGACGGCCTGACCCGGGTGCCGCTGGCCCAGCTCGTCGACGGCAGCGGAGCGCCCTACGACCTCGAGGCGGCCGGCGACAGCACCACCTACGCCGACCTGGTGACCCCGGTCGGGCTCGCCGACGTCGCGTCGTACGCCGACTGGGTGGCGCCGACCAAGGACCTGGTCCTCCCGCGCGACGGAAGCGGCGCGATCGGCGCGCCGAGCAGCCTGGTCGACGACGCGCACGCCGCCGGTCTGCGGGTCGTCACCTGGACGCTGCGGCGGGAGAACCAGTTCCTGCCCAGCAACCTCAGGGTCGGCGCGGACCCGAACGCGCCCGGCGACCTCGCCGGCGAGACCACGGCCTTCCTGGACGCCGGCGTCGACGCGCTCTTCTCCGACAACGCCGACATCGCGGTCGACGCCCGCGACGCCTGGGTCGCATCGGGGCTCGGCGCCACCTCGTAGAACGCCTCGCCGACTAGTCTCGGCGCATGCCATCCGCGTCGTCCGCCTGTGTCTTCTGCGCGATCATCGCCGGCGAGACGGAGGCGGACGTCGTCCTCGACGAGCCCGACCTGCTGGCCTTCCTCGACCGGCGCCCGGTCTTCAAGGGGCACGTCCTGCTGGTGCCGCGCGAGCACGTCGTCACGCTGCCCGACCTGCCGGCCGGGCAGCGCGACGGCTTCCTGGCCGCAGCCCAACGACTCGCCACCGCGGTGGTCGACGGCCTCGGCGCACAGGGCAGCTTCGTCGCGATGAACAACGTCGTCAGCCAGTCGGTGCCGCACCTCCACCTCCACGTCGTGCCGCGCACCAAGGGCGACGGGCTGCGTGGGTTCTTCTGGCCCCGCACGACGTACGAGGCGGGGGAGGCGGCCGAGCATGCCGCCCGGCTGCGCGCCGCCCTGTCCGCGTAGGCTTCGCGGCGTTCACCACACGACATTGCTGGAGGAAGACAGATGGGTCGTTTCGACGGGCGGGTCGCCGTCATCACTGGGGCAGCGCGCGGGATCGGGTTCGGCACGGCCACCCGCTTCGCCGAGGAGGGCGCCTCGGTGGCGATCGTCGACCTCGACGAGGCCGCCGCGGCCGAGGCTGCCGCCAAGCTGCCGCTGACCGACGGCGCCAAGGCGGTCGGGGTCGGCGCCAACGTCTCCGACGGTGTCTCGGTCGACGCCGCGATCGAGCGGGTCGTCTCCGAGCTCGGCGGCATCCACGTCCTGGTCAACAACGCCGGCATCACCCGCGACAACCTGCTCTTCAAGATGAGCGAGGAGGACTGGGACCTCGTCATGGGCGTGCACCTCAAGGGCGCCTTCCTGATGACCAAGGCCGCGCAGAAGCACTTCGTCGACCAGAAGTACGGCAAGGTCGTCAACATCTCCAGCATCTCCGCGCTGGGCAACCGCGGCCAGGCCAACTACTCGGCCGCCAAGATGGGCGTGCAGGGCTTCACCCGCACCCTCGGCATCGAGCTCGGCCCCTTCGGCATCAACGTCAACGCCGTCGCCCCCGGCTTCATCGCCACCGAGATGACCGACGCCACCGCAGCGCGTCTCAAGATGGACGTCGACGAGTTCCGTCGTCTCAGCGCCGAGGCCAACCCGGTCCGTCGCGTCGGCTTCCCCGAGGACATCGCCGCTGCCGTGACCTTCCTCTCCGCCGACGAGTCCTCCTACATCACCGGCCAGACGCTCTACGTCGACGGCGGCATCTCTCTAGGGACCTGAGCCGCCCGGCACGCGCGCTGGCGGCGTTGGCGGCGCTTGACGACCGCTTCGCTTTTGAGGTCGCCTGCGCGCCGCCGCCTTGCCATCGCACGCACCGGACGACTCAGGTCTGGTGTGACGAGCCGCTCCCGCGACACGCGGGGGCGGCTCCGTCGTCCCCGGGGCCGCTGCGCCCACACTGGGCGGGTGCGTACGACGACACTCCGCTCCGCCCTGCCCGCCGCGCTGATCGCGCTGAGCCTGATGCTTGCCGGCTGTGGTGGCGACGACGGCGACAAGAAGGCGGACGAGAAGTCCTCGAAGGCGGCCCCGGACGCGCCGACGACATGGCCGTTGACCGGGCTCGACGCCGGCGGCAAGTCGGTCGAGCTCGACCACCCGGTGATCGTCGCGAAGATCCCCAACAACGGTGAGGCCGACCCGCAGGCAGGGCTCAGCAAGGCCGACCTCGTCGTCGAGGAGCTGGTCGAGGGAGGAACCACCCGGCTCGCGGCCTTCTACTACTCCCAGCTTCCCGGCGACATCGGGCCGATCCGGTCCATGCGGGCCAGCGACATCGGCATCGTGGCGCCCGTGAGCGGTGTCATCGCCACCAGTGGCGCCGCCGCGCAGACGAACGAACGGCTGAAGAAGGCCGGGGTGAAGTTCTACTCCGAGGGCGGCCCGGGCTTCTACCGCAAGAGCGGCCGCAGTGCGCCGTACGACCTGTTCACCAACCTGAAGAAGGTGGCGAAGGCGGCCTCCGACGGGAAGGACGAGCGGCCGGCCGACTACCTGCCCTGGGGGAGCGAGAGCGATCTGCCGAAGGGGAAGCCGGCGACCACGATCACCGCCGACTTCGGCAACTGGTCGACGCAGTGGTCCTTCCAGGACGGCGCCTACGCCAACACCAACTCCTTCGCGGCCGAGGGCGACCACTTCAACCCGGACTCGGTGCTGGTCCTGCGGGTCGACGTCGTCGACGCCGGCTACAAGGACCCGGGCGGCAACTTCGTGCCGGAGAGCAAGTTCGTGGGCAAGGGCAAGGCGCAGCTCTTCCACGGTGGCCAGGTGATCGACGGCGAGTGGTCGAAGAGCAAGCTCGACTCCGCGCTGTCCCTGAAGACCGCCGACGGCGACCTCAAGGTGCCCGCCGGCAAGGTCTGGATCGAGCTGGTGCCCGTCGACGGCAAGAACGGCTCGGTCAGCTACACGAAGTAGCGCTCACCCGGGAAGGGGCGCTCACTCGGCGTCCTGCTCCGACCCCTCGTCGGCGCTGGGGAAGGTGACGCCCTGCTCGACCAGGCTCTGGATGCCGGAGAGCAGGAAGCCGATGGCGGCCTCGACCCGAACCGCTGCGGCCTCCGGGTCGACCGCGGTGGCGACCGACTCACCGGCGGAGGACATCGCGCCGAAGAAGATCCGGGCGAAGGTCTGCAGCATGTCGTCGTCGAGGTCCCAGCCGCCGGCCTCGAGCGAGGCACGCACGATGTCGACCACGTTGGCGAAGGTGGAGCGCTCCTCCTGCTCGCGGAAGCGCTCGTAGCCCAGCACGGCGGGGCCGTCCTGGATCACGACGCGCCGGTAGCGGGTCTCCTGCACGACCTCGAGGAACGACCGCAGGCCGGCGGTCGCCTTGCGCCACGGGTCCTTCTCGCTGCGCAGTGCCTTCTGGATCTTCTTGGCCGCGTCGTTCTCGATCCGCTCGAAGACCGACTCGAAGAGCGCCTGCTTGCCGGAGAAGTGGTGGTAGAGCGCGCCCTTGGTGACGCGCGCGCCGGCCACGATGGTGTCGAGCGAGGTCGCTGCGTAGCCGTTCTCGGAGAACAGGCCCTCGGCCACCTCCACCAGCGCCCGCTTGGTGGACGCCGAGTACGACGCCCGCCGGGTCGCGCCCGGGACGCCGGGCACCTTGGGGACCAGCTTCGAGACTGCGGCCTTCGGCATCGGGCCAGCATAGGGACTCGCCGCCGGGCCGCGTGACCCCGGTCACTCCGTACCGGCCCCGATGCGCGTCGGAGGGGTCCGCTGACCGGGAGGTGGGCGGGATCACGGTGTCGAAGCGTTTGGCGGACCCCCGGTCTGCGCCATACTCGAAGTACGTACCAGCGGTATGTCGGATACCCCGAGTTCCGAAGCCGCCGAACGAGACAAGGAGCTGACCATGACCTGGACGGCCTTTCACAACCGAGGCGAGACCCTGCGCTCGGTCATCACGACTTCCTCCGCCCGCCGCGACGGGCTCCTGCCCATGGACCTCGCGGGCGTCGACCGCCACTTCGACGGCGAGCTCGACCTGCTCGCCGCGTTGACCCTCAAGTGGCACACCCGCCTGTCCGGCCAGATCGAGCGGATGCTCGCGCACCAGCCACTGGACCTCGAGCAGGCTGTCGCGACCGCGTGGAGCAACGCGGCTCACGAGCTGCCCGGCGTCCGCCTGATCATCGATCACTACCGCGCCCACCCGCTCGATGACGCCATGGACCGCGCCATGACGACCGCTGCCGCCAAGGAGCACTACCTGCTGGCCGTGATGGCCGGTCGCTCCGGACTCGGCAGCTTCGACAGGGCCGCCCGGGTCGGCGCGGGCATCGAGGAGCGGGCGCGCCTGCTGCACCGCGGCAGCCCGCTGATCGTCCCCGAGGCGCCGGTCGAGGAGCCCGAGGAGCGGCCGGGTCTGCGCGAGCGCCTGCGCGCCGTCGTCGCTGCCTGACCACGCCGCACGGCGGCCCGGGCATCGAGCCCGGGCCGTCGCGCCGGCGTGGGAGGATGGCGGCATGGCCGACCCGTCGCGCATCCCCGCCCCGGCGGAGATCGCGCCCGGGCGGCTGCTGCTGGCCACACCCGGCCTGCTCGACCCCAACTTCGCGGACGCCGTCGTCCTGCTCCTCGACACCTCCGACGGTGCGCTGGGCGTGGTGCTGAACCGGCCCAGCGTGCTGCCGGTCTCCGAGGTGCTCGGCGCGTGGGGTGAGGTCGTCGAGGAGCCCGAGGTGCTCTTCCAGGGCGGCCCGGTCGCCACCGACGGCGCCCTGGCCGTGGCGCTCGCGCTGCCCGGGGGCGAGGACGCCGCCGGGTTCCGGCAGCTCTTCGGCCGGGTCGGCCTGCTCGACCTCGACACCCCGCACGAGCTGGTCGCGGGCACCGTCGACCGGCTGCGCATCTTCGCGGGGTACGCCGGCTGGGGGGCCGGGCAGCTCGAGGCCGAGGTCGCCGAGGGCAGCTGGTACGTCGTGCCCGGCGAGGTCGACGACGTGTTCTCCGGCGACACCCGCGACCTGCGGCGTGACGTGCTGCGCCGTCAGCCCGGCGACCTCGCTCTGCAGGCGACCCGGCCGCACGACCCGGAGCTGAACTGATTCGATACATCGATGTCTCATATGAGACAATGATGTCTCAAAGTTCAGGAGGCTCCATGTCGACGCGCGACACGGTGCTGGCCGCCGGCCAGCGCCTGCTCACCAAGGATCCGACCGCATCGATGGCGCAGATCGCCGCCGCCGCGGGGGTCGGCCGGGCGACGGTCCATCGTCATTTCGACAGTCGCGAGGACCTCCTGCGCGAGATCGGGCTGCGCTCGTTGGAGCATTGGCAGGAGGAGCTTGTCGCCGCGGGTGTCGCCGAGACGGCGGCCTCCGCCGACCCCGCCCGCATCCGCACCTGCCTGGACGAGCTGCTCGCTCAGTACGTCGCCGACTCCGAGGACTTCGGCATCGCCCTGACCGACCCCACCGTGCTCAACGATCCCGCGCTCAAGGCGCGTGCCGACCTGCTCTTCGACGAGGAGGTCACCCTCTACGCCGCCGCTCAGGAGGCGGGGGTCCTCCGCGCCGACGTGTCGGCCCGATGGCTCGGGCACACGGTCTACGGCCTGCTGATCGCCGTGCGCGACGCTCTCGTCGCCGGCGACATCGCCCCTCGTGACGCCGAGAGCCTGGTGCGTTCCGCCTTCCTCGAGGGGAGTGCGTCGTGACGACGGTGCCCGTCCCGTCGCGGACGACGACGGGCGGACGCCGCTGGGGCGGACTGGCCGTGCTCGCGGCGAGCCTTCTCGTTGTCGTCATGGACATGACGGTCCTCAACGTGGCGCTCCCCGAGCTCACCGCGGATCTCCGGGCCGGCGCCCTGGCACAGCTGTGGATCGTCGACGTCTACTCCCTGGTCCTGGCCGGGCTGCTGGTGCCGCTCGCCGCGCTCGCGGACCGCTGGGGTCGCCGACGGATGCTGCTGACCGGCTTCGCGATCTTCGCCCTCGCCTCGCTCGGTGCGCTGGTGGCGGGCTCCGCCGGTGACGTCATCGCGCTGCGGGCCCTGCTCGGCGTGGGTGGGGCGATGATCATGCCGGCGACCCTCTCGTTGATCCGCGTGCTGTTCCCCGACGCGCGGGAGCGGGCGTTCGCGCTCGGCCTGTGGGCCGCGACCGCGGCCGCCGGCGGCGCGGTCGGCCCGATCGTCGGCGGCGCGTTGCTCACCGCGTTCAGCTGGCACGCGGCCTTCCTGGTCAACGTGCCGCTGATGATCGCCGCGATCGCCGCGGGGATCTGGCTGCTGCCCGAGAGCCGCTCCGAACGGCCCGGTCGGGTGGACGCCGCGGGCGCGCTGCTCTCCGTCGGCGGCATGGTGGGGGTCGTCTACGGCATCAAGCATCTCGGGAAGGACGGGCCGGACCTGGTCACGCTCCTGGTGCTCACCGTCGGAGCGATCGCACTCGCGGCCTTCGTCCGCCGCTGCCTGCGGCAGGACGAGCCCATGCTGGCCGTGCGGCTGTTCGCCGCCCCGGTGTTCCGAGCCGGTGTGCTCACCGCTCTGGTCAGCAGCACCGTGCTGCTCGCGCTTCTCTTCGTCGGCTCGCAGTGGCTGCAGCTCGTGCGGGGCTGGAGCCCGATCGTGGCGGGCGTGGCGCTGCTGCCGATGGCCGTGGGTGGGCTGATCGGACCGCCGCTGGCCCCGGCGCTTGCAGCCCGCATCGGCGCCCGCACCGTGCTGGTCGGCGGGCTGGGGGTCCTCGCGACCGGTCTGCTCGTCCTCGGCCTGCTCCCGCGCCCGCTGCCGTACGGCGGCGTGGCGCTCGCGCTGCTGCTCGTCGGCTTCGGTACGGCGGCCCTGGGGCTCGGCTCGGCCCTGATCATGGGCGCCGCGCCGGCGCACCAGGCCGGCTCGGCGGCAGCGGTGGAGGAGATGTCCTACGAGATCGGTGGCGTCCTCGGCGTCGCCGTCCTCGGCAGTCTCGCCGGCGTCGTCTATCGCCACGGGCTGCCGGACGGAGCGCCGCACGACGCGGTCGAGTCCGTCTCCGGCGCGCTGGGCACCCCCGTCGAGGCGGCGGCGCTGTCGTCGTACGCCGACGCGTTCGCCGCGGTCGGCCTGGCCGGTGCCCTGATCACGGCGCTGGTCGCGGTGATCGTCTGGCGTGGCCTGCCGGCCGACGTGGACGTCAGTGGCGGGCATTAGGCTAGGACCGTGACCACGATCGGCTTCTCGACTGACACCGACGTCCGCGAGGATCGTCGCACCGTCCCGACCGACGAGGGCGACCACGAGCGGTTCTCCCACTACGTCGACAAGGACAAGCTCACCGAGGCCATGGTCATGGGCACGCCGGTCGTTGCGCTGTGCGGCAAGGTCTGGGTGCCCAGCCGTGCGCCGGAGAAGTTCCCGGTCTGTCCCGAGTGCAAGGAAGTCTGGGAGAGCCTGTCCGAGGGCGGCGGCGACAAGGACGGCGGCTCCGGAGGCGGTGGAACCGAGGTATGACCTCGCTCGGTCCGGCGTGGCCGGAGCGGGCAGCCTGGGGGACAGCGCCATCGCTGCGCGCCTGGCAGTCTGCTGCGCTCGACGACTATCTCGCCCGCAACCCGCGTGACTTCCTCGCCGTCGCGACCCCGGGCGCCGGCAAGACGACTTTCGCGCTGACGGTCGCGGCCGAGCTGCTGGGACGCCGCGTCGTCGACCGCCTGATCGTCGTCGCCCCCACCGAGCACCTCAAGCTCCAGTGGGCGGAGGCGGCTGCGCGGGCCGGCATCCCGATCGACCCGTCCTACTCCGTCGGCAAGGGCAAGATCGCCAGCGACTACGTCGGTGTCGCGGTCACCTACGCCGGTGTCGGCGTCAATCCGCTCGCCCTGCGGGTGCGCACCGAGCGCTTCAAGACGCTGGTGATCCTCGACGAGATCCACCACGCCGGCGACTCCATGAGCTGGGGCGAGGGGGTGCGCGAGGCGTTCGAGCCCGCCACCCGGCGCCTCGCGCTGACCGGCACGCCCTTCCGCAGCGACGTCAACCCGATCCCGTTCGTGCACTACGCGCCGGGTGGCGACGGCGTCCCGATCTCGGTCGCCGACTACACCTACGGCTATGCGCAGGCGCTGGCCGACCACGTCGTCCGGCCGGTGCTCTTCCTCGCCTACTCCGGGCAGATGAGCTGGCGCACCCGGGCCGGCGACGAGATCGCGGCGTCCCTCGGCGAGCCGCTCACCAAGGACCTCACGGCCCAGGCGCTGCGCACCGCGCTCGACCCCTCGGGGTCGTGGATCCCGTCGGTGCTCGCCGCGGCCGACAAGCGACTCTCCGAGGTACGACGCCACGTGCCGGACGCCGGTGGCCTGGTGATCGCCTCCGACCAGGACAGCGCCCGCGCCTACGCCAAGCTGCTGCGCCAGATCACCGGCGAGCCGGCCACCGTGGTGCTCTCCGACGAGAAG
>Ga0164243_10012764_pt1 | contig 11864 bp, 11 predicted proteins | sample OricompcompostOP_FD_108781 | JGI IMG/M metagenome (GOLD analysis project Ga0164243, IMG submission 108781) | Organic Plus compost microbial communities from Emeryville, California, USA - Original compost - Organic plus compost (OP) | ecosystem: Engineered > Solid waste > Mixed feedstock >...
CGGATATGCGCGCCGGAGACGTGAACGTCCTTGTGCGCGGTGCGGGCAAACCACTGCGCCGGTGCGCAAAAGCGGGTCATTTCCTCGACCGCGATCGGCACATTGGCCGCGAGATTCGCCCTCACCTCGGCCATCTGCGACGGCGCGTTGCGCAGCTCCATCAGGCCATGAGCGGCGATCTTCGGCACCGTTTCAACGCCACCGATGAATACGCAAGTGAGCTGGGTCGCGATCTCGGCGTCGGTCAGCGGCCGGCCATAATAGCCGAGCGCCAGCAGCCCATCGATCAGCGGCAGCGATCCATCCGCCCCGGCCGCGCGGCGGCGCGCGATATATTCGCTCATCATGCCGACGCAATTGGCGATGATCGTCGGCACATCGGTCCCGCCCGCCTCCGGATCGGTCCGGCTGAGCGAGTTGACGAGGTCGAGCACTTCGCCCGCACGCGACAGCGGCATGTCCAGCAAATGGCAGATGACGCTGGCCGAGACATGGCCGCCATAGTCCTGCGTCAGATCGAAGGTTCCCGCAGGCAGCAGTTCGTCAAGCCGACGTTCCGCAAGATCGCGCACGAACTCGCCCAGCGCGCGCACGGCCTTGGGTCGCAACGGCCGGATATGCGCGTTGCGCAGCACTTCGAAATGGGGCGAACCCAGCATCGCGCCGATCGGCAAGGGATCGAGCGGCAGTTCCGCGACCTGGCCGCGATTGTGCTGCGTCAGAATCTCGGGCGTCGGCAGCGTCGTGTCGGTGGCGATGAAGGCATTGCCGCTTACCGTCAGCACATCGATGATGTCCTGAAAGCGCGAGAAGACCCAAGTGTCGTACTTCGGCAGGTAGAGTGCCGGCGCCTCGCACCGCAGCCGCTCGTAGAACGGCAACGGATCGTGCATCACCGCCTGGCTAAACGGATCATAGTCCTTGGGATCACGCGCGAGGATCGTCTGGGTCATGCCGCGATGCGCCTCAAGCCGGAAGCGCCGGCATCGTGGCCTTGTCCCAGGCAGGTTGGCTGGTGCGCACCGTTTCCAGCGCCTTTTCCCAGAAGGCCAGGCCGTTGGCGTGATTGACGAAGTTGAACTCGGTCGCGTGGCGGAATTCCAGCACTTCAACCCCTTCGGGGCCCGGCGTGTAGGAATAGGGCACATCAGCCGGCACGAAGAAACCATCGCGCGGCCCTAGCTCCTGCGTGCCCATGCGGATCGAGCCGGCGATGATGTAATACAGGCAATCCGCGTCATGGCTGTGCAGCGGCAGCGGATAGCCCGGCTTGAACCAGACGTGCACGAGGCTGAAACCGGGGATCGCGAACAGCACACGCGCGTCCTCTCCCTTGAAGACGCCGGCTTCCTGCACTTGCCCCAGGACCGGCAGGATCGATTCCTTGAACGGCTCGAAGCTCATGCGCCCGGATTCGGCGAGGCTCGGCGCGTCGTCTCGGTGGAAGATGGTGAACTTGCGCTCGGCGTCCTTGTCGCTCACGGCCTTATCCTTCCTTCGTCATGCGCCGCCCGGCCCCAGCCCGTTCACCCGCCCGACGATCTGCGGCCGGAAGCCCAGCAGCGTCAGCAGCGTCTCAGAGCCGAACTGGCGGATCGCCGGATTGAGCGAGAGGAACCAGTTCTCCTGCGGCAGGTAGATCGGCAGCGTGTACCAGTTGAACACGCCCGCGCGCGGCGCATCGGTCTCGTTGCGGCCGGTGCGGTGCCAGCAGCGCCCGTCGATGACGATCATCGCGCCGGCGGGCGCTTCCACCGGCACCATCTCGGGCAGGGCTTCTCCCGGTCGGTGGCTGCGGTTGAGCAGATGGCTACCCGGCGCCACGCGGGTCGCGCCGTTGTCGGCGGTGAACGCATCGATGCACCAGGCGATGTTGATCCCGTGCGCCGCCGCCCAAGGCTCGGGCATATAGGTCTGGTCGGCGTGGAGCATTTCCTCCTCGCCGTGCTGGTTGACGATGTTGGCCGAGCTGCCGGACAGCAGCGCCGGCCAGCCGATCGTTCTGCGCAGGAAGGCGAGTGCCAGCGGATGCTCGACCAAGCGGCAGAACAGCGGGTCGCGGCTGATTAGGTTCCAGATGCGCTGGTTGGCATTGGCGCCCTGGTCAAAGGCGTACTGGTGCAGCCAGCCGGACTCCCGGTCGAACCGGGCAACGCGATAGAGCGCCTCACAATATTCGCCCAGTTCGGCGGCTGAAAGCACACCCTCGACAATGCAGAAGCCGTCGCGGGCGAGCGCATCGCGTGCCGGCTCGGGTATCGACACGGCGGCCGGGGCGGTCTGAAGAGCGGCGGCGTCCACCGGCTCAACCTCCGGTCGTAAGCTGGGCAAGATCGACATATTCGTCGAGCCGCGTGATCTTGCCGTCGGCAATGTCGAAGACGATGCAGCCCGGCCAGTCGATGGCCGTACCATCGGCCTGTTCCAGCCGCAGGACATGCTGCTGCACGAAGCCGCCGGGCGTCGGCTGGCGACGGACATCCAGATAGCGACGGGATGCGAAGTTGGTGAACAGCGTCTGCAGCCCGGCAACGCTTTCCTGCGGCGTCAACGCCAGCTGGTCGAAGTTGTGCCAGATCCGGGCATCGGGCGCATAGCAGGCCAGCACGCCATCCACCGAGCCTGCCTCCAGCGCGCCGAAGAAAGCATCGGCCAGCCTGTCGACGGGCTCGGTCAGCGCGGTCATGCTGCTTCGGCCGTCCCCACGGCGTTCGCCATCATCGCATGCCGCGCGGCGACATAACCGAAAGCGATGCCCCCGCCGATGCTGGCGCCCGCGCCCGGATAGCTATGCCCGACGACAGGCGCGGTGATGTTGCCCGCCGCGTAGAGCCCGTCGATCGGCCTGCCGTCGGTCTTGAGCACGCGGGCATACTCGTCGGTGACGAGGCCGCCCGAGGTTCCGACGTCCAGCGGCCAGATGCGCGCCGCATAGAACGGGGCCCGCTCGATCGCGCCCAGCGAGGGGTTGGGGGCGTTCGTCGGGTCGCCCATCACCTTGTTGTGCTCGCTCGCCCCCCGATTGAAATCGGCGTCGACGCCGCTCTGGGCAAAACCGTTGAAGCGCGCGATCTCATCGACGAAGCCATCCACGTCGATGCCGCACTTGTGGGCCAGGTCTTCGATCGTATCGGCTTTCACCAGATAGCCGTTGTCGACGAACGGCTGGGGGGACTTGCCGCCGATGACCGGTCCCCAGCTATAGTGCTTGAGCGCGCGGCTTTCGAGGATGGCCCAGGACGGCACCGCGCCTCTGGCATACATGCGCTGGCCAAATTCCATGTAGGAGCCGGCCTCGTTGCCCACCCGCTTGCCGTCCGGTCCGACGATGATGATATGCGGCTTGCCGCTTTCACCGGGCACATGGAAGCCCCCGTACTTGCCGTCGGGCAGCAGCGATCCCGGCGTCCACCAGGCTTCCTCCATGCAGTCGATGTCGGCGCCGAGCGCCATGGCCATGCGCATGACCTCACCCGTGTCCCCCGGGTTGACCTGCGTCCATTCGACCGAGGTGGGCTTTGGCTGGTACTCCTCCCGCATTTCGAGATTGCGCGAGAAGCCACCTGCATTGAGCAGCACGCCCCTGCTCGCGCCGATCGTCCGCTCGCCCTCCGGTCCGCGCACGCGCACGCCGATCACGCTATCGCCTTCGGTCAGCAGCTCCACCAGCTCGGTGCTCATGCGCAGCGGAATGCCGGCCTTGAGCGCGGCCTGCAGCATGCGGCCCTGCACGGCATTGCCCGAACCGCGCCGCCGGGCACCGGTCAGCTTGTCCCTGAAGATATTCCAGCCGAGCTGCAGCGCCGTCTTCTTGCCCTTCCAGGTGCGCTTGGCGAGCGTCAGGTTGACGAATTCGTGGCTGCCGATGGGAAGCGGGGGGAAGCCGTAGAAGCTGCCCAGCTTGTCGCCCCATTCCTCAAGCTCGTTGAGGTCGAACAGCTCGGCCGAAAGGGTTCGCCCATAGTCATGCCCGCCTGGCGCGGCGGAATAATAGTCCGGCCAATAGACGCGGATCAGCTTCACGCCCTGATCGAGCAGGAACTGTACCGCGCGCGGTCCCTCCTTGAGGAACATCTCACGCTTGGCCATCGGCGAAGCCTTCGACGGTTCGCCGACGATATGGTTGAGGTAAATGCGCGAGGCTTCCTCGCTATCGTCGTCGAGCAAAGGGTTGTTCGGAATCCAGGCTATGCCGCCCGAATAGGCGGTTGAACCACCGAACAGAGCCTGCTTCTCCAGGATCACCGCGCTGCCGCCCAGCGACTTGGCAGCTAGAGCCGCCGTCACCGAAGCGCAGCCGCTGCCGACGACCACCAGATCGTAGGTCTCGTCGAATTCCATTCAACCTCTCCCGGGGTCTTCGTCTATCGCGCGCAGGCCCTACCGGCCGTGATTTCGCCAGGGCACGGATGCAGGATACTATAGGCCGCGGCGGCTCTTGTCTTTGACCGCGCACGACATTCGGCAGAGGAGAGCCGACAGGCGGCCCTCCCGCGTAAAAACCAGGCCGCGGATTGCCAGAAGCGCCGCTATTTGGCATCTTCCCCGGCTAATTCCGCCGCTGAGCGGGAAATCGATAAACGGGTGGGTGACCGAGAGGAGACTTCAGGTGTCGGGTGCAGAAAACAGGCCCGCGACGATCAGCGAAAGGCCAGACGATCCGCCGGCCGGCAGCGCGGCGCCGGCCCTGGTACGGGCCGAAAGCCTGATCTATTTCGCGGAGCTGGTCCGTTCGCGCGGGCACGATCCGGAACCGCTTTTCGCCAAAGTGCGGATCGACCCCGCGGCGGTGACCCAACGCGACCAGTTCATTCCCTATCGCCAGATGATCCAGCTGCTGGAAGACGCTGCGGACCGGCTCGGCTGTCCCGACTTCGGCCTGCGTCTGGCGCAGCGACAATATGCCGAAGGCATCCTGGGCCCGCTCGACATCGCCATGCGCAATTCGACGACCGTCGCCAACGCCTGGCGGTTCTGCGCCGATCATGTCCATACTTACAGCGCCGGCGCCCATCTCACCCTGGCCGATGAGCACGAGACCGATCGTCAGGCCATCCGCTTCGAGATCCTCCTGCCTCGCCTCTACCGCCAGCGGCAGGCCGTGGAACATGCGCTGCTGATCTCGCATCTCGCGACCAGAATGTTCTCCGACGGCCGAACCTCGCCCCGCGAGGTATGGTTCACCCACGAACCGCTGGACGGCGCCGATGCCCATGAGGCTCTGTTCGATTGCCGGGTGCGCTTCGCCCAGCCCTACAACGCGCTGTTCTATGCTCGCGCGGATTTCGCAGCGCCGGTGGTTGGCCGCAACGACCGCGTGCTCCAGCTCGCTACCTATTTCATCGATTCGCAATTCCCCACGCCCGACGCCCTGATCCGCACGCGCGTGCGGATCGCGATCGAACAGCAGCTGGGCGAGGCCAATTGCACCCAGCTGGAAGTCGCCGCAGCGCTGGGCATGCATCCGCGCACGCTGCAACGCCGGCTGCGTAGCGAGGGCGAGAACTTCGAGGCGATCAAGGACGAAGTGCGCCGCGACGCCGCCGTGCGCTACCTCAGCCAGACTCGACTGCCGCTGAAGACGGTTGCGGGCCTGCTGGGCTACAGCGAGCTCTCGGTGCTCTATCGCAGCTGCCAGCGCTGGTTCGGAGAATCGCCAAGCACGGTGCGCCAGATTGATCCGGCGCTGCTCGACACCACCACGCACGGGCGGGAGATGCGCCGCTCGGCTTGACCGCGCACGACAAATTGCGTGCTGCTTCGACCATGCACGGGCGGTCCCCTGGCGTAGGGAGCCGGCAAGGCGCATGCCTGCATGGCCGCAGCCAAGACGGGAGAACGACCGCGATGTTGATCGCTCCGAAAGCCTGTTTCGACGGGCTCGCCATTGCCCGCGACCTGGACGTGCAGGGCTACAGCATCGTCGACGGCGCGCTGACCCGCGAGGATGCGGCCGCTCTCAAGGCCCGGCTGTGGGGCGTGGCGGCCGAACTCGGAGCCGCCGGCATTTCCACCCATACCCCGATCATAGACCCTACGCCGGACAACGTACGGGTCTACGATCTGCCGAACCACGGTCGGGCTTTCCTGAACCTGCTTTCCGATAGGGCCGTGCTAGCGGCGGTCGACGCCTGCCTGGGGCACGACTACATCGCTTCGAACTTCACCGCCAATATCGCGCGGCCAGGCGCGCGGGCCATGCGCATCCATTCGGACATGGCGCTGGTCATCCCCGGCCCCTGGCGCGAACGCTGGGCGCTCAACATGATCTGGTGCCTCGACGATATCCGCGATGCCAACGGCGCCACCCGCTATTTACCAGGCAGCCACCTTTTCACCGATCTTGCCGAGCTGCCGGACGACGCCGAAGCGCGAATGCGCGCCTTCGAAGCGCCGGCAGGCGCGGCAATCGTCATGGACGGACGCATGTGGCACTCCTCAGGCGACAACGTCACCGCAGACAACGACCGCGCCCTGCTCTTCGCCTATTATGCCCGCGGCTTCATCCGTCCGCAGGCCTGCTGGCACGAGGTGCTCCGCGCAGAAACGATCGCAGCTCTCGATGAACGGCAGCGCAAGCTCTTCGGCTTCGGACCGTTGTCCAACGTTCACGGTGTGCCGTTGATTGCGCTGTCTTGATGGATCGGACGGAACCGATCGCGGCATGATCGACCTAGATTGAATCTCCCGCGAAGGCAGGATGACGAAGGATGGCGTTATGCAAGGAATGGGATGCGACTTACGCCATCCGCTCCACCGCCCCGTCCGCAACGCGCCACACCGCCGCCTCGCTCTCGATCGCGGCGAAAGGCATGATCTCGGTGCCGGTAAGCCAGATCTGCGCTACGCCCGCACGCAACCGATCGAACAGCGCCTCACGGCGGACGGGGTCGAGATGGGCCGCAACCTCGTCGAGCAACAGCAGGCGCGGGCGATCGCCGCCGCTGAGCCCGGCATGCGCGAGCGTGATCGCGATCAGCATGGCCTTCTGCTCTCCGGTCGAGCATTCCGCCGCCGGTTGACCTTTCCCGGCCATGGTCACGGCCAGCTCATCGCGATGCGGGCCGGTCAGCGTGCGCTGCGCCGCGCGGTCGCGCCGGCGGTTTTCCATCAGCGCCGTGGCTAATCCTGCCTGATCGAGCGACCCTCCCGGTTGATAGGCCAGACGCGGACGAGCAAAGGGCGCCTCGGGCAGTTCCGCCAGGGCAGCGCTCAACCGCTGCACCAGCCGCGCCCGCGCTTGCGCCACCAGCGCTCCCGTTTCGGCAATCTGCGCCTCGATGGCATCGAGCCAGGCAGGATCTGGCTCCGTCACCTCGGCAAGGAGCCGATTGCGCTCACGCAGCGCATTTTCCAGCCTTGCCGCGTGCCTGGCATGCGCCGGCTCCAGTGCCAGCACCAGGCGGTCAAGAAAACGCCGCCTGGCCCCCGCGCCCTCAGCGAACAGGCGGTCCATGGCTGGCGTCAACCAGCCGATGCTCAGCCACTCGGCCAGCCGTACGGCGGGCGCGTCCGCCTGATTGATCTGGACGATCCGCCGGCCCGGCCGCTCGGGCGAAACACCGGTGCCCAGCCGCACCGGTCCCGCGTCGGCCAAGAGGTCTGCGCTGACGGCGAACCCACCCGTTCCGCCGCCCTCCGGCATGTCCGCCAGCGCTGCACGTCTCAGCCCCCTGCCCGGCGCGAAAAGCGATATGGCTTCGAGCACATTGGTCTTGCCGGCGCCGTTTTCTCCCACCAGCAGGTTGAAGTGGGCCGTGCCCTCGATCCGGGTCTCGCGATGATTGCGGAAGTGGGACAGCAGGATGCGATCGAGTGCCATCGAAGCGGCAGTATAACCGATCAGGCCGAATCCGCTTTGGCAAAAGGCGAGAATTCGGTGCCGGTGTCATAGACATCGACGCCTTCCCGCCCCTTGAGCCAGGCCACCGCACCATAGGTAACCGGCGTCAGCACCGCTTCCCAGCCGACTTTCATCACCCAGTTAGTGGCCATCACCAGCAGCACGTCATGCGTCTCCCAAACGCCCAGGAACGCAACCGGATAGAAGATCAGGCTGTCCACGCCCTGGCCGAAGATGGTCGATCCGATCGTCCGGCTCCACAAGTGCTTTCCTTGCGTCAGGATCTTCATCTTGGCGAGAACGAAGCTGTTGACGAACTCGCCGGCCCAGAACGCCATGACCGAGGCGAGCACGATCCGCCAGGTGCTGCCGAAGACCGAGACATAAGTAGACTGACAGACGGCGCCAGCGCTGTGTCGCTCCACCAGATCGGCGAACATCGGATCGACGCTCGATGCGCAGCCCCAATCGGCCGCCGGCGGCATGCCGACCACGACGAAGCTCATGAAAGCCATGAACAGCAGGGCGAAGAAGCCCACCCACACGCAGCGCCGGGCATTGGCATAGCCGTAGACCTCGGTCAGCACATCGCCGATCACATAAGATACGGGGAAGAACAGGATACCCGCGCCGAACGTGAAGCCGACGACGGTCGAAAGCTTCGCCGCGCCGATCAGGTTCGACAGCAACAGGATGGCGACGAAAGCCGCCATGACATAGTCGAAGTAGCGAAAGTGCCGACGGGCGCCAGAATTGCCATCGATGCGATTGAGCGGCTGATCCATGGCCGGTTGCCTAACGCGAATTCGATGTATCGCAAAGCTGCCTTGCAAAGCTGCGCACATCTTCGACGAAGAGGTCCGGCACTTCGATCGCCGCATAGTGCCCGCCGCGCTCGTAATGCGTCCAGCGGACGATGTTATAGTGCCGCTCGGCCCAGGGCTTCGGGATCATCACCGTCTCGCGGGCGAAATGGGCAACGGCAGTCGGCACGGTCACGATACGCTCCGGCACGGGATCGAGTACGGCTTCGCGATAGAGCATCTGCGAGGACGCGGCGGTGCCGGTGAACCAGTAGAGCGCGATCGTCGCCAGCATCCAGTCCGGCGAGAGGCCGGGGTTATCCGGCAGGTCGACATCGGCCCAGTCGCGCAGCCGCTCTCCCAGCCAGGCGGCAAGGCCTGCCGGGGAATCGTTCATCGCATGCGCCACGCTCAGCGGTGCCTGCGCCAGCAAGTTGAAATGGGGGTAAGCCAGCAGCCTGGAATAGACCGCAACCAGCGCCTGCTCATCGGCGGACAACGCAACCTCGGCGCCGGGCGGCGGCGCGCTGCCGTTCACCGCGTTGAGATGAAGGCCGATGACCCGATCCGGCCACTCGCGAGCCATCTCGGTCCCGATCGAGCTGCCCCAGTTACCACCCTGGACGATGAAACGGTCATAACCGAGCCTATCCATCAGCTCGGCGAAAATACCGGCGATCCACCGCGGCGACACGCCCGGTTTCGTCGCCGAAAAACCGTAGCCCGGAAGCGAAGGGATGACGACATGGAACGCGGGCATGTCCGCCTCGGGCTCCGCCAGCACGTCGCAGATCTCGAGGAATTCCAGGAACGAACTCGGCCAGCCATGCACCAGCAGAAGCGGAATCGCATCGTGGCGGGAAGATCGGCGATGAACGGCGTGGATTTCAAGTTCGTCGATTTCCACCAGCAGGTTGGGCATGCGGTTGATCCGCGCCTCCACCCCCCGCCAGTCGAAGCGCGTCAGCCAATGCTCGCACAGCCCGCGGACGAACGACAGCGATGCTCCGGCATTCGGCAGCTCGCTCGAAGAGGCATCGAGCCATCGCGTCGCTCGCAGGCGGGCTGCGAGATCGTCCAAAGCGGCTTCTTCGATGTGCACGGTGAATGTCCGCAAATCTCCCTCCCCGGACAGCCACAGCCGCCAAAGCCAGCCTAGCCCCGTTTACGCGCGAGGCGAAGCGTGCTTATGGAAAGCCAACGCGCCCGTAGCTCAGCTGGATAGAGCACGAGCCTTCTAAGCTTGGGGTCGCAGGTTCGAACCCTGCCGGGCGCGCCATATTTTCAATGGCTAGCTGCCCGGCAGCTTGGTCTTGATGGGCTAGGTCACATCGGCCTTTCGACACGGCAGGTCATGGTGCATCGCCCGATCTCCACTTATGTCGGTATTGCCATCACTTGTGACGCGGAAAGGAAATCGGCATGACGGCGCCATTCCGGCTGGGCGGTCTGGATCATATTGTCCTGCGGATCTCAAATCTGGAGGCGATGCGAGCCTTCTATCGCGACGTCCTGGGTTGCCTTGAAGAGCGCAGGCAGCCCGAGATCGGATTGTACCAGCTTCGCGCAGGGCGATCGTTGATCGACCTCGTGCCGATCGATGGAAAGCTGGGCTCGGCAGGCGGCGCGCCGCCGGGAAGCGAGGGGCGGAACCTGGAGCATTTCGCGCTGGCGATCGACCGGTTCGATTCGGCCGCGATCCGCGCTCATCTGGATGCGTACGGCGTCCCCATCCTGGAGGAAGGCCCGCGCTATGGTGCGGAAGGCGAAGGGCCGTCCATCTACGTCCGCGATCCGGAAGGGAACGTGGTTGAATTGAAAGGACCGTCGTTCGACCGGTAAGAGGTTTGCATGTTCGCTTCGACCATGACACGGCTAGTGGCCACGATCGCGCTGGGCTTTGCCGCACCGGCGATCGCCGACCCTATGCTGGCGGACTTTTCCTATGGCTGGCCGGTCAAGCGGCACAGCCTGGTGAGCCAGGGCGAGGCCATGGAAATGGCCTATATCGACGTTCAGCCCGCCCGACCCAACGGCCGCACGGCGGTGCTGCTGCATGGCAAGAATTTCTGCGCGGGAAGCTGGGAAGCGACGATCCGCAGCCTGTCGGACGCGGGCTATCGAGTGATCGCTCCGGATCAGATAGGCTTCTGCAAGTCGACCAAGCCTGCTCGCTATCAATATGGCCTGCACACGCTGGCGGCGAACACCCACGACCTGCTGTCCGCGCTTAAGATCGAGAAGCCGGTGATGATCGGGCACAGCATGGGCGGGATGCTGGCCATGCGTTATGCGCTGCAGTATCCCGACGAACTGTCGAAGCTGGTGCTGGTCAATCCCATCGGGCTTGAGGACTGGCGGGCGAAAGGCGTGCCCAACGCGACGGTCGATGCACTTTACGCTGCCGAGCGCAAGACGACGCGGGCCAGCATAAAGGCCTATCAACAAAGCACGTATTATGCCGGAAGCTGGCGACCGGACTACGATCGCTGGGTCGACATGCTTGCTTCTATGTATGAAGGGCCAGGCGGTGAGATCGTTGCCTGGCATCAGGCGCTGACGTCCGACATGGTGTTCAACCAGCCGGTAATTCACGAGATCGAGCGGATCAGCGTGCCCACCGTCCTGATGGTCGGCGAGAAGGACAATACGGCCATCGGCAAGAACCGGGCGGACAAGGCGCTGGCCGCCACCCTTGGGAACTATCCCCGGCTAGCGCGTGAGGCCGCCGCACGCATCCCTGGTGCGCGGCTCATATCCTATCCCGATTATGGACATAGTCCGCAGGTGCAGGCGCCCGAAGCCTTTCATGCCGACTTGCTGGGCGCGATCCGCTGACCTCGTTCAGCGGGGCAGTCAGCAAGGAAGCGCGCAAGCAAACTTACGCGCTTCCGATACTGTAACGTGTCAGGACTTGGTCTGACCGGGCTGCATGCCCTCAGGGCACTCGCCAAGGAATTTGGCGTCGACCGTGGACTTCATTTCCTTCTGCGCGGCAGCAGGAAGATTGGCACCACCCATCTTGGTCGTCATTTCAACCTTGTAAGCGGACGCCATATCGCCGCTGACCGTTCCCTTGCTCGTCACGGTCATGCCGTTGGTGGTGCATTCCATGTCGATGTCGTAACCGGTCGCGGTCTTAGTGACATTGTTCTTCGCGCAGTTCTGGCCGGCGTTCGGCGGCGTGAAAGGATTGGTGCCGGCGGGGGTCTCTCCCA
>Ga0164243_10012769_pt1 | contig 11863 bp, 8 predicted proteins | sample OricompcompostOP_FD_108781 | JGI IMG/M metagenome (GOLD analysis project Ga0164243, IMG submission 108781) | Organic Plus compost microbial communities from Emeryville, California, USA - Original compost - Organic plus compost (OP) | ecosystem: Engineered > Solid waste > Mixed feedstock >...
ATCCAGGTTCTGCTCGGCCTCCTGCGTGCCGACGCCGGCACCGTGACCTTGTTCGGCAAGAGCCCCTGGGGCGACGCCGCCGAGCTGCACCGACAGCTCGCCTACGTCCCCGGCGACGTGAGCCTCTGGCCCAGTCTCTCCGGCGGAGAGGTGATCGACCTGTTGGGTCGGCTGAGAGGCGGGCTCGACGAGAAGCGGCGGGCACATCTCATCGACCGCTTCGAGCTCGACCCCACCAAGAGGGCGCGCACCTACTCCAAGGGCAACCGCCAGAAGGTGGCCCTCATCGCCGCGCTCTCAGCCGACGTCGACCTGCTGATCCTGGACGAGCCGACCTCAGGTCTCGACCCGCTGATGGAGGCCGTGTTCACCGAGTGCATCGACGAGTTCAAGGACGAAGGGCACTCCGTGCTGCTCTCGAGCCACATCCTGGCCGAGGTCGAGCGACTCTGCGACAAGGTGAGCATCATCCGCGGGGGTCACACCGTGGAGTCGGGCACGCTTGCCGAGCTGCGTCATCTCACCAGGACCTCGGTGTCCGCTGAGGTCAGCAACGCCCCGACGGGCCTCGCGTCCCTCACCGGCGTGCATGACCTCGTGGTCGAGGGCAACAGGATCAGCTTCGAGGTCGACACGCACGAGCTCGGCGCAGCCCTTGAGGCCGTCGGGCGGTTCGGCATCCGATCGCTCACCAGCCAGCCGCCGACGCTCGAAGAGCTGTTCCTGCGCCACTACGGCGAGGACGTCGGCGCATGAGGGCCTTCACCGGCACTGCCAGGCTGCTGAGGTTCCATCTGCGACGCGACCGCCTGATGCTGCTGTGCTGGAGCGCCGGCGCCGTGGTGCTCTACTACGCGCAAGCGGTCAGCGTCGATGGGCTCTACTCGACCCAGGCCGAGTTCGACAGGGCCGCAGCGGGCATGGAGTCTAATGCCGCCTTCATCGCCATGGCGGGCCCCGCACGGGCGCTCAACACCACCGGCGGGCAGGTCGCTTGGCAGGCCTCGGCCTTCGGCGCGATCGTCGCCGGGCTCATGAGCATGTTCCTCGTCGGACGCCACACCCGTGCCGAGGAGGAGAGCGGGCGCGACGAGCTGGTCCGCGCCGCCGCAGTCGGTCGTCACGCTCCGCTCGCGGCCGCGGCGGCTGTCGTGGTGATCGCGAACGTCCTGCTGGGCGCGCTCGTCGCCGGGAGCCTGATCTCCTACGGCCTTGCGGCCGCCGGATCGGTCTCCCTCGGGCTCGCGGCAGGGCTCGCGGGGCTCGTGTTCGGGGCGGTGGCGCTCGTGGCCGCCCAGCTGACCGAGAGCACCCGCGCTGCCTACGGCCTCACCGGCGCCTTCCTGGGTGTCGCCTATGTGCTGCGAGCCGCCGGCGACATCGGCAACGGCGTCCTCTCGTGGTTCTCACCGATCGGCTGGGGGCAGGCGATGCGGGCCTTCGCCGACGAGATCTGGTGGCCGGCCCTGCTGTCGGTCGTGGCCATCGCGCTCCTCGGCATCGCCGCGGTCGCCCTGCTCGAGCGCAGGGACATCGGCAGCGGTGTGCTGCCGGCCCGCCCTGGCCCGGCCCGCGGTGGTCGCACCACGGGCTCGAGCCTCGGGCTCGCGTGGCGCCTCCAACGCGGGGCTCTCATGGGCTGGGCCGTCGGCCTCCTCCTGGCGAGTGTCGCCTATGGATCGATCGGCGACGACGTCGGCGACCTGATCGGCGACTCGGACTTCGCGCAGGACGTCTTCGGCCAGGGAGGCGGCTCGCCCGTCGACGCGTTCTACGGCACCGCGGCGCTCATGCTCGCCCTCATCGGCACCGGGTTCGCCGTGTCCTCGGTGCTCCGACTGCGTGGTGAGGAGACCTCTCACCACGCCGAGCTCCTCCTCGCCACCGCGGTCCCTCGCTGGCGCTGGGCCGCCTCACACCTTCTCGTCACGGTGGGCGGCACGGTGGGCGTGGTGACGCTCGCGGGCATCGGGCTCGGCCTGGGCTTCGGCCTGGTCACTGGTGACTTCTCCACGGCACCTGGCCTTCTCGGGGCAACGGCCCAGTACGCCGTTCCGGTGCTCCTGGTCGCGGCGGTCGCCTGGCTGGCCTATGGAATCCGCTCCGCCTGGGGTGCCTTCGGCTGGGTGGCGCTGCTGTTCTGCGTCGTGGTCATGTTCTTCGGCGAGGCGCTGCGGCTCCCGTCGTGGCTGACCGACGTGTCCCCGTTCCAGCACCTGGCGCTCATGCCCGCTGCCGGCTTCCGGCCAATACCCGTGGTGGTGCTGCTGGCCCTCACGGCGGCGGTCGCTGCGGCCGGTCTGTGGTCCCTGCGGCGACGTGACATGGCCTGACGCGAGCATGCCTCATCGGCGCCATCCTCCGATAGCCTCACCGCATGACGACGACCTCCACGCCGAGACGACGGCGGTGGCCTCGCCGCCTGGCCTATGTCGGCGCGGCCCTGCTCGCGATCGTGCTGGTCGGCGTGATCGCCTTCCAGGTCAGCCCTCGTCCGGGCGCGGTCGTCATCCGATGGGCCTTCGACCGGGGCGGCGTCGCGTCAAACGAGAAGCTGACGTCCCGTGTGCCCACGGACGTCACCGGTGTCAAGGACGTGGCCTATGGCGACGAAGGCTCCGACACGAGCCTCGACGTCTGGTTCCCCACCTCCGTGAAGGGCACCGCCGAGACGCTGCCGACGGTCGTCTGGGTGCACGGCGGCGGATGGGTCTCCGGTGACAAGTCGCAGATCGCCAATTACCTCAAGATCCTCGCCGCGAACGGCTACACGGTGATCGCCACCAACTACTCGCTCGCGCCCGGCTCCCAATACCCGACGCCGCTGCGGCAGACCAACGAGGCCCTGGCCTACATCACGGCACACGCCGCCGAGCTGCACGTCGACACCTCCCGCCTGGTGCTCGCCGGTGATTCGGCGGGGGCGCACATCGCGGCGCAGGCCGCGTCCGTCACCACCAGCCCGGACTACGCCGAGCAGGTCGGCATCAGTCCCGCGCTCACGGCCGACCAGCTGGTCGGCACGGTGCTCAACTGCGGGCCGTTCGTCCCATCGATGGTGGCCGACTCCGGCGGCGTCGAAGGCTGGTTCGTCAAGACCGTCGCCTGGGCCTACACCGGAACCAAGGACTTCGACTCGCCCGTGATGGACGAGGTCGACCTCGTGGCTCATGCCACCGAGGACTTCCCGACGACATGGATCTCAGGCGGCAACGACGACCCCCTGACCGAGCAGGGTGAGGCATTCGCCGCCCGACTGCGCGAGCTCGGAGTCGATGTCACCTCGTTGTTCTACCCCGCCGACCACGAGCCGGGGCTCGGCCACGAGTACCAGTTCGACCTCTCGACGAGCGATGCGGAGCAGGCGCTCGCCGACACCGTCACGTTCCTCGACAGGGTCACGTCAGCCGTCCCAGACGCGACGCAACCCTGACCGACACCAGAAAAACCAACTCATCGAGGTGATTGGCAGAAGGTTCGGTCTCTGTCAGGCTGCGAGCATGAAGTGGATCATTCGAGTCATCCTCGCGCTCGCTGCCAACGGCATCCTGTTCATGGTCGCCGCGCTGCTCTTCGACAAGTTCTCACTCTCCTTCACCGGCTGGATCATCGGCACCGTGCTGTTCACGGTGTTCACCGTGCTCCTTCGTGGTGTGATGGCGGCGCTCGTGCGCAAGTACGCATCCGGCGCGACGTTCGTCGGTGGCCTCCTGCTCACCTGGGTGGCGCTGCTGCTCACTGACATCTTCACCAACTCCAGCAACTTCGTCCTCGAGGGCGTCGGCACCTGGATCTTCGTGACGATCATCGTCTGGGTCGGCACGATCATCTACGACCAGGTCGACGACAAGCTCATCGATGCCGTCAGCTCCAACGTCGGCAAGCGCATGGCCTGACGCTCTTCGCTCCTCAGCCGAGGACGAAGGCCACGAAGAATCCCAGAGCCGTCGCCAGCCCGACCCACCAGCCACCTTCGCGGTAGGCCTCGGGCATCAGGGTGTCGGCAAGGACCGCGATCGTCGCCCCTCCCGCGAAGGCCTGCACCTCGGCCACGCGAGAGGGGCCGATTGCGTCTCCGGCACCGTTGGCGGCCATCGTCACCAGCACGAGGATCGCCGCCGTGGCCGCCCACAGCATAATCACCCGTCCGGGACGACCTCCGCTGGACTGACGCATTGTCGCGGCGCTGCCGATCGCCTCGGGGGTGTTGCCGACCGCGATGGCCACCAGGAGCACCACTCCCCCGGCCTCCGATAGCGAGACGCCCAGCGCCGTGTTCTCCGGTATCCCGTCCAGCAGGGTGCCGAGCATGAGCCCCCAGCCGACGGATGCCGTGCCCAGCTTGCGGTCGATGACATGGCTCGCGACGACGTACACCCCCGCACCGGCCAGGAGAGCCAGGCCGGCGTGCCACGCCGCCACGGCGTTGAAGGCCGGCTCGAAAAGCTCCTCGGACGCCGCGGCGATCATGGTGCCGGCACCGAAGGCCATCAGGCCTGCGAGAAGCGTCTGCGGGAGCTTCCAGCGCAGCCCGATCGCCGCGCCCACCACCAGCGGCAGCGCCGTGGCCAGCCCGTACAGGAACGCTGTCGTCACAGCCAGATACTAGTGGCGCAACGGCGGCCCGGCCTGGGTCACACGGGCTGCTCGGCGACCGAGCCTTGGTCGAACTGGGTGCGGTAGAGCTCCTCGTAGCGACCGCCGAGCGCGAGCAGCTCGGGATGTGTGCCCTGCTCGACCACGCGGCCGTCCTCGACCACGAGGATCAGATCGGCTGCCCGCACGGTCGACAGACGGTGGGCGATGACGATGGAGGTACGCCCCTCGAGTGCGACCGCGAGCGCTTCCTGGACCGCCGCCTCCGAGGTGGAGTCGAGGTGCGCCGTGGCCTCGTCGAGGATGACGACGTGCGGCTTGGCCAACAGCAGTCGCGCAATCGTCAGCCGCTGCCGCTCGCCACCCGAGAGCCGATAGCCGCGTTCGCCGACGATGGTGTCGAGCCCGCCGGAGAGGGAGCCGACCAGCTCGTCGAGGCGGGCGTCGCGCAACGCCTGCCAGAGCTCACCCTCGGTAGCCCCAGGCTGCGCGAGCAGCAGGTTGTCGCGGATGGACTCGTGGAAGAGGTGCCCGTCCTGGGTGGCCATGCCGATCGTGGCGCGCATCGAGGCCATCGTGAGGTCACGGACGTCCACCCCGCTGAGGCGGACAGCACCAGCGTCGACGTCGTACAGGCGCGGGACGAGGCTCGCGATCGTCGACTTGCCGGCACCGGACGTGCCGACGAGCGCCACCATCTGGCCGGGAGCCGCCCGAAAGCTGATGCCGTGCAGGACGTCGACGCCACCGCGATTGTCGAGCACCGCGACCTCCTCGAGCGAAGCCAACGAGACCTTGTCGGCCGAGGGATAGGCGAACGTCACGTCCTCGAACTCGACCGACACCGGTCCGCCGGGCACAGTGACGGCATCGGCCTTCTCCCAGATGAGGGGCTCGAGGTCGAGCACCTCGAAGACCCGCTCGAAGCTGACGACGGCGCTCATGACCTCCACCCGGGCGCTGGCGAGCGCGGTGAGCGGCGCGTAGAGACGGGTCAGGAGGAGGGCCAGTGAAACGATGGCGCCCGGATCGAGAGAGCCGCGGAGAGCGTAGAAGCCACCGAGGCCGTAGACGATCGCCAGCGCCAGCGCCGACACCGTCGTCAGGGCGGTCACGAAGACCGACTGCAGCATCGCGGACCTCACCCCGATGTCGCGCACCCGCTGAGCCCGCGTCGCGAACTCACGCGACTCGTCATCAGGACGCCCGTACAGCTTGACGAGTGTCGCCCCGGGCGCCGAGAAGCGTTCGGTCATCCGGGTGCTCATGACGGCGTTGTGATTGGCCCCCTCACGGGAAAGCGCGGCGAGGCGGCGGCCCATCCGGCGCGCCGGGACGACGAACACCGGAAGCAGCAGAACGGCCAGAAGCGTGATCTGCCAGGAGATGCTGATCATGACGACGAGCGTCAGGACCAGGGTCACGAAGTTGCTGACGACACCGGAGAGCGTGTCGCTGAAGGCACGTTGCGCGCCGAGGACGTCGTTGTTGAGTCTGCTGACGAGCGCACCGGTGCGTGTGCGGGTGAAGAAGGCGATGGGCATCCGCTGCACGTGGTCGAAGACGGTCGTGCGCAGGTCGACGATCAGGCCTTCGCCGATCGTCGAGGAGAGCCAGCGCGTCAGGATCGCGAACCCGGCATCGGCCACGGCGATCAGCGCGATGAGGGCGGCGATGCGGAACACGGTGCTCTGCGGGTCACCGTCGACGATCGCATTGACCACACGGCCGGCGAGCACCGGCGTCGCCACCGCCAGGAAGGCCGAGACGACGCTCAGCACGAGGAAGAGAGCCAGCCGTCGGCGGTGCGGCACCGCGAAGGCCCCGATGCGCCTCAGCGTCTGACGCGTCAGCCTCTGCGGACCGGTCTGCGTGTTCATCGCGCGGTGCAGCGACGTCCATGCCGCGGCGTCCATGCTCACGGGGTCCTCCTGGGTGTGGGTGTGGTGTACCAGGTCAGTGTCCTGCTGGCGCCACAAACCTAAGACCTCAACTTTGGTTGAGGTCAAGGACGCTCACAGCACTGCTGGCCCCCAACACGCCTTTTGAGTCTTTCTGTGATGTAGCTCACCTTTGTTGCACGTAAGGCGTGTCGACCGACCTCCGTCCCCTCTTGAACCCCAAAGCCGCACAAGGGCGGCACCCCAGGATTGGACAGCAGCATGATCCAGCAAGACATCCCCTGCCTGCCAGACACCGGCGCTGAGGGCCACCTCCTTCTTGCCGCCCTCGGTGCAGCGCTGCTGCTGGGCGGCCTCGCCCTCGTCGTCCAGTCGCGTCGTGGCGGAGCGCGACCTGACCACGGAACGACGGCCGCAGCGGTGTTGGTCGTCGCCCTGCTGGGCGCATCGGCCGCTCTGTTGGTCGGCGCGGTCACACCGGCTTTCGCCGCCGGTGGCGACTACGGATGCTCCTCGGCGACGGACTCGCCCCCCGCGGCGACCGCAGCCCCCACCACGAGGCCAACCAGCGAGCCCACGGCCACCCCGACCCCACCGGTCGACGCGGAGTGCCCTGCCGGCAATGACATCGCCTCGCTGCCGGCAGGCGACTCGGTCGAGTGGACGCCCACCATCGCGCCCGACCCCACGCTGCAGCCAGGACAGTCCGGTGACGTGGTCTACGTGTGGGCCGACAACATCGCCGGATACACCTGGCACGTCGTCAGCGGCACCGGTGGCGCACCGTCCGGGGACTGCGGCGGCCAGCCCGTCGACGGCGGCGCGTGCGTCGGATACCCACAGGCGGTGTCGGTCTCCGCGTGGGGATGGGACGAGAACATCGGCGAATGGGCACCCCTCGGCTCGTCCGGCAGCAACTCGGGCTGCGGTGGCGGCGGCGGCAACAACTAACGCGCGGGAGCGGATCGCTCACGGTCGACGGCGGCGTTGAAGGCCGCGCCGATGAGCACCGAGATCGACAGCACGTAGAGCCACAGCAGCACCGCGATGGGCGCCGCGAGCGGACCGTAGATCGAGGTGCCGCCGGTCGAGAACCCGAGTGCCCAGCGGACGAAGTAGCTGCCCAGCACCCAGAAGGTGAGTGTCAGGACCGCGCCGGGCAGCTCGCGGCTCCATCCCCTTCGCACTGGGACCGCCAGGTGGTAGAGCGAGGTCAAGAAGCCCACCGACAGCGCCAGCACGGCGGGCCAGTAGAGCCGTCCGACGAATCCGAGGTCGTTGGGCAGCACGTCCGCCACCACGTCCGGGCCCGCCAGCACGAGGGGCACCAGCACGATGCCCAGGACGAGCGACGCCACGTAGAGCGAGAACGAGAGAGCACGGGTCTTGACGATGCCCCGGTGACCGCCGAGGCCGTACATGATCGTGATGGTGTCGAGGAAGACGTTGAGCGCGCGCGACCCGGACCACAGGGCCAGCACGAAGCCGATCGAGATGACGTCGACGCGGCCCCCGCCCAGCACCTCGTCGAGGGTCGGCGCGATCACCTGGTCGACAGTGCCGGAGGTGAGAGCCTGCGAGGCGAGGTCGAGGACCCTCGCCTTCAGGACGTCGACCTGTGCCACCTGGTACTGCTCGGCCACGAACCCGATGGCACCGGCGAGGCCGAAGACGAGCGGCGGCAGCGACAGGATCGCGAAGAACGCCGCCTCGGCCGCAAGGCCCGTGACGCGGTACTTCAGGCAGCCCGCGACGGTGCGGGTGACCAGGCGACGGACCAGGCCGGCGGTCGCCGCTGGTCTGTCTACCGGTTCGACCGCCATGGGCCTACGGTAACGACATGGATCCGCTACAACGTGTACCGGAGAACCAAGCCACGCCGCTGGTCGGTCACGACGTGGCCGCCGCCGACGCCGCCCTGATGGACGCCGTCGCCGCCTTCGGGGGCGGTCACGCGGACGAGATCCTCGAGGCGCTCGCACCCGTCGGCAGGCTCGCCGGGTCGGTCGAAGCCCGCGAGCACTGGCATCTGGCCAATGAGAACGAGCCCCGACTGCGCTCCACTGACCGCTTCGGCAACCGGGTCGACGAGGTTCCACCCGTCGTGGCACTGGCTCATGACGCAGGGAGTGGGCTTCGGCCTGACGGCAGCACCCTGGACGTCCACCAGCGCCGTCGCCCATCTGCAGCGCGCCGCCGCCTTCTACACCTGGGGCCAGGTCGAGCAGGGGCATCTCTGCCCGATCACCATGACGTACGCGGTCGTGCCGGCGCTGCGCATCGACGCGGCACTCGCCGAGCAGTGGACGGCCGGCCTCGCGTCGACCACCTACGACTTCGGCCTGCGCCCCGCCCGGCAGAAGGCCGGGCTCCTGCCTGGGATGGGACTGACCGAGAAGCAGGGCGGCTCCGACCTGCGCACGACCATGACGGTCGCGCATCCCACCGGCACCGACGGTGAGTACCTGCTGACGGGCCACAAGTGGTTCACCTCGGCGCCGATGAACGACGTCTTCCTCGTCCTTGCCCAGGCGCCTCGGGGCATCACCTGCTTCGTGGTGCCCCGCGTGCGCCCGGACGACAGCCGCAACAGCCTCACCCTCGTGAGGCTCAAGGAGAAGCTCGGCAACCGCTCGAACGCCTCGAGCGAGCTCGAGCTCCATGACACGTGGGCGGTCAGGCTGGGCGAGGAGGGCCGGGGAATCCGGACGATCCTGGAGATGGTCTCGGCGACACGGATGGACTGCGTCCTCGGCTCGTCCAGCATCATGCGCAAGGCGGTCGCCGAGGCGTCCTGGCACACCTCGCGCCGCACCGCCTTTGGCACGGCCCTTGCCGACCGGCCGGCGATGACCAACGTGCTCGCCGATCTCGCAGTCGAGAGCGAGGCCGCCACGATGGTCGCGATGCGACTCGCGGCAGCCCTCGACAGGCCGGACGACCCCCACGAGCACGCGCTGCGGCGCATCGGCCTGGCCCTGGAGAAGTTCTGGGTGTGCAAACGGACGCCGTTCATGGTCGCCGAGGCCCTGGAGTGCCTCGGCGGCAACGGCTACGTCGAGGAGTCGGGCATGCCCTTGCTCTTCCGGGAGTCGCCCCTCAACTCCCTCTGGGAGGGCAGCGGCAACGTCAATGCCCTCGACGTGCTGCGCGCACTCGGCCGTGAGCCCGAGAGCCTGGACGCCTGGATCATCGAGGTCGGCGCCGTGCGGGGCGAGGACCCCCGCCTCGACGCCACCGTGGACGCGGTGCTGATCGAGCTGGCCGACCTCTCCGACATCGAGACCCGCGCGCGGCGCATCGCGGGACGCATGGCGACCGCACTGCAGGGAGCCCTCCTCCTGCGCCACGGCGATCCCGCGGTCGCCGACGCCTTCTGTGCCTCACGGCTGGGCGGCGACTGGGGTGGGACGTTCGGGACGCTCCCCCGCGGGCTCGACCTCGCCGGCATCGTCGCCCGTACGACGCCCTCGGCAGGCGACTGAAGCCCGGGTGACCCGGAACACAGTTTTTGGTGATTCCCTAGGGATCACGGGCGCAGATATCACAATATGGACCATCGTCCCGAATCCTGAGACGTTGGTTTGTCCTAAGGCGCTCCGATCCCCAGACTGAACCCATGCTCGTTGCACAGACCCTCAGGCTCGTGGAGAGACTCCACGTCGACCTCGGTCGTGCCCGCAACATGATGTGTCGCTGACAAACGCGCGACCTCCGTATCGATTCTGATCATCGGCGCGCGGCGACTCTCCCGAGACCCAGCGTCCCTTGATCGCCGTGTGCCCTGCCCCTGAGGGAAGTTCATGGCTTCAGCACCTGGCACCGACACCCCCGCCCGTCGACCGCGCCCCAAGCGCGGCGAGGGGCAGTGGGCGCTCGGCTACCGCGAGCCGCTGAACGCGAACGAGCAGTCCAAGAAGGACGACAACCCGCTCAACGTGCGGGCGCGCATCGAGAACATCTACTCGCAGCGCGGCTTCGACTCGATCGATCCCGGTGACATGCGTGGACGGTTCCGCTGGTGGGGCCTCTACACGCAGCGCAAGGAGGGCATCGACGGCGGCAAGACCGCGACGCTCGAGCCCGAAGAGCTCGACGCGGAGTTCTTCATGCTTCGCGTCCGCATCGACGGTGGACGGCTCGACCTGCGCCAGCTCCGCACCATCGCGGACATCTCGGTCGACTACGCCCGCGACACCGCCGACCTCACCGATCGCCAGAACGTCCAGTACCACTGGATCGACGTGCGCGACGTCCCCACCATCTGGAACCGCCTCGAAGAGGTCGGCCTCTCCACCCAGGAGGCCTGCGGCGACTGCCCCCGCGTCATCCTCGGCAGCCCGGTCGCGGGAGTCTCCGCCGATGAGATCATCGACGGCTCGACAGCGATCGACGCCATCGAGAGCCAGTTCATCGGCGACAAGGCCTTCTCGAACCTGCCGCGAAAGTTCAAGACCGCCATCAGCGGACACCCCGGCCACGACGTCGTCCCGCAGATCAACGACATCGCCTTCATCGGCGTCGACCACCCCGAGCACGGCCCCGGCTTCGACGTGTACGTCGGCGGCGGCCTCTCGACCAACCCGGCCCTCGCCCAGCGCCTCGGCGCCTGGGTGCCCCTCGACGAGGTCCCCGAGGTGTGGGCCGGTGTCGTCGGGCTGTTCCGCGACTACGGCTACCGCCGTCTGCGCGCCCGCGCCCGGTTGAAGTTCCTCGTCTCCGACTGGGGCGTCGAGAAGGTTCGCGAGGTCCTCGAGACCGAGTACCTCAAGCGTCCCCTCCTCGATGGCCCCGCGGCGCCCGCGCCTGAGACGCCCACCGACCACGTCGGGGTCTTCCCCCAGAAGGACGGCCGCTTCTTCGTCGGCGTCGCTCCCACCGTCGGACGCATCTCGGGATCGCTCCTGCATCAGGTGGCCGACATCCTCGAGGCACACGGCAGCGACCGGGTGCGCACCACCCCGATGCAGAAGCTCCTCGTGCTCGACATCGAGGAGGACAAGGTCGAGTCCCTCATCGCCGCTCTCGACGAGATCGGCCTGCACGCGCGTCCCTCGCAGTGGCGTCGCAACACGATGGCCTGCACCGGCATCGAATACTGCAAGCTGGCCATCATCAACACCAAGGACCGCGCGCGAGACCTCATCGACGAGCTCGAGAAGCGCGTGCCCGAGCTCGACACCCCGATCACGGTCAACGTGAACGGCTGCCCCAACTCCTGCGCCCGCATCCAGACCGCCGACATCGGTCTGAAGGGACAGCTCGTCCTCGACGAGAACGGGAACCAGGTCGAGGGGTTCCAAGTGCACCTCGGTGGCGCCCTCGGACTCGAGGCGGGCTTCGGCCGCAAGCTGCGTGCCCACAAG
>Ga0164243_10012770_pt1 | contig 11863 bp, 11 predicted proteins | sample OricompcompostOP_FD_108781 | JGI IMG/M metagenome (GOLD analysis project Ga0164243, IMG submission 108781) | Organic Plus compost microbial communities from Emeryville, California, USA - Original compost - Organic plus compost (OP) | ecosystem: Engineered > Solid waste > Mixed feedstock >...
AGGCTTCGCCGAGAGCCGTGGTAGACCACCACGTTGATAGGCCAGGTGTGGAAGTGCGGCGACGCATGGAGCTTACTGGTACTAATCGCTCGATCGGCTTGATCGTTCTTATCAAAACTCATGAGCGCCCCATAAGGCGCAGCGCAATGTCCGCGCCCAGACAACAACGTCTTCACGCTAGCGCATCGTCTTCGTTGACCTGGTGGTTATGCCGGGGGGTCCCCACCCGATCCCATTCCGAACTCGGTCGTTAAGCCCCTCTGGGCCGATGGTACTTCGTCTTAAGGCGCGGGAGAGTAGGTCGCCGCCAGGTCTACCAAGACGATACGCTAGCCAGTCACAAACCCTTCTTTGCACAATCTCCCCAGTACCCAGCCTTTGTCGCGGGGTGGAGCAGCCCGGTAGCTCGTCAGGCTCATAACCTGAAGGTCACAGGTTCAAATCCTGTCCCCGCACCCAAGTCCAAAACGGCCCCGCGAGCGCAAGCTCCGGGGCCGTCGGCGTTTCGGATCGGCCGACGGCGGCGTGATCGCCCGCCGCTCAGGCGCCGGCGGGGCGCAGGAGGTCCGCCGAGCCGTGCCTGATGCGCAGGCGCGGGCTCGCCTCGCCGGTCGTGAGCAAGGTCTCGATCGCCGCCAGGTCGTCGCGGACGCGGGCGATCAGCTTCTCGACCAGGTCGAGGCGGGCGGGCGGCGCCGGTGCGGTGCGCCCTCGCAAGAGCGCGGCGATGCGCCGACGCAGGTGAAGGCCGTCGTCGTCGCCGGCGTCGCGCACCACCCGCGTCGCTCCCCGCAGCAGCGGCTCGGCGTCTGAATCCGGACTGGGGTACACCACGAAATCGGCTTCCAGATCGACGCCCGGGCCGTAATCGCTCCAGCAGAGCTGCATCGCCTCCAGACGTCCGTTCCTCAGGCGCTTGAACCACCAGGCGCCCTCTTGTCTCCCCGTCTCCGTGGCCTCGCGGACCCAGCCGGCCGCCAGCAGGCATGGCTCCAGCTCCGCTGCGAAGGCCTTGGGCACCCGGGTGGCGGGCGGTGGCCCGCTCGGCCGCGCCGGACGCCCCGCCGCGGTCCTGCCGCCCGGCGTTCTGGCCTGCACCTCAAGGCGCGTCCAAGCGACGCTGTGCGGCTCGTCGTGCGCATAGCCGCAGAGCGCCTGGCCGAGGCGAACCGGGAGGTCGAACAGGTGGTCGACCGCCTCGTCCTCCGCCGCCTGCCGGCTGACGAGGGCGGCGCGGAGCTCCGCAAAGGGCGGCGGGGGTTCACCCGCGACGGCTGTGCCGCCGTCCTCCGGATCGTGGGTGACAGCCCAGGCCGGCGCGCCGTCTTGGAAGGCGCGCAGGCGGCTGAACATGACATGCTCTTCGATCTCGCAGGCGAGCGTAAGACCCTCCGCGGCGGTGTGCGGCGTCGCCTTGTCGAGGTCGAACGCCGCCTCGCTGGAGACCAGCACCAGCCAGCCGTGCGGAAACACGGCGCAGGCGAGCGGCGAGTCGAACTCGTCGCTCGCCGGTCCGGCCTCCACCAGACCGAGGCGCGCCAGAAGCGACGCCTTGTCGGCTCCCTGCACGGCGAGCCAATTCAGACGTGCGCCCATGCGAGCTCCTCAATCCTGTGGACGGCCCAGCTAGTTTTCACGGGACTGCCCGGCCGTCAAGAACGGACCGTGAACGCGAACTGTTATCGGGGCCGTGGCTTGGGGGCGGAGCGGTTGCTCGGACGCGGAATCGCCAACTGCGGCGCAAGCCCCATCAAAGGCATGCTGAGGACCTTGCCGACGTGTTCGGGCAGGAAATGGTAGACGGTGTAGGGATCCTTCCATTCGCGCTGCGCGATCTTCTGTCCAGCACTGAGGCGCGCGTGCTGACCGAATTTGTCCTCGAAGTAATGATCGCCGCTGCGTCCGTCCGGAATGGTGCCGGGCTTGTTCTCGGCCTTCTTGATTAGCTTCTTCGCCTCAGGCACCCGCCGCATGCGATTGATATCGCTGCGTACAGCTCCCATCGCCTCTCCGAGGCGGCCTTTGCCTTGCCGGGTCAGATTCCGTGATAGGTTTCGACCTGTTGCACCTGCTGCCGCCCCGATCGCGCGCCCGGCGACGGCGCTTCGGCCCGCCTGCTGCAACGACACCGGACGGCCGTGCAGCAGGTCTTGTGCGGCTGTCGTCGCCGCGGCGCCGACAGCGGCGGCTTTCCCCGATCCGAGTGGTAGAGCAGCGCCCCCCGCCAACCCGCCCGCAATGGCGCCGACCCCGTCGCGCCAATCGGTCGGTCGACCGCCGACTCCATCGGAGAGGGTTTGGAAGGCCAGGCCGGAGACCCCGCCGCCGCCCAGAATGGCCGCGGTCTCGAGCGCCGACCGGCGTGCCGCCCCGGAGATGAGCTTGGGCGCCGGCAAAGCTCGGCCACTGAACAGGGCGAGCCCAGTAGCCGCACCCGCGCCGACCGCTCGCGCGATGGGACGGTGCATAGCATCGTATTGATCGCGAGCGCGCTCTGCTGAGAGCCGGGACGCGTATCTCTCATGGATTCCCTGGCCCGTGACGGGAGCAAGTGCGGCCAGGCCGGCCGCCAAGCTGTTCGCCCCGTCGAGAGTGAGCGTATTGGCGGCGCTCCTCACGGCGGTATCGGCCTGCATGAAGCCTTCGCGGAGCCCACCCGCCAGACTGCCGCTTGAACGCCGCACATAATCGGGGCCACCGGAGTAGCGATGAGCCCGGTCCTCGGCCTCGATCGCTTCGCGCTCCCGCCGTCTACGCGCAACCGCCTGCGCTGTAGTTTCTGCCATGCGTGTCTGTCGGGCGGCGTGGCGCCCGCCTCCTTCGCGAGGGGGAGCAGCCCCTGCGGCTGCCCTTCACGCACGCATTCGGCCAGCGATTCGGTACGCGGTAAGAACAAAAAGAGAACTTGGGCGGGGCCTATCGCTACGCTCAGCGCGAGCCCGGCAGCCAAGTTCAAATGGTCGCCGCGAGTGCAAGCCGCGGGGCTGGGAGTATCGGCGCGTTCAACGCGGATCGTCGCCGCATGCGGCGGGTCAGTACCAGGGCAGGTGGGCCGACAGCGGCGGGCCGATCAGGTTGGCGACCGGCAGCGGCAGGCGCCGCCAGCTCTGGGCCGCCAGTTGCAGCAGCCGCCCGTCGGCCGACGCCGCCGCGCCGGCGGCGGGGGGCGGCCACTGCAGCCAGGGCAGCGGCATGTCCGCGCCGCCCCACTGCAGCTTGAAGCGGTGGGTGCTCGAGCCGGGGCTGCAGCGGCCGAAGTTGAAGCGGCGCGCGCCCCGGGGAATCACCTGCGCCATCAGGCTCCAGTAGAGCAGCATGTTCGGCGACAGCGGGTTGTACTCCCGCAGGGTCGAGGCCCAGGTGATCTCGAACTCGTCGCGCCAGAGGAAGCCGCAGCCGGCGCCGACCGGCCGGCCCTGATGATAGACGACGCCGAAGATCACCTGCTCCGGGAAGGTCTCGGCGATCCGGGCGAAGAATCGGCGCGGCAGCACGGGCGTGCCGAGGTCGCGCATGTTGTGCGCGAACACCTGATAGAAGGCGTCCAGCTGATCGGGGCCGAAGCGGGCCTCCATGCCTTCGGCCATCGGACGCTTGATCTGGCTGCGCAGCTTGGCGCGGAAGCCGCGCTCCCACAGCTCCTCGGGACTGGCCGGCAGGGCGAGGTGCACCGAGACCTTCCGCGCCACCGGGGACAGCGGGCCGGGGATCGGCTGGCGGGCGCGCAGCTCGAGCAGCTTGGCCCCGGCCGCTTTGGCCAGGTCGACGGCATGCGCGGCGAGCGCCTCGCGCGCGGCTTCGTCGCCGAGCGGCCCGCCGTCGTTGAGGTAGGGCACCGAGAGGAAGTGCTGGCCGGTCAGCACGCTGCGGACCCGGACCAGCGGCATCACGCCGCGCCAGGCGCCGGCGTCATCCTCGGCGACGAGATAGATGCTCTCGTGGCCGAACACCTCTTCCATCACCCCGCTCCAGCCGGCGAGGTGGCAGTGGGTGGCGCCCTCCGCTTGGGCGACGAACCTGTCCCAGGTGGCCGGCGGCGCGGCCAACCGGGAGATACGCAGGGCACTGGGGGACGCAGTAGCGGACATGTACATGCCGGCATTTCCGCCCGGACGGGGGTTGGCGGCTATTGTGTAGAGCAAACCAAGCGTTCGGCGCGGCGGAAATGAGCTGCTCAGGTCTCATTTGAGACCGGCGCGTTACAAACGACCGCGGGGACCGGCGAGGGGCGTCAGGCGGGCTCGTTCGACAGGCTGGTCAGCAGGTCGACGAGCAGCCGCCGGGAGTCCGAGGACATCGCCTCGTAGCGCTTCAGCAGGTCGACGGCGCCCGGCAGGGTCATCAGCTTGAGGAACTCGAAGTCGGCCGGCGCGATCTGCGGCTGGTCGAGGGCGCTGGTCAGGTCGGTGACCCGGCAGTCGAGGGCGCGGGCGATCTGCACCAGCCGCGAGAAGGAGACGCGGTTCGCGCCGTTCTCGTATTTCTGCACCTGCTGGAAGGAGATGCCGCAGGCGCTCGCCAGCTGCTCCTGGGTCAGATTCAGCGAGCGACGGCGGAGCCGGATGGCGTTTCCGAGCGCACGGTCAAGATCGTCTGCCGCCCGGGCGTCTGAAGGTGCCTTCGACATGTTCCATGCTGTGAACGCATTAGTTGCACGAAGCAAGTCTCACAGGACGCCTTCAATGTCGGATTTCTGACATTTGCGGCTCAGCTTGGGTCGATCGCGTCGAAGCCGCTGTCTTCCAGCACCAGGGCGGCGACGCAGAGGATCTCGCGCAGCACCATCTCCGGCGGCTTGAGCTTGGCGTAGACCTTGGTCCGCGCCAGCAGCCGGTGCACCAGCTCGGCCTGCAGGTCGCTGGGGGCGAGCTCGACCAGCTGACGTTCGAGCTCCTCCCAGCTGAAGACGAGGCAGCGCTCGGCGTCGGCCAGCGGCCGCCAGCGGCCCTCGAAGCGCGCGACGTCGGCGCGCAGCTCGAGCGCGCGCGCCAGCAGCGGGTCCTGGCGCCGCGGCCGCGGGTCTTGATCCATTGCGCCCTCCGTTCCTGACCGATCCGTACGGCGCCTTGGCGCGGATGTCTGTCCTGATCGGGTATGTCGTCACGAAATGTGGACATCGGGCGGTGACAAAATCGGGACGAGGGGCTGTGGCCGCACGCCGCAGCCACGGCCCCCGGCGGCAGGTCCCGCTTCCACCCTACGGCCGAGTTGTGGCATTCAGCAGGTGAGGCCGCGTTCGTTGAGTGCGTTCGACGAAGCCGGTTCGAGGGGGTGTTTTCCAGCCGTGATCCTGCCGGGCGCCGATGCGCGACACGCCAAACTGAGCCTGCTGACGCCTCAGGAGCGCGAGTGCCTCCGCCTGGTGGCGCAGCAGCGCTCGTCCAAGGAGATCGCCCAGGAGCTCGGCATCTCCAAGGCTTCGGTCGACACCTACTGCAACCGCGCCCGCGCGAAGCTCGGCGTCACCAGCCGCCGGGAGGCGGCGCAACTGGTGCTCGAAGCCTCGGCCGGCGCGCCGGTCACCGGCTTCGCCCCGCCGCTAGCGGCGGGCGACGGAGCGGCCGTGGTGCTGCTGCCGTCGGTCTCCAGCCTCGGTCCCGCGGCGCGGCTGGCGCTGATCCTCGGCGGCGCGGTCGCCCTGGCGCTGGCGTTCGGCATGCTGCTGAGCGGTCTGCAGGGGCTGAACGACTTCGTCGAGGCCGCGCGCGCCCGCAGCGGCCCGGTGATGACCAGCGCCCCGCAGAACTGAGCCGTCGCGACGCCGGTCCCCAAGGCCCTGGACGCGCCCTGAGGCGCGGGGCACGGTCTGCCGTGAGACGGGTTGCGCGGGCGTGAGGAGGCGACCGATGCGGGCGGCGGTGTTCCATGGCGCGGGCCGGATCACGATCGAAAAGGTTCCCGACCCGGAGCCGGCCCCCGACGGGCTGGTGGTGCGGGTCGGCCGTTGCGGCGTCTGCGGCGGCGACGTTTCGATGACCTCCGGCACCGCCTTCGACTATCCGCTCGGCCAGCACATCGGCCACGAGTGCGCCGGCGAAGTGGTGGCCGTCGGCCGCGAGGTGAGCGACATCCGCGTCGGCGACCGGGTCGCCTGCATGCCCGCGTCCGGATGCGGCGTCTGCGAGGTCTGCCGTGAGGGCCGGCCCCTCCTGTGTCGGGCGATCATCCAGCATGGCGGCGGCTTCGCCGACTACATGACGCCGCTGGCCCGCGGCGTGACCCGGCTGCCGGACAGCCTCAGCCTCGCGGACGGAGCTCTGGTCGAGCCGATCGCCTGCGGGTTGCACGCCCTGCGTCAGGTCGGCCTGCGCGGCGGCGAGCGGCTGCTGGTGCTGGGCGCCGGCACCATGGCGATGGCGATCGTCTTCTGGGCCCGCCGGCTGGGCGCGGGCCGCATCGTCGTCGCCTCCCGCTCGGCGCGCCGCACGGAGGCGGCGCTGGCGATGGGCGCCGACGCGGTGCACGGCTTCGTCGACGAGGACCCCGCGGCGCTGGCCCAGGCCCTCGGCGGCCCGCCGGACGTGGTCGCCGAATGCGTCGGCAAGCCGGGGCTTCTGAACCTGGCGATCTCCCACGCGCGGATCGGCGGGGCGGTCATCTCCATGGGGATGTGCGCGCAGCACGAGCCGTTGATCCCCGCCGGCTGCACCTTCAAGGAGGTGCGGCTGTACTTCCCGCTCGCCTATTCGCCCGAGGAGTTCGCGCAGACCGCGCGGGCGTTCGACGCCGGCGAGCTGCGCCCCGAACTGATGGTCGGGGAGGTGATCGCGCTGGAGGACCTGCCGGCGACCATCGAGGCGCTGCGCGCCGGCAAGCCGGCGCTGAAGATCCAGGTCGATCCCGGCCTGCCGCCCGGGCGCGGAATATAGCATAGGACAGACGTGGCGGAGCTCTCGCCGCCTCGCTTTCGCGGTCGCCAAGTCCAGTGAAGCCAATTCGCCGCTGGCGTCAGGTCTCGGCGCCGGCGCGGCGCCTTGCGTGCTTTCAGGGTTTCGCCCGATTCCCTTAAGCGCGCGTCGAGCGCATCTCAAACCGCCTTGAGGTCCTCCCGCGTCGGAGCGCCAATCAGGAGGTTGAGATGTCGCAGGCAAGGTTGATCGGAGCGCTTCTGCTGACCACGGCCGCCATCGGCGGGGTGATCGCCGCCGGCCACGGAACGCCGGCGCTCGCCCAGCCGGCCGAGCTGATCCGGGTGGCGGCGCCGCAGCAGGTGACCAACAACACCCTGACCCAGGCGATCGCGGCGGCCGAACAGGCCAGCGGCGGCAAGGTGGTGGAGATCCGCTATCGCCTCGCCGACGGCGCGCCGGGCTTCGACGCCATCGCCGCCAAGGGCGACGCCTTCAGCCATCTGCGGATCGCCGTGCCCTCCAACAAGGTGACGCCGGTGCAGCAGAGCGACATTCCCTGGCGCGGGAACTGGACGCTCAGAAGCGAAGCCAAGGACCTCGCGGGCGCCAAGCTTTCGCTGTCCGATGCGGTGACGAAGGCCGAGCAGATCACCGGCGGGCCGGCGTCGGCCGCGGGGGTCGCCGCGCCGCTGACCGGCGACAACGCCGTGCTGGCCTACAATGTGAAGCTCTACAAGGGCAACGACCCGCGCCGGGTGGTGATCGACGCGGTCACCGGCGCGCCGATCGAGAATCCGAACGTCTTCGAGGACTGGGCGCCGCCCGAAGAGTAGGCGCTCAGGCCGGCGTCGCGCGTGCGACGATCGCCTGGGCGTCGACGCCGGCCGGCAGCGTTCCGAAGCAGCGGCCGCAGCCGCCGGCCAGCCGGCTGGCGCAGAAGCCGTCGGCGACCGCCGCCGGGGCGAAGCGGACGAGCAGGGCGCCCTGCACCGCCAGCGCCACGTCTTCGCACAGCCGACGGGCCTCCGCCTCGGCCACGGGGCGCGCCAGCGCCTCCAGGGTGGCGACCATGTGCCGGTCGAGCCGGCGGTCGCCGCCCTTCGCCGGGGCGAGCTCGGCGGCCAGGGCCTCGGCCGGCTCGGGGCCGCGGCCGAGCGCGCGCAGGGCGTCAAGCGCCATCAGGTTGCCGGCGCCCTCCCACAACGAGTTGAGCGGCGCCTGGCGGTAGAGCCGCGGCATCGGCCCCTCTTCGACGTAGCCGTTGCCGCCGAGCGCCTCGAGCGCCTCGGCGACCATCGGCGGGCACCGCTTGCAGATCCAGTATTTCGCCGCCGGCGTCAGCAGCCGGCGCAGCGCGGCCTCCCGCGGATGCTCGCCGCGGTCGAAGGCGTGCGCCAGACGGAACGCCAGCGCGACGGCGGCCTCGGTCTCCAGCGCCAGGTCCGCCAGCACATTGGTCATCAGCGGCTGGTCGACCAGCCGCCGCTGGAAGGCGGAGCGCTGGCGCGCGTGATGCGTCGCTTGGGCCAGCGCCTGGCGCATCAGCCCGGCGCTGGCGACCGCGCAGTCGAGCCGGGTGTAGGTGGCGGTCTCGAGGATGGTGGCGACCCCGCGGCCCTCTTCGCCGACGAGCCAGGCCCAGGCGCCTTCGAACTCCACCTCGCTGGAGGCGTTGGCGCGGTCGCCGAGCTTGTCCTTCAGCCGCTGCAGCCGCAGGGCGTTGGGCTCGCCGTCCGGGGTCCAGCGCGGCAGGAAGAAGCACGAGAGGCCAGCCGGCGCCTGAGCCAGCACCAGGAAGGCGTCGCACATCGGCGCGGAGAAGAACCACTTGTGGCCGACCAGCCGGTAGGCGCCCGGCTCGCCGGCCACCGGCTCGGCGCGGGTGGTGTTGGCGCGCACGTCCGAGCCGCCCTGCTTCTCGGTCATGCCCATGCCCATCAGCGCGCCGGTCTTGACCTTGGCGGGGGCGAAGCGCGGGTCGTAGCGGCGCGAGTAGAGCCTGGGCAGCCAGTCGCCGGCGAGCGCCGGCGCGCGGGCGACCACCGGGACGGCGCCGTAGGTCATGGCCAGCGGACACTGCACGCCGCTCTCCACCTGGCCCAGCATGTAGAAGGCCGCGGCGCGGGCGACGTGGGCCCCGGGGCGCGGCTCGGCCCAGGGGCCGCTGTGCAGGCCTTCGGCCACGCCCAGCGCCAGCAGCCGGCCCCATGCCGGATGGAACTCGACCTCGTCGCGGCGATGGCCGAAACGGTCGAAGGCGCGCAGGACCGGGGGATGGCGCTCGGCCTGCACGCCGGTGGCGATCACCTCGGCCGAGCCGAGGGTGCGGCCGAAGGCGCTGAGGCCGGCCAGCGCCCAGTCGGCGCCTTCCCGGCCGGTCGCCTCGACCAAGGGCCGGTCGCTGGCGAAGAGGTCGTAGTCGACCAGCGGGGTCGGCTGATTGGTGACCTCGTGGGTCCGGAAGTAGATCTCCATGCCGGCCTCCGCGGCGCTGCCCCGGAAGCTTAACGGCTGAAGCCGGCGGTCAGTTGAAGCCGAGCCGCAGGAAGACTGGGGGCGAGGTCCGACCCCGGCCGCCGACCTCAGCGATCGGGGTCAGCCGCCCGGCTGCGGGACGGTCACATAGACCACGGTGTCGCCCTCGTAACGCGGCTCGTAGTAGACGCCGCCACACTGGTAGTAGCTGTAGCCGCCGTAGGGGTATGGCGCGCAGCTCGGCGGCAGGGAATAGTAGGTCGAGCCGATGGCCGCGGCGGTCACCGCCGCCGCCGTGCCGACGGCCAGGCCGGCGCCGACAGGGTAGTCGTTCCAGCCCCCCCAGCCGCCGTTGTTCTCGATGTTGACGTTGTTGCCGGCGACGACGTTGCCGGTGTTGACGCGGTTGCCGCCGCGGACGCTGTCGCGGTTGACGTCCGATCGATTGACCTGGCCGCGGTTGATCTGTCCGCCTGCGGGCTGGTTCGCGGCGTAGCCGCCCGCCGGACGATTGGCGGCCATCTGGCCGCGGTCGTAGCCGCCGGCCGGGCGGTTGAAGCTCGAGCGGTTGATGCTCGTCGCGCCGCTGGCGCGCAGGCCGCCCCCGCGGGCGCCGGAGAAGCCGCCGGCCCCGAAGCCGCCGCCGCCCGCGCGCATGCCGCCGGCGCGCATGCCGCCGCCGCCGCGCCCGCGTTGCGCGAACGCAGGCTCGGCGAGCGCCGAGCCCAGGGCGAGGAGCGCCGCGACGAACGCGATCCGGGATGTCGTCTTCTGCAACATCGTGACCTCCGCTAGTTCGACAGCTCCGACAGGCGGATCTGCTTGGCGTCCTTGGCGGGCCGGAACGCGAACTCGTCGGGAGCGAAGTTCGGATTGACGTTCCAGGACAGCCGGGCGGTGTAGGTGGGGTGGGCCTCGTCGGTGCGGTCGACGATCACCACCTTGCGCGGCAGCGGCGGGGCGCCCTTCTGGATCCAGATCTGCCAGTCGACGTCCTTCTGGCGGAAGGCGTAGTGCTCGGTCTCCACGCCGTCGATCGTCGCGGTTCCGACCGGGAAGCCGGAGATCAGGTTCTCGGCCGGATTGCCGGTCGGGTCGTTCCAGCGGAACAGATCCTCCAGCGGCAGCTCGATGCCGTACTTGGCGTCGATGGCGGCCAGGGTCTCGCGGATGGTCGGCGGGGCGTCCGCCGTCGCGTAGTAGCCCATCGTCGGGCCGTACACCGTGAACTGCTTGCCGTCGTAGTAGAAGCGCCGCTTCTTCTGGTCGGAGTTCATGTCGATGACGAAGGCGTTCGGCTTCTTGATCTTGTAGTCGACCACCCCGTCGAGTTGCACGCGCTGCCCCTCCTGCGTGACCACGTCGAGGCTGGAGTTCGAGGTGAGCTGGACCGCCGGCAAGGTCTGCAGGTAGGCGCTCATGCGCTTCAGCGCGGCCAAGGCTGCGGGATCGACGCTGGTCGTCGAAGCCATGGCGGCGTTCGGCGGCGTCGCGGCCTGCGGCGCGCTGGTCTGGGCCAGCGCCGGCCCCCCTGCGACGAGACAGAGCCCAAGGGCGGTGGCGGCGAGATGCAAGGTCTGCATGGCGAGGCCTCTGTGCAGGCGGCCGTGGGTCGCCGGAGGTCTATCAGCCGGCGATTGCCCGCCCCATTCGACAAAACCCTGAGAGCGGGCGGATGACGCCCCTAGACGACAGGGCCGCGCCTGACGTCCCTCACTGCAGCGCCATCTCCAGGGCCGCGCCGGAGCTCAGCGTCCTGCTGACGCCGCAGAGCCGCACCTCCATCGGCGCCCCTTCGACCAGGGCGACGTGCGCGCCGGCGTCGTCGATCCGCACCGACACCAGCCGGCCGCGCCAGCGGACATGGAAGGACAGGCTGCGCCAGTCCGGCGGCGGCTTCGGATCGAGGCTGAGCACGTCGCCGCTCAGGTCGAGGCCGGCGAAGCCAAGAACCACCGCCTGCCAGAGCCCGGCCAGGCCGGCGATGCGCACGCCGCCGGCGGCGCCCGGCTCCTGGTCGAAGCCGATGATGCGGTGCAGGTAGCGCAGGGCGAGGTCGCAATCGCCCAGGCGGGCGGCGACCAGGGCGTGGGTCGCCGGGCTGAGCGAGCTGCCGTGGGCGCAGCGCGGCTCGTAGTAGCGGAAGTTGGCCTCGGCCGCCCCCTCCGGGAAGGCCTCCGGCAAGAGGGCGATCAGCGCCACCACGTCGGCCTGCTTGATCACCTGCGAGGCCTGCGTCCGCTCGCGGCCGAGCACCACGTCCATCGGCGCCGTCCGGTCGGCGTAATCGGCGAGGTCGATCGGCTCGAGTCCGTAGTAGCCCTCGAACTGCTCGTAGAGACCGGTCGCCGGATCGAAGCCGGTGACGATGCGCTGGGCGGCGTCGCGCCAGTCGGCGAGTTCGGCCTCGGTCAGGCCCAGCTCGGCTTCGAGTTCGGCCGCACGGGCCGACCAGCGGGCGCGCAGCACCTCGACGGTCTCCAGGCCGCGCTCGATGTTCCAGCGCGCCATGACGTTGGTGAAGGCGTTGTCGTCGA
>Ga0164243_10012772_pt1 | contig 11863 bp, 10 predicted proteins | sample OricompcompostOP_FD_108781 | JGI IMG/M metagenome (GOLD analysis project Ga0164243, IMG submission 108781) | Organic Plus compost microbial communities from Emeryville, California, USA - Original compost - Organic plus compost (OP) | ecosystem: Engineered > Solid waste > Mixed feedstock >...
GTGGTCGAGGGCGACCTCACCGGGAGCCCCGAGGAGCTGCGCCGGACCCGGGTGCTGCTCACCCTGCGCGCGGGCCGGCCGACGCACCGGGCCTGCTAGCCGGACCGGCTACGCGGCGACGGTCATCACGACCCGCGCCCGGTCGGCCGGGTCGGTCCAGGCGCGCGCGGTGCGCAGCAGCCGGGCGGTCGACCAGCAGAGGAACGGCACCGCGGCCAGGATCGCCACCTGCCAGTCCGGCAGCCGCGCGAACGCCGAGAACACCAGCCCGGTCAGCGTGGTGCTGACCGCCAGCCGGGTGGAGTAGCCGACCATCGTCAGCGGCGGCGCCGGGGTGGCCCGGGCCGAGCGCAGGTCGACGGCGTACGGCCGCTGCGCGGACCAGCGCAGCGCGGCCGCGACCACCTGGACGGTGACCACGACGAGCGTGCAGACCAGCGCGGTCAGCTCCGCCGGTGACGGCACGCCGGCGCGGGTCGCGGCGAGCGCGACCGTCACGAGGGAGGCGGCGAGCAGGAACTCGCCGAGCACGTACGCGCGGGCCGCGAACACCGCACCGGCCGGCACCGGCAGGCTCTCCCGCCACAGCGCGCCGCGGGCGTCGAGGCACCACGCGTTGACCCCGTAGAGCAGGGCACCGCCGGAGGCGACCAGGCCGGGCAGCACGGTCAGCGAGCTCCACGGCAGGTCGCCGAGCACCGCGACGACCCCGGGCCCGAGGGCGAGCACCGCGAGCCCCCGCCGCATGGGTACGGCGCGCCAGACCGACGCGCGGTCGGTGCGCACCAGCCCGGCCAGGACCGAGCGGGGCGCAGGCCGGGCGGCGTACCGGCCGGTCTCGACGCGCATCTCGTCGCGCGGACTGCGCCGGGCGGCCAGGTGCGCGGGCACCGCGCCGAGCACGACCGCCACCAGCAGCGCGGCCAGGACCACGAGCAGGGTCGCGACCCACCGCCACGACCAGCCGCTGAGCATGCCGACGACGAGCGGCCTGGTCGGGATCCGGTCGAGCAGCGGCACCAGGGCACCGTTCATCTGCAGGACCAGGCCCCCGCCGAGCAGCGCGGCCGCGAGCAGCCGCACCACCGCGATGCCGTGCGCGGTCCGGCGTACTCCCTCCAGCGACCAGGCGACGACCTGCGCGACGGCGGTCGCCGCGAGCACCCAGGCGAGCAGCACCGGCTGCGCCGCCGCGACCCGGTCGGGGCCCAGGGCGTAGGCGGTGGTGCCGAGCAGCGCCCAGCACTGGAGCAGCCAGGAGATGTTGAGCGGCGCGAGCAGCAGCGCGCCGAGGTGGTCGGTGGTCGGGCTCAGCGGATGGATCGACGCGGGCTCGCGGGCGAGCAGCTCACGGCCGCCGCCGGAGGCGACCGCGGAGACCACCGCGAGCAGCAGGAAGCCGGCGGTCGCCGAGGGCAGCAGGAGGAGCAGCTCGAACGCGCGGCCCTCGCCGCCGGCGCCGGGCAGGAGCGCCGGCACCACCGCGGCGCCGAGGGTCACGGCGATGAAGACAGGCGCCACCCAGCGCCCGCCGCGGCCGCGACGTACCTGCCGGGCGCGGAACCACAGCAGGTGGCCGACGTCGGCGACCGCGCGGCGGGCGTCAGTCCAGGAGGCCGCGGTAGGCACGCGCCCCCTCCTCGCCGGCCATCCGGTCCGCCGCGACCGTCGCGACCCGGGAACCGCCGCGGAGCACGGTGACCGACGTGCACGCCTCGACCGCGAGCTCGCGCAGGTGGGTGGAGACCAGCACGCACGCACCGCGCGCGCGGGCGTCGGCGATCACCTCGAAGGTCGCCTCGACGCCGATCGGGTCGACCCCGTCGAACGGCTCGTCGAGCAGCAGCACGGCGGGCCGGTGCAGCGCCGCGAGCACCACCGACAGCCGCCGGCCCATGCCGTGGCTGAAGCCGGCGGTCACCCGGTGCGCGGCGTCGCCGAGCTCGAACCGCTCCAGCAGCTCGCGCCCGCGTTCCTCCCAGTCGTCGAGCCGGCGCAGCCTCGCGCTCAGCTGCAGGTGCTCCCAGGGGGTCGCCCTCGGGACCAGGCCCCCGACGTCGGGGCAGTACCCGACCGCGCGCTTCGCGGCCAGCGGCTCACGCCGTACGTCGTGCCCCGCGACCGTGACCGTGCCCGCCGTCGGTGGCACCACCCCGGCCAGCACCCGCATCGTCGTCGACTTCCCGGCGCCGTTGCGGCCGAGCAGCGCCGTCGCCTGACCGGCGTACGCCCGCAGGTCGACGCCCGCGACCGCCTCCACCTCGCCGAACCGCACGTGCAGCGAGCGCACGTCGACGACGGGCGGGGCTCCCTCCCAGTCCCCCACCCGGCGATTCTCCCCGCTCGGCGGCGCTCAGCCGATCCGTCGAACGGTCATTTCCGCCTGGTCAGGCTGGGTGGTGGTGCGCATAACCGTTCAATTGTTGGGGAATTCGGCGCTGAGAGGCCTCTGGGGCGCTCGGAAGCCGACAATTGAACGCTTATGCGCAACTGGAGGTTCAGCCGGGGAAGCCCTCACCCTTGGCGGCCAGGTCGCGGAGGTACTGCGTCGGGCGGAACCGGTCGCCGTACTTGTCGGCCAGCTCGTCGGCGCGCTTGAGGAACGCGTCGAGCCCGATCTCGCCGGTCTCGGGGTCCTCGTAGCCGACCATGAACTGGGCCGCGCCGCCGGTCATCGGGGGGAAGCCGATGCCCATGATCGAGCCGATGTTGGCCGCGGCCGCGGACTCGATGACGCCCTCCTCGAAGCACTTCGCGGTCTCGAGCGCCTCGGCGAAGAGCATCCGGTCCTTCACGTCCCGGAGCGGGATCTGCTCCTCGGCCGGCGGGAACAGGTCGGCCAGGCCGGGCCACATCGAGAGCCGCTTGCCGGAGTCCTGGTCGTACTCGTAGAAGCCGGCCTTGCGCAGCCGGCCGGCGCGGCCGGCCTCGAGCATCTTGTCGACCACCGCGGTGCCCGGGTGCTCGGTGTACGGCGTGCCGTCGCGCTCGGCGGCCTCCCGGGTCGCCTTCGCGATCTTCTGCATCAGCTCGAGGTTGAGCTCGTCGGAGAGCTGCAGCACGGGTGCCGGGTAGCCGGCCTGGGTGGTGGCCCGCTCGATGGTCCACGGGTGCACGCCCTCGGCGAGCATCGCCATGCCCTCGTTGACCATGTAGCCGATCACCCGCGAGGTGTAGAAGCCGCGGCTGTCGTTGACGACGATCGGCGTCTTCTTGATCTGCTGGACCACGTCGTAGGCCTTGGCCAGCGCGAGGTCCGAGGTCTCCTTGCCCTTGATGATCTCGACCAGCGGCATCTTGTCGACCGGGCTGAAGAAGTGCAGGCCGATGAAGTCGGCCGGCCGGTCCACGCCCGCGGCGAGCTCGGTGATCGGGAGCGTCGAGGTGTTGGAGCACAGCAGCGCGTCCTTGTCGACGTACTGCGCGATCTCGCCGAACACCTTGTGCTTCAGCGACGGGTCCTCGAAGACCGCCTCGATGACCAGGTCGCAGCCGGTGAGGTCGGCCGGGTCGGCGGTCGGCTTGATCCGGTCCAGCAGCTCCTTCTTCTTCTCCTCGGTGCTGCGGCCCTTGCTGATCGCCTTGTCCAGCAGGCCCTCGGAGTAGGACTTGCCCTTCTCGGCGTTCTCGACGGCGACGTCCTTGAGCACGACCTCCATGCCGGCCCGGGCGCAGACGTAGGCGATGCCGGCGCCCATCATCCCGGCGCCGAGGACGCCGACCTTGGTGGCCTTCCAGGGCTCGATGCCCTGCGGGCGGTACTCGCCGGAGTTGATCGCCTGCAGGTCGAAGAAGAACGCCTGGATCATGTTCTTCGAGCCCTGGTTGACGATCAGGTTCGTCAGGTAGCGCGACTCAATCCGCGAGGCGGTGTCGAAGTCGGTGCTCGCGCCCTCGACCGCGGCGCTCAGGATCGCCCGGGCGGCGGGGTAGACCGCGCCCTTGGTCTGCTTGCGGAGCAGCGCCGGGAACGCCGGCAGGAACTGCGCCAGCGCCGGCGACTTCGGGCTGCCGCCCGGCATCTTGCAGCCCGGGGCGTCCCAGGGGTTCTGGGTGGCCTCGGGGTTGGCCTTGATCCACTCCTTGGCGGCGGGCACCAGCTCCTCGCGGGAGCCGACCAGCTCGTCGACCAGGCCCTTCTCCTTGGCCTGCGACGGCTTGAACTGGGTGCCCTGGAGCAGCACGTCCATCAGCGCGGTCTGCAGGCCGAGCATCCGGACCGTGCGGGTCACGCCGCCGCCACCCGGCAGCAGCCCGAGCGAGGCCTCGGGCAGGCCGAGCTTCACCGAGTCGTCGTCGACGACGATGCGGTGGTTGCAGGCCAGGCAGATCTCGAAGCCGCCGCCCAGCGCGGCGCCGTTGACCGCGGCGACCACCGGGCGCGGGTACTGCTCGAGCCGGCGCAGGCCGGCCTTGACCCGCTCGGCCATGTCGAAGACCTCGGCGGCGTCGTCCTTGGTCGCCTCGACCATCCGCTTGAGGTTGCCCCCGGCGAAGAACGTCTTCTTCGCGCTCGCGACCACGACGCCCTTGACGTCGTCCACCTCGTCGTACAGCCGGTCGACCGCGGCCTGCATCGACTCGATGTAGAGCTCGTTCATGGTGTTGGCGCTCGACGTCGGGTCGTCGAGGGTGAGGGTGACGATGCCGTCCTCGTCCCGCTCGTAGCGCACGGCGGTTTCAGTCGTGGTGTTCATCTTGTTCCTGTCGTCAGGTTGGGAAGTTCGTGGTGGGGGTTGCCTCGAGGCTCACCGGGTCTCGATACACGCCGTCACGACCTCGTTCCTCGGTCGTGGGCGCACTCGACCTGGTTGGCCATCGGATGTGCGCTCGTGCCTCGCGCACCTCCGGCCAACTCACACCAGCTCAACGATCGTGGCAATGCCCATACCGCCGCCGACGCAGAGCGTGGCCAGGCCGCGCCTGAGGTCGCGGCGGGCGAGCTCGTCGACGAGGGTGCCCAGGATCATCGCGCCGGTGGCGCCGAGCGGGTGGCCCATGGCGATCGCGCCGCCGTTCACGTTGGTGATCTCGTGGCTGATGCCCATGTCCTTCATGAACCGCATCGCGACCGCGGCGAACGCCTCGTTGATCTCGAACAGGTCGATGTCCTCGACCTCGAGCCCGGCCTTGGCCAGCGCCTTGCGGGCGGCGGGGGCGGGTCCGGTGAGCATGATCGTCGGGTCGGCGCCGGAGACGGCGGCGGAGACGATGCGCGCCTTCGGGGTGAGCCCGAGGTCCTTGCCGACCTGCTCGCTGCCGATCGCGACCAGCGCGGCGCCGTCGACGATGCCGGAGCTGTTGCCGGCGTGGTGGACGTGGTTGATCCTCTCGACCCAGTGGTACTTCTCGAGCGCCACGTCGTCGAAGCCGGCGTCGGCGCCGATCTGCGCGAAGCTCGGCTTCAGCCCGGCCAGGCCCTCGACGCTGGTGTCGGGGCGGATCAGCTCGTCGTGGTCGAGGACGGTGAGGCCGTTGATGTCCTTGACCGGGATGACCGAGCCGTTGAAGTAGCCGTTGGCCCAGGCCTTCGCGGCCCGGTGGTGGGACTCGGCGGCGAACGCGTCGACGTCCTCGCGCGAGTACCCCTCGAGCGTGGCGATCAGGTCGGCACCGATGCCCTGCGGCACGAAGCCGGTGGTGAGCGCGGTGCGCGGATCGGACGCCCAGGCGCCGCCGTCGGAGCCCATCGGCACCCGGCTCATCGACTCCACGCCGCCGGCGAGGATCAGCTCCTCGAAGCCGCCGCGGACGCGGGAGGCCGCCTGGTTGACCGCCTCGAGGCCGGAGGCGCAGAACCGGTTGAGCTGCACGCCGGCCACGGTCTCGGGGTAGCCGGCCGCCAGCGCGGCGGTCTTGGCGATGTCGCCGCCCTGCTCGCCGATCGGGGAGACCACGCCGAGGACGACGTCGTCGACCCGCTCGGGGTCCAGGCCGGGGTTGCGCCGACGCATCTCGTCGAGCAGCCCGACGGCGAGGTCGATGGGCTTCACCTCGTGCAGCGACCCTGTCGCCTTGCCCTTGCCCCGCGGGGTGCGGATGTGGTCGTACACGAATGCTTCAGCCATGGCCGTCCTCGGGTCGGTGTGTTGCTGGTTGCGCGCCTCGATTGTGACACTAATACTGTCACTGTCGTCAAGGAGCGTCGGAGTGCGAGGAGTCACATGCCAGCCGAGCAGCGGGCAGCCGAGCGCGGCTCCGACGAGCGCGACGAGCTGCTGACGCTCGAGGAGCTCACCAAGCGGGTCGGCATGAGCGTGCGCAACGTGCGCTTCTACACCAGCAAGGGCCTGGTCCCGCCGCCGATCCGGCGCGGCCGCTCGGGCTACTACTCCTCCGACCACGTGGTCCGGCTCGAGCTGGTCCAGGAGCTGCAGGCGCACGGGTTCACGCTCGCCGCGATCGAGCGGTACGTCGCGGGCATCCCGGCCGACGCCTCCCCCGAGGACATCGCGCTGCGCCGCACCATGCTGGCGCCGTGGCAGGCGGACCGCCCGGTCGAGATGACCGTGGCCGAGCTCGAGCGGCGCACCGACCGCACGCTCGACGGGCCCACCCTCGGCACGCTGCAGGCGCTCGGGGTGATCTCCCCGGCCGGCAAGGACCGGTACGCCGTGGCGCTCAGCCAGCTCTCGGTCGGCCTGACCCTGCTCGACCTCGGCTTCCCGCCCGAGGCGGCCGAGGCCGCGGCCAAGGTGTACCGCGAGCACGGCCGGCAGATCGCCGAGGAGCTGATGGCGCTCTTCCACACGATGGTGTGGCCCGCCTACAAGGAGTCCGGCGCCTCCCCCGAGACGATCCGGGCCGTGGTCGAGCGGCTCAAGCCGCTGTCGGTCGCCAGCCTGGTGTCGGCCTACGAGACCGCGATGGACGAGACCCGCCGGCGCGAGGTCAGCCGCAGCACCGGCGAGTGACGGTCAGCGGCGGCGACGTCGCCGGCCACCGCCACCGGTACGGCGGCGCGGTGCCGCCTGCGCCGGCGCGGCCTCGCGGACCAGACCGCCCGGCAGCGACCGCTCGCCCGGGGCGAGGGTCGCGAGCACCGGGTGGGCCGGACCGTCGAGCCGCGTGGTCACCGGCCGGATCCCGGCCGCCCGGGTCAGCGCCCGAACGTCGCGGCGCTGCTCGTCGGTCATCAGCGTGACGACGGTCCCGGCCGCGCCGGCGCGCGCCGTCCGGCCGGAGCGGTGCAGGTAGGCCTTGTGCTCGGTCGGCGGGTCCGCGTGCACGACCAGCGCGACGTCGTCGACGTGGATGCCGCGGGCGGCGATGTCGGTGGCGACCAGCGTGGTGGCCTCGCCGGAGTGGAACGACGCCATGTTGCGGGTGCGCGCGTTCTGGCTCAGGTTGCCGTGCAGGTCGACGGTGGGCACGCCGCTCCGGTTGAGCTGCCGGGCGAGTGCCCGGGCTCCGTGCTTGGTGCGGGTGAAGACCACGGTGCGGCCCGGAGCGCTGGCCAGGTCGACCAGCACCGGCACCCGGTGCTCGCGGCGGATGTGCAGCACGTGGTGGTCCATCGTCGCGACCGGCGACTGCGCCGAGTCGGCCTCGTGGACGGCGGGGTCGTCGAGGTAGCGCTTGACCAGCACGTCGATCGCCCGGTCGAGCGTCGCCGAGAAGAGCATCCGCTGACCGCCGCGGGGCGTCCGGTCGAGGAGGCGTCGTACGGCGGGCAGGAACCCGAGGTCGGCCATGTGGTCCGCCTCGTCGAGCACGGTGACCTCGACGGAGGCGAGCGAGCAGTGGCCCTGGCCGATCAGGTCCTCGAGCCGGCCGGGGCAGGCGAGCACGATGTCGGCGCCGCGGCGCAGTCCCTGGACCTGCGGGTTCTGGCCGACGCCGCCGAAGACGGTCTGCGTGGTCAGGCCGGCGGCCCGGGCCAGCGGCGCGAGCGCGGCGTCGATCTGGCCGACCAGCTCGCGGGTCGGGGCCAGCACCAGGGCGCGGGGCGCCCGGGGCGCGGCCCGGCGGCCCGGGGCGAGCCGGGCCACGATCGGCAGCAGGAAGGCGTAGGTCTTGCCGGAGCCGGTGCGGCCGCGGCCGAGCACGTCCCGGCCGGCGAGCGAGTCGGGCAGCGTCGCGGCCTGGATCGGCGTCGGCGTGGTGATGTCGCGCTCGGCGAGCAGGGCGACGAGGTCGGAAGGCACGCCGAGGTCGGCGAAGGGCACAGCAGGGTTCACGAGGGTTCTCTCACGTTCGGGCGTCTCACCGATCCGTCCGTGAGGAGGGCGCAGAGTGCGCGGAGCCCGGGGCGAGACCGAACGGGCTGGTACGACCAGCGTAGGGGTACCGGGCCCCGTTCCGTGAATCCCCACCAGCTCCCGACAGGAGGGTCACCGTGGCGCGTGTGCTCGTGACCGGAGCCACCGGCTTCGTCGGCCGGCGGCTGGTGCCCGCCCTGCTCGAGGCGGGGCACGAGGTCCGCGCGATGACCCGGCGCCCCCACGACTACGCCGGCCCGGGCGACCCCGTGTTCGGCGACGTGGACGACCCCGGGTCGCTGGCCCCGGCCCTGGACGGCGTGGACGTCGCGGTGTACCTCGTCCACTCGCTCGACGACGCCGACTTCGAGCGCAAGGACGCCGACGCGGCGCGCGCGTTCGGTGCCGCCGCGGCCGCGAGCGGGGTGCGGCAGATCATCTACCTGGGCGGTCTCGGCGCCGACGGCGGCGACCTCTCGGCGCACCTGCGCTCCCGACGCGAGGTCGAGTCCCTGCTCGGCGCGGGCGGGGTCCCGGTGACCGTCCTGCGGGCCGCGATCGTGGTCGGCGCCGGCGGCATCTCGTGGGAGCTGACCCGCCAGCTCGTGAAGAACCTGCCCGCGATGGTGGTGCCCCGGTGGGCCGCCACCCGCAGCCAGCCGATCGCCGTGGACGACGTGGTGGCCTACCTCGTCGGCGTCGTCGACGTCGAGCGGGCGCTGGGCCGGGTGTTCGAGGTCGGGGGCCCGGACCGGCTCAGCTACCTGGAGATGCTGCAGCAGGCCGCCGAGCTGATGCACGGCCACCGGCGACCGATCATCACGGTGCCGGTGCTCACGCCCGGGCTCTCGGCGCGCTGGATCGGGCTGGTCACCGACGTGGACGCGACGACCGGGCGGCACCTCGTCGACTCGATGAGCACCGAGGTCGTCGTCACCGACGACGCGATCCGGGACGTCGTACCCCTCGAGCCGGTGTCGTACGGCGAGGCGGTGCGCCGGGCGCTCGAGGAGTCACGCTCCGAAGAGCGGCGGTAGCACCAGCAGCATCGTCACCGACCAGGCCACGTGGGTGAGCACGGGGGCGGTGACGCCGCCGGTGACCCGGCGCTCGACCCCCACCACCACGGCCAGCACGAGAGCGGCGAAGGCGAGCATCACGTTGCCGCCGACCGCGACGACGGCGGCGTTCGCGGCGGCCGCCCACGCGACCGGGTGCCGGGGCACCGCGTCGTACAGGGCACCCCGGAAGAACAGCTCCTCGGCCACGCCGTTGACCGCGGTCACCAGCACCAGGAGCGGCACCGCGCCGGTGTCGGCGAGGTCGAGCACGTCCCGGACCGGGTCGGCCAGGGGGTCGATCTCGCGCACCACCAGCGCTCCGACCGCGAACACCGCGGCCAGCCCCAGGCCGACCGCGACGGGGGCGAGCGAGGGACGGTCCCAGGGGAGCGGGCCGGAGAGGAGGGCGCCGGTCACCCACACCGCGGCGAGCAGCATCGTGGCGGTGTAGAACCACCCGCTGCCGGCCTCGGCGCGCAGCATCAGGCCGAGCACGACCGCGCCGGCGAGCGCGGTCGCGAGCACGACCGCGCGCCGCCGGCGCAGGCTGCTACTTGTCGTCGCCTCCGGTGAGGCTGTCCTTGACGCCCTCGAGGCCTTCCTTGACCTCACGGGCCCCCTCCTTCAGCGACGACTTCGCCTGGTCGGTCCTGCCCTCGGACTCCAGCTCGTCGTCGCCGGTGACCTTGCCGAGACCCTCCTTGGCCTTGCCACCGAGATCATCGACCTTGTTGCTCGTCTTGTCGTCGAACCCCATGCGTACCTCCTGCGATCGTCGTCGGAAGCCGCTCGGTACCCGGTTCAGGCGAACGTGAGCACCCCGTCGTCGATCGGGTCGCGGCGGATCGTGCGCAGGTCGCTCAGGTAGTTCTGCTTGAGCAGCCACGGCGCGCGGTCGCCCTGCTTGGGCACCCGGTCCAGCGCGCGCAGCACGTAGCCGGCGTTGAAGTCGATGAACGGCATCTCGCCGACCGACGGGTCGCGCTCGGGGACGACCTGGCGCAGCCCGTGCCGGTCCATGTGGTCGAGCAGTCGGCACACGTAGTCGACGACCAGGTCGGCCTTGAGGGTCCAGGAGGCGTTGGTGTAGCCGACGGTGTAGGCGAAGTTCGGGACCCCGCTCAGCATCAGCGCCTTGTAGGCCATCGTCCGGGCGAGCTCCACCGGACGGCCGTCCACCTCGAACTTCAGCCCGCCGAAGAGCAGCACGTTGAGCCCGGTCGCGGCGATGACGATGTCGGCCTCGAGCTCGCGGCCCGAGGTGAGCCGGATGCCGCTCTCGGTGAACGTCTCGATGGTGTCGGTGACGATGTCGGCGCTGCCGTTGCGGATCGCCTTGAACAGGTCGCCGTCCGGCACGACGCACAGCCGCTGCTCCCACGGGTTGTAGCGCGGCCGGAAGTGCACGTCGACCGGGTAGCCCTCGGGCAGCGCCTTCACGTTGGTGGCCCGGATCAGCCTGCGGGCGAGCCCCGGGCGGCGGCGGGCCAGGGTGAAGGTGCCGAGCTGGGTGAGGACGTTCTTCCAGCGCACGACCGAGAACCGCTGCTTCGCCGGCAGCCGGCGCAGCAGCCGGGCCAGCGGGTCCCGCCCCGGCAGCGGCAGGATGTACGTCGGCGAGCGCTGCAGCATCGTCACGTGCGCGGCGTCCTTCGCCATCGCCGGCACCAGCGTCACCGCGGTCGCGCCGCTGCCGATGACGACGACACGCTTGCCGGCGTACTCGAGGTCCTCCGGCCACAGCTGCGGGTGGATGAGCTGCCCCTGGAACCGCTCCGCGCCGGGGAACTCGGGGAAGTACGGGCGCTCGTAGTCGTAGTAGCCGGCGCAGCTCCAGAGGAACCCCGTGGTCATCGTGATCGTCTCGCCGTCGCGGTCGACGGTCACGGTCCAGCGCGCGGTGTCGCTGTCCCACGACGCCGCGGTGACCCGGTGGTGGTAGCGGATCAGCCGCTCCACGTCGTACTCACGCGCCACCGTGCGCATGTAGTCGAGGATCATCGGGCCGTCCGCGAGCGCGGTGTCGCTGGGCCACGGCCGCCACGGGTAGCTGAACGTGAACATGTCCGAGTCCGAGCGGATGCCCGGGTAACGGAACAGGTCCCAGGTGCCGCCGCTGGCGCCGCGCGCCTCGAGCACCGCGACGGACTTGCCCGGGTGCCGTCGGGTCAGCTGGCAGGCGGCGCCGATGCCGGACAGGCCGGCACCGATGATCAGGACGTCGACGTGCTCCGGCGTGCGGTCGGCCGTGTCGTTCCCCATGTCGCTCCTCCTCCGGTCACGCCTGGACGGCGACGCCTCGCTCGAGCAGGCCGTCGACGTCCTTGATACCCCACGCCTCGAGGGCCTCCCTCGTGTGCGCCCCCGCCTGCGGGGCGGGTGGGGCGCCGACCGCGGTCGTCGTACGGGAGAAGCGCGGGGCCGGCGCCGGCTGGACCATCCCGTCCTTCTCGACGAACGTGCCGCGGGCCCGGAGGTGCGGGTGCTCGAACGCCTTCGACATCGGCAGGATCGGGGCCACGCAGGCGTCGGTGCCGTCGAAGACCTCGCACCACTCGGCCTGGGTCCTGGTCCGGAACGTCTCGGCGATGAGCGCGCGCA
>Ga0164243_10012773_pt1 | contig 11862 bp, 9 predicted proteins | sample OricompcompostOP_FD_108781 | JGI IMG/M metagenome (GOLD analysis project Ga0164243, IMG submission 108781) | Organic Plus compost microbial communities from Emeryville, California, USA - Original compost - Organic plus compost (OP) | ecosystem: Engineered > Solid waste > Mixed feedstock >...
CGCGGCGATCCACGCGAATTGGGGCGGCAAGGATTTCGAGGATGTCATCGCCGCCGTCGATCATGTCGTCGCGCAAGGCATTGCGGATCCGGAGCGGCTCGGGGTCGGCGGCTGGAGCTACGGCGGAATTCTCACGAACGTCGTGATCGCGAAAGACACGCGGTTCAAAGCCGCGGTGAGCGGCGCCTCGATCTCGAACGTGCTCGCGGGTTACGGGACCGACATGTACATCCGCGAATACGAGCTCGAGCTCGGCGTGCCATGGAAGAATCTCGATGCGTATCTGCGCGTCTCGTACCCGTTCCTGCACGCGGACCGCATCAAGACGCCGACGCTCTTTCTGTGCGGCGACCGCGACTTCAACGTGCCGCTCCTGAATTCCGAGCAGATGTATCAGGCGCTGCGCAGCCTCGATATCGACACGCAGCTCATCATCTATCCGGGCGAGTACCACGGGTTTCGCAAGCCGAGCTATTTGCGCGACCGCATGCAGCGGTACGTCAGCTGGTTCGGAAAGTATCTGGGCGAGTAAGCCCCGTCGTCCCGACGCAAGTCGGGACCGCAATTGGCACCGACTGTCGTCCCGACGAACGTCGGGACCGCAATTGGCGAGGAGCCAGATGCGGTCCCGGCTTGCGCCGGGACGACGGGGAATGCCGAGGGCGATCCCGACTTTCGTCGGGATGACGAGTGCATGCGTGTGCACGTCGCCCGGCTGACTTTATATACAGCCCTGGTCCATGATACGCGCCCATGAACGCCCTCACCGCCGAGCCTCACGTCTTTGGTCCCCGCCTGAATGCCGAGCAACGGCGCGCCGCGACGTTCGGCATCGAGCGCACCGACGCGGGCGGCGGATTCGACGCAGGCCCCTTGCTGATCATCGCGGGGGCCGGAACGGGCAAGACGAACACGCTCGCGCATCGCGTTGCGCATTTGCTGCTGAAGCGCGTGCCTCCCGAGCGGATCCTGCTGCTCACGTTCACGCGCCGCGCGGCGCAGGAAATGCTGCGGCGGGCCGAGACGATCGCCCGCGAGACGCTGCAGGCCTCCAAGAACGGGCCGGCTTTTCATCCGAACGCGACGCGGCTCATGTGGTCGGGCACCTTCCACGCGATCGGCAATCGCGTGCTGCGCGAATATGCGACCTCGCTCGGGCTCGATCCCGCCTTCTCCGTCATCGACCGCGGCGATGCGGCGGATCTCATCGACGTGCTGCGCCAGGAGCTCGGGCTCGCGCGCAAGGAAAAGCGCTTTCCGCGCAAGGACACCTGCCTTGCGATCTATTCGCATCGGGTGAATACGCGGCTGTCGCTGCAGCACACGCTCGATACCGCGTATCCCTGGTGCAAGGAATGGCAGGCCGAGCTCACGCAGCTGTTTCGCAAATACGTCGAGACGAAGCAGGCACAGCAGCTGCTCGATTACGATGACCTGCTCTTGTACTGGCACATGCTCGTGCAGGAGCCCGCGCTTGCCGCATCGCTCGGCGCGCGCTTCGATCACGTGCTCGTCGATGAATATCAGGACACCAACACGCTCCAGGCGGAAATCCTGCGCGCGATGAAGCCGCGCGGCGACGGCGTGTGCGTCGTCGGCGACGATGCGCAAGCGATTTATTCGTTTCGCGCCGCGACGATCGACAACATCCTCGGCTTTCCCGAACAGTTCTCGCCCCCCGCGCACATCGTGAAGCTGGAGCAGAACTATCGCTCCGTGCAGCCGATTCTCGATGCCGCGAACGCGCTGATGCGCGAGGGCCTGCGGCAGTATCAAAAGGAGCTGCGCTCGGCCCAGCGCTCGCAGCACAAGCCGAAGCTCGTCACGGTGCAGGACGATCAGGCGCAGGCGGAATACATCGTCGAGCAAGTGCTCGCGCGGCGCGAAGAAGGCACGTTGCTGCGCAAGCAGGCGGTGCTCATGCGCAACTCGCATCACAGCGACGTGCTCGAGCTCGAGCTGATCCGGCGCAACATTCCCTACGTGAAATACGGCGGCCTGAAATTCCTCGAAGCCGCGCACGTCAAGGACATGCTCGCGATCCTCCGATGGATCGACAACCCGAAAAACCGGCTCGCGGGCTTTCGCACGCTGCAGCTGCTGCCCGGCATCGGGCCGGCGCATGCCGATCGCTGCCTGAAGTTGTTCGCCGCGGGCGATCATGCGTGGCAGACGCTGTTCGACTATCAGGTTCCCGCACCCGCCGCCGAGGGCTGGGGGGAGTTCGTGACGCTCGTGAGGGAGCTGTGCGGCGCGACCGAGTGGGCCGGGCAGTTCGACCGCGTGCGGCGCTGGTACGAGCCGCAATTGCAGCGCATCTACGATGCCGCGCAAGTGCGCGCGGGCGATCTCGATCAGCTCGAGAAAGTCGCGCAGCAATACGCGACGCGCGAAAGCTTCATCACCGAGCTCACGCTCGATCCGCCGCAAGTTTCCTCCGATCTTGCGGGCGATCCGCTGCTCGATGAGGACTATCTGATTCTCTCGACCGTCCATTCCGCGAAAGGCCAGGAATGGGACAGCGTCTTCGTGCTCAATGTCGCGGACGGCAATTTTCCCAACGAGCACGCGACAGGCAAGCCCGCGCTCGTCGAAGAAGAGCGCCGGCTGCTCTATGTCGCGATGACGCGCGCAAAGCGCGATTTACATCTGGTGGCGCCGCTCAGGTACTACGTGACTCAGCAAAGCCGAACCGGCGACACGCATGTATACGGCGCGCGCAGCCGTTTCCTCACGGACGCAGTGATGCAGACGCTCGAGTCGAAGACCTGGCCCGCAGCAAGTCAGCACCGCCCCTCGCCTGCGATTCCCGAAACTCGTGTCGATGCTGGCGCGCGTCTGCGGGCAATGTGGGATTGACCCCGCGGAACCTTTTTCCAACACTTCGACTTTCACCCCGGAACGCGGCCGCTCCATAGGCATTTCACGGGATCGCTGCCGGTCCCCGCCCGGCGACACTCGCGCCGGGACAGAATGCTCGCGAGCGTAGGTATTTTCTGGGTACTTCGCCCGTGACGGTGCGAGCCCGCCAGACCTGGGAGTCATGCGTCTGCATACGCGCACCACATTCGTAGCTTCCGAGCCTGCCTTGCCGAGCTGGCACGCCGCCGCCGATTTCGCGGCCCGACGGCGCGCGGACTCGGAGTTCACGCTCGGATTGGATGAGGAATGGGAAGACGTTCCCACGGCACAGCTCGATGCCCCGAGCTATGACGAGCCGACGGCGAACGTCGAACCGCCCGTCGCGGATGCGATCGCGGAGCGCATCGAGCCGCCCGCACGGGTGACGCCGAAGGCGGCTTCACCTGCAACGCCCGCGCCGGAACGGCCGGCCGCGCCCGCGCAACCAGCGAATCCATCGATCGCGGCCCGAGCAGAGCGCTCGCCGCCGCCGGCTGCTTCTGTTCAGGCGGAATCGCCACGTAAGGCCGCTGAACCGGCGACGCCTCCGCCCTCGAGCCCGCCGCCCGCCTTGGTGGTACCGCGTGATGTCACGACGGGCACGCTGCTGTGTAATCGCTATGTTCTCGGACGCCTGCTCGGCGCAGGCGGCAGCTCGCTCATTTTCCAGGCAGAGGATCGCCGCCGCGTCGGCGCCGAGGATTTCGGCAACCGGATCGCGATCAAGGTGCTGCGGCAGGAAATGCGGAACAACCCGCATGCGCTCACGCGGCTGCGGCGCGAATTCCGGCAGATGCAGCGCCTGACCCATCCCGGGATCGCGCGCGTGTACGAGCTCGCGAGCGACGATGACATCTGGTTCATGACGATGGAGCTGATCGAGGGCCAGACGCTCAATCAATGGCTGAAGACGAACACGAATCGAGCCGCGGGACTGAAAGTGATCGGCGCGTGCTGCGACGCGCTGCACCACGCGCATGAAGCCGGGGTCGTGCATGGCGATCTGAAGCCGAGCAACGTGCTCGTCCTCGGCAGTGGCGGCGTCAAGCTCGTCGATTTCGGCTCGGCCGCCGAGCGCGATGCCTCGATGGGCATCATCGACAAGGAGCGCAGCTTCGCGGCGACGCCGCCGTACGCGAGCCCGCAAGTGCTCGCGGGCGAGGTCGCCGATCCGCGCGATGATGTGTTCAGCCTTGCTTGCCTGACCTACGGCGTGCTCACGAATGGCGAGCATCCGTTCGAGCGCAAATCATCCGCTGAAGCCCAACAGGCGCAGATGCGGCCTGCTTACGCGCGCGGCATTTCGCCGCGGCAGTTCGAAGTCATCGTGCGTGCGCTCGCATGGGATCGGGAGCAGCGGCCCGCGAACGTGCGCGAGTTCATGCACGCGTTGCTCGCATCCGATCTGCGCCGGGATCCGCCGACGCTTGCCGCGGCCGACGAGGCGAAACCCGCGCCGGCCGTGAAGCCGGAGGACATCGCGCGTTTGAAGGCGGCGGTCGCCGCGGCTGAATCGCACGCAGAGCAGATCAAGAGTGCTCCACAGCACGAGAAGCCGGAGCCGCCGAAGGCCGGCAAGGAAGCGAAGGGCGATCCGCTCGAGCGCTTCAAAGGCTACGTCGCCGGTCCGCACGCACCCGGTGCCGAAGAGGAGCGGCAGCGCCATCCGCAGAACGCCGTGGATGCGCCGGAACCGCAGCGGAAAAAGAAATGGACCTGGCCCTGGCAGCGCTCGGCGCTGTTCGGCCTCGTGCTGCTGACGGGCGCCGCGATCGTCGCCACCCGGTTCGACTTCAATACCGAGCCGATTCGGCAAGCGGAGGCGCATGTTGCGCATCCGGCCCCGCCGCCGGCGCCGGTCGCGCAGCCTCCCGCCGCATCGCAACCGGAGACGATTGCACCTCAAGTCGAGGAAAAAAAAAGTCCGCCAGTTGCGCTGAAGGCGAAGCCCACGCCGGCCGTTGCGCCGGGTGAAGTCTCATTCACGACCCGCACGCTGCAAGTCGGCGCGAATCAGACTGTCGCCGCGCTCGCGGTGAAGCGTCTCAATTCGACGCGCGGGCGTGCGAAGGTCGCCTGGACGATCGAGGGCGGCACCGCGCGCCGCGGCGTCCACTACGAGGTGCCGGATTCGCAGCTCATCGAATTTCTCGATGGGCAAAGCGTACGCAGCCTGTTCATCACGCTCATGCCGGAGAAAGACACCGCGGGCGCGCGGCACTCGAAGACGTTCACCGTGAAGCTTCAGCAATCGAACGGCGGGCCGGCGCTCGGTGAGATCAAACAGGTGCACGTCACGATCGTCGGTGACGTGGCCGACGCGGGCGGCACCGTCGGCAGCTAGTCGCAGCTTCAATAGACCTTCACGCCGCCGAAGCGCTCGCGCACGCGCCGGCCCAGAGTTTGGTAGCCCGCCGTAAATCCGGCACCGCCCGCGGCGATCACGGCGAGCGCCCACGCCCACCAATAGCTGCGTTCGATCACGATCGTCGGCTCCGCTGGCGGCAGCGCGGCCGGTTCGACGTCGAGACGTTCGGGAGGCGCGGCAAGTGCCGCCGGGAGCGCCGCAACCGGACTTGTCCCGAGTGACGAAGCCGGCGTGCTGGATTTCTTTTTCAGCTCGGCAAGCTCGGTTTGCAGCGTCGAGTTCTGTTTCTTGAGGCGTGCGATCTCATCGGTGAGCGCTTTCGGCGGCTCGCCCGCCGCGCTCGAGGCCGAGCTCGACTGCAGCGCCTTGAGTTTCACGATCGCCGGCGGTTGTGCGCTCAGATAATTCGCGCCGACCCAACCTTCGCGGCCGTCCGACAGCTGCACATGCACGAAGTTGTCCACCCGCTCGAGCGCCTCGACGACATCACCCGTCTCGATCGTCGCGACGCGCGAGCCGCCTTGATGCGCTTCCGAGTACACGTTCAGAACGAGCTTGTCTTCGACATACAGCTGCTCGGCACCTGCCGTCGCCGCCGCGAGCAGCAGGAGGGGAGCGAGCGTGCCGAACTGCGTGCGCATGGAAATGCGTGCCTCTTACGTCGATGGCGCAAGACGATCCGTCGCAAGGAAGCAGCGTTCCTTTCGCTGCGTGCCGCACATGATCGGTGAAGCGGGCCGCGCGAAGTGAGCTTGAGATCACAGTTGAGGCGATGCGCGACGGCGCGCAGCGAACCCATGCGCGAGTTGTTTGCGATTGGCGACAGACGCAGCGAGGCGTTCGTGCTTGCCGCGCACGCAATTTCAGTACGAGCGATCACAAGATGTCGAAGGCGCCGGAATCGATCAGCTGAATCACGATCGGAAAGCCGATGATGATGAACGTGATCGGAAACAACAGCGCGATCAGCGGAAACAGCATTTTCACGGGCGCCTGATTCGCGAGCTTCTCCGCGCGCAGAAAGCGCTCCTGGCGGCGCATGCGCGCCTGATCGGCGAGGACTTCGCCGAGCGAGCCGCCCGTTTCCTCGGCCTGAATCACCGCCGCCGTGAAGTTCGTCACCGCGGGAATGACGACGCGCTGCGCGAGTCGGTCGAGCGCAATGCGGCGCGCCACGCCAGTGCGGGTTTCGCGCAGGTAGCGCTCGAATTCCTGGCGCACGGGACCGTCGCGCAGTTGCTCGATCGCCTGCTCGACCGCGGCCGTGAACGTGAGCCCGGCTTTCATGCCGAGCACGAGTACATCGAGAAAGAACGGAAACTCCTTTTCGAAACGCGCCTGGCGTTTTCGAGTCGCATCGCGCAGCCAGAGGTCGGGATAGAGATATGCGAATGGTCCGAGGCTTCCGATCGCGGCGACATACGTGGGCTGCCGCACATCGAGCACGAAGATCACATAGGCCGCGAGCGCAACGCCTCCGATCAGCGCCAGCCGACGAACGACGAGAAACTCCGCCGGCGTGAGCATGTATCCGGCGCCGGCTGCGTTGAGTCGACCCTGCAGCAGCTCGCGTCGGTTTGCCTGCAAGCCCGCATCGACGCTCGATGCGTACCAGCGCACGAGCGGCCGCAATAATCGCAACAACGGCGGCAGGCGGTCGCGCCACGCGTTGTCTCGCTCGAGCGGCTCGACCGAACGGCCGCGCAGCGCCAGCGGCAGAAGCAGAATCAATGTGCAGGCGAGCGCTGCCAGCGCCGGCGCGAGGAGTGCGTCCATGCAGTCCCTAAACGTCGATGTTGACGATTTTCCGGATCATCCATGCCGCGATCGCCATCATCACGGCGATCACTGCGAGCACGATCCACCCGTACCATTCCGTGAACATGAGGCTCATGCGCGCCGGCTGCTGACGATACAGCACGAAGCCGATGAAGATGGGCAGCAGCCCGACGACCCAGCCTTGCGCACGGCCCATCGACGTCAAGGCGTCGATCTTGCCTTCGATATGCGCTTTTTCCTGCAGCGTCTTCGCGAGCGCTTCGAGCGTATCGGCAAGATTGCCGCCGACGCGCCGCGATACGTTGAGCGCGGTGTTCATGAGATCGAGCTCCGGCGTTGCGTTGCGCTTGCGCATGTCCTGCAACGACTCGGCCAGCTGACGACCTATGCGATATTCCGCGAGCACGATCGTGAATTCCTGCGCGAGCGGCGCGGGCTGGCGCGTGGCCAGGAGCTCGAGGCCTTTCGTCAGGTTCGAGCCTGCGCGTAGTGCCGAGGCGAGCGCGAGCAAGGCATCGGGCAATTGATACACGAAACGTTGCGTCCGCCGTCTCGCCAAGTACGCGAGAGCGAGCCGCGGACCCGCAATCCCGAGCACCGCCGCGGCGACGGCGCCGACGGGCCCGATCGTCGCGTAGCCGAGCGTGCCGAAACAGATCGTGAGCAAGACGCTGATCGTGAACAGCAGCTGCGGATTCGCGATGAGGAAATTCTGCTTGAGACTGGCTGCGACGCTCGAGACGAACACGGTGCGGTAGCTGCGCACGGCTTGGCGCGCGAGCAGGCAAAGCAGGATGACTGAGGCGAAGACGGCGCAGGTGATGAGGGAGCGTGTGTCGGGGAGGTGCATGGGTGTTGTTTCATCATGTGTGATGATTGGCGAAGACAGCCGCGTGTTTCGTCATGTCTGTCGAAAGGGAAAGTTGCGCGCGAGCGCGCGCTGATCGGCGGCTGCGCCGCCTCCGGCCCCTCACCCGGGCCCTCTCCCTTCGGGAGAGGGGGTGAAGAGGGTGCGGTCGAGTGTGATGCCGGCGTCGTTCAAGTCTTCGTAAAAGCGCGGCGCCTGTCCGAATCCGACGTACTCGCCGACGATCTCACCGCTCGCGCTCACGCCGCGCTGTTTGAAGGCGAACAAGGGCTGCGTGAGGATCACATCGCCTTCCATCCCATCGACCTCGACGATCGAAGTGACGCGCCGGCGGCCGTCGCTGAACCGCGTTTGCTGCACGATGATGTCGACGGCGGATGCGATCTGTTCGCGGATCGCACGGACCGGCAAGTCCATGCCCGCCATCAGCACCATGACTTCGAGGCGCGAAAGCAGATCACGCGGTGAGTTTGCGTGGCCCGTCGTGAGCGAGCCGTCATGGCCCGTGTTCATCGCCTGCAGCATGTCGAGCGCTTCGCCGCCGCGACATTCGCCGACGATGATGCGGTCCGGCCGCATGCGCAGCGCATTGCGCACGAGATCGCGAATCGTCACCTCGCCCCGGCCTTCGACATTCGGCGGGCGTGCTTCGAGCGACAGCACGTGCGGCTGCACGAGCTGGAGCTCCGCCGCATCCTCGATCGTGCAGATGCGATCGCTCGCCGGAATGGATTCCGACAGCGCGTTCAGGAAGGTCGTCTTTCCCGAGCCCGTGCCGCCCGACACGATGATGTTCTTGCGATACTGCACGCAGATCTTCAGGAAGGCCGCCATCGGCGCGCTGAGCGAGCCGATCTCGACGAGCCGCTGCATCGAGAAGCGCCGGCGTGCGAATTTGCGGATCGTGAGAATCGGGCCGATCAGCGACAGCGGCGGAATGATCGCATTCACGCGCGAGCCGTCGGGCAGGCGCGCATCGACCATCGGCACGCCTTCATCGATACGCCGTCCCAATGGACTCACGATGCGCTCGATCACGCGCATCAACGAATCCGCATTGATGAATCGCGCGGGTACTTCAGTGAGCCGGCCCTGGCGTTCGATATAGATCTGATTCGGGCCGTTGACCATGACTTCCGACACCGACTCATCGGCGAGATACGGCTCGATCGGTCCGTAGCCCATGATCTCGGCGGTCATCTCCTGAATGAAGCGCGCCCGATCGACGTTCGCGGGCAGCTGGATCGCGCCGCTGTCGATGACGGATTCGATCGCAAGCCGTGCTTCGTTGCGCAGGTCCGCCTGTCCCAGGCTCTTGAGCGCGGCGCGCCGAAACAGGTCGAGCTCGCGCAGCACGAGCTCCTGCAGCCGTTCTTCCACGAGCCGCAGATCGGCGGAGATCCGCGCATCCCGCGCGTGCGGCGCCGGCTGTTCGATGGTTCGCATGGATTCTCTCTCCCTGAGATGAGCGCCTGCGCGGCGCTCGCATCAATCCTTCAATTTTGGTTTGAGCGCTTCATCGGACGTGCGCTTCAAGTCATCGAACCGGCGTGCTGCTGTCTCTACGGCCGGGCCGTTCGGCTCGATGATTTGGGGCGTGACGAGCACGACGAGCTCAGACTCGCCACGGCGAAATTGCCGCGACTTGAACAGCTCGCCTAGCACCGGCAACTCGCCGAGCCCCGGGAGCTTCACGACGGTCTTTGCGTCCTCGGCGCTGAACAACCCGGCAACCACCATCGTCTCGCCCGCTTGCACGTTCATTTCGGTGTTCGTCTTGCGGGTCGCGAAGCCCGGGATCCCGAGCACTTGAATGCCCTTGTCGACACTGCTCACTTCCACGCCCAATTTCGTGCGGATCAGGCCGGCGTCGTTCGTGCGCGGCTCGATCCGCAGGATGATGCCGAACTGCTTGAAGATGACGTTAAGTGCGCCGTCCTGGTTCTGAACCGGAATCGGCACTTCACCGCCGACGAGAAAATCCGCCTGGCCGCCGCTGATGCACGTCAGCGTCGGCTCCGCGAGCAGGCGCGCATCGCCATGGTTCACGAGCAGATTGATGACCGAGTCGACGACGCCCGTCATCGCGACATGAAGATCGTCCGTGCTGAAGGTCGGGCCGGCCGCGACGTCCGCCCAATCGATGCCGATGTCGCGCAACGCCGAACGCTTCACTTCGATGAGCTTCGCCTTGATCAGGATCGTCGCTTGCGCCTCGAGCGGCGCGGGCACGCGCTCGGGCTCGGGAATTCCCAGGACCTTCACCAGATAGGCGATCTGCGAGCCGTCGCGGCCCCAGATGCGCAAGTCGGTCACGCCCTCCTTCTTGCCCAGCACCAGAATCTCCTGCGTGTCATCGAACACGCGCACATCGATGACGGCACCGTCGCCCGCAGCGACGCGCTTCGGGCTCGGGTAGCGCATCAAGAGGCTTTGTCCTTCTGGCAGCGTGAGAACGCTGACGGGCGAGTTATCCGTCGCCCCGGCTGCGACCGCACGCTGCGGGCTGACGATCGCAACGAGCAGCGCGATCAAAAGCAGCAAGCGCGCGAAGTGCCTCCAAACTCGGTCGCAAACCGGCGGGTGAATATCGGCGTGCGCTCCCGTGCTGACTGTGCGACGACAAGCGGCGTACCTGCGCTCGCCCCTACAGCGCCGCACCGAAGCGAACCTCTTTGGCGCACGCGCGCGATGGCAGCGGACCTGCCCTCCGTGGCCGTGCGTCATGTGTTGGTCCCGCCGAGAATGATTTCGACGCGAGCCCGCGGCGCGTGCTTCGGAGCGCGACTGCCATTCAGCAGCATGGCCTTCGTGATGCGCTCGATCTGAATCGGCGCGTCATCCTTCGGCTGCCGCAGCGTGATCGTGATCTTGCCTGCGTCCTGTGCGTGCGCGATCTTCGCGGCGTTCTCGGGCGTCAGGGAAACTGTAATCGTGCTGTAGCTGCTGCTCCCTCGCCGCTCGTCGAGGTAGCTCGCATTTGTCATGGTGCGTACGCCGGTCGCGATCACCGGCACATTCGTCAGGAGCGGCACCGTGACGCTCTCGTTGTTCGCGGTCGTCGTGAAGAAGATATCGATGTGATCGCCGGGCGCCAGCATGCCCGCGATCGACGACTCATCATCGACGGGGAACGTCAATGCGCGCATGCCCTCGCGCAACTGCGTCGAGAAGCCCGCGCCGATCTCTTGCGCCAGATGCGACAGCAAGATCGGCTCGCCGCTGCGCACGCCGTGCGAAAGCACGCGGCCCGCAGCCGTACTCCAGGCGTCTGCCGGAATGGCATCGGAATGCAGAAAGGCGCGCGGCACTTCGCGCAGCGCGACCGTCTCACCCGAAAGGAACGTACCCGGGCGCAAATCGGCGTTGGCGACGACGACTCTCGACGGTGCATATTGCGCATCGATCTCGGCGCGCCGCTGCCGCACGCTGCGATCGATGTAATCGTTGGAAAAATACGCAGCTGCCGCGCCGGCGCCGAGCGCCCCTGTCACCATCAGCACGGTGACGATCGTGCCTTTCATCGTTCCTCCTCCTTGAGGATGTTGCGTCCGCCGGGCCCTGCGTCCTTGCCGCCCGGCGCATTGCCATCAGTACGGAATCATCAATGCCCAAGTGAACTTGTCGTGATGCTCCTGAATCAGCGCGAGCACGGCTTCGGCGCCGCGCCACACGATCATCAAGCCGGCAAGTACGGAAAGATATTCGCTGGCACCCCAACCGCGTTGTCGTGCCGCGGGCCGTGGTCCGATCGCAAGGCGCGTCCGGTTCATGCTTTTCTCCACACGACGAGAATCATTGTCCCGGTGCCGCGATCCGCGCGCCGCACGTTGATGAAGGCAAGCTCCGCCGCCTTCTGCGCTTCGATGACATGACCGCCGTCACGTTGTCGCGTAGGCTCGTCGCGCAACAGCTGCCAGTCCGCCTTCGCCAGCAGCGCGGCAGC
>Ga0164243_10012774_pt1 | contig 11862 bp, 11 predicted proteins | sample OricompcompostOP_FD_108781 | JGI IMG/M metagenome (GOLD analysis project Ga0164243, IMG submission 108781) | Organic Plus compost microbial communities from Emeryville, California, USA - Original compost - Organic plus compost (OP) | ecosystem: Engineered > Solid waste > Mixed feedstock >...
ATCAAGCCAACCAACAGCCTGGAAATGAAGTGTGGAAACAGCAGAAATCAAGCATCTTTTATATTTTACATGAAATATCGGGAGAGGAAAAGAAAAAGAGGTTCTGAGTCATTTTGCTACCATTATAAGATACGCGTTATGACCCGTCAATGAACTCTCTTCTTTTTTAAAAAGGTTTCAATAATAGATCATCCATGCACAAAGCTCCTTAACACCGTTCTTTCTTACCGGCAAAAAGAAAACTTGGCTCCGCTAAAAAAACTTCATTCAGCCGGGCCTTCATGCTGACCTAAAGCCAGTATAAAAAAGGGCGCTTCAACACAGGCGTCTCGCCATGTCAAAGTCACCCTTTCGCTTAATGACCAAAGTATTTGCGAATTTCTTGAAAGACATTTCCTGATAGAATTAACTTCCCGTACTCCTGAAGAACATGCTCGGTTAATCCGCTTTCCGAACCAAATTCAAGCATTTGGCTGATATCATTTTCGCATTCATAGTCGGTGGCATCTTTATCAAAGACAACATATAAATAATAATGGTCATTATAATGGTAAAGTTCCGTCTTAAGGATGGCATCTTCCATACGGAAGCTGAGGTCGATTAAGTCTTCAAAGTCGGAAAACTTAAGAAGGAAAGACAATTCCCCTTCTTCTTCATCCTCATCATCGTCATCCGTCGGTCCTACCAAGGTTTCGGTCTCCGGCATTAGTGAAATGTCTATATGTTTGTCCTTTGTGATCGGTAATTCCAGCTTCGTTCCATCCTTTGATATTTGGGCCTTTGTAACAGTGATTTCAAGACCTTTCTCAAGTGCTTGAACTTGAATCCAGAGAGGGCCCTCAATCGGGAATGACTCGAGATGGTGGGCCTCATCCATCATGTCCCAGAACAGTTCTTCGCCACGCTCTCGGTTATACCAGATTTCCTCACGGTCAAACCCTCGTTCTTCCATATCGACGTAACTAATAAAGAACTTCAGCGTGTGTTCATTGACCCGCTCGATATCCATTCGAATCTCTCCCTTCTTCATCACTCATAATTAGGGAGTCGCTTAGCCGACGATCGTCCCCTTATTCAATACTTCCTTCGATGTGAATCAACCCTTTAAGAGGTGCTAGGGGCCGGCCGCCGTTGACAGGAAGTAAGCTATACCCTCTTACTTATACACCTATAAGAAATAAATTTCTTTGGTCTTACCTCTATTGTATGACATCTTCGGCGTAAAAGAAATAAAAAAACACACAAATTTCAATATATCCGTTAAAGCCTATCTCTCTTACCTTGAAATGGGACATATTTCGGACAAGTTTCCGCATAAGTTTAGTTTAGGCAACATGAAGGAAAAGTTAAAAACTAATTTTTTGTTTCACATGGGGAGTGTCCATATGGTCATTAACGAAGAAATCATCTTGTCGGTGATTAACATCATCCTTATTGATCTGGTGCTTGGAGGAGATAACGCTGTCGTCATCGCGATGGCTTGCCGAAAACTACCACAAAAAAGCCGAAATAAAGCGATCATCACTGGTACTTTTTTGGCGGTTTTAGTCCGGCTCGTGTTGACGGCCATGGTGTTATCATTACTTGCGATCCCTTATCTTTTATTTGTCGGCGGTTGTTTTCTCGTTTATATTGCTTTTAAGCTCATAAGCGATAAACATGAAGACCCAAACATTAAAGCAAGTACAAGCTTTTTCACCGCCGTACGGACCATTGTGATGGCTGACCTGGTCATGGGTTTGGATAATATTTTGGGGATTGCCGGTGCCGCAAAAGGCAATCTTTTATTGGTTGTCATCGGGCTGTCCATTTCCGTTCCCATCATTGTTTGGGGAAGCAAGCTCATCTTAACAGCGATGGACCATATCCCCGGGTTGATCTATCTTGGTTCTGCAGTTTTGGCTTATACCGCTTCGGGGATGATCACAGGGGAGCCGAGCTTCCACGACTTTTTTGCGGAACACCCTTCCTTTAAAACCATGGTCACGACGCTTATTATGACGGGGGTTCTCTTTCTGGGCTGGGTTTTTAATCACAGCGAATCAAGCCGTAAAGTATAATAACCAATGAACCGAGAGCCTCTGGTCAGCATCCCAAAAAGGAACAAAAAGAAAACTTGTGTGTGAAGCCAGAGCCTTCGTTGCCCCTATACTAGCCTAGAAATCTTCGTACATACTTGCCAGTATAAGCAAAAAACGCCTTAAAAGGCGTTTTAATGAAAACGCATGGAATTTTTTAATTGACCATGCGTTGAATTTCATGCAATTGGAAAGTCCGAACTTTTCTCGGCAGAAAACGGCGGATCTCATCATCGTTATAACCCACTTGAAGCCGCTTTTCATCAATAAGAATAGGCCGCCTTAAGAGTCCGGGATTTGATTGAATCAACTGATATAAATCTCGGAGCGGCATGCTATCCAATTGAACATTTAATTCTTGAAAGGCTTTGGAACGCGTTGAAATAATTTCATCGGTACCGTCTTCCGTCATTCGCAGAATTTCCTTAATTTCTTCTATAGTTAGTGGTTCTGAGAAAATATTGCGTTCCCTAAATGGGATATGGTGTTCTTCCAACCATGCTTTGGCTTTGCGGCACGAAGTACAGCTTGGAGATGTATATAGGGTAACCAAGACAAACCCTCCTTAAAGGACTGTCATTCAAATTCTACTGAGAATCCCTTTCATTATTATATTATAATATTTCTAATTTGACTAGCCCTCAAATTAATTCTCGATAAAAATTTTTGGACAAACGGGGTCCTTATCCTTTATAATATTGTGACACGCCTTACAGTATAAAGAAAAGTTATCTCCGCCAAAGAAAAGACGCCCTTATGCTAACCTATATTAGGCAAGCCTTATTGGTGAAAGTAATGCACCCTTAGCCTGAAAAAGTTTAAACGCTATAAGCATCACAAGAAAAGTGCCTTGCCGGTCGGCAAGGCATTCTATGCGGACTGTTTCGTATTGGATGCAGTGCCTTGTTGTTTGGGCTGCAAGTTTCCAAGACGTTCTTTCAACCATTGCTTGAGTGCGCCGCGCATTTTGCGTTTCGACCCTTTTGGTTTCAACTGTAACGCCTCCTTGCCTGCAAAAGAATTGGACAAAATAAACCGTTATGGTCCTGGTTGATTGATGTCCTCAAGTATATTGTCATCCTGGCCATCCCGAATTGTCAAGACCTCATCAGCATCTTGATAGCTTTTTCCGTAAAATTCCTTGTCCTTATAAGTGTGTATTTCTTCATACGTCCTTTTCATTTTTTTCAAGATGCTTTCTTCCGTCTCTTCTTCAGGTGACCAGTATAAAATTTCCATGGGATTGACTTTGTTTGTCGCAAGGCTTTTCCTTCTGTAACCGATGGATGAAGCGTGTTGAAATCCTTCACGCTTGTAAAATCTTAAACGTTTCTTTGTGTCACTGTCTGTATAATCAAGAGGCTCCACTTCCAAGATAATGGGTTTTCCTTTAGCTTTTAACTTTTCGATCAGTTTATGCCCAATGCCTTGCCCTCTTGACTCCGCAGATACCCATAGATAATCAATAAAAATGAAATCATTGGTTTCCGCATACATCAATACATGATGCGGTCCTTCATCTTTATGGTAGAGTTCTGGTTTTTCTTTCAACAAATGTTCCATATGCTCTTTCGATTTCATCTCTTCGACTGGGAAATATTGATTAAGCTTCTCGTACCAGTTCATCTTAACCCTCACTTTTAGTATATGTTTTAACATCCAATATAGACATACCCAAACTTTAAAGGCTTTAATCATTCTTTTTGGTAGAGGAGATTTTTGATCCGCTGTAACAGCTTATTTATGGTAAAATGAGGGTAAAGTGCATAGAGAGGATAAGAAACCGTGCTCCGAATCATTGTTGCCATTCTTACTTTTATACTATTACTCTTTATTCTTTTACAAACATGGATCGATGGAATCCCTATGATCATTCCTAAAATCCTCATATGGCCAACCATTCTGTTATTCATCATTCATCTCGCCTTTAAAAATAAAAAACGACACAATAAAAATAAAACAGACTGACCCACATCCTCAGAAGGCGTCCTTTAAATCACTGTTTGTTCGCATCATCACACTGAGACAAATAAACGCTTAAAATTTTCATCTCCCTCATCCATTATTGAAAACCAGGCTCTGCCCAACCTTTTAGGTAAAGGCAGAGCCTATGTAAGCCTTATATCAGCGGGAAATGCTAATGTTTTTTTACTTAAACATAAAGGCCCTCCATCACGGAAGGCCTTTTTTTATCTATTAAAGTTTCCTTTATATTCATCGTCATAGAGGTGACATGCCACCCAATGGTCTTTCCGCTGCTCGGTCCAACGCGGTGTGACTTGAGCACACACTTCGGTTGCGAATGGACAACGCGTGCGGAAACGGCATCCGCTTGGCGGATTAACCGGGCTTGGCACATCGCCTTCGAGAATAATGCGCTCACGTGTGCGTTCGTAATCGGGATCTGGCACCGGAATGGCGGATAGAAGCGCCTGTGTGTAAGGATGAAGCGGATTATCATAAAGTTCATCACTTTCGGCAACTTCTGTCATTTTGCCAAGGTACATGACGCCAACTCTGTCGCTAATGTGCTTCACCATTGAAAGGTCGTGAGCAATAAACAGGTAGGTTAAACCGCGTTCTCTTTGCAATTTTTCCAACAAGTTTACAACTTGTGCCTGAATAGATACATCCAAAGCGGAAATAGGTTCGTCACAAATAATAAATTCCGGATCGACAGCCAGCGCTCTCGCAATACCTATTCTTTGTCTTTGTCCTCCACTGAACTCATGAGGATAGCGGTTGGCATGTTCGCGGTTCAAACCGACGGTTTCTAACAAATGATATACTCTTTCATCGCGTTCTTTTTTGCTTTTTGCTAAGTTATGAACATCGATACCTTCGGCGATGATATCCTTTACAGTCATCCTAGGATTCAATGACGCATAAGGATCTTGAAAAATCATTTGCACTTTTTTATTTAAATCTTTTAATTCTGCACGCGACTTTTTAGCGTGGACATTCACACCGTCTATTAAAACTTCACCTGCTGTGGCGTCGTATAAACGGATGATTGTCCGTCCGGTTGTGGACTTTCCGCAACCGGATTCACCAACAAGGCCGAATGTTTCCCCTTTATAGATATAAAAACTAACATCATCTACTGCCCTTAAATAGGCATTTCGCCCTACTTTAAAATGCTTTTTTAAATTATTGACTTCAACATATTTTTGACGTTCGTTCTTTTGAGTTGTCAACGGGTACGCCCCCCTACCCCAATAGTCTCTGGCGGCTCAACTTTAGGTGCACGTTCATCTTGTAGCCAGCATGCGACTTGTTGTGTATCAGAAACATCAGAATAATCAGGCATAAATTCTGTACATACCTTCATTGCATGCGGACATCGGGCAGCAAATGGGCATCCTTTTGGTGGATTTGCCAAATCAGGAGGTGTCCCCGGAATGGCCAATAATTCACTTTGTCTAGTGTGAAGCTTTGGCATTGAGGATAACAGACCCCATGTATAAGGATGTTTTGGTCTATAAAAAATCTCATCAACTGTACCAGTTTCCACGATTTTTCCACCATACATAACCGCTACCCGGTGTGCCATATTCGCGACAACACCTAAATCGTGTGTAATCAATATAATTGCCGTATCCATTTTGGCTTGTAAATCCTTCATAAGGTCAAGAATTTGTGCTTGGATTGTTACATCCAAGGCGGTAGTCGGCTCGTCCGCTATTAACAATTTTGGGTTGCAAGCGAGCGCTATTGCGATAACAACTCTTTGTCTCATCCCGCCCGAGAATTCATGAGGATATTGTTTAACACGAACCTGTGGATTTGGAATACCTACTAAATCCAAAAGTTGGACGGCTCTTTTCCTAGCTTCGCTTTTGCTTAAACCTTGGTGTTTTCTTAAACCCTCAGCAATTTGCTTGCCAATCGTCATGGTCGGGTTTAGAGAAGTCATTGGATCTTGGAAGATCATAGAAATTTCATTACCACGGTATTTCTGCATTTTCCTTTCAGACAATTTCGTCAAATCAGTGCCTTCAAAGAGAATTTCTCCACCGGTAATCTTGCCCGGCGGATTAGGAATCAATCCCATGATAGCTTTCGATGTCACTGATTTTCCCGAACCCGATTCACCAACAATCGCAAGCGTTTCTCTTTTGTTCACAGTGAGATTTACGCCTCTCACCGCTTGTACGGTTGCTGCATAAGTTTTAAATGTTACTTGAAGGTCTTTGATCTCTAATAGCTTGTCCATATTTTTCCTCCCCTCTCACCGTGCTATTTACGCATCCTTGGATCAAAAGCATCGCGTAAACCATCAGCGAGTAAGTTAAAACTAATCATAAGAATACTGAGAATCAAAGCCGGGAAGAGGGCCATATATGGATAGATTTGCAGATTTTCAAATCCGGCTTGGTTCAGTGATCCAAGAGAAGCTGCCGGTGCGGGAATCCCTAATCCGATAAAACTTAAAAATGCTTCAAAGAAAATGGCACCGGGAATTGTGAACATCAATGTGATAATTATTTGGCCCAAGACATTAGGAATTAAATGTTTCCATATAATTCTCTGATCACTACTCCCGAGAGTTCGTGAAGCAAGAACAAATTCTTGATTTTTCAACTTAAGGACTTGTCCTCGTACGATCCGAGCCATTCCAATCCATCCGGATATAATAAGAGCCAGAATAATGGACGTCATGCCTCCGCCTAACCATAAAATAAACAATATAATCAGTACGAGATTAGGAATACCGGCTAAAATTTCAATCACACGTTGCATCACATTGTCAACTAAGCCGCCATAATATGCGGAAATACCGCCATATGCGACCCCGATTAAACAATCACCGATTGACGCGATTAAGGCGATTATGAGTGATATTCTTGTTCCTGCCCAGACGCGAACCCAGATATCACGACCAAGTTCATCCGTACCAAACCAGAAGTTTTGTTTGACACCATTCAGTTCATAAGTGTCCATCCCTGTAGAGTCTTTTCCATCAAAACCTAACCATTCCAAACCGGGAATCCGGGGATACAAGTTTTGTCTATTGACAACATCTTGATCATCAATCCCATATTTGCTTAGCATCGGCGCAACGATCGCCATAATAACAATTAACACAATAAAGAAAAGACCAACAACTGCTGCTTTGTTTTTTCTTAATCTAAGCCAGGCATCTTTCCAAAAACCGATGCTTGGAGCAGAAATCCGATCAGATTCATCAGCAGATATCTGAGCCGGTTGAAACATATCCAAGGTGATATTATCATTAACTACACTCATGATTTTCTGCCTCCTCCAAGACGTATTCTAGGATCGATGACACCATAAAGAATGTCGACGATTAAAATAACGACTAGGAATAAGATACTGAATAATAATGTTGTTCCCATAATCATTGGATAGTCACGTTTAGTGATTGAGTTAACAAACTGGTCACCGATACCTGGGATGGCAAAAATTTGTTCAATAACCAGCGATCCTGTCATGATTCCAACGACCATCGGTCCCAATATTGTGACGATCGGAATCATCGCATTTCTTACGGAATGCTTGAAGATGACGGAAGCCTTACTCAATCCTTTTGCAGTTGCCGTTACAATATAATCTTGGCCAAGGACATCAAGCATTTCCGTTCTCATAAAGCGGGCGATGCTTGCAATAACCCCAACCGCAAGCGAGAAAGCTGGCATGATATGAAATTTAAATCCACCCCAGAAGGCGATTGGTAACCATTCAAGCTTAACACCAATGTAGTATTGCAGGAGACCTGCAAATACGAAGGATGGTATAGATATGCCTAATACTGCGATAAACATCGCCAAATAATCAATATAGGTATTTCGTTTCAAAGCTGCTATGATACCGAGTAATAAACCCACAATAGTACCAAATACAACGGCCTCAAACCCTATTGTGGCTGAAGGCCCGATACGATGTACAATTAGGTCTGATACCGGTCGACCGTCATACGTAAATGAAACACCAAAGTCACCATGAAGCATGCCCCCAATGTAATGTATAAATTGTATTGGGATCGGGTCATCCAAATTGTATTCATGTTTCAGAATTTGGATTTGATCTGCTGTTAGCTTTTCTGAATTAAAAGGTGAACCAGGTAAAAGTTGCATTAGTAAAAACGTAAACGAAGCAATGATGAACAAAGTAATAATCAAGTATCCAATACGTCCTGCAATATACCTAGCCATTTCTGCCCTCCTATGAATCTATCTTCTATTCTGTAAATAATAGTTTACGTGAAATTTTAGTGGATTACAACCCTTACCAAAAATTATAAAAAATTATAAAAATGAGGGTATATGTCAGTAGTGACATGTACCCTCTTAAAATTCATCCACTTGTCTTAATGTTTCTTAACTGACATAAACTTGAAGCTATAGTCTGGTCCAAACGGATGTGATGCAAAGTTAACCAAGTATGGTTGAACAAGCGATGCACCGCCACTTTGGTACATTAAGCCTAAAGCAGCATCATCTTGGATGAGGATTTTTTCAGCTTGAAGCAAGAGTTGGTCACGGGCGGCAGGGTCATCAGCTTTTTCTCCTGCTTCTTTTATTAACTTGTCATATTCAGGATTACTGTAAGCCATTTGGTTATTACCATTACCCGTTGTAAACATATCTAAGAATGTCATCGGATCTTGGTAGTCGGGACCCCAACCAGCAGTAGCTATATCATATTTCAGGTTGTCCTCAAGATCGAGCATTACTTTAAATTCTTGTTGGTTAATTTTTAATTTCAAACCTGGCAAGTTCTTTTGAAGCTGGTTAGCAATGTAAGTAATGTTTTGTTTATAATCCGGGCCATCATAGGCAAGGATCTCCAACTCAACATTTTTAACACCGAGCTCATCTAAACCTTTTTGCCAGTATTCTTTAGCTTTTTCTAAATCGTAATTTTGTAGATCGCCATTAGCCTCACGGAAATCTTTCCCATCAGCGGTTTTTACAAAACCACCAGGAATAAGACCTGTTGCAACAACAGAACCGTTATTCAACAATTTATCAACATAAGCTTGACGGTCCCAGCCCATGGAAATGGCTTTTCTGATATTTGGATTTTTCAGATATTTGTTTTTCTCGTTAAACTTGAAGTAGTAAACGGATGTTCCGAGTTTCTTACGGAAGTCATCACGATCACTATATTTTGCCACCCAGTTTTTGGATAATCCAACAGCATCAATTTTTCCACCCATGTAAAGGTTAATACGAGCTTGCAAGTCTTTTACAACCTTTACATTGATTTGATCGATATGGACATTGTCCTTATCCCAGTAAGTCGGGTTCTTTTTGTAAACCCAGCCTTCATTGTGGTCCCAGCTGTCCAATACATATGGACCGTTGAATACACAATTTTCTACTTCCAATCCATAGTTTTTCCCTTGAGATTCAACAAACTTTTTATTTTGCGGGAAGAAGGTTGGGAATGCGAATAAGCTCTTATAGTAAGGAACTTCCTTCGTTAAAGTAACTTCCAATGTGTGATCATCAACGGCTTTAACACCGAGCTGATCCGGTGGCATTTTGCCATCAATAATCTCTTGTGCATTTTTTATACCAAGAGTTGGGAACAAATAGTTATAGGAAGCACCTTTAGTCTTTGGGTCAACGACTTTTTGCCAAGCATAGACGAAGTCGTTAGCGGTGACTGGATCACCATTACTCCATTTTGCATTTGGTTGGAGCTTAAATGTATAGACATAATCTGATCCTTGCTTTTCGATTTGTGGATCGCCAACCGCAAGAGCAGGTACAAGTTCATCTTTTTCATTCATAGTATATAAGCCTTCATATACTTGGTTAAAAACAATAAATGAAACTTGGTCATCGGCGATCGTTGTATTCATTGTCGGAATCTCTTCAGTTTCCGCAAGATTCATTACCTGCTTGTAATTATCGTTCGAACTCGTCTTAGTTTTATTGTCTTTTTTGTCCGAACTGCTGCCACCGCTGCTACATGCTGCCAAAACCAAGCTAAAAACAAGCAGCAAGGAGAGCAAAATTGACCATTTCGCCTTTCCTTTCATAAATCGAATGACCTCCCTAAATGTTATAAATTACAGGCTTTTAAATAATTATTATGAAATTTTCAAAGCCTTTAATGTTATTATACTAGTATAATTTCTTTTTTGCACTGTTTTTTTTTGCATTTATATAAAAAAAGTTGTAATTTTGGCCTTTCCTAATATAAAAATAGGTCTTTTTTACTATTACAAATTTAACATATCAAACAGGGGATATTGCCTTACCAGTGTAATTAAGAGATACTAAATATGAATAATCATTCTGTGATAGTTTTCAGATATATCACAACGGACGATTTGAGAGTTTTCATGATTTAGATTATAGTGACAGAGATATGAATCTGTTTTTATAGGTAAAATTGATGCTGGCATTTTTCATCAAATAACATACGCTTATATCGGGAAAACTTCTTTGTCTTGCCTAATTGTTTTAACTGGAGGTATTTGGAATAGATGAAGCACTTAAATTTAAGATGGATAATCATTGCACTAATTGGATCTATATTCTTGATTATCTTTTTTCAAGGATATTTATATAATAAAATTACGGTTGTAACGTTTATAAATGCTTTATTCTTATCAGGTCTTACCCTAATCATCCTCGGCGGAGCAATGTTTGTCTACCAAGGGGGTTTTTTTAAGGGTATCATCTATTCTTTCAAACGATTCTTCAAGTCATTCTCCTTGAAAAACAAATGGATAGCAGAAAATGAGTTTGACGATAAAGACGATGATGAAATATTAACCAGAGAATATAAAATAAGTTCGGCAACGTTATCAGTATTATTAGTTGGTATTTTGCTGTTCGTTATTTCTGTTCTGTTAGCGTTTTTATAATTAGTTAAAAGACAAGGGTGTCCCTCAGGAACACCCATATTTTTTACAATGTGTAAGGTCCTACCAAAAAGCCAATCATCAATACATCTGTTAACAAAAAGTATGAAATAAATTGAATATTCCCCCAGTCTTTATTTTTCACCCATTCGGTTAAAAACCATGCAAAGAGGGCAACGATAACAGGAATAACATAGGATGCTCCGGCAAAATGAAGATAGCCCGGACCGAATGTTTGCAGTTTGCCATTAAATAATCTTTGTATGAAGATTAATTGGGTAATGACGAAAAGAACAGCCGCCGTTACAGCAATCCACCGGGGGTTTCTTTCCATCAGTGTCATGTTACCCATGGATAAACCTATAATAAACAAACTTGCTGGAATAACCCATACGAGCGCATAGCCAAATATAAGAAGCGAAATGGCTAATTGTGTCAAAGAAGTACTCATGGCGTCGCTCCAATCCTCTTTTTTCAAATGAAGGCTTTTTTGTATGATGCTCTCATTTTGACTGCTTCCCTTTAATATATAGCTGTGGCCGTCAAATTCATTCCAAAGAACGGCATGGTTGTTCATCCATACAGGCTTGGAGGATGGATTTTTGGTGTTGCTGATTTTTTGTGCTTGCCATTGACCGTGACTCTGCCTTGCCAGATAAATATTTTGAGCTTCCTTGCCACCGTAAAACGGCCCTATGCCGGAAAACAGTAAAACAGGTTGATCATTGATCCAGTTAATTTGTAAATCGTTCATAGTCGAAAAAGTTAACCCCGTTTCATTATCCACGACATCCAATTTGACAGTTTTGCTATCGACCTTGTATTTCTTTAGATTAAATGAAACCAAATAGTTATTCCGATAAGTTCCTCCATGAGTGCTTCCAAATTGATAATAAGTAATTAACATTGTTTGATCATGTACGACAAAGTTAAAACCAT
>Ga0164243_10012775_pt1 | contig 11862 bp, 7 predicted proteins | sample OricompcompostOP_FD_108781 | JGI IMG/M metagenome (GOLD analysis project Ga0164243, IMG submission 108781) | Organic Plus compost microbial communities from Emeryville, California, USA - Original compost - Organic plus compost (OP) | ecosystem: Engineered > Solid waste > Mixed feedstock >...
GCCGGCGACCCCGCCGGCGTGCGCGGGCCGCGACGATGGAGCCGCGGTGGACGTGGGCGTAATCGAGGGGCGGAAGCCCAGGTTGAGGACGCATTGATGGCGAACTGGTTGTATCTGATCCCATTGCTACCGCTGGCGGCGTTTGTCATCAACGCCCTCTTCGGGCGCGCGGCCATTCGCGAGAAGGCGTACCTGGTCTCCATCCCGGCGGTCGCCGCCTCGTGGGTGCTGGCGTTGCTGGTGCTGCGCGAGGTCCACGCCGACGGCGAGGCGCTGCACCAGCGCCTCTTCACCTGGATTCCCTCCGGCGATTTCCACGTCGATGTCTCCCTCTACGCCGATCAGCTCACCGCGATCATGCTGGTGGTGGTGACGACGGTCGGCCTGCTGGTCCACATCTACTCGGTGGGGTACATGAATGGCGATGGCGGGTTCTACCGCTTCTTCGCCTACCTGCCGCTCTTCGTCTTCTCGATGCTGATGCTGGTGCTGGCCGATAACCTGCTCCTGCTCTTCGTCTTCTGGGAAGCGGTCGGGCTCTGCTCCTACCTCCTGATCGGCTACTACTTCCGCCGCCGCTCGGCGGGCAACGCCGCCAAGAAGGCCTTCATCGTCAACCGCGTCGGCGACCTCGGCTTCGGCCTCGGCGTGATCTTCCTCTTCTGGACGGTCGGCACCGTCAACTTCTACGGCGAGGATGGCATCTTCGCTCGGGTGCAGAACCACGCCGCGCTCGGCATCGCCGGCGGCACGCTCACGGTGATCGGCATCCTCCTCTTCATCGGGGCCTGCGGCAAGAGCGCGCAGTTCCCGCTGCACGTCTGGCTGCCGGACGCGATGGAGGGCCCGACGCCCGTCTCCGCCCTCATCCACGCCGCGACGATGGTGACGGCGGGCATCTACATGGTCGCCCGCACGCACGTCATCTACATGAGCTCCGAGACGGCGATGACCGTCGTGGCGATCATCGGCGGCTTCACGGCCTTCATGGCGGCCAGCATCGCCCTCACCCAGAACGACATCAAGCGGGTCGTCGCCTTCTCCACCCTCAGCCAGCTGGGGTACATGGCGCTCGCGCTGGGCACCGGGGCGTGGATTCCCGCCATCTTCCACCTGATGACGCACGCCTTCTTCAAGGCCCTGCTCTTCCTCGGCGCTGGCTCCGTCATCCACGGCATGCACGACGAGCAGGACATCCGCAAGATGGGCGGCCTGCGCAAGTACATGCCGCTCACCTTCTGGACCTTCCTCATCGGCTCGCTGGCGAACGCCGGCCTGGTGCCCTTCGCCGGCTTCTGGTCCAAGGATGAGATCATCGTCGGCTCCTGGGTGAGCGGGACGATGCACGGCAAGGTGCTGGCGATCGTCGCCCTGGCGGCGGCCTTCATGACCGCGCTCTACATGTTCCGCCTGGTCTTCATTGTCTTCTTCGGCAAGGAGCGGTTCGACACCGCCCACGTCCACCCGCACGAGTCCGGCGGCTGGATGGCGCTGCCGCTGGTGGTGCTGGCGATCCCGTCCATCGTCATCGGCTTCGTCGGCTTCCCGCCGGAGAAGGGGCCGTTCCAGAAGTTCCTGGAGCCGGTCTTCTATGGTGAGGGCGGCGAGGAGCACGCGGCAGCCACCCGGATTGCGTCCACCGAGCCGCAGCTCTACGTCCTGGCCGAGGATCACGCGACCGCCGAGGCGGCCGCCACCGATGACCACGCGGCCTCCACGGACGAGCACGCGACCACCGACGAGCATGGCGGTGAGGAGGGGCACGCGGTGAACGCCCTGGGCTATCCCACCGCGCCGCACCACGTGACCTCCGGCCAGACCTGGGCATTCGGCATCATCTCGAGCATCGTCGCCCTCTCGGGCATCGTCTTCGCCTGGCTGACCTACATCCGGGGCACGATCAGCGCGGAGGCGATGAGCCAGCGCTTCCCGTGGCTCTACGACTTCCTGCTCAACAAGTGGTACTGGGACGAGATCTACCAGGCCTGTATCGTGCAGCCGCTTTACGCATTCTCGCAGTTCCTGTGGCGGGTGGTGGACGTCAAGATCATCGACGGGACCGTGAACGGCGTGGCCGCCGGGATCGGGGCGATCAGCCAGCGGCTGCGCCACGTCCAGACCGGACTGGTCACGAACTACGCCTTCGCCATCGCGCTGGGGATGGTGCTGCTCATCGGGATCTACCTGGCCGGGTTCTCGAGCCTGTTCCGGTAGGGACTCATTCGCGCTTCACGGTGGCGCCGGCAACGATGCAGGCGCCTCACCCCATTGGTCCGGGATCACCGATCCCCTGAACCGCTCCGGAGGAGCTCGTGGACAGCTTTCCGATTCTCAGCCTGATTGCCTACGTCCCGGCGATTGGCGCGCTCGCCATCCTGCTGGCCCCCAAGGCTTCGCAGGAGGCGTCGCGCAAGATCGCCGTGGTGGCATCGGTCGTCAGCTTCCTGCTGTCGCTCGTGATCCTCTTCAGGCTGAAGCACAACGCCGACTTCCAGTTCACCGAACATCACGTGTGGCTGAAGGATCTCGGCATCAGCTACTTCATGGGGGTGGATGGCATCTCCACGCTCCTGATCGTGCTGACGACGTTGCTGACGCTGATCGCGATCATCTGGTCCTACGACACGATCAATGTCCGCCGCCGCGAGTACTACATCGCGATGCTGCTGCTCGAGACGGGCATGCTCGGCGTCTTCATGGCGCTCGATCTCTTCATCTTCTACATCTTCTGGGAGCTGATGCTGATCCCGATGGCGCTGCTCATCGGCATCTGGGGATCGAACAATCGCGTCTACGCCGCCATCAAGTTCTTCATCTACACGCTCTTCGGCTCGCTGCTGATGCTGGTCGGCATCGTGGCGACGTACCAGAGCTACTTTCAGCAGACGGGCGTCCGCACGCTGAACATCCTGGAGCTCCAGGCCGGTTCCTACAGCTCGACCTTCCAGTTCTGGGTCTTCGCCGCCTTCCTCGTTGCCTTCGCGGTGAAGGTGCCGATGTTCCCCTTCCACACCTGGCTTCCGGATGCCCATGTGCAGGCCCCGACGGCGGCCTCTGTCATCCTGGCCAGCGTGATGCTGAAGATGGGCGGCTACGGCATCCTGCGCTTCAACCTCCCGCTCTTCCCGGATGCTGCGAAGGACTGGACGCCGGTCATCGTCGGCCTCTCCGTCGTCGCCATCATCTACGGGGCGCTGGTGGCGCTCGTGCAGCCGGACATGAAGAAGCTGATCGCCTATTCGTCGGTCAGCCACATGGGGTTCGTCACCCTCGGCCTCTTCGTCGCCAACATGCAGGGCATGGACGGCGCGATGATGGTGATGCTGGCGCACGGCTTCAACACCGGCGGCCTCTTCCTCTGCGTCGGCGTCATCTACGAGCGGGCCCACACCCGCGAGATCTCGGCCTTCGGCGGCATCGCCTCCCGCATGCCGAAGTGGGCGGTCTACTTCTGCATCTTCATGTTCGCCAGCATCGGCCTGCCGGGAATGTCCGGCTTCATCGGCGAGTTCCTCGTCACGCTGGGCACCTGGCACTACAACAAGTGGGCCGCGGCGATCACCTTCTCCGTCGTCATCCTCGCCGCGTGGTACATGATGTGGATGTTCCAGCGGGTCGTCTTCGGGCGTGCCTCCGGCCAGGCGCCGGACCCGGCCGATGGCGCCCTGGAGCCCTACGAGCGGGAGCAGCTCGCCTCGATGGGTGGCGGACACGGCCATGACGATCATGGTCACGCGCACGGGGGCCTCGCCCCGGTGAGCGGTGGCGCCCACGGCGATGCCCACGGGCATGACGACCACGCTGCTGCGGATTCCGATTCGTATCCCACGCATCCGGGCCAGCTCGACAGCTCCCGCTGGCCGGACCTGACCCGCAAGGAAACCCTGACCCTGCTGCCGCTGGCGGTGCTGACCATCGTCTTCGGCATCTACCCGAAGCCGCTGCTGCAGATCGTGGAACCGAGCTTCCAGGCGATCCTGGACCACGCCCTGCGCGTGGTGGGGAACTAGTGATACGGGCATTGACGCCGCGCGGCGCAGGCGCGGCATCCGTAGGGGCCGGCCTCGTGCTGGCCCGGCGCGAGAATGGACCGGCACGAGGCCGGTCCCGACACATGAACGGGGCGGGCTGACGCGATGTCGTATGATCTGATCGTTCCGAATTTCGGGCTGGTGATGCCCCAGTTCGTCGTCTTCATCACGGCGATCGTGCTCTCGCTGGCGGATGCCTTCCTGCCGAAGCGGTTGCAGTTCTCGTGGCTGACGGCCATCTCGCTGATCGGCTACGGCCTCGGCATCGTGCTGCTGCTCGACCAGCGCGGCAAGGACGAGAGCACCTTCTACGGGCTCTTCCGCGCCGATGGCCTGACCGTCTTCCTGACGCTCGTCATCCTCATCGCCGCCATCCTGACCGTGCTCGTATCGGCGAACTACATCGAGGACCTCGAAGGCAAGATGCCGCTCGGCGAGTACTACACGCTGCTCGGCTTCGCGACCCTCGGCGCGCTGCTGACCGCCTCGGCGGGCGACCTGGTGATGATCTACGTCGGGATCGAGCTCTCCTCGCTCGCCGTCTACATCCTGACCGCCTTCGCCCGGCGGCGCGAGACTTCGCTGGAGGGCGCGCTCAAGTACTTCCTGCTCGGCATCTTCGCCAGCGCCATCCTGCTCTATGGCATGGCCTGGATCTACGGCAGCACCGGCTCCACCGACCTCGACGAGATCTCGCGCAATCTCCAGGCATTCATCTCCGGCCAGGACACCATCGACGCCTCGCTGGCGCTGGGGATGCTGCTGCTGATCGTCGGCCTCGGCTTCAAGATGGCCGCCGTGCCGTTCCACTTCTGGACGCCGGACGCCTACGACGGCGCCCCGACTCCGGTCTCGGCCTTCATGTCGGTGGTGCCGAAGGCGGCCGCGTTCGCCGCGGCGATCCGCCTGCTGGTGCAGGGGATGGCTCCGCTGCGCGATGACTGGATCACCCTGGTTGCCATCCTTGCCGTGATCACGATGGTCTTCGGCAACATCGTGGCGATTGCCCAGCGCAACGTGAAGCGCATGCTCGCCTACTCCTCGATCGCCCACACGGGGTACATCCTCGCCGGGTTCGCGGCTTACCGGGTGAGCGACACCTTCACCGGCAGCGAGACGGACAACCAGGCGATCTCGAGCGTCCTCTACTACCTGCTGGCCTACACCTTCATGAACATCGGTGCCTTCGCCGTGCTGGCCTGGATCCAGCATCGCGGGCGCGGCATGATGCTGGAGGACTTCAACGGCCTCGCGGCGCGGCATCCGCTGCCGGCGGCCGCGATGGCGGTCTTCCTCGTCTCGCTGATGGGAATCCCGCCGACGATCGGGTTCTACGCGAAGTACTACGTGATCGTGGCGCTGCTGAACAGCGACCTGCTCTGGCTGGCGATCGCGATCGTGGTGATGTCGGCCATCAGTGCCTTCTTCTACCTGCGGGTGGTGGCGGCGATGTACTTCAGCGAGTCCAGCGAGCCGGAAACGAACGAGTCCCGGACGCGGCTGCTGGATGTCGGCATCCTGGCGATGGTGGTCGGGGTGATCGTGCTGGGCCTCTTCTCCGGCTCGATCATCAACCTGGCGGGCGAGTGGTCCAGCGCCCTCACGCTCACCGCGCAGGTGCATCCGTAACCGTTGCCCCGAACGGACGAAGACCGCCCCGGACGAGCCTCGTTCGTCCGGGGCGGTCTTCTGCCGACCTGGTGGTTCGGCCGCCGGGTGCGGCCACGTCACCGGGGACGTTTGCCGCGCTCACCACGACGGAGGTGGGGACGTCTCGGAGTCGGCCGGGGCGGTGGGGCGGTCCGCTCAGCAGGCAGGCGGCGGCAGGGGCGTCAACGTGATCCCGGCCGGGCTCGTCGTGCCGGGCTGCATCCCGGCGAATGCGGGGTCGCGGGCGAAGACCAGGTAGAGCAGCGTCTCGTCGCCCATCCGCCCCTCCGCGATGGCGACACCGGGGTTCCGCGCCAGGATCGCGCAGGTCTCGCCGTGCCGCTCGGGCGAGAGGATCAGGAGCTGGCCGGACTGGATCGTGGGTGCGGGATGGCCACCGGTGTCGAAGGGCTCGTCGAACGCGGTGAGGTGGCCGTCCAGGCCGGGGGCCAGGAAGCGCCACGCCCCGGCGCCCGCATAGCTGATCTCCGGCCAGCCCGCCTGAAGGACCATCAGGTCGGGATCGGCCTCGTGCAGCCGCCAGCCGAGGTCGTACGAGCGGATGGCGTAGAGGTCCACGGGGAGGGTCGGTTGCACGACGAAGGTCTGGTAGGCGGCATCCGCCATCAGCCCCGCGCCGATGGCGACGCAGAGGGCGACGGCGAGACGGCGATCACGCGAGGAGGCGATCGCCCCCCGGATGGCACCGATCGCCACCACAATGCCCGTGCCGGCCGCCAGCGCCCACATCGGCATTACCGCGAAGAAGCGCTGGCTGCCCATCGACTCCGTCTGGGAGATGGGAAGGACGGTGACAGCCCACGCCAGCAGCAGCATCGCCGGGCGTTCGGGGCGCTCGCCGCGCGAGCGGAGCTGCACGACGAGCCACCCGATCCAGGTGACGGCCCCGATCGCGAGGAACGGGGCGATGGACCAGCCGAGGAAGGGCGGGGCCTGCCGGTAGAAGGACGCGGCATCCGACCCCTGTCGCGCGTAGAACGGGAAGAGCACCGCCCGGAACACGAGCTCGGCGCGCTCCGTCCAGCTCGGCTGGATCGACTGGGTGACGATGTTGGTGCGGCCCATGAACTGGTTGGGCTGCATCGTGAAGAAGGCCGCGGCCGGGGCCGCCGTGACGGCGAACCCGACGACGATCCAGATAGCGAGGCGGAGCGCATCGGCGATGCGGTCGCCCAGGCCGGGGCCAATCAGGATCACCGGCAGGCAGAGTGCAATGAAGACCAGGAAGACGCGACCGCCCCAGTAGCCATAGATGCCGAGCGCCGTGAAGACCCCGCAGAGGATCGCGTCGCGGCGGTGCCGCGTGTCCACCACCCGCGCGAGCGCCCAGAGCGCGAAGACCATCGAGAAGGCGTCCCACGAGTTGTTCATCGTGATCCGCGATCCCCAGATGTGGATGGACATGCAGGCCAGCACGGCCGCCCCGGCGATGCCGATGGCCGTTCCCAGCAGGCGGCGGCCAAGCAGGAAGACGCCGAAGACGGTCGCCACGCCGTAGAGCGCGCCGAAGAGGCGATAGGAGGCGACCTCGTCCGGGAAAGGGCGCGAGGTCCAGCCCCGGATCGCGGTCAGCAGGTCCATCGGCACCAGCCACATGTGCGTCTGGAAGGGGTTCGGGATGACGCCGTCGCGAAACTCACGGGCGGTGAGGGCGTGGAACCAGTCGTCGCCCGTGCTGACGGTGGAGAAGGCATTCGGCCGCCACAACCGCAACGCGAGCGCGACTGCCAGCACGGCGGTCATCGCGGCGATGGTGGGCCAGGGCCAGGCGGCGATCCGCTGCCGCGAGAGGGCCGGCCGGGGGCGGGGTGATCCCACGATCGCGATGAGGGCGAGCATCCCGAACGAGGCGAACCAGGCGATGGCGACATCCCACGCGGAATCGAAGAGCGTCTTCCCGTAGGCGAGGCGGTAGGTCGCCAGGGCGCCGCCGAGCGCCACCATGGCGAGGACGAAGACGAGGGTCTGCTCGCCGGTGAACTGCCAGCGCCTCGGGGCCGCCGGGGCGGGACGGGGCGTCGCGAGCCAGGCGGCCACCCCGACCGCCGAGGCCCCGATGGCGTAGGGCAGGACGCCGGACGCCAGCGCGCCGGTGTTCATGATCGCCTGGCCGGTGACGATGCCGATGATGCCGACGATCAGGGCCATTGCGGCGGTGGCGCGGCGTCCTGGCAGCCGGGATTGGCCGGGGGCGGGCGGCGTCGCTTCCGGGCGGATGAAGGCGATGGGTCTGGGGGCGGGTCGCTCCGGTGGCGACGCCGAAATGGGCGATTCGTCGGTGGTCGAAGCGGGCGTGGTCGTGGGCATGGCCGGGGCCGGTCTCCAGCAGCGACGCGGATGGGCGCACGAATGGCACGGTGATGAGTGACGATGTCCCAGCACCGTTATACGAGATCGGCGCACACCGGGCAATCGGCTGGTGACGCATGGATGTCAGATGGTGGGGCGGACGAGCAGGATGGCGGCCTGCCAGGCGGTGCGGTGGGTCGCCAGCGCCAGCGTCATCTCCTCGCTGGTGCAGCCCACCAGCCATTTCACCTCGGAATCGGCCTTGTGGGTGTCGACGGTGACGACCGCTCCGGTAACACGGAGACCGGGCAGGGAGCCCCGCCAGCAATCGACGCCGTCGCCATCGACGGCCCCGGTGCCGTCGAGATAACCATAGTCGAAGGGGTATGAGCCCGGGAAAGCGCGGATGAGCGCTCCCGCCGGGACGGTCGATCACGATGGGGTGGGCGGCGACCAGCCGGTCGGCCTGCTCCCAGAACCGGGCATCCTCGGTCATGTGGCGAATCCCTCTCGTATCGGGGCCTCGTTCCGGTGCATGCGTCAGGGACAGGCTGGCGGTGGGAGCGTGGCGAAGGTGCTGCCGGCGGGTGTCTCGTCGGTCCGGAGCGGAAACGCCTCGCCGTTGGTGGCGACGAGGTAGAGCAGCGTGCCGTAGCGGTCGTAGGCGGCGCCGAGGGAGGCGTGCGGGTTCGCGTTCGTGACAGCGCAGATCGTGTCGCGCTGGGACGGCCCGAGGACGAGAAGCTGCCCATCGGCGAGGCGGGGAGCGCCGAATGGGGGCTCGGTGGCCGAGAAGGGCGGCAGGTAGCGCACGTACGGCTCGCGTCCCGGCGCGAAGAATTGCAAGCCGCCGACGCGGTCGTACATGATCTCCGGCCAGCTCACGCCCAGGATCTTCGTCTCCTCCGGCGCGGATGCGAGCCGCCATCCCAGATCGTAGAAGCGGGACGACTCCTCGCCGCCCCACGATGTCCCCTCGCGGTCGTCGCTGACGTACCAGGACAGGTTCTGTGCCGCGATGGCGACCAGCAGTCCGGCGGTGGCCAGGCGCACCACCCATCGGTCGTGCTGGTGCATCAGCGCGGCAAGGCCCCGCGCCGTGAGGACGATGCCGGTGGCGATCGCCAGCGCCCAGACTGGGGTCGCGCCGAGGAAGCGTTGGGATTCCATGCCCTCCGACTGGCTGACCGGCACCGCGAACAGGAGCCAGCCGACCAGCATCCCGCCCGGACGCGCCGTCAGCCACGCCGGTTGCCGCCGCACGACGCGGAGGACGATCGCGACGAGCCACAGGCAGACGCCGATGCCGAAGAAGAGGCCGCCGATCGAGCCGAGGACGCTCACCTTCGGCGTGACGGCGCGGAAGAAGATGCCGGTCGGCTCCGTGAGCGGATAGGCGAGGCCCTCCAGCGCGCGCTGAAGGCGGTCCTCAAGCGAGGGATTGCGCCCGCTGACGGTATCGGTGACCGACTGGACGCGCCCGAAGAAGGTGTGCGGCTCGCTGCGGAAGTAGCCCAGGCCGGGGGCCGCCGCTGCAAGGAATCCGGCCAGCGTCCAGAGGCCCAGCCGGACAAGATCCCGCAGCGACCGCAGGAGGGGGCGGTGGACGAGAAGCCCCATCATGGTGATGGCAATGGCGAGGGGGATGATGCGCCCCCCGAAGTAGCCGTAGAGGCCCAGCCCCATGACGATGCCGCAGGCGATCGCGTCGCGCCGGTCGCGGGTCGCCATCGCCCGGTCGGCCAGCCAGAGGGCCAGCGGCAGGACGACAGCATCGGTGATGTTGTCGAGCGCGTTGCGGCTGGCCCAGATGTGGAGGGGCATCACGGCCAGGATGAACGCGCCAACGAGCCCGGTGACCGGATCGAGCACGCGCCGGCCGAGCAGGAAGGTGGCCACGACGCTCAGGATGCCAAGGAGGGCGCTGGCGACGCGATAGGACCAGAGGGCATCGGCGGGGAAGGGGCGGGAGATCTGGCCAACCAGCCAGTTCCAGAGCTCGATGTGCAGCAGGCCTTCATGCACCCGGAAGGGGTTCACCGAGATGCCGTCGCGGAAGGAGCGGGCATAGACGGCGTACATCATCTCGTCGCTGTGGTTGACGATGGGGAAGCGGCCCAGGAGGAGCAGGCGCGTCGCGATGGCCAGCCCGAGGACGGCGATGCCGCCCAGCAGCCACGGCGTCGGGAGGGCGCGAAGGGCGGCCAGCGCTCGCCTGGCGGCCTCGCGGGATGGTCGTGGGGTCCGGCCGGCCAGCGCGACCGTCAGCAGGAGGAGGAGCGAGGCACCCAGCAGGAAGAGGATGTCCGTGGCGCTCTGGCCGATCGTGCGCTCGTAGGCGAGCCGGCCCGCCATCGCGGCAAGGACGAGCGCGACGGCGGTGATGGTCGCGGCGCCGGCCGCCGTGGCCGGTCCCAGGCCCCGCACGCGACCGGCGGGGCCGGAATGCGCCGCGATGGCCAGCAGCACGATGGCCATCGATCCGCCGAGGTACATCACCAGCGTGTCCTGCGTGTAGCCCTCCTGGAGGAACGACGGCACGCCGCGCAGGACCCCGATCAGCCCGAGCGCGCCGAGGATGAGGACGGCGAGGGTGGCGGCTCCCCGTGCAAGCCAGCTCGCCGGCGCGGCGGGTGTGGCTGTGGGCGCTGGCGGGGGGACCGGGCTGCCCGCCGCGCCGGCCGCGGCGGGGGTGAAGGCGATGCCCCGCGCCGGGGAAGGCGCGGGGGGATCGGCGGACGGGTGATCCGCCGGCGCACCAACGGATGCATCCCGGACGGCATCGGGGCTGTCCGGGATGCGCGGCGACGGCGGGATGGAGACGGACGCCATAGAGGGATGCTCCGGAGCTGAACCGCGCTGCCGAGGCCGCGATTCATCTGGAAAGGGCATGCGAACGCACGCCAACCGAACGGTGCTGGGCGATTCCCGCTACGATCATACCTATCCGTGTGCTGCGCGGCAATCCGCGTCGCCCCGGCTCGCAGGGCGAGGGACGGCTTCGGGCTCAGTCCGGGAGGAAGATGAAGTTGTTCACGTAGCGATCGGAGAGGACATCGCCGGCGACGGCCGTCTGGTGGCGGGCGACGTCGAAGGCCGAGATGGGCCGCCGGTAGCGGCCATCCTCCAGGAACTCGCCGTGATAGCCACGGCCGGCGATCCACGCGAAGACATCCTGCGCCGTCCGCTCGCCGCCGAGGTCGTCGTTGATCTCGATCAGGATCGCCGGCCTGTGCGTCCGGATCGTGCCTTCCGCCCCCGCGAGCACCGGCAGCTCGTGCCCTTCGACGTCGATCTTGAGGAAGCTCACCGGCTTCGCGTAAACGGACATCACCTCGTCCAGCGTGCGCACGGGAACCTCGCGCTCCTCGATCGCGGTGACCTCACTGGCCTGGACGGTCGATTCCAGGCTGGAAAGCGCCGTCTTCTCGTAGCCATGCAGCTTCGGGATGTGCATCGTCGCGGTGCCGCTGCGGTCGGAGAGCGCCGCCTGCACGACATCGATCGGCAGCCGGAGCTGGGCGGCCGCCCGCCGCAGCATCGCCGCGTCCTCCGCGATCGGCTCGACGCTCACGACCGTGCCCTGCCTGCCGACCAGCCGGGCCAGTGCGAGGCTGTAGGTGCCGAAGTGGGCGCCGATGTCGACCGCGATCGTTCCCTCGCGCACCAGGCGGGGGAGCTCCCGCAATTCCGGTTCGCCGAGCACCCGGTGCAGCTGCGCGTTGCTCCAGAGGGCGATCCCTGGCGGCAACTTCCGCATCGGGCCGCGTTCGGCCCGGACGATCAAGGCTTCCAGGTTCATCGGACATCCTTCCGTGGGTGGGGCGTGGCCCTATCCGACCGGTGTCATGGTTGGAGTTGGCGTCGTGGA
>Ga0164243_10012776_pt1 | contig 11861 bp, 7 predicted proteins | sample OricompcompostOP_FD_108781 | JGI IMG/M metagenome (GOLD analysis project Ga0164243, IMG submission 108781) | Organic Plus compost microbial communities from Emeryville, California, USA - Original compost - Organic plus compost (OP) | ecosystem: Engineered > Solid waste > Mixed feedstock >...
CCAGCAGCCCGTTCAGCGTCTCCTCGACGCTCGAACGAACCACTTCATCGACATGCCCCTTCAGCTTCGCTTCGTCAACGCGCAGCGCGCCCAGCGCCGCCGGTGTATCGTTCCCCATTGGTGACCTCCCTTGGTCTGGTTCTTTGGTGTGTGGTAGCTCCAATTGAACCAGACCGAGGCCACCGCCTCGAAAATGTGCGAAAACTACGTTACGTCATCAACTGCGGTGACAATCGCTGCAGCTAATCGTTAACCGCCACATGCATCCGCGAAGCTCTCATTTCCCGGGTAGCGGCCGCGACGCTAGCCCTGCAGCGGAAGTGTTGAGCACGAAAGAAGATCCGCAGTGCTTGCCCGCCCCAACCAACTATCAGCCACGCGAACGCGCACCGGGGTCTACAGGAAGCAATTTGCCCCTCGCCTCGACCCAGCTGCCTGAATGTCTAACTGTCGCAGTGTGTCGCAGAAGATCCCGCGATCATGTGTTTCAACAGCTGCACTGCGCTTTTCGGATAGTCATCATCCGCGGCAATGCGCTCAATCCGCCGCACGAGGATCCGTTGCAGCGGATGTACCAGAGTGACGGCCTCGTTGCGAGCCATCTGCGCAAATCGCTCCGCCTCGACAAGACCGAACTTCAGAGCGATTGTTTCGATCTCATCAGGCCAAGGAAGCGCCGCGGCACCCGGAGCTCCGGTAAGCACCAAACTTGGCAGCGGAGAACGCCTTGCTGTGGACAGCGCCCTTTGAGTGATAAGGGTTAGAAGGTCTGGGCCATACAGAGACATATCGGACAGATTCGCGTGTCGAAGCAAAAGAACGTCGCAGTCGGATCCATTTAGCCAGTCCTCCTGGAGTGCGCGAGCAGTCATGCCAACCGATATATCCAGAATCCGCGTAGATTTCTTCGAAATTGCTGCCGCGATTCGGGTCCCCAGCTCCCCTGCCCCCGCTCCTTGGACCACGATCGCAACTCCGGTGCGCGCGCACAGTTTTAGTGCCTCCGCCACGTTCTCCGAAATCAGCCCCTGAAGGCCGAATGCGGCGAGAACGTCGTGCAGAGGCTCGTGTGACGCGGGCGATATGCACGGAGTTAAACGAAAAGGCTGTTCTTCCTGGCGAGCGGCGTTCTCATCTGATTCTGCTGCAGCGCCGGGCAACACCGCCGCGAGCAGGGAAAGTTCGCCTAGGGTCTCGATTTCGCGCTTGGTCGCTGCGGTGAAGGCTTTTCGAACCGCCGCCTTGATGGCCCGTGCCTTCTCCTCTCGCTCCATCTCAAGCTTTTTGATCGCACCCTCGATGTCACGACGCTCCCGTCTCAAACTCTCGATCTTCTGGATTTCGGCGGCCTTCTCAGCGAGCCGCTGTGCAATCGCCGCTTCTGCCTGCCTTTCTATATCCTCTTTAATCTGCGGAACTTGCAGTAGCTCGTCGATCAACTCCCTGTAGTCTTTGTGGCCCCGATCAATTGAAGCCAAGTTCTCCAGCAGCCGCTTGCGCGTCAACTCGGAACTGGGGAAGTTCGGATCACCAAGTAACTTGAGGAGGGCTTCTCGTTGAGATTTCGTGAGCCCTAGCTCCTTTCTGTCGCTCGCCGCCTTCAGCAGCCGTCGCGCTACCGTTGAAAGCGGCGCGCAATCCAATACGGTCTCCGCTGGCGGCAACGGTCCTAGAACGTACGTGCCACTGGAAAGCTCATATCCATCCAAGTGTGACCAAGCATCAAGTTGCCAGTCGTAATCGGGCCGCGTGACTCTATTGAGCGCAATACCTTGCGTGGCCACGCAGAGATTGTCCGCCGTCACAAAAATGGCCCGCCCAAGGGGCGACGCGTTGGCGTGCTCAGTAATGAAATTCCTGATGAGATGTCCTTCGCTTGATGGAAATGGAACATGCACGATCGGGATGAGGTCAGGCAGCACGTCGATAACGCGTACTTTGGCCCGGTAGTCGCTCTGCATCCTTTCGACTTGGTAAAGGCGAGCTTCGCCCACCGGCGGTTCAGGCAATCCTCGGTCCTTGTGGATGACTACCTCACCTTCGCTCGGAATAGCGCGCGGCATATCGCCTCGCGGCAGAGTAAACAGGCCACTTTTGTCAAGAAATGCCTCGACTCTAGCGAACCACGGAACATGTTCAGCGTCCCGAGCCCACATCCTAGTGGCAATCACCGCGAAATCGGTGTAATCGATGGCCCCATCGTAGTTGCGAATCGGAACTTCGTGGACCCGAATACCGGGCACGCCTGCGATTCTCTCGCCGCCTGGTTCTTCTGCCAGGCGCCTTTCGAGCTCACGCTCGAAGGCTTCTAGCGCAAACTCATCGCTGTCCCCCAGAAGCCCCTTATCGCGCCGGTTCAAGGCAGAAAGTAGTCTTGCCGCCGTGCGCAGGACCGGGTGCGTAAGTTCTGTCTCCGATGTACCGCCCGCGCAGTACGCAAGAAACGCGAGCCAATCGTCCGTTTGCGGCCTAGGTATTGAGGGCTGATTGCGTGAGGCGGCTAGTATCGGCGTCCGCAGGAATGCTACGAGTTCGTCCGGGGGCGGATCGCGGTACAGAAGCAATAGCGCACTTCTGTCCAGCAAGGCTCGTTCCTCATTCGAGAATTCGACTCCCAGCTCCTCGACGGCCCTGTAGCGCGCGACGACTTGCCGCGGTTCAAGAAGCACCTCATGTGACTTCTTATAGAGCCAATTCCTGAAAACTCCATGCGCGTCGGCAGAGAACCGCTTCACCGCGGCACGCAGATCGGCGGGCAAATTCTGGACACGCTGCCCCGCGATTATGAGCAGATTCCTTTGACTTGTGAAAAACTCACGCAGCTCGTGCTCCGATATTCCCGCCCTTATCAAGTATTCGAAGCGTTGCGCATCTATGTCATGCGGAATCATGAGAGTTCCCTCAGAACGCGTGCAAGCGCTCGCACTTGAGCAGCCAGAGACAACGGCCAACTGAGCCGCGAGAGTTGCCGGAGCAAAGGGTGGTGCTGTGCAAACAGAGAGGATGCGTGGAGTCTTAGTCGGTCCGTATCGTTAGATACCGTGCCAACACTAAGCAGCCAGCGAACCAAAGCCTCATATTCTTGCGGGATCTGCAGGTCAGCCCTTGCAGTTACCGATGGCGTTTCTGGCCAAGACGCCCACCCGAGTTTGTCGGCGTCGATCCGCGAGCCCGGCCGAATGTTGAAGCTGAGCACGCAGCTTCCGGGCTCAGTTTGATCGCCGTTCAGACGGAGTACGCGCCCTATTGACTGGCCGTTCCAGCGCAATTCACCGGTAAGCGAGCTCTGGCCGGCTGCTCTGATTGCATCAACGTGACTTTGAAGCTCGACTAGATCAAGTATCCTGCTGTCAGAGATCTTGCAGATCACACTCAAAGCGGGGGACGGCGCAATGGGAACCACGCGAATCGAAGCCACTATCACCTGGTTGACCTCGACGTCCCACTCACCCGCCTCAACCGCTTCCCAAACGAACTCGCTCACATCGGATACGTCGATTGCGACGCGTCCAGTACTGGACGCCAGAACACGAAGATCGATCTCCCGGTCCGCCCGCCAACAGAGTGGACCGTCAGTTACGGCAAAAACAGACGTCCCGTCTGGCAGAACTTGGCGCGGCCATGGAGATGCTATCCAAACCGCTGGTCTCCGTGGGCGCACCCGCCGGTGAAGCCACTGTGAGATTGTGGCGATTTCTTCCGCACTCGCTTCATCTGGGAGCGTCACAAGATACACGCGCCATCCGTACGCTTCGCAACACCGTTCGACACCAACGCGAGACAGAGCTGGATCGTCCAATGTCAAAGGCGAGCGGCGGACCCACCAGAACGCATCGCCTAAACCAATTGAATCACTGACCTCGATGCGCCGACCGGTTGCTGTCGATGCATAAAAGAGATTCCGCTCGATCTCAAGCGACTGGTAACCAAGCGTCAATTGTGACTGATACGTCTCAGGCACGTCACCAATAGCCTCAAGTTTCCACTGAGTGTCTTGGAGGCTAAACGACACACGCATACCGCGTGCAAGGTGAGCATGCCTGACCGCACGCGTAACAGACCTAGCTACAAATCGAATACTTCCCGACCAAGCAGGATCTCTCGCGGGCGGAAGCCAGATCGAAAACTCCGGACCGTCTGGAGTAACGTCGAACGCGAGATAAGAACGCGCGGCGGCATTCCCGCTCATGCCTTGATGTGTACGGCGCGATGCCGCTCCGTACCGAACCACCGTCGGAAAATACTGCTCGCAATCCGGACGTGCTCGGCCACGGTGATGCGCGAAATGAACTGTCTCAGCTCGAACAACATGAACGGGCGCGTCACAACAGGGGCAGACATACCTGTGCTCCGGCCGAGCGTCCGTTGCAGAGACAAGTTCGTGTGATGAGGGCTCGATCGCGCTACGCACTCGCCGCCCTTCCGGATACAGCGGATGGAGCCTGACCCAATACTCGCGCCATAGTGCCTTCGCGCGTGACGAGGCGATACGCAGAGTTACGTTCGGAGCGCGGCTTGAGCCATCGTTTGATCGCAAGGGCCGTCACCTCACTCGCGCTGAGCAAGGAATCGTATTTCGGGCGCTTGCGTTTTCCCCGCAGAATCTCCAGTGCATTATCAGCGAGGCACGATATAAAAACTTCGCGGGACAAGCCGTGGCGAAGCAGCTTTGGATCCATCCCAAGTAATCGAAGCGCTTGCCTGATTGTACGCAAGCGCCAATTCGGTCCATCGCCATACTGATGACTATCGGCATACTTGTGCTTGCGGACCTTCAGGTACGCTCGCATGTCTTCGAACAACGCCTGCGGGAAGTGAAAGTGACCAAAACCACTGGTGAACCCGAGTGATCTAAGGTACGTCACGCCTGCCAAACGGAGTCGGTTATATACCGATGAACGGCCGAGAGCGGACGTCGTAGTAATGGCTACCAGATGCGCGTTCTTGGCGTCTCCCGAAATGATCCCTGTTGTTCGCCCATAACGCTCGCGAAAGTCGCGTGCAACTTCTTTCGTTCGCATTAGCGCGGCAACGAGCTTCCCTCCGAGAATATCGTTAAATGGCGGTACCGCGCCAATGACATACCCATCGAGCAGATGCACTAAACGCTTGCCACGATCTTCCGCGCTCCAGCCTATCCACTCGTCGCGCGCGCGAAGATTAAAGACGGGATCGCCCAACGCAAACAGGCCTACGAGCTTTCCGGAGTGCTCGTCCCAGACAAGGTAACGCATACGACGGCCGAAGCCATAGGAGACCGGAATACTCCAAAGCAATGAGGCGAATCGAAACAGGTCAGACTGCCAGCATTGCTGATCAATCAGCTCCAGCCGAACATTCAGGCGGTCAACATCGATCTCGTTGCCATTGGCAAAGTATTCGATAAGACTCTTGGATTTCTGCGCCAAGAATTCCTGCTCTTGTATGAGACGCTCACTGCGCTGTGGCGCGTGCAGCTCGCGGTATGCGTCCTTGTCAAGACTCGGAGGCACGAGGAGTCCCTCGGCGGTTTTTGAAAAACCGAGACACCGAAGGTGCTGCCTCACCCTGCGCCGTAGGCTCGCCTCCCGGGCCAATAGTGTAACGACTGATCTTGTACGTTTCGTCATCGCAACGGAATCTCAAGTAGACAAGACGGCAGATCCTTCTCGACTTCGAAATCGCTGAGACAAAGTGCACGACTCCACGAAGCAGGCACAGACGCAGGATCAAATAGTGCCGGACGGAGTGCTATGTCGACGAAATGTCCATTACGACAGATTCTGGCCCCGAATGTTTCTGAGGCAGCCACATGCCAACCCCCCAAGCGGAACATTGAAAGTAGCGGCCGTAGCCGATTGTGTTGAGCAGATGGGTCACAGATGGAAGGCGCTTCACCGTACTGTGCATAGCGAGCCAAGTCCAGAGCGAGCCGTCTGTCGAGTTCCGCGTGCGTCATGCGATTGGCATAGGTGCGAAGACAATGCGTGCACGAAGAATCACATTTGCATGCTGCCAGTCTTCGGATCGTAGCCGCAAAAATGCTGTCAAAATGGCGGCCGACCAAACGAGAGTATCCCGCACCGCCTGTTAACGTGTCGTAGACGTATAGGTCCACCACGGCATCGCCACCGAGCAGACTTCGGAGTCGATGACCACACTGCAGCTCGCGCTGGTCTATACCAAGCTCGCCCGCCGCCGTAATCGCGATCGCGTTGGCGAGCGAGTTGGCGGCCGCCTGCAGGGGAGCACGACATTTCGCGTCGCGCAGATTGGAGACAAATGGCGCCGTTAGCGGTATGTGTAGCAACGAGACGTCTGTCTTAAACTCGTAACCTAGGTAGACATTCACAGGCGTGCCGTTACATCGGCGGCTCCGTCCGGAGCCAGGGATGCCATAGCAGCGATCGTGAGCGCTCGGAAACGCGTTCCCTGGCATGGCGACAAGGCCGCAGTCCCGACAGACTTCAAAGCCGCTTGGTTCTCCGTCGACAACGATTCCTCGATTCACCACAACAAGCGGTACGTGACGCCCAAATCGTAGACGGGCCGTGGGACCAAAACCCCGGTCTTCGCCAAAAGCCCGATCACTCGAAGGAACGGGTAGCTGCGCTACTGTAGTGTCTGTGAATACCTGCTCGTCGTCTAACTCGTCGATCTCCTTGCCGCCTTCAGGCCATACGACCTGCGGCTGAATGACCGTGATTCGTCTCATAGGTGCTGCCTGACAGACCAGGCAGACCGCGTTTTCCTGCCGCTCCGTCGTCTCAGTGGTGTAAAGGCATGCGGAACACTGAAAATATTCGGCGGGCTTCGCGAACAATGCTTGAGCTCGTTTGATCTCGCCCTTCAACGTCGAGGCAGTGACGGCTCCGATTCTGTACATCTTCTTGTTTACGACGACGGTGCGACCCGGCGCGTACTCCGACAGCGCTATGATCGCGCTTTGCTGTGGTCGCTCACGTGTCTCCGCTGCTGGCGAGGGCTCTTCAATCTCCAAGGAGATGAGATCGCGCGGAAACGCGTACGCTGGCAGTACGCCGTGCGCGAACAGGAACTCGATCAGCTGCTCTTCGTCCCTGGGCACTCCGCGCTCGAAGGTCTTGCGCAAGTCTTTGAGCGTAGCAATCAAGCTCTCGGCACACTCTTCCGCGCTCAACCCGGCGGCTGGCGGCAACCACTCCGTAAGGCGGCGCCGTGTTTCGACCGACGACGAATCGCGCAACCACTCCGACAAGTGCGCAAGACTGCCTTCTGCCGTGCTAGTAAAGAAGCTTTCGGTCCTACCGAGCGTAGCGAAAATGCTCCCTTTGATGTCGCGAATCAGCGCGCTATTGAAGTATTCCTGGATCAGCTCGGCGAAAGCATGCCGAATAACGATCACCGGGTTGTTCACATCGAGACCTGCAGGTCGAGGCGACCCAGCAATGAGTTCCTCAGGATTCTCGAACAGGTGGGCATCGTGCGGGTTATGTTGCGCGTAGGTGATGACCGTGGAGACCGCACTGCCACGTCGACCGGCACGGCCTGCGCGTTGCTGATAGTTGTGTCTAGACGGTGGCATGTTCCGCAGCCCGACGCCTATCAACGATCCGATGTCGATACCGACCTCCATTGTCGTTGTGCAGCTCAGTACGTCGATTGCTCTTTCTTCTTCGAGGAGGATGTCTCGAAACCGTCGTTCGTACGACTCGGTTGTCGATTCGACATCGCCCATGTCTCGGTGGTTGAGCTGTGCGGTGTGCTCCTCGACGCTTAAAGTGAACGGCGCTTGGGCACCTTTGAGAACTCGTTCGACCGGCGCACGCCAGAACGCTTTCCGGGCCCTTAGATAGACGTCACCTTCTGGCGGCACAGCAACCAGCGATGCTTTCCCGCACCATGCGCATCTGCCGCGCCAAGTGATGGGAGCCAGATACGTACAAGACCTGCAGCGGTACCAGGCCTGGTCTAGTGCCGGCTCCAAGCAAAGGGATTGCTCGTCGAGCAGACGGAACTCACCCGTTTCTTCGGCTAGCGAAGTGAGGCGGCGGGCGAATGCACGGTCAACCTCATCCAGTATAGGAAGCTCTTGCTTCAGAAACTTCTTCTGGTCTCGATAGAACCCGGTTTTTGAACCGACCTGAGTAAGTGGGTATCCAGCTGCCCGCGCCCGCGCGGGCCTCTTTACTTTTGAGCCGTAAAGCGAGAAGTCCGCCAAGAGCTTGTCGATCCACAGTATCGAGAGTGACCGAATGTCATCAGCGGATAGTCCTCGTGGGACAAGTTCGCGTTCCAAGTCTCTTGTTGCGCCACGGCTCGGAGCGACAAACCCTAATCCCAGCGCGTACAGCGAATAATGACGATTGCCCAAGAGTCGCATCATCTCGACGCGAAACTGGCCAGGTGGATCTGGCACCCACGGCTCATCGTCGTCGAGAGCGCTCGCGAGATCTGACCCATAGCTCTCGCGAAAGCGCTGCTCATGCTCCCGCAACTTGAGAGCGTCCTCACCATCGAAGAATGTTAGGTGGTTATCAGTTGCAACGGCGACGAAGGCTGGGTAAATGCGTCCATCGCTAAGTTGTGGCTGTTTGCCAAGAGTTTGGAGCTTTCGTGCTGCGAGCAAGATGGTTTGCCGGAATGCGTCAAGCTCAAGCACGCGCGGTACATCGCGCGCCAAGCGGGCTGCTTTTTGTCGGCCATCAGAGAACAGAAGGCTTTTTCGTCCGCCATTGGGCGTCGACCATGACTGCGAACGTGAGAGTGGCTGCAGTCGCACTTGAGATGCGATGAGGTGGGCGAACGGCTCTTCACCCTTTGTGACTAAATCCATGATCTTCGGGCGATTCGCGTGCTGCCACACTCCGAGACAGACCGGACACTTGCGATCAAACGTGAGGACCGGCCGTCCTGCGACTGTCACCGCGCTGTTCCGCGGCCACTTCAAGTGAAGATAGTCAGTCGTGGATGCAGGCGGCGTCCGGTCAAGACGGCCGCTGGGTGTATGCAACCACACGTCATCTGATTCTCCCTGTTGGTCGCGATCGATCTCGACTAACAAATGAACCTCTTGCAGATGCCGTTCGCGCTCGATTACTCCGGTTGAGGGCTCATGCCAGAGGAATGTCCCCTCATCCTGCCGTACGTATCCTCGTAGATACGCTGCACCACAGTCGCGATGTGTGAGCAGTTCGTAGACCCGAGCGCCACAGTCGCAATGCAAGCGCGACGCTTCGTGCAGACGGCCAAGCAAGGTAGCCTTCGATACGTCTACTCGTCCCGGGCAATTGCAATTGGTACAGGCATACACACCCTCAAGCCCTCTGAACAAAAAGTGAGCGCGACTTGGGACGAGAACGCGCTTGTCCGTTTGTCGGCGAGCAAACGCCATAATTGCAAGCAAGCCGTCGAGTGCCCGCTGGGCATCGGCCGATTCGCCGAATAGGTCACTGGATAGCGCATCGAATGCGACGGGTCGTCCCATAATGCGCGCGGCGAGTTCCGTGTGCGGGCGGGAGTTTTCAAAGAGCCTGTAGCACTCGTCTTGCAATTCCGCGACGTTGTGAGTAGCGCGAGGGGCCGCACGTCCGAGACTCCGGGCCAGTTTTTCGACAGCAGCTGCAGCCGGAGCCAAATTGTGCTCTGCGCTGTGAAGTGCCCCAATATCCAACTCGACAAAAGCCTTGCGGTCTCTATCCGTCAAGCGTCCGGACGAATCAGGTCGCTCGAGTTCTCCAGTAACGATCACGAACGACCTGCCGCCTTCACTCGCACCCGTTAGCTGCGTGGCGAACTCACGGATCGTCCTTTCGTCCAGGCTCGCGCTGGTCAGTATGAACCGCACACGATCGCGCGGAACTCGCAGGCGGCTCCGAAGACGCCGCAAGAGTAGTGCGACCTCCGATCCTTGTGCTCCTTGATACAAATGCGCTTCATCCAAAACGATGATCAGGCTATTGTCTGGATGCTCAAGCCATACCCGCGTTTTATCGAAGATTGGCGCGTCAACCGGTCGAAGAAGCATGTACTCGAGCATCGAATAGTTGGTGACAAGTACGTCGGGTGGCCGCGCTTGCATCTCGTGTCGCGTGATGAGCTCGCAGTCCTCAGGGGCGGTTGTAAAGGATGAGAGGAACTTTTCGAGATTCTTTGCTGGCCATTTACCTTCGCGTTCGAGATCCGATCGGAGGTCTTTGTATTGCGCAAAAAACTTTTTGATCCACCCGCCGACATCCCGCCGTGTGCGTGCAGCATTCTCTTCGCCCGGATATGGAGTGCGGCTGGTGTAGAACCCGAAAGTTGCGGCGTAACCGTCGCGCCTGCGAAGCGCAGCAGCGACCTGCTTGGAGCCCAATAGCCGACGCAGGCGTGCGACCTGGTCGTTGACGAGTGCGTTCATCGGGTAGAGCAGGATCGCGCGCGCGGCCGGAAGGGTGTAGGAATCTGGCCGACGAGCCTTCTCCAGCGCGAGAGAGCCTACGATAGGCATCAGGAAGCTCTCAGTCTTTCCTGACCCTGTGCCTGTGGAAATTGCGAGCTCAGCAGGAGGTGGGTCGTTGCGGAAGAACGCTTCAAGGGCTTTCTCTTGATGTGCGTACGGTTTGGGGGGGATTCCAGTACGACCGTCGGCTGCCGCAGCGCTCAGGAGGGCGCGTACCTCAGCAGGTAGGCGCAGCTGCTCGTACGGCTTCCCCAACACATACGAAGGGGTCGCCTCAATGTAGGGTGGCTGATAGATGACCCCTGGCGTATCAAGAATACGCCTGCGCTCGGCGACAAGGTTTTCATCCCAGATGTGGTACTGCGCCTCGAGGTACTGCTTCAATGTCTCGGGCAATGCGCGGCTGAGGTTGCTCAAACTGTAGGTATCAACCATCCTGCAGACCCCTCGGAGTCAATCCTAAGTTTTTCAGTACGTTTTCGACTGCGGCGACCGCGGCCGACGGCACGTATGCAAGTAGGCCACGGCCAGTCTCCTCAACGGGCCCAAGTGCCCTGAGCAGGCGCTCCTCTTGCACCGGCAGGTAGGGACATTTGAGAACATAGATATTCGGATCATGTCTGCAGAGCGAATAGCCGTACCCGTTACCTGCACGATGAAGCATGGCTAGCGCAAACCGCCGCGACTCAAAGTCGCGACCCAATTCGTACATGCCTCGCATGGACCCCTTGCCAGAGAGCAGGAGGTAATAGCCGGTTACGACGCCTTCTTGGACAGAGCGGGCGAGTATTGGTCCATCGGGGGTAACGCTTTCCCCGGCCTGCTTCCATCGACTAGAGGAGCGCGAGTTCCAGTGATCGTAAAGATGCAGATCTTGCCAACCGAAGGAGTCGCCGAAGGTTGCCCGGCTCAGCAACTCGTCACACCAATTCAGTGACGACGCCGGTGAACCAAGCCATCGCGTTAGCGGCTCAGAGGGCAGCCCCGAAAGCGGGGTACCAATTAGCAGCCTTCCAAGACCCTCGCCGCCGATCTGGACTCCGTAGTCGCGACGCAGAAAATCGGTCGGCGTGCCAGAGACGAGTAGTGCGCACTCTCCGCAGGGGACGCATCGCGTAGATACCGGCAGCCAATGTCCGCGTGGTAAGTCCTGCACATCACGCAGGTCCAAGAGCATGTTGAGCAAGGGACGCACTTCGTTTGAAATGCGGCGCGCGACTAATGCGTAGCGAACTGCAAGCGTAGAGACGGGGACGAGGAAGGGTTCGCCGACGTTGCTTCTAGAGAAGAGCACCCCCCGAACTTGATCCAATAGCCCCGCCGTGTGAGCGACATCCGTCATCGCCGCGACTCGTCGTTTGCGGAGCTTTCATCCTGTGACCGGCCTTCTGCGAGCAGGGCACCTCCAGCTGCAAAGGCGGCAAGGCGCAACGCGTTTTTAATCATGACCCCTCTCTAA